>Ga0209455_1000179_pt1 | contig 104244 bp, 60 predicted proteins | sample AraplaCol_mCL_r2_FD_184275 | JGI IMG/M metagenome (GOLD analysis project Ga0209455, IMG submission 184275) | Arabidopsis root microbial communities from North Carolina, USA - plate scrape CL_Col_mCL_r2 (SPAdes) (version 2) | ecosystem: Host-associated > Plants > Roots > Endosphere | place: USA...
GGGCACCTGCGCCAAGCCCTCGCCGCGGCCTTGCCTGACTACATGCTCCCCGCCGCCTTCGTTGTGCTCGACACCCTCCCCCTCACCCCCAACGGCAAGCTCGATCGCAAGGCACTGCCCGCTCCGGATTACGCGCACGAGGCGCAGCGCGTGCCGCGAAACCCGCAGGAAAGCATGCTGGCTGCCTTGTTCGCGGATGTGCTCGGATTGGAGCAGGTCGGCATTGATGACAACTTCTTCGATCTAGGCGGCCATTCGCTCCTCGCTACTCGCCTGGTCAGCAGGATCCGCTCGACATTGAAGGTCGAACTAGGCATTCGCACATTGTTCGAGCACCCCTCGGTCGCCAAGCTGGCCAGCCAACTCGATGGCGCTGGACGCGTTCGAGAGCCCGTACGCGCCATGCAGCGACCAGAGCAAATCCCGCTGTCCTTTGCTCAACAACGGCTGTGGTTCATCCAGCAATTGGAAGGATCAGGAGGCGCCTACAACATCCCGCTTGCTTTGCGGCTGCAAGGACATCTGCAGCGCGCAGCCCTGCAACATGCGCTGCTCGACATATCCATACGCCACGAGAGCCTGCGCACGCTTTTCGAACACGCACAAGGCGTGCCCTATCAGCGCATCCTCCCGGCTGACGAAGTGCAAGTGGCCTGGCGAGAATGCTCGCTGGATGAGGCGGCACTGGCTAGCGCGTTGATCGAAGCCGCCGCCGAAGGGTTCGATCTTTCACAACAATGCCCATTACGCGCGCATCTGTTTTCACTGAGCCACAACGAACATATTTTGTTGCTCGTGCTGCACCATGTTGCTGCCGATGGCTGGTCGGTGGCGCCGCTGTTGAATGACTTGGGCAAGGCTTACACGGCACGACTGGAAGGCTGCGCACCGGTCTGGGCACCGTTGCCGGTGCAATACGCTGACTACAGTTTGTGGCAACGGACATGGCTGGGTGAAGAGACCGACCCGGATAGCGCGATCGCGAAGCAATGCGCCTACTGGCGGGGCCAGCTTGAAGGCCTTCCCGAGCAGTTGAACCTGCCCACTGACAGGTCGAGACCTGCGATATCGAGCCATCACGGCGATGTGGTGCGCTTCCAGCTGGATGCTGACTTGCATCGCGGACTGCTGCAACTGGCCCGACAAGAACAAGCCACGCTATTCATGGTGCTCCACTCTGCTTTTGCGGTGGTGTTGAGCAAGCTCGGCGCAGGCATCGATGTCCCTATCGGCACGCCTATTGCCGGCCGCACCGATGATGCTCTGCATGAGTTGATTGGCTTCTTTGTAAACACACTGGTATTGCGTACCGACCTGTCGGGACAGCCATCGTTCCGGGAAGTACTGGAGCGCGTGCGCGCCACCGATCTGGCGGCTTACGCGCATCAGGATCTGCCGTTTGAGCGTCTGGTGGAAATGCTCAATCCGGCGCGCTCGTTGGCGCACCAGCCGCTGTTCCAAGTCATGCTGATTTTGCAGAACAACCCTGCCAGCAGCTTTTCGCTGCCGGGGCTGACTGTGCAAGGACAGGAAATTGGCAAAACCATGGCCAAGTTCGACCTGCGACTGGCCATGGAGGAGCTTTGGGATGAACAGCACCGAGCCGCCGGCATTGCCGCGGAGCTGGAATTCGCCTGCGATTTGTTCGATCTCGATTCGATGCAGCGACTGGTAACGCGCCTGACAGGACTGCTGCGCAAAGTCATCGTCAATCCGGATCTGCCAATAGCTTCGCTGAACTTGCTCGATGATACCGAACGGCGACTGCTGCAACAGTGGAGCGGCGCGGTCGCCGCGTATCGGCCGACGACACTGCCGGAGCTATTCGAGCGGCAAGTGGAAGCATCCCCGGATGCCATAGCGATCACCTTCGGTAGTCATTCGCTGACCTATGCGCAGCTCGATCGCCGGGCCAACCGGCTGGCTCATCGCCTGATCGCAGAGGGTGTTGGCTGCGAACAGGCCGTAGTACTAGCGGCACCGCGCTCGTTGGAACTGGTGATCGGCCTGCTGGCCATTCTGAAATCCGGTGCTATCTATGTACCGGTCGATCCGGCTTATCCCGCCGAACGCATAAGGATGATGCTCGCCGATGCGCGACCATCACGCATCCTCACTGTTGACAAGGTAGCGCAGCGTCTGCCCGCGTGTTGCCCGATCCTGCTCTTGGATGAGCAGACTGAAAGTCACGCATCCGAGCGCGCACCCACCAATGCTGATCGCGTCAGGCCTTTGCTGCCGGAGCAAGCCGCCTACGTGATCTACACCTCCGGCTCCACCGGACGCCCCAAGGGTGTGTGCATTCCTCATCGCAATGTGGCTGGCTATCTGCAATTTCTCGCACGGAACTACACGGTCGGGCCCCATGACCGGATCTTGAACCTGACCTCGGTGTCCTTTGATCCGTCCGTCCGCGACATACTTTGTCCGCTTATTTGCGGCGCCCAACTGGTCATGATCGACGATGACAGCGCACGCGACCCGCAATCCTGCCTGCGCGCCATTCATGATTATCAGATCACCACACTACTGAGTATTACGCCCAGCCTGCTGGAGGAATTGGTCTGTGCGCAGGAAACCGATCATCAGGACTTGGTGTTGCGCCAACTGCTGACTTGCGGCGAAACACTGCAGCGTAGCCTGCTGGTTCGTACCGTGGAGGTCATGGGCTGCGAGATCTTGGCCAATCAATACGGTCCGACCGAGTGCACGATGACGTCCACATGGAAAGCGTTCCGCGCTGGCGAGGACATCCATGGACCAGTGCCGATCGGCCGCCTGATCGATAACGCCCAAGCCTATGTGCTCGACGCCGGGCTGCAACCTTGCCCGCCGGGCGTTGCTGGCGAACTTTATCTTGCCGGCGCAGGCCTGGCTCGAGGCTACTTGGCTCAGCCGGGATTGACGGCCGAGCGCTTTATTGCCAACCCCTTTACGCCAGGCGCACGCATGTATCGCACCGGCGATCTGGTTCGCTGGCTTTCCTGCGGAGAGTTGGAATTTCTCGGGCGTGCAGATCATCAGGTCAAGATTCGCGGCTTCCGCATCGAACTGGGTGAGATCGAGTCGGCATTGCATCTTGAACCCGGAGTGGCGAATTGTTCGGTGCTGGTGCGCGAGGACGCACTGGATGACAAACAATTAATTGCTTACGTTGTAACCCGCGGGGCTGCCGCGTTGAATCCGGTCTCACTGCGCCAGGCCGTCGCCCGTCGCCTGCCCGACTACATGGTGCCTGCCGTCATCGTGCTGCTGGACACCATCCCTCTCACCCCCAATGGCAAGCTCGACCGCAAGGCGCTTCCAGATCCCGGGTTGGCAAACAAGCCGGGACGTGCCCCCCGCACGCCACAAGAAGAAGTGCTTGCCAGGCTGTTCGCCGAAATACTCCGGCGGCGGCAGATCAGCATCGATGAGAATTTTTTCGATGCCGGGGGTCATTCGTTGCTCGCCACTCGACTGGTGAGTCGCATCCGTACCGCACTGGACGTTGAGCTATCCATTCGTGACCTGTTCGAGTCCCCGACCGTGGTCGAACTGGCGGCGAAACTGGATTCGAGCCGACGCCGCCGCGCACCGCTCAAGACATTGGTGCGCCCCGAACGCGTGCCGCTGTCCTTTGCCCAGCAACGCCTATGGTTCATCCAGCAACTGGAGGATGCAAACCACGCCTATCATGTTCCGCTGGCATTGCGCCTGCGCGGAGCACTAGACACGCACGCGCTGAAACTGGCACTGCAGGATGTGCTTGAACGGCACGAAAGCCTGCGCACCGTCATAGATGAGCAGCAAGGCCGCACTTGCCAGCGCGTACTCGATGCATCGTCGAACGATTCATTGACCATCGCCCACGCTACTGAAGCTAGCCTTTGCAACCATCTGACGCAGGCCGTTTCCGGTGAGTTCGACCTGACTACGCAGTTCCCGCTGCGCGCCCACTTGTTCCGGCTGGGCGAACACGAGCACGTCTTGCTGTTGGTACTGCATCACATCGCTGCCGACGGTTGGTCGCTTACACCACTTTTGCGCGATCTTGGCCAGGCATACGCGGCACGGCTGGCCAGGCAGGCACCGGCATGGGCGCCTTTGCCGGTGCAATATGCCGACTACAGCGTGTGGCAGCGCGGTTTGCTGGGCGAAGAAAGTGACCCGAACAGCTTGATTGCCGAACAATGCACCTACTGGCGGCGTCAACTCGCCGACCTACCCGAGCAGATCCACCTTCCCGCGGACCACCCTCGCCCAACGATGGCCAGCTATCGGGGCGACGTCGTGCGCTTCACGTTTGACGCAGCCTTGCACGGCCAATTGCTAAGCCTCGCGGCCGAACAGCACGCTACCCTATTTATGGTACTGCATGCGGCCTTCGCGCTATTGCTGATGAGGCTCGGCGCCGGCGAAGACATCGTCATCGGCACGCCTGTTGCGGGACGCACTGATGAAGCACTCGATGATTTGGTTGGCTTCTTTATCAACACGCTTGTGCTGCGGGTGGACTTGTCGGGCGATCCGAGCTTCCTCGAATTGGTGAGGCGTGTGCGCGCGACCGATCTGGCTGCCTATACGCACCAGGACGTGCCCTTCGAGCGTTTGGTGGAAATGCTCAATCCCGCGCGCTCGCTGGCCCACCAGCCCCTGTTTCAGGTCATGCTGGCACTGCAGAACCACCAAGTTGATGCCCCGTCTTTCGACGGACTGGAGGTGACGCCACAAGCGCTGGAGAGATCGGTCGCCAAATTCGATCTGCGGCTAAGCGTGGGTGAATGCCATCAACCGGATGGAGCTCCGGCGGGATTGGTAGCCGAACTGGAATACTGCTGCGATCTGTTCGAGCACGAGACCGTCGAGCGGCTGGCGCAACGTTTTCGAAGCCTGCTGGCCGAAGCGGCGACCATGCCATCGCAGTCATTGAGCACGTTCCGTTTGCTTGATGATGTCGAACATCAGCAACTGGACAGCTGGAACGCAACTGCTCACCCATTCGTTGCCGATACGGTGCACGGCTTGGTCGAGCGCCAGGTTGCGCGCGCACCTGATGCGATCGCCTTGGCGTTCGAGGATCAGACACTCACCTACATCGAGCTTGACCGTCGAGCTGATCAGCTCGCGCGCGCACTGATAGCGCGGGGCGCGGGTCCGGAGCGATTGGTAGCCATTGCGATACCGCGTTCCCTTGAACTCGTGGTGGCGCTCTTGGCTACGCTAAAAGCCGGTGCGGCCTATCTCCCGCTGGATCTGGACTATCCGGCTGAGCGGCTGGCTTATATGCTCGATAGCGCAAAGCCCGCGTGCGTAGTAATTCGTGGTAAGACGGCTGCCGCGCTCCCGCGCGAAGCTCAAGACATGCTGCTGGACTTAGACGATCCCGCGACCACTGTCGCCCGCGAGTTCGAGCTACCGACGCAACTTCATGTATTGCATCCGGCATACGTAATTTATACGTCAGGGTCCACTGGCCGCCCCAAGGGGGCGATGATCAGCCATCACGCCATTGTCAACCGACTACTGTGGATGCAGCAGTCGTATAGGCTGAATGAACACGACGTCGTATTGCAAAAAACGCCGGCCAGCTTCGACGTTTCGGTATGGGAATTTTTCTGGCCGTTAATCTGCGGCGCACGCCTGGTGTTGGCCCGTCCTGGCGGACACAAGGATCCGACCCATCTCATCGAGCTCATCGTGCGCCACGGCGTAACCACCGTGCATTTCGTACCGTCGATGCTGCGTGTCTTCTGTGCCGAGCCAGGACTGACCGATTGTATTTCGTTGGCTCGCATCGTCTGCAGCGGCGAGGCGCTGCCACCTGAAGTCGTGTCCACGCTGCAAAGCCGCCTGCCGGTGGAAGTAGACAATCTTTACGGCCCTACCGAGGCTGCCATCGACGTAACGGCCTTTGCGTGCCCATCCGACTGCCGACTGACCAGCATCCCGATCGGGCGGCCGATCTGGAACACGAGGGCATACGTGCTGGATGCCAAGCTGCGACAAGTACCACCCGGCGTTCCTGGGGAGCTCTACCTGGCCGGTCACGGACTCGCTCGAGGTTATGTGCATCGGCCGGCGCTGACGGCTGAACGCTTCGTCGCTCACCCTTTTGAGCCGGGAACGCGCATGTATCGCACTGGCGATCTGGCACGGTGGCGGAAGGACGGCGAGCTTGAATATCTCGGCCGTACCGATCATCAGGTCAAGCTGCGCGGCTTGCGCATCGAACTGGGCGAAATCGAAGCGGTCCTGACGCGTGCACCGGATATTGCACAATGCGTGGCGATTGTTCGCCAGGACCAACCCGATCACCCGTTGCTGGTTGCCTATGTTGTTCCGCAAACCGGTGCTGTCCTGGATCCGGGCGTGCTGCGCCAGGCACTAGCAGAATCGCTTCCGGACTATATGGTGCCGGCGGTGATTACCGTACTCGATGCACTACCGCTCAGCCTCAACGGCAAGCTCGACCGCAAGGCGCTGCCTGCGCCTGAAAAGACAACGCCACGCCACCGCGTTCCGCGCACGCCCGAGGAAACCACACTCGCCACGCTGTTTAACGACGTACTGAAAGTCGAGCGCGTCGGCATCGACGACAATTTCTTCGATCTTGGGGGAGACAGCATCAGTTCCATCCAGCTTGTCAGTCGCGCGCGCAGGGCCGGACTGGTCATAACGCTGCGCCAAATCATCCAGTTGCAAAATGTGGCGAATTTGGCAGCGGTAGCGCTGCGGCTCGAATCGGACGCGGATCTTCAAGACGAAGGCAGTGGTGAACTGGTTCCCACGCCGATCATGCGCGAGTTGTTCGAACGCGGCGGACTTGCAGCAAGAAATTATGTGCATTTCCTGGTGCAGACACCGGCGATGCTGGAGTTGCCGGTTCTTGAAGCAATGGCACAAGCATTGCTCGACCACCACGACATACTCCGTTTGAAAGTGCCGGTTGACGGCGGTGCGTTGGAGGTACTTTTGCCCGGGACGCTTCGCGCGGCGCATTTTGTGCACCACTGCAGTATTGCCTCCCTTTCACCCAGCGAGCGCGAGGCCAAGCTGCAGCAGGAAGTTGCATTTGCGCAAGCGCGCATCAACCCGCACTTAGCCGCACAGATGCAGATGGTATGGTTTCAGGATGCGCCGAACCACCCCGGCTGGCTGTTGTTGTGCTTGCATCATCTGGTTATGGATCCGGTCTCGTGGCGAATTCTTCAGCCTGATCTGGTCATGTTGTACGACGCCTTGTCTAACGGGCGTATGCCACGCTGGATGTCCAGGAGCACTTCTTTTCGGCGCTGGTCCAACCACTTGCATGCCTTGGCGGCCAGTCGCGAACTACAAGCCGAGATTCCCTACTGGGAGCGCGTCCTGACTACACCGGACCCGCAGCTGGCCGCGCGGCCACTTCGTCGCACGCTCAAGGGTGGCGATTGTCAATTCACACAACTGGAAGTCGCTCTGCCAACCGCGCAGACCGATCAGCTACTTGAACGCAACCGTCTGGAGTTCGGTGCTAGCGTTAATCACCTGCTGATTACCGCTTTCGCGCTCAGCGTCATGCAATGGCGTATGGCTCGTGGCGAAGCGATGCCAACGGCGATCCGCTTCGACCTGGAAGGACACGGCCGCGAGCATGAAGCGGAGGACATCGACCTCACCCGCACGCTGGGCTGGTTCACCAGCATATATCCCGTCAGCCTGTCTCTGGGTGCAACCAACCTGGACGGCGCGCTGGGAGATTACTTGGCGCATGCATCGATGGTGCGCAATGTACGGGAGCAACTGGAGCGAATCCCGCGCAAGGGTCTTGGTTATGGACTGCTACGTTATTTAGACGCCGGCAGCGCTGCACGACTAAGCCGTTTTCAGACTTCGCAAATGATCTTCAATTACTTGGGACGCATGACGCTTGCCGACGCCCGCGATTGGGAACTCGTCCCCGAGGGCAGCCACATAGGCACGCGCGATCCGGAACTGGCGTTGCCCTATACCGTACAGGCCATGGCCTTTTTGCACGACAGCGACCACGGCGCCGCCCTCACCATGCGTTTCGTGGCGGCCCGTGATCTGGTCGGGTTCCAAGAGCTTCAACTACTGGGCGAGTTCTGGCTGCAAACGCTTCAGGCCTTGTCCGACATGCCAAACAGCAATCGCATTTTGAAGGAGTGCCAGGAAGCGACGTGAATGCACAACACGATTTAAATCATTTAAGGAACGCCAAATAAGTAACTAGGTGACCTTTTAGTCATTTCGAACCTGGAGACAATCCGTCATGGGCAAGACACTGTTGATCGACAACTATGATTCGTTCACCTACAACCTTGCTCAGCTCATTGCCCAGGCCACCGGCGAATGGCCATCGGTTGTGCGCAATGATGAAACAACCTGGGAAGCGTTGAGTGCAGAAGGTTTCGAACGTATCGTGATCTCACCTGGCCCTGGTCGTCCGCAGTGCCGCGAAGATCTAGGACTATCGGCCGATGCAATCGAGCGGGCACAGGTGCCGATACTGGGAGTGTGCCTGGGACATCAAGCCATTGGACAATTCTTCGGCGCCACAGTAGGACTGGCGATAGAACCCATCCACGGCCGCCTAAGCCGGGTAACGCATGGCGGTCAAGATTTGTTTGAAGATATCTCCAATCCCTTCGAAGCCACTCGGTACCACTCCCTGGCGGTTACTGATTTGCCCAAGGAGCTCGAACCCATCGCATGGGCTGAAGACGGCACGCTGATGGCCCTCCGCCACGTGACAAGACCCATCTGGGGTGTGCAATTCCACCCCGAATCGATCTGCACCGAGTACGGGGAAAAACTCATCCAAAACTTCTTCAAGCTCAGCGACTCGTTCTGTCTGTCCACGGCCAGATATTCCCGCCCCTCCGCTTCGCGTGCACAACGCTCCACGGGCAGAAATTGGGGCGCGATGCGAATTCATGTGCGCCGATATCGTGACGCCAAACCGTTGCCAGCCGAAGTGTTTCAGGCGATCTTCGGCGGCATGGACAATGCATTCTGGCTCGACAGTAGCCGACCCAACCAGAGCACTGCGCGATTCTCCTATTTTGGCGACGCAAGCGGCCCATATAGCGAGGTGCTGGAATACGACTCCATAGCCAGACGCCTGCTCATCACTACACAGGATGGGCGCACGCAAGTCGATGAAGACATCTTCGCTTACCTAGAGCGCGAGCTTGGTGCCAGAAAACAGGCCTCGCCAGAGGACTGCCCGTTCGACTTCAACGGCGGCTATGTCGGTTACTTCGGTTACGAACTCAAAGGCGAACTGCAAGGCGAGCATGTCCACCAAGCCCATACGCCAGACGCCTGCTGGATCTTCGCCGATCGCCTAATTGCTTATGATCATCTTGAGCACGAATACTGGCTGATGTGCCTGGACGACACCGCCGGCCCAGGCAAAGAAAACGCAAACTGGCTGGAGCGCATGCATCTGGCTCTATCCGGCCGGCTCCCTGCACTCGCCGAACCAGCTGTGGAGAGCACCCGCGGCTATCGCCTGCGCAACATGCGTTGGCGCCACGCCCCAGAAAAATATCTGGAAATGATCCGGCATGCGAAAGAGCAGATTCGCCAAGGTGAAACCTATGAGGTATGCCTGACGAACGAACTGACCGCTGAACTGGATGCCGACGCGCTGCCTATCTACCTGAATCTCCGAACGGTCAATGCCGTTCCTTTCGGCGCCTACCTACGATTCGGCTCGGTGCACGTGCTCTGCTCTTCGCCCGAACTCTATATGGAGGTAACACGCAATGGCGAGGTAGAGTCCAAGCCGATCAAGGGAACAGCTCCTCGCCACCAAGATCCGCTCAAGGATCAGCGGATTGCGGAGAAACTGTCCAGTAGCGTCAAGGATCGTTCCGAAAACCTGATGATCGTCGATCTTTTGCGTAACGACCTCAATCGTTGCTGTGAGGTAGGTAGCGTGCATGTGCCCAAGATCTTTCAAATCGAATCGTTTGCAACGGTCCACCAATTGGTCAGCACGATACGCGGAAAGCTGATGTCAGGGCGAACCTCTGTCGACTGCGTTCGCCAGTCTTTTCCAGGAGGCTCGATGACTGGAGCTCCGAAAGTGCGAACCATGAACATTCTGGATGCACTGGAAGAAGGTGCACGTGGCATTTACTCGGGAAGCCTGGGATACCTGGCGCTCAACGGAAGCGCCAAGCTCAACATCGTGATCCGAACGATAGTCATGAGCGGATCGCGTGTTTCCATAGGCGCGGGCGGAGCGATTGTTGCGCTATCGGACCCAAAGGAAGAACTGGACGAAGTATTGCTGAAGGCACGCGCACAAATTCAAGTACTCGAAAAATGCGGCGTAGAGCTGGGCGTTGACATTGCTCCATTGCTTCCCGTGAATGCCGCTTAGCGGGTCGCATCCAACCGACACCGTTGGTGTCTCCGTACTCACCACGTCTGGAGGACTGTGTATGGGTTTTGAGGATGAAATCGTCTCGATGCGAAAAAAAATCGACGCCATCGATCAGCAATTGATCGACCTGCTTGGCGAGCGCTTCCGTTACTGCCTCGCGGTCGGCAATCTCAAGAAGCGCTATGACGAACCGGTCATGCAGCCCAATCGGGTTCAGGAAGTCATTAACCGCGCGGTTACTGCCGGTGCTTCCCATGGAATGTCATCAGAATTCGCCAGCTGCATGTGGGAGCTCATTATCGCCGAAGCATGCCGCATGGAAGAATGCCAGCCCACGCATCAACGAATGGCACCCGCAAACTAAGGCCACCCGACAGCTACTGGCAGCAAACTGCATGCATCCCGTTACCCAAAGAATTTCTATTGTTGGCTATGGCGCCGTCGGGCGCTTATTCGGCGACCTTTTCCGTGCGGACGGCTTCGATGTGATCTGCTTCGACCGCCATCGATCACCGGGCGTGCATATTGCCGACGCATGTCACCCATCGGACGAACTGCTGAACGCAATTTCCCGCAGCGACATATTGCTGCTGGCACTGCCGGAAGAGGCGCTACTCACAGCGCTGGATCGGCTAGGCGAGCACGCACCTTCGCCGACGCTGCTGGTGGAAACAGCGTCGGTAAAGACCGTGCTCGAGCCGCTCAAGAAGTCCAGGTTGGCCCAGCGGGAAATCCTCGGCCTCAACCCCATGTTTGCGCCCTCGCTTGGCATCCGTGGCCAGACGGTGGTGGTTTCGAAGCAACATCCCGCAGCGGCAACAGCCCGGTTCGAACAGTGGTTGCAGAGCAAGGAGGCCATCCTGGTTTACATGGAGGCGGAGCGCCACGACCAATTGATGGCCAACGCGCAGGCCCTTGTGCACGCTTCGATACTCGGTTTTGCCGATGCACTGCGTCGCAGCGGTGTTGCCATAGAAGATTTCCTGGCCGTGGCCCCGCCCCCGTTTCGTGTCATGACCGCCTTGGCCGCGCGCATTCTAAGCCAGGCTCCTGAAACCTACTGGGACATCCAGGCGAGCAATCCCTATGCCCGGGAAGCTCGCCTGCACTTGCGCCAAGGCCTAGATCGGTGCGAAGAGGAAAGCATACGTGTCGACGCACAATCATTCGCGAAGTGGCTGAGCGAACTCGATAGCTATTACGCAAAGCAGAAAATGCCATTGCAAGAGGTCTGCGCAAACCTTTTTTCGGGATTGCCGTCCCGAACGGACAGCTCACGACCTTCCTATCGCGTCGAGTAGCCGCAACGGCCACCCCCAGCCAAGAGGGATCCAGATGAACGACCAAGTGTACCTAAAGAGCGGCACGAAACTGGAGCCGCTGAGCGCGCGCTGGTATGCATGGAGCCATTTGATATCACCCGTCCAGAACGCGATGAACATGGCGTTCCGACACACCCCTATGTTCGAGTCTTTCATCGCCAACGCCGCGGTACATGAGGTGGCTTCGAACAACCCTAAAATGCTTGGCGGATCGTTCATGGAACTCAGGAAGACCGATCTTCCTTCCATAAAATCGCTCTTTGAAGACACCCGCGAAAGTCTTGGACATCTGATGCGCTTCGCCAACGACCTCGTCAACTTCGAGCGTCAGTTACAAAGCGAAAATGGTTTTAGCCTCGATCATGTCTATCAAAAGCTTCCGCCCAATCTTGCCGGCCTGGTGGAAGTCTTTTACGACATGAACAATCATCCCTGCGTACGCGTCCTCGAAGAGCTCGCCTATGGGGGGACGCTATGCAATCGGAGTGCGCAGGAAATCTCCTTTACCAGCATTCGCGACGAAGAGCGGAACTTCTTTCTCAATACGCCGCGGCTCCCTTCCGAGAAGCGATTGATCGTCCAGCTTCCGTTCTGCGACGAACGCATCGATCTCATTTCTCGTGCACGCATCGAAGCGGTATCGTTCAACCAAATCGCAGATGCACTCGCCATCCAAGGAGAACGACGGGAGCATCTGCGCAGCTATTTTACCGAAACTCCACCCATGCGTAACGAGCCTAGTTACGCCGGAACGGGGGTTCGCATTCGATACTTTGGTCACGCGTGCGTTCTTGCTCAAAGTAAGGAAGCCTCGGTACTGATCGATCCTTTCCTGACCTGGGATGCGGACTACGACTACGAAGGCCACCTTAGCTTCAATGATCTTCCTGATCAAATCGATTATGTATTTCTTACTCACAATCACCAAGACCACTTCAATCCCGAGCTGCTTCTGCAACTGCGAAAACGCATCGGTTGTATCGTAGTGCCGCGCAACAATCCAAATAATGTGGCCGATCCATCCATGCGGCTTGCCTTGCACTCGCTTGGCTTTACAAACGTGCATGTGATGGACTGGATGGAAACCCTTCCAATTCCCGGAGGAACCATCACAAGCATACCCTTCTATGGAGAACACGCGGACTTGAGCATTGCCAGCAAGCATGGCATGCACCTCAGCCTCAATGGGCGCACCTTTCTCTTTTTGGCAGATTCCGACTGTAAGGATCGCTCGCTTTACGAGCGTGTTGCGGCGCGACTAGGAAAAGTCGACACCCTATTTATAGGCATGGAATGCGACGGTGCACCGCTCACATGGTTGTACGGAAGCTATTTCAGCAACCCCATTAGCCGCAAGCATGACAGCTCCCGCCGCCTTTCCGGGTCGAATGCCGCACGCGCTCAAGCCATTACCGAGGAATTCGGCTGCCAGACGGCCTTTGTATATGCAATGGGCCAGGAACCATGGATGCGATTCGTCACCGGTTTGCAATACACGCCGCAGAGCAAGCAGATCATCGAATCGGATTTGTTTGTACAAACAAGTCGCGCAAACGGCCTTATGTCGGAACGGCTCCATGGGGGTCGCACGATGAATTTTTGACCCACCGACGCCGCCTTGAAATTCAACAGCGCAGAACTTCAGAGTTCAATCCCTTCCACAAGCAGATTGGACATGAAAAAGCGATTCCCACAACACCAGATCATGGACTTCCTGCGGGAAGTCGAGGCCGGCCTGCCGGTGAAGGAGCTTTGCCGTCGACATGGCTTCTCAGAAGCGAGCTACTACCTGTGGCGCGGCAAATTCGGGGACATCACCGGCCAGGAAGCACAGCGCCTCAAGGAGCTTGAGGCTGAGAACGTACGCTTAAAGCAGCAATTGGCCGAATCGATGCTGGAAAACGAAATTACCCGCAGAGCGTTTCAAAGAAAGTGGTAACCGCGCTAGCACGATGCATGCTGCAAATGAGTTGCTATCCGCCATGCTACCGGACTTGTACGAGCAGCATTGGTAACCCACGTATTCCATTAACGCTTTGACATCCCAACCGTTACGATTGGCGCAGCCTGCGAAACCGCTACGGAGCGAATGCCAGCGGGTGCAGCAATTCATTTATCGGAAAATTGACTTGCATCCAATCGCCGATCCGATTCAACGCCTCGCCTTCTTTGTTGCCTTCTTGACGTTATTGCTCGACGGGTTGGTCAGGATGGCGCTCTCGATAATGTGAAAGAGATGGTCGGAGCGCGGCGCGAATGCGGGTTGACCGAGCGCCCAGCCGAGCGACGACATCAGGGCGAACAGGTCGACACCATCCATATCGGCGCGCGCTGTTCCCTCGGCCTGCGCACGCAGCAGTAGCCGCTCTCCCACCGCGTGCACCGTTGCGCATGAAGTGTAAAGCGCTGAGTCCGGGTCCTCGTGGGCACTCGCCATCAAGTCGACGACGCCGCGATAGCTATGGACGAAGGCCACTCCTTCGCGAAACCAGGAGACGAGCGCTTCGCCTGGGGGCATCGACGTTTCGAGTTCGCCTGCCTTCTGCGCCAGTGCGTCCAGAGTCGAGCTCATCAACGCTTCGAACAAGGCTTCTCGCGTCGGGAAATGACGAAGCAGCGTGGCCAACCCGACGTCGGCCCGGCGGGCGATATCTCGCATGGATGCATCGACACCGTCCTCGGTGACGACCTCCCGCGCGACTGCAAGTAGGTGGTTGTAATTTTTTTTGGCGTCGGCTCGCATGGTTTGCCTTGACAAGCGGATCAGTGCTCCATATATTCGGTCCACTGATCCGTTTATATGGATCACTGATCCAGAAGATACAGCGTACTTGCACAAATGGAAACAGCGACGCTGTCCAACACGAAGAAAGGTGAAACGTCATGGGAAAGCTTGAAGGTAAGATTGCAGTCATCACAGGTGGATCGAGCGGCATGGCGCTGGCAAGCGCTAAGCGGTTCGTTGAAGAAGGCGCGTACGTTTTCATCACGGGCCGAAGGCAGGAGACGCTCGACGAGGCCGTCAAGCTGATTGGCCGGAACGTGACCGGCGTACGCGGCGATGCGGCCAACCTCGACGATCTCGATCACCTGTTCGATACGATCAAACAGGAAAAGGGCAAGATCGATATCCTGTACGCGAGCGCAGGCACAGGTGAAGCGGTCCCCCTGGGCGAGATTACCGAGCAGCACTTCGACGCTACGTTTGGCCTGAACACGCGCGGCACGGTATTTACCGTTCAAAAGGCATTGCCGCTGTTCAACGATGGCGGATCGATCTTCATGACCGGGTCGGTGGCTTCGGTGAAAGGTTTTCCTGGTTATGGCGTGTATGCGGCGAGCAAGGCGGCGTTGCGCTCATTCGCACGCACCTGGCTCAACGAACTGAAGGGCAGGCATATCCGGGTGAACGTGCTGAGCCCGGGACCGATCGCCACTCCAATGCAGGACCAGGTCCTCACCGAGGAGGCGAAGCAGATGTTCGAATCCCTGATCCCGCGTGGAAAGATGGGACGTCCTGAGGAAATTGCGACGGTCGCACTGTTTCTTGCTTCAGATGATTCGAGTTTCGTGAATGGGGTGGAGCTGTCTGTCGACGGCGGCTTTTCGGCCATCTGACGTCGCGCCTAAAAACGTATGGTGCCTCGCACTCCGGGAAGATGCTTGTCACACCTGGATTTCGAGGCAACCAACCTCAACACGAATCGGAACGCCACCATGAATTACGCAATCGTAGGTTTCGGCGCGGTCGGTCAGGCATTGGCACGCATGTTCGCTCGCAAGAACATCGAAGTAGCCGTTGCAAGCAGGCATCAGCCTGAAGCACTCGCGCCACATGCAAACGCGATTGGCCCGACAATCATTCCCAAAACTTTAAAGGACGCGCTCGAGGCCGACATCGTGCTGCTGGCTGTCCGTTTCGAGCAACACCGGGAGGTCGCGAAGGCACGTGCAAGCTGGGAGGGCAAGATCGTGATCGATTTGATGAATACGCTCGATGATTTGGGCGATGTCCCTTCCTCCGCGGTGGTAGCCCGTAGCCTGCCCGGCGCTCAATTGGTGAAGGCATTTAACCATCTGCCTGCCCGCGTCCTCGCGGAAGACCCAGCCGTTCATGGCGGACGACGCGTCGTATTTCTATCGAGCGATGACGAAAGCGCCACCGGAACCGTGGCGGCCCTGGTCGAGCAACTCGGCTACGCGCCAGTCAATCTCGGCAAGATCGCGCAAGGCGGTCAACTCGTGCAGGCGCGCGATGGAGTCTGGGGGCCACTGGTCTTCCAAGATCTGTTCAAGAAAGAACGGTGAGCAATTCACGATCATGCCCGTGCGTCTGATCCAGGACTATCCGCACTGGATCCATGTGTGCTTAACAACCACCGCTACTACCCCATGGCGATAGACCGTAAGTTCGCGGAAGCAATCGGCGGACAACCGACATTGCCTTTGCTTGCAACCAATGCCGCTGAACTCCACAGCTTTTCTGCCGTTCTTATGACGGCAGAAGTTCAGTAACGGGTTCAGCTGGTATCTGACTCCATCCCTGATCGCCCGTCTGGTTGCCGCTACCACGTAGCAAAAAGCTTTCAATTCCGTCAAATCATCACAAAGGAGTGATCTTGTGTTTTCAAAACGCCTCACCTTACTAGCGATCGCCACAGCTTAGGCATTGAGCGTGTCTTGCGTATTTGCCGCAGAGCCGGCATATCAGCCGGGCGACTATGAGAAAGATGGAGACATTTTTGATGCGATGTACGGATTCAAAACGTTCAATGGCAAATCCGTTATCGACCTGCTGGGTACGTGGAATAGATCAGAGCATCCCTAGGCAACGAAAGCGCTTTCAACTCCCTACGTAGGCGGCAAGTTCGTCAGGCGTTCCCCGTGGAAAGGCTTCCCTGAGATAGTCCAGGAACGCCGATACACGAGCGTTGAGCAGCCGGCGTGTGGGATAAAGCGCCCAGAGGGCGATCTCCGGTCCTTCCACATCCGCCCAATGCACCAGCGTTCCGGCAGCCAGATCCGGGCTGGCTAACGACAGCGGGAGACGCGCGACGCCGGCACCCATGCGAACCGCATCGCGAACCATAAGGAGCGATGACAGGCTGAGAACGGGTGCGGTCATCATGGCCGATTGCCCCGAGGGTGTCGTCACCGTCCAGACTTCGGCTTGCTTGATGGATCCGCGAGTCACGGCCGGGACCGCCCCGCCGTCGGTAGGAAACGGCAGGCTCGGGCTCGCGACAACGACCAGCCGATCGCGCAGAAAGATGCGCCCGACGAGTGTTGCATCGGGCTCCGGATTGACACGGATGACCAGGTCATAGGCTTCTTCAACCATGTCCACGGCCCGATCTTCCGCCGTGATCTCCAGCCGCACTTCCGGATACCGAAGCGCAAAACCCGCCGCCAGTTTTCCCATGGCGGTCTGCGAAAACAGCAGCGGCGCGCTGATTCGCAATCGACCGCGCGCAGTATGCCCACCCGAGGCGATCGCCGCGGTCGTCTCCTCCAGCTCGGTCAGCAAGAGGCCCGTTCGTTCGAACAGAGCGCGTCCCTCTTCCGTGAGCTTGAGAGATCGCGCTCCTCGTTCAAACAAACGCAGGTCAAGGCTGGCCTCCAATTCGGCCACGCGCCGGGACAAGGTTGCCTTTGGGCGACCGGCTTCGCGAGCGGCCTTGCCAAACCCGCCATGACGGGCCACCAGATTGAAATCGGCGAGCGCGAGCAGATCCATATGTTCCACTTGTGAGACGGTATATCCCATTTTAACGGCTATGCGGAAAAATTTGGATCAATAACATACCGGGTGTGTTCTCAACCCACCCGGAGTAAATCCCATGACTATCCTCGTTACTGGTGCCACCGGCCGCGTCGGCCGCCAGGTCGTCGACCAACTCGTCCAGCGCGGCGCCCATGTACGTGTGCTCACCCGCGATCCGTCGAAAGCCGAATTCCCTGCCGGTGTCGACGTGGTCCGAGGCGACCTGCTCGACATCGACGCCCTGCGCGCCGCGTTCGATGGCGTCAGCAGCTTGTTCCTGCTCAATGCCGTCACCGGCGATGAATTCACCCAGGCAATCCTTACCCTCAACGTGGCCCGTGAGGCGGGGGTAAAGCGGGTGGTCTATCTGTCGGTGATCCACGCAGACCGCTTCGTAAACGTGCCGCATTTCGCGGTGAAGTTCGGCGCCGAGCGGATGCTGCAACAGATGGGTTTCAGCGCGACGATCCTGCGCCCGAGCTACTTCATCGACAACGAGCACACCATCAAGGACGTGGTGCTCAACCACGGTGTCTACCCGATGCCGATCGGCAGCAAGGGACTGGCGATGGTCGATACGCGCGACATTGCCGAAATCGCCGCCATCGAGCTGCTCCGCCGCGACCAAGCGCCCGCCACCCTACCGACCGAAACGATCAACCTGGTCGGCCCTGACACGCTGACGGGTCCGGACGTGGCGGCCATCTGGTCAGACGTACTGGGGCGCCCCGTGGTTTACGGCGGCGATGATCCGACTGGGTTCGAACAGAACCTGGCTGGCTTCATGCCGAAGTGGATGGCCTACGAGATGCGCCTGATGGCCGAGCGTTTCGTCAGCGACGGCATGATTCCCGAAGCGGGCGACGTCGAGCGCCTGGTCAAGATACTTGGCCGCCCGTTGCATTCCTATCGCGGCTTTGCCAACGAAATCATGGCGGCGGCCTGAGGTCGGACAACACAGCCCGCAAGGAGATATGACTGGCGCCGAAGTATTACGCCCAGGTCGCCAGCATGGGCCTGCTAATCGCGGAGGGCACTTAGCCCTCCGCTAACCGGCAAGGTTATCTGGCCACACCTGGCGTCTATGCCGACAAGCATGTTGCCGGCTGGCGCAACCATCGCTCACGCGGCGATGGCGCATTGAATCGAATCAGTTGCGCCGGCTCACCTCGACAAGCACAACGTCATTGCTCCGCATGGAAACAGGCACCCTTGCCCTACCCTGCGCATCAACGATCACCGTGCGCGTTTCACCTTTATCCGTAGTAGCCGCTTGCAACTGCTGCAGTTGATGGCCGGTTAGCGACGCTGGCGACCCCATGCGTAGATAAGCGGAATAGGCGTCGTTGGCATCGAAGCCGGTACGGTAAACGGTAACGATGTATTCGCCCGGTGGCATGTGCTCAAGATCCAGATGGAGCGGTCGGGTCGGCCGAGCGGCAACGAGTTTGGTGTAGAAAGGGCGATTGCTTTTATCTTGCACGGGCTGCATGAAATCCCATGCCAGGACCTTGAGCACGTTGTGGTCCCATGTCACGTAACTTTGCGCATCCGCCGTTTTTAATTCGGTGTCGCCAAGGCTGTTCAAATATTTATAGGCAAAGTAAGCCGGCTTGCGTACACCTTGCGGGTTCATCAAGCCAAAGCCGCCTTGAAACGGCGCAGTGGGCGGACCAGGTTCCTCGAACAGGTCGCTGAAGGTCCAGTAGCTCATGCCCATGGCCATGCCTTCGCAGGCTTTGAGCTTGCTGAGGATGTATGCGGCGCTTATGTACGAATCGTGCACCGCATCGCGCGGCGTGTAGCTGGTGCTCCATTCGGTGAAATAGAGTGGCAGACCCGGCTTCGAAGAATGATCGATCTGTTCGCGCACGCGGCGAACATCTCCCACGATCGCATCCGATGACGGCGAAAGCTTGGTATCCGCCGCCCCTTTTTCATCGAGAAAGCCGCCGTCCACCCCGTATGTATGCGTGGTAATGAAATCAAGCGGCACGTTGGCTTGCGTCGTGTGTTCGATCAACGCCGGCACCCATGCAGCACCTGCCGTTGCAGGGCCGCCTACTTTCAATTGCGGATCGATGTGCTTGATGGTCCTTGCCGTAGCGTCGAACAGTTCGAAGTAGGCCTTTTGGTCGCCGCCTTCCCAAAAGCCCGCCAGGTTGGGTTCGTTCCAGACTTCGAAGTACCAGCTACGTATTTCCTGTTTTCCATAGCGCTGCTCAAGATGGCGCACAAAGGCATCCGTCAGAGCTGTCCACTTTGAAAGTACTGGGTGGGACGTATTGCCCTTCCAATAGAAGATGTGCTGATCAGAGGTTTTCATCGCCTCCGGCGTGAACCCCAACTCGACGAAGGGTCGGATGCCCATCGACAACAATCGATCATAGAGATGATCGATGTGCGTCCAATCGTAGATCGGCTTGCCGTCAGCTTCCCGATACGTACCAAGCACATCATGAAAAATGGCGTGAAAGCGAATGTAGCGGAAGCCGAGTTCCTTCCTCGCCACGCTGAGTTGAGCGAGGCTATCGTCGCGAATCAGCGTGCCGGGATAATCGGAGCCGATGGAAAAGTTGAAAAAGTGATCAAGCGGTGCCGACGGCCCTTTCGTGTCAATAACGATGTGCCGGGGTTCCTGTTCCTGCCCTGCTTGCACCAACGGGGTTACCCCGCTCAGCAGGCACGCAAAACCGCCGGCTATTGCCCAATGGCAGATGCCCCTGATCATGGTTGAGTTACGCATTTGCCATCCTGTCCCGAGAACCGCACGGATCAAGTTCAGCAAAGCACGGCTAATGATTTCCAGAGAAAGCCTTTGCGATATTGATCAGCCGAGTCAGGACGCTGGCGATTATCGTCAGAAACTCGCCCGCACACCCGCACTCGCGCGCCACCCGCCGGCTACCGCGTCGGATTTGGACACCTGCCCCGCTTCGGCGAAAACGCTCCAGCGCCCGGCCAGTGCAACATGCACGCCCGCAGCCACCTCACCGGCCGTGCCATGCCGCGACGGCAAGGTCACCGGCACGGAACCGCCGTCGAGGGATGCGATGACGTTCGGACGGCTGCTCACCGCATGCACGGCCGACACACGCAGATATATATCGCCCGCGGTCGATGCCGCGCGCGCGAACGTCTGGCCGATCAGCACGCCGGCACGGGTGAGGAACGCATGGTTGCGGCTTACGTCGAAATGCACTTGATCACTGGCGACATAATTGCTGGAACCGATTGAGCCGTAGGCGGCTTGCACTTGCGGCTCGACGTAACCGCCATCATCAACCTGGTAGCGCCATCCAGCGCGCGCGGAGACGCTTGCTGCAAGCGGGCGATAGTGGCCCGACGCGCTGCCGAATGCGTCCGTCGACGTGTAGCTGTCACGCAACTGGCCGATGCGCGCCACTGCATCGGCAAACACGCCTTGACGGGAGCTCCACGAGTCATACATGCCGATCGAATCGCCGCGCAAATCGGCGCTGCCGTTCTGCAGGCTGGCATGGGACTCGGTGTGCGTGTAGACCAGGCCGAGCGCATTGTGTCCGCCATCGAAATCGGACAGCCGTTCCGCACCGAACGATACGCTGGTTCTACGTTGACGATAGCTGCGGCCATCGCTGCTTTGTCCGTTGAAATCGCCAGTGTCCGTGTCCACCCACACTCCGGAAGCACCGGATAGCTGGCTCAGGCGACCCGATTCGCTGCGGCGAGACACGGCCTGATCATCGATCTGCCACACGTTGGCGAGCGCAAGCGCTGCATCGGCCGCGACCAATACGCCGGTGGACGGCATCACCGTGCCGCTGCTTTGCGTCGCCGCGCTGCCGGTGCCCGTGGCGGGTGTCGTTGGTGGCGTGGTCGAAGTGCTGCCGCCGGTGCTTGCCGTACTGCCTGTACCGGTGCCGGCACTGCTCGGCGTCGTTGATGTACCGGTGGAACCTGAAGAAGGTGGCGTAGACGTGCCCGTCGTCGAACCGCTGCCCGTAGTACTGCCCGTACTGCTGCCGTTGCCGAGAATGTCGATGCCGGCAAGCAGAATCTGTTTGCGATCCGCGCTCAGGCTTACGACAGGCACGTACGAATAACGCACCAGCGCATTTTCATAAGTGGTGCCCCACTGGCTGGTCAATCCCGCGGCGCCAAGGAAGCTCGCCGTACCATTCCCTGCCGAAGTTGCGTCGACGATCACGATGGGACTGGACGCCGCGATCGTTACGCCGTTCTGAATCGCACTGGCATTGACCCATGAGGTATCGTCCAGCGCAGGGTCGTAAGCGATGCGGATGCCTTGCGTGCCTTGTGCGGTGAACGACTTGATGCCACTGCCGAACACCAACTTGTCCGCCTGCGCATGACGAACATCGCTGAGCAGCGTAAACACTGCGCCGTCGGAGAGACTCACACTGGCGCCGCTGCTGTCGGTGCTGCCTACCTGCAAAGTGCGCAAACTGTAGGAAGGCACGCTGCCGCGCGCAAACGTGCCCCAGCTCGCGGCCATGTCGATCGCGCTGCCGGCACCGATCACCAAGCGGCCCGCACCGAAATCCGTGGCAAGCGTGCCGCTGCCGGTGGGCATCCAGCTTGCGCCGTTCGTCAACGACAACGTGGCGCTGCCGCTTTGCGTATAGCCGAGCACCAAACCTTTCAGGTACGACGTGCTGGTATCGAGGTTGAGCGCGGTCGTGCCTTTGTAGACCGTGCCGGTGGTGCTATCCGTCACGTTGCCGGTCAGCACGTCGCCGTCGATGCTCACCGGCTGATGGCTGCCCTGGTTGACGTTGACTGTCGCATCGACTGCGTTCGACGCAACATTCCAGATCGCGTAGCGATGTCCCGTTCCGCTGGTGGTTTCGGCAACGTCAAGGCCACCTGCAAACGTGAGTACGCCGCCGGTGTTCTGCCCGCCGAATACGTCGCAGGTCGAGCAGCTCGTGCTGGTACGCAGTGTGACGGTCTTGGCGGTGTTGGTGAACGACGTCGTGCCGTTGCTAGTGATGGCGTAGTCCGTAGTGGCCGCGGAAACGCTGATATTCGCCGCGCCGCCCACAGTAAGAAAATCGGCCAGCCCATACGTATTGCTCACCCCGACAGGATTGCCGAACGGCGTATAGCCGGTGGTATTGACGACCGACACGGTGAGGTCTCCGCCCACATATGTGCGTGCGGTACGGTGCCGGTTGTCGATGCCGTAAGCGGAGCGTGGACCTGTGGCCGCAATGGTAGCGTTGCCGTCGATCCGCAGATTGCCCTGGTTGCGGATACCCATCACCGTGGAACCGTACGACTTGGCTGTCAGCATGAGGTTGCCGGTGATGGTCAACCGGGTGTTCACGTTGTCGTTGTAGATGCCATGCACGTTGTCATTCGGCCAGATGCCAAGACCCTGCACCGTGGCATTGCCGTTGATCACCACATTGCCGTAACCACCGCCCGAAATGTAGAGGGCGCTGGTCATCGAGCCGCGTGCCTGCGCGGTAAAGGAGACGTCGCCGTTGAACGTCACGAAGCTGTGATTGATAGAGACGGCCTGCGAGTAACCGGGTGTGTACGTACTGACAGTCGTGGTGCCGTTGAACGTGGCCGTGGAGTTGGTGACATGCAGGCCGATCGCCGTGCTGTTCCACACGTCGGCGGTCTGGGCGTAGATGGTGCTGTTGCCGTTGACGGTGAGGTTGGCGCCGTTGTTCACATTGATCGTGTCGACCACGCCATTGGAACCGGTGGCAGGACGCACGGTGGAAAAACTCAGTAACCCCGTTCCATTCGCGCCTGCCTGCAGAATGACCTTGGGGCTGCTGTTCTCCAGGTCCACCCCATAGACGTTGGCGCCGGTACCCGTGGTGCTGAGGCTGTCGCCGCTGGCGAAACGGTAGACCAGATTGCCGCTGGCATCCGTGGATGAGCTGTATGACGTATCGGCCGATGTACCGGTGAGCGTCGTGGTGTAGGTCGTCGATTTCGCCTTGCCGACGGTCAACGCCGCGAGCGTCGCCATGATCGAAATCGGTATCGCCTTGCGCCGCTGCCGCATCCGCACGCGTTTCATCGCATCGTGGTAGTTCGCTTCCACCGACGACTGCCACGCTTCCGGAAGTTGCGCGAACAGATACGGTTGCCTGCGGTAGTAACGCCACAGTTCGATGCTCGATGCGTCGATCTTCTTATTCACCGTTGTGTCCCTTGGCTGATACGCACGTGCATGCGCTTGTCATTTAAGGACGAGTCGTTGCGCTCCTGACAACCAAACACTTGCAGACTCATCACTGTTCCGCGTAAGTACCACGTCGATCGAGCCAGGTTTACGCCAGATCGTGTGGATGTGAATCCAATCACACGACATCGCATGCAACACACACGATCGTCATTCCCGCGAAAGCCAGCCAGGAACAGGAAGTCTGTCCTGGCGATGTGTTCGATTCATATCGGCGCAGGTTGTGATGCGTCGGGTTGCGCAGACGCTGATCCAACCTGCGATGGATATGCCGGTGCTCACCAAAGGATGCGCACACCTACTTTGCCGCTGTAACCATTGCCGCCATTGTTGACGCCAACGTCGTACCCGGCACTCGCATACACGAATACGTTCCTCGCCAGTTGCGAACTGATGCCCGTGCGCAAACCTATCCATGAGCGTTTTAGATCGGAGTGGAAGCTCACCGGTGTGGTCGGTGTGGAAAACGCCACGCCGGGGTTGGCCATGAATTCGCGCCACATATCCACGCGAATCCACGTGCTCATCAACTTCGGATGCGCAGGATCGCTGCCGAAGAACCAGCTCTTCTTCGCTTCGGTGCCGACGCGGCCGGCGAGTGCGTGAGCATTGTCGAAGTACACGCTGGACGCGGCATCGGATGCATCGTTGAACGAAATGGCTTGATAGACCAACTGCGCCTGCGGCACGAACACCCAGCCGTTGCCCAGCGATATCGGATAACCGCCTTCGAGTGATGCGGCGACACCAAGGCCATCCGTCTTCAGCGGCGCCATGCGCGTGGAGCTGGCTTCGATGCTGTAGCGGGTGCCCTGCATGACCGCATCCGCGTACCAGCCGGACGGACCGAAGTGCGTCCAGTAGGTGCCGACCGTCACGTTCTGCAGTTGGTTGTGCCCTGCGTTGTTGCCGTCGAAGTTTCTGACGTTGCCGGCGACCTGGCCGAGTGCGATGTACACACCGGAGACATCGCTGCCGGCGTCGTTCTGGCCGCGATACAGATCCACGCCGGCCTGCAACGTGAACATGTCGTCGCGGTAGCTCGGACCATTGTTGCCATAGATGCCGTACGCACCGCCGTCGCGCGAATCGTGCCGGGCGATGACGCGCGCCCAGCTGCCGGTCTCATGGGCGTCGGGCGGCACATCCTGATTGCTGCGTTCCTGCAGGTTGTCCATCAGGTTCTGCCCGTAGGACAACGCCATCGATGGCACGGCGGTGTAAAGCGATACCTCCTGGCGATAGAGCGGCACGATGTTCTGGCCGGATTGCGCACCTGAACTGGGCGACGGAGCTGGCGTTGGTGTTGGCGTTGGTGTTGGCGTTGGTGTTGGCGTTGGTGTTGGCGTTGGTGTTGGCGTTGGCGTTGGCGTTGGTGTTGGTGTTGGCGTTGGCGTTGGCGTTGGCGTTGGCGTTGGCGTTGGCGTTGGCGTTGGCGTTGGCGTTGGCGTTGGCGTTGGCGTTGGTGTTGGTGTTGGTGTTGGTGTTGGTGTTGGTGTTGGTGTTGGTGTTGGTGTTGGTGTTGGTGTTGGTGCCGGCGTTGGCGTTGGCGTTGGCGCAGGCGTTGGTGCCGGCGTTGGTGCCGGCGTTGGTGCCGGCGTTGGCGCCGGCGTTGGTGCCGGTGTTGGTGCCGGCGTTGGCGCCGGCGCAGGCGCAGGCGCAGGCGTTGGCGCAGGCGCAGGCGCAGGCGCAGGCGCAGGCGCAGGCGTTGGCGTTGGCGTTGGCGTTGGCGTTGGCGTTGGCGCAGGCGCAGGCGCAGGCGCAGGCGTTGGTGTTGGTGTTGGTGTTGGTGTTGGTGTTGGTGTTGGTGTTGGTGTTGGTGTTGGTGTTGGTGTTGGTGTTGGTGTTGGTGTTGGTGTTGGTGTTGGTGTTGGTGTTGGTGTTGGTGTTGGTGTTGGCGCAGGCGTTGGCGCAGGTGTCGGTGTCGCACACGCCGGCGCACCCGGCATCAGCGCGCAATCCAGCTGCGAACGCAAATACCAGTTCTGCGCACTGCTGCCATCGGCGCTGCCGCGGAAAAGCGAATACTCGTAAGGGCCAGCCGCGACCGCACTGGCCAACGTAAATGCATTGGTAGCTGTCGTGCCGCCGTTGATGGCATCCACCACTTCGATGCCGTTGGCAGTGGTGAGCGCACCCGGCCCGCCCGCGTTGGTGATGCGCAACGCCGTGCTGCCGGTGGCCGTGCCACCGTTGATCACCAGCAGATCCGACGCCGAACCGTCACCGCCAAGATACGTGTTGAGCGCAACCACGCTCCCAGTACCGCCGACGTAACTGCCAGTGATGAGCTTGTTGCCGGTGCTGGTGCCGCCTATCTGCACCAGGCCGTTGTTGTTCAACGTACCGTTGACGGTGAAGCTGCCCTTGCTGCTGCCCAGCGCGGACAACGCATCGGCCACCGCGATGGTGCCGTTGTTGGTGACGGTGCCAGTGATGCTGCCATAGCCGCCCAGCGTCGCGCCCGAGGCCACCGTGGTGGTGCCGCCGCCGCTCAAGGCCGCGCCCGTGTTGCTGCTGTCGCCTACCGCCAGCGTGCCCGCGTTGACGTTGGTGGCGCCGGTGTAGGTGTTGTTGCCGTCGAGAATGGTGGTGCCGCTGCCAAGCTGGTTGACGCCGCCGCCCCCACCGAGAGTGGCATCGGAAATGACGTGGTTGAACGTATACGTGTCGGTGCGATCGAACGCTACCGTGCCGTCGCTGGCGATGTCGCTGTTGATGCCACCCGCGGTGCCGCCATTGCCGAGCTGCAAGGTAGCGCCGCTGACGACGCTCACGGTGCCGTTGAAGCCGGCATTGTTGGAAGCCAGCACCAGCGTGCCCGCTTGCACGTTGATGGCCAGCTGCGCGGAAGGGTTGGCGCTGGTGTTCACCATGTCGCTGCCCAGCGTCCACGTGCCGTCATCAAACTTGGTGAGCGAGCTGAAGTTCAGCAGCGCACCCTGCTGCGTGCCGGTACCCGAACCTGCCAGTGTGATGGTGTTGTTGCCGCCGCCGCCGTCGATCGCGCCGCTGACACTGGAGCCGGCGTACAGCGTGACTTGGTCATCGCCGCCGCCGAAGCTGATGTTGCCTGTCACCGTGCCGCTGTGGTTGGTGAACATCACATTGCCGTTGCCGGCATTGCCGATGGCGGTGGCGTTGCCGCCATTCACGCCGGTCTGGATGCTGCCGTAGTTGTCGACAGTGTTGAACGTACCGGCTTGCGTTACCTGGTCCTGAAACCAGATGGCCGCCGCGCCCTGTGAACTGATGGTGCCGTAGTTGGCGATGGCGTTGCTGTTACCCACCACGTTGACGGCTTCGGAAGTGCTGGAAGAACCAGTCTGCGTCGCCTGCGCGTTGGCGTTGACGGTCAGCGAGCCGCCGTTGCGGAATTCAATCGTGCTGTAGCCCATGTTGTAACCACCCACGTTGCTGCTGTTGGTGGTGGGGCTGTTGGTAACGGTGGCGCCGCCTTGTAGGGTGATGGTGGCGTTGTCGCCCAGGCTGATGGCGTTCTGCGTCGCGCCCACGTTGATGGTGGCGCCACTGCCCACGTTGACGGTGGTGATGGTGCTTTCGCTGCTGCCGGCACCGATCTGCGTGGTGTACGGATCGGGAGCAGTGCTGTCGCAGGTGACCGTGGACGTGTTTCCACCGAGCACGCTGCAATTGGCATGCGCCGCTTTCACTAAGACAAACGGGCTGGCGAGAATGACGGACGAGGCGATGACGCGCGTTGCTACATGCTTCACGAATATGTCCTGCGTTAATGGAAGTCCCCTCCCGCAGGCGCCGTAGCAAGCGTGCAGCCGAACACGTCGACGCGTTGCGTCAACGATGCACATTGATGGGCTCCCTGCGGAAAATCAGCCGGCCACGCGCTGCCATCTGTTCAAGGCAGCGCAGCGAGGCGCGCTGTTTTGTGGTCATAGGATAGCGAGTGAACGCAATATCTGATCAGGCCACATGAAAAAATAAAATGAATCAATGACTGGTTTTTGGCATCTTTCGGACAAGTCGATAACCATCCGTATTGACGCGATAACTATTCGTGCATGCTTTTTTTGCCTCACGTCACAAACGTCCTCAGAGGCCAGTCATGGCCCGTTATGGACAAGGCGCCGCGAACAGATTTCCAAGTAGAGTGCCGCCGACTTGCGCGATCCTGCATCCGAACGCGATGCCGTCAAACGGAAGACGCAAAGGCGAACTGCGCCTCGATGCGCAATGTCATGCATCAAGGTTGATGCACCTTTTCGATCTGGTACTTCAACTGGAGGGGGCAATGAAGAAACGTTTGTACCAGGCCATCACTCGTGGATTGGCCTGCAGCGCGCTCGCCGTGCTTTCGCTATCGCATGCCGGTACCGTGTCGGCGCAAACCGCGCAACCGTCCTACACCTGGAACAACGTGCGCATCGTCGCCGGCGGTTACGTCGACGGCATCATTGCGCATCCCAAGCAACAGGGATTGTTCTACGCACGTACCGACGTGGGCGGCGCGTATCGTTACGATTCGGCCAGTAGCAAATGGATCGCGCTGAACGACTGGACGCCGCCGGCCGACCAGGCATGGACAGGCATCGAAAGCATCGCCATCGATCCCAACAACCCCAACATGCTGTTCCTGGCGGCGGGTTTGTATGTGAAGTCATGGGCCGGCAACGGCGCGATACTCGTGTCGTCCGACCAGGGCAAGAGTTTTACCGCGTACCCGTTGAGCTTCCGCGTTGGCGGCAATGAAGACGGGCGCAACGTCGGCGAACGTTTGCAGGTGGATCCTAACGACGGCTCCGTCTTGTTTTACGGCACGACCAACGCCGCTTACTCCAATTCCAACGGCACCCAGCAGGTCACCGGCAAGGACGGCTTGTGGACCAGCAAGGACAAAGGCGCAACGTGGTCGCAAGTCAGCGGCTTCACCGCGTTGAACAGCGACGGCACTGGTGAGGGCATCACGTTCATCGCCTTCGCGCCGGCCGGTGAAGCGGCAGGCACGCCGACCAAGACCATCTATATGGGCGTGTCGACCGACACCGCATCCATCAATAACACCACGCTCTACGTCAGCACCGATGCAGGCGTCACGTGGAACCCGATAGCTGGCGGCCCCAGCAATGAATTACCGCAGCGTGGCCAGATCGGGCCGGATGGCAATCTCTATATCACCTACGGCAACAGCAAGGACAGCAACGGCAATTACACGTATGCGATCGGCCCCGGCGGCATGACCATGGGCGCGGTGTGGAAATACGACACCGTGCATCACACCTGGACGGACATCACGCCCGTCGACCGTTTCAACTATGCGTCGGGCTATAGCGGCTTGTCGGTCGATCCCTCGCATCCCGGCACGCTCGTGGTGATGACGATGGATCACTGGTGGCCGATGGACACCATGTATCGCAGCACCGATGGCGGCAGCAGCTGGATCGACGTGGGCGGCGCGACGTGGAACGGTGTTCCTCCGACCTCCGGCACGTATGCCATTCGCGACTCGAGCCTGTCGCCGTGGATCGTTCCTGCCGGGCAGACCCAGCCGGGATTCGGCAACTGGGGCGAAGTGGTGATCGATCCGTTCAACGGTGCACACGCCATGTACGGCACGGGCGGCGGCATCTGGACCACGTATGACCTCACCGATGCCGACGCCGGCAAGCCGACATACTGGTCGGTCGGTGCCAGTGGCCTCGAAGAAACGGCGGTGATCACGCTGCTGTCGCCCACTTCCGGTCCGCACTTGCTCAGCGGTCTGGGCGACGTCTGCGGTTTCGTGCACAACAGCCTAACCGCGGCACCACAGTCGCAACCCAACAACCCCACCTGCGGCGACAGCATCGGCACCGGGCTGGACTACGCCAAGAACTCGCCTTCGACGATCGTGCGTATCGTGCAGCATGGCAACAGCACGCTCACTTCGTACGGTTCGATCTCGCGCGACGGCGGTTCCGCCTGGACCGGCTTTGCCAACCAGGCCGGTTCCCCCAATGGTGGTGGCACGGTAGCCATTTCCGGTGACGGCAAGACCATCGTGTGGTCGCCCAGCGATGTTGTGCCGGTGGTGTCGAACGACAGCGGCACCACCTGGACCAAGGCCAGCGGAAGCAGCTTCCCGTCGCTGCCGATCGGCGTGCAAGTGCTTTCCGATGGCGCCAGCGGCAACGTGTTCTACGCGCTGGATGAGTCCAACGGCGTCTTCTACAACAGCACCAACAAGGGTGTGAGCTGGCAAGCCGTCAACACGGGCTTGCCGAAAGTGTCTCCCTCCTACCAACACAGCCAAGCCACCGCCGTCACCGGCATTCCGGGCGAAGCAAAAGCCGGCGACGTGTGGATGAGCACGGTGACCGGCCTGTACCGCAGCACCAACTACGGCGCCACCTGGAACCAGGTCGACGCCGGCAGCATCACGTCGGCGTCATCGGTCGGCTTCGGCAAGGCTGTGACCGGCTCGCATTACCCCACCATTTATCTCTCCGGCACGGTGAACGGTGTCACCGGCGTATTCCGCTCCACCAACGTCGGCACCACCTGGGTGCAGATCAACGACACGCTGCATCAGTGGGGTGGCGCGGCGCTGGTGGTCGGTGATCCGAGAACCTTCGGCACGGTATACATCGGGCCGAATGAAGCGCGCGGCGTTATTTACGGCACGTCGGCGAATTGATGGATGTGCGGCTTCCTCTTTGCACACGCATAGAGGGAGCCGCGATGCCGATAGGGATATCGAAGAGATCCAATGATCGCATTGTGGAGGCTATTGCAAACGCCGCATCGCGCGTTGAGCTGACACGTTACCTGGAGTGCGCAATGAAGAAACCTTTGTATCGGGCCATCACCCGTAGCCTGGCGTGCGGCGCGCTCGCCGTGTTTTCGCTATCGCATGCCGCTGCGCTGTCGGCACAGACCACGCAACCTTCTTACACCTGGAACAACGTGCGCATCGTCGCTGGCGGTTACGTCGACGGCATCATTGCGCATCCCAAGCAGCAGGGTTTGTTCTACGCACGCACGGACGTCGGCGGTGCCTACCGCTGGAATTCGAGCCAAAACAAATGGATTGCACTGAACGACTGGACGCCACCGTCGGAGCAGTCATGGACAGGCGTCGAAAGCATCGCCATCGATCCCAACAACACCAACATGCTGTTCCTGATGACGGGTTTGTACGTCAGCCGATGGTCGCCACCTAGTCAATTGCTGGTGTCGTCCGACCAGGGCAATAGCTTCACCGCCTACACGATGAATTTCCGTGTCGGCGGCAATGACGACGGACGCAACACCGGCGAACATCTGCAAGTGGATCCGAACGACGGTTCAGTGCTGTTTTACGGCACGTCCAACGCCACTTATGACACCTCCAGCTCCGGTCCGCTACAGATAGCCGGCCAGGACGGCTTGTGGACCAGCAAGGACAAGGGCGCGACGTGGTCGCAGGTAAGCGGCTTCACCGCGCTGACCCATGACGGCACCGGCGCTGGCGTGACGTTCATCGCCTTCGCGCCGGCGGGTGAAGCTGTGGGTACGCCAATCAAGACCATCTATGCGGGCGTATCGACGGCCGCCGCCGCCACCAACGGCACCACGCTTTATGTGAGCACCGATGCGGGCGTGACGTGGAACCCGGTACCTGGCGGCCCCAGCAATGAGTTGCCGCAGCGTGGCCAACTCGGCCCGGATGGCAATCTCTACATCACCTACGGCAACAGCAAAGACAGCAACGGCAACTACACCTATGCGGTAGGCCCCAACGGTTTGAACATGGGCGCGGTATGGAAGTACGACACCGTGCATCACACCTGGGCGGACATCACACCCGTTGATCGATTCAACTATGCCTCCGGCTACAGCGGCGTATCGGTTGATCCTTCGAACCCTGGCACGGTGGTGGTGATGACGATGGATCACTGGTATCCGATGGACACCATGTATCGCAGCACCGATGGCGGCAACAGCTGGGTCGACGTGGGCGGCGCCACGTGGAATGGCGCCACCCCAACCTCCGGCACCTATGCCATACGTGACGCGAGCATGTCGCCGTGGATGATTCCACCCGGGCAGACGCGCCCCGGATTCGGCAACTGGGGCGAAGTGGTGATCGATCCGTTCAATTCCGCCCACGCCATGTACGGTTGGGGTGGCGGCATCTGGACCACCTATGACCTGACCGACGCCGATGCCGGCAAGCCGACATACTGGTCGGTGGGCGCCAGCGGTATCGAGGAAACGGCCGTGCTTACGCTGGTCTCGCCCACCTCGGGTGCGCATCTGATCAGTGGCCTGGGCGACGTCTGCGGTTTCGTGCACAGCAGCCTTACCGCGCCGCCGCCGCAGCAAGGGGCTCCGTTGTGCAACGGCGGCGACGGCAACGGCAACGGGATCGACTATGGCAAGAACGCGCCCTCGACCATCGTTCGCGTCGGCGCTGGTGGCGACAACACCCTGGGCACGCTCTCGCACGACGGCGGTTCCACCTGGACTGCGTTCCCCAACAAGGCCGGCTCGACCAACGGCGGCGGCACCGTCGCCATTTCGGGCGATGGCAAGACCATCGTGTGGGCGCCCAGCGATATCGCGCCAGTGGTTTCGAACGATAACGGCGCAAGTTGGACGAAGGCCAGTGGAAGCAGCCTCGCTTCGCTTCCGATCGGCGTGCAGATGCTATCCGATGGCGCCAGCGGCAATGTGTTCTACGCGCTGGATGAGGCCAACGGCATCTTCTACAACAGCACCAACAAGGGCGTGAGCTGGCAAGCCGTCAACACGAGCTTGCCGAAAGTGTATCCCTCCTATCAGCACAGCCAAGCCGTCGCCGTCACCGGCATTCCGGGCGAAGCAAAAGCCGGCGACGTGTGGATCGCCACGGTGACCGGCCTGTTCCGCAGCACCAATTACGGCGCCACCTGGAACCAGGTCGACGCCGGCAGCATCACGTCGGCGACCTCGGTCGGCTTCGGCAAGGCAGTCACTGGCTCGCATTACCCCACCATTTATCTCTCCGGCACGGTGAACGGTGTCACCGGCGTATTCCGCTCCACCAACGTCGGCACCACCTGGGTGCAGATCAACGACACGTTGCATCAATGGGCTGGCCCAGGGTTGGTGGTGGGCGATCCGAGAACGTTCGGCACGGTATATATCGGGCCGGGTGAGGCGCGGGGAGTTATTTACGGGACGTCGTCGAATTGAGAAACAAAAACCTGGCACTTGCCACGATTGCCCCTCCCCTGCGGTACCAGGGGAGGGTTGGAGTGGGGTTGCTTGGGCTTTGGCGTGCAGCCGAATGTCGCGATAAATTTTGGCACCACGCATCATTCGCAGACATATGCCTTTCGGCAACGTGTAGCCCCGCCGCTCGCTTCGCTCGCACCCAACCCTAACCCTCCCCCACTTCTCAGGGGAGGGAATACGAGCATCAGCATCGATATCCACACCGATATCAAAGCAAGCCAATTAGTTATTGGAAAACCCGCGCAGGCTCGGATGAAATCCCGGCACTGAACATGCGCAGGGTAAGCTTTTCATGGTCGTGATCCCCAAGCCGGTCCGCAACGCCGTTGCCGCCATCACCCTCCTCACCCTCGCCCTGCCCCTCAACGCCGAACAACACACGCTCTCGCAAGACTGGCTGTTCTACAAGGGCGACATCGCAAGCGCGTCATCGTCAACCTACGACGACCACACCTGGCGCAACGTCGACGTGCCGCACGACTGGTCCATCGCCAACCAGCCCGATGGCGGCGCACCCTACGATCCAAATACGCCTGGCGGCCAAGCCTCCGGTTATCTGCCTGGCGGCATCGGCTGGTATCGGCGGCACATCACGCTCAGCGCTGAGGATGCTGCCCGCATCGTGCGGCTGAATTTCGAAGCGATCTACATGGATGCGGACATCTGGCTCAACGGCCAGCATCTGGCGCAGCATCACTATGGCTATACGGCTTTCAGCATCGATCTGACCGGCAAAGTACATGCGGGCGACAACGTCGTCGCCATTCGCGTCAATCATGCCGATCCGTCTTCCCGCTGGTATGCCGGCTCGGGTTTGATTCGCCCGGTGCACCTGGACATTCTCGATCGCGTGCATCTCGATCCGGACAGCATCGTGATAAGCACGCCGGTAGCAACACCGTCGTCGGCCAACGTGTCCACGCACGCGGTGGTTGCCAATGATTCGGCGCAAGCACGCAAGGTCGAGGTCGTAGCGAAAATTCTCGCCACGGACGGACAGATCGTTGCGCAATTGCATCAGGACAAATCGCTCGCCGCAGGTGCCAAGGCGGATTGGAACGAAACGCTTGCGATCACCAACCCGGCACTGTGGTCGCCCGATTCACCGAATCTCTATACGCTCGTGCAGGACGTCTACGTCGACGGCACCATCACCGACGAACACCGCACGCGCTTTGGCGCACGCACCATCAGCGTCGACGCCGAACACGGCCTGCTCATCAACGGCAAGAAAGTGCTTCTGCGCGGCGGCAACATCCATCACGACAACTACATGCTCGGCGCATCGGGCTGGCCCGATGCAGATGCGCGCAAAGTCGCGCTGATGAAGGCCGCCGGCTACAACGCCATCCGCAGCGCACATAATCCGGCAAGCCAGGCGACGCTTGATGCAGCCGACGAATTGGGCATGCTCGTCATCGATGAAGCGTTCGACATGTGGAACATGAACAAGACGCCCATGGACTACGCACGCTTCTTCAAGCAGGACTGGCAACAGGATATCGACAGCCTCGTCATCAGCGGGCGCAATCATCCCAGCGTACTGTTTTGGAGCATCGGCAACGAGATTCCCGAACAAGGCACGCCGCTGGGCGTGGAGACGGGGCGCAAACTGGCCGAGCGTGTGCGCGCACTCGATCCAACGCGCCCGATCACCGAAGCGGTCAGCGTCGACACGCCGCACATCGCCGACCAGTTCGCCCTGCTCGACGTGGCCGGCTACAACTACAACGAACCGCTGTTCACGCGCGATCACCAGGCGTATCCGCAGCGCGTCATGCTCACTACGGAATCGACTTCCAAGAACGCCTTCACCTATTGGCGCGCGGCGAAAACCATGCCGTGGGTGATTGGCGATTTCGTGTGGACGGCAGTGGATTACATCGGCGAGACCGGCATCGGCTGGATGGGTTACAACCAGGATTGGCAGAAACTCGGCCCTTATCCATGGCACCTTGCCTATTGCGGCGAGATCGATGTAACGGGACGCAAGCGTCCAGCCGCCTACTATCACGAAGTGGTGTGGAAAACCGGCATCGATCCCATCTCGATGTTCGTGCAGCAGCCGGCCGGCACCGAAGACCTGCCCGATCGGCATATCTTCACAGTGACCCAGCCGCACACGGATTGGTCGTTGGACGATGTGCACCCAAGCTGGACGTGGCCCGGTCAGGAAGGCAAACCGCTGGACGTGGTGGTGTATTCCGAATTTCCGGAAGTGGAAGTGTTTCTCAACGGCAAAAGCCTGGGCCGCAAGCCCACCAACGTCGATACGCAGTACAAGGCAACGTACTCGGTGCCGTATCACGCGGGACGTCTCGTTGCTGTGGGTTATCAGGATGGCCGCGCTGCCGGGCAATGGGAGTTGCGCACCGCGGACAAGCCGGCCGCCGTTGATGTGTCGCTCGATAAAACGCAGCTGCGCGCCAATGGTGAAGATCTCGCCTACGTCACGATTGCGCTCGTCGATGAAAACGGCGTACCGATATACAACCAGCATGATGACCGGCAGGTTATCGTTCGCGTGATTGGCGCAGGTGAATTTGCCGGCATGGGCAATGGCAAACCGAATGACGTTTCCAGCTTCCAGTCGGAAACATGGACGACCTTTCATGGCCGAGTGGTGGCCGTCGTCCGCGCTACCTTGCAAGCAGGGCCGATTGCAGTGCAGATCGATGTGGATGGCTTGCCGATGCGGCAGATTTATCTCAATACCGTATCGCCTTAGGGATGCTCTGATTAATTCCGCGTGTGTGATGGTCCGCGTAGGCTTGGATGAAATTCCAGCATCGGGAGTCGCAACAAGGCTGGGATTTCATCCTAGCCCACGCTCGTTTCGATCGATGGCGCGGATTAAATCAAAGCCTCCCTCGCGCGGAAAAATTCAGCCTGCAGTTTCTTCACCCCATTCCGGCCTACTATGAATAGCATTCGAGTTCTCGTCTACGCGCTGCTTCTATGGGCTCCGATCTGTGCCTTGGCGACCTCACCGGAGTTAGCGGCAACCGGTACCGAAGACAGCGCACGAAGCGTCACTCTCCCGCCGCCTCCTTTCGGATTATCCGAAGTGCATAGAGGCGCCGACGCTGACCAACGCGTCCGCTGGTGGCGCGAAGCGCGATTCGGAATGTTTATCCATTTCGGGCTCTATTCGGTGCTGGGCCACGGCGAATGGGCCATGTTCAACGAACGCATTCCTCATCGCGACTATGCAAAGCTCGCAGACGCATTCAAACCGGATCCTCATGCGCCCGAAACGTGGGTGAAAGCTGCCGAACGGGCCGGCATGAAATACATGGTGCTGACGGCGCGCCACCATGACGGCTTCTCATTGTTCGACTCGCATGCGAACGATTTCAATTCGATGCGTACTGCTGCACATCAGGATATCGTCGGCGAGTACATGCGCGCAGCGCATGCGCAGGGGATGCGTGCAGGCCTGTATTACTCCCCTCTCGACTGGCGTTTCCCCGGTTACTTTTTTCCCGACCTTTACCTCGAATCCGCCGAGGCAATGCGTGAGCAGTACCACAAGGAAATCGGGCAACTGGCATCGGCCTACGGCCAGCTGGATTTAATCTGGTTCGACGGCGGTGGTGAACAATGGCTCGGATTCGGCGGCATTGAATTCGATGGCTCAGGCTGGAAATCGCGTGCTCATGACAAACCCTACTCGGGGCGCTTCTCGTGGCAGGATGATCTCGTCAGCCGGCGTCTTCATCAGCTCCAACCGCACATTCTGATCAATGATCGAACCTCGGCACCCGGAGACTGGCGAACACGGGAAGGTGCAGAACGACTTGGCGATTTTGACAATACACAGCCATGGGAACTGTGCGTGACACTGGCCGGCACGTGGGGTTATCAGCCTGGTGCGAAACCTCGATCGCTGCAAGAACTCGTGCTGCTGCTGACCAACACAGTGGTACGCGACGGAAATTTTCTGCTGAACGTGGGGCCCGCGCCGGATGGCCATATCCCGAACGATCAGCTGGAACGCCTGTATGAATTGGGCCACTGGTTACAAAGCCACGGCAAGGCCATCTACGGGACACGCGGCGGCCCGTTCCTGCCCTCCTCCACGATCGGCTCCACTCGATCAGGCAAGACCATTTTTTTACACCTCTTACCGAGCAACAGCTCTGCACCGCCCAGCAGCATTACCCTTCCAGCATTCGCGACAGGCCCGAAGCTGTTGCGCGCACACGTACTGGGTGAGAAGGCGGACATGATGCTGCGTTCCGCCCCAGGCGGTGGATTCAACCTTTCACTCCCCAAAACTGCTTCCGACTCGCCGACCGTGATTGTGGAGCTTACTTACGACGGTTCAGTGATGGGGCTGCCGGTACAGTCCCTTTAGTCTCGCATCCCGGACTGGAGTGGTCTAATCATCTTGGACACCTCGATAGGTCAAGCTAGCTATCGAGGCGAAGAATGATGCGTAGAGATGTATCTGATGCAGTAAAGGCAGAGACGGTTCATTTGATCGTAGCCGAAAGCATCAAACAACGTCGTTGCATCAGTTGCGGGGACATCGCACCCACATCCCAGGCGAATCGCGGCGCTTCCTAGAACCGCCAACTCACCTGTCCCCGGACGCCGGCATCCACCGTGTGCGCTGCGATTTGCGCATCGTAGGCAACACCCAGTTTCATGCTTTTGTTCACGGTGACGTCAATGCCCGCATTCACAGTCACGGCATTGCGCGCCATCGGCAAGCCTTGCACGGCAAAAACACTCGCATCCGCAAAAGCCAATGCGGTGCCTGCCTTCAGATTGCCGGACACGTGGCGCCAGCCCAGCGAGGCGTGCGCGGTGAATGAGTCGCCCTGGAAAACGAAGTGTGTGGCGCCGCGCGTGCTGAGCGTCGTATAGGTGACTGCACGCCGGTTGCCCTGCACGGCCAACGCCATGATGCTGTCGCGCTCCTGGAACGAATCGGTCGCCAGTTTGATGTACGCCACTTGCGCGAATGGTTCGACGATCGCTTTTTTGAAAGAAAAGCGATAGGCCGCGTTGCCGTAGAACTCCGCCGTGCGTGCTGCGGTACTGCTGCGCGCACTGTCGATGAAGTCGGCCGTCATCACGCGACGGTTTGCAGTCACGCCGTGGCGGGTGTAATCGCCGCCAGCGCTAAGCGTCAGCGCACCAAGCGAGGTTCCTGCATAGAAGCCCACATAAACATCGTCGCTGGACAATGAAGAGCTGCGCTGCGGTACGCCGAGCGACGTTTTCGTATAACCGCCAACGGCGCCGATGCGGCTGCTTTCCCCCACTGGCATGTCTACGCCAGCCAGAACACCACCTGTCGAACGGGACAACGCTGCATTGTTGCTGGTGCCGTCTTCGTGACCCCATGAGCCGACCGATTGCCCCCACCACGCGAGGCCATTGGATTGGGTTTTTACGGGTTGGTTGGATGCGGGGCCGATGCCGTATGCGTCCAGATTCGCCTGGGCGAGGCGGGTGGTCACGGCATCGCGCACGACGCGAGAATTTTCCAGATACGTGCTTTGCGCGCTGGCGTAGATTTCGCCGGACAGGTGATCGGCAGCGTCACGCAGTTGCGCATCGTTCTGCAGATTGGCCAGCACGAGGAAAGGTGCGCTGCTGGACGGCATGTTCTGTACGGTAGTCAGCACGGCCATTTGATTGGGCGTGCGTGCTGCTGTCGCGAACAAGGGTTGCGGTGGCGGCAGTGGTACCACCGGCGGCGCCGGCAATGCAGGGGATGGTGCAGGGGATGGTGTTGGTGTTGGTGTTGGTGACGGCGTGGACGTATCCGCATACGACACGTCCAGATAGACGTGATTGCCGTCATACACCGGCACCACTTTCAACGACGAACTCAAACCCGTATCGCCAATGATCGAGTAAGTGCCGCTGAGCCCGCCGCCCGCAGTGAGCAAGGTATAGCGCCGAGTGCCCTGAAATGCGGCGATCGACGTCGTCGAAGGCACGAGGTCGATGATGGCGCCGGGCTGCAGGATGGCGCTGCCGCCCACGAGGATCTGGCTGGACACACCGGCCTGCCCCAGATTCCATTGCGCCACGTACGTGGCACCTGCGAGCTGGTTGTAACGGCCGTTGACGGTCAGCGTTTGATAGATGCCGTTGGGGATGCCTGGCGCAACGCTGCCCGACACCATCAGATCGCCACGTACCAGGCCGTTGCCAAGCAGCATGCCTGCATCGAGCACCGAACCGACGGCGCCCTGCAAATTGAGCGTGGCTTGCGCGCTGACACGGGTAGGCCCGCTATAAGCATTGTCACCGACCAGTGTTTCCCCACCACCGTCGATGATCAGGCCTGCACCCGTGCCGCCACCCAGGCCGCCATCGGTCAGCTGGCCGCTGAAGGTGCCGCTGGCTTGCGTGAGCACCAGCGTGTTGCCGCCCAGATAGCCCGTGCCGCTACCGGAAAGCGATTTGATGTTGACGTTGCCAGCGGCGCGCGACATGTCGAAGATGCCATCGGCCTGCATGCCCGCCGATGCACTGATATCGACCGGGCCCGCCAGTCCCAGCCAGCCACTCGGTGCGATGATCGTGCTGCCGGTATACGTATTGGCGCCGCTCAAGTTGGCTATGCCGCCATTGGCCACGGTGAACGCACCTGTGCCGGAGATCACGCCGGCAAGCCCGAGCGGACCCATCGCTTGCGTCACCGTCAAATCGGTAGTGAGCGGCGCATCGGTCACGTAGAACGGCGTGTACGCGGTGACCTGATTCTGCAGGTCGTACATCACCGCGTTGTTCAAGAAGAACGACATGCCATACAAGGCGGTGCTGGAAGGCGTCAGCGGTGCTGCGTTGCCAGTGCCGACCACATTTGCCGGGTTGCCGGTGGCGTCATTCGCAGTGGTGATGGAAACCGTCTTTGCACCGGGCGAGGCACCCGTCGCCGAGAGCGTCAATCCGGCGATTTCATTGCCATTGGCATTGATATGGCCTGCCGCGTTTTCACCGGCGATCAATCCGCTGTCGTTGAGATAGACCCCGGCGGTGCCCGAATCGAGCAGCGTCTGCAACTTGGCGGTGTAAGCGCCGTTGTTCAACGTATAGTTGAAGTACGTATCGAACTGCTGTGCAGCATGCGCGCCGGAAACACCGAATGTGCTCTGATACGTGCCCTGCTGCGTACCCGGCACCCACGGCATCACGCCGAGGAACTGCGCGCGCAACGCGGGCGTAAGGCCGACGATGAAACACGCCTGCCCGCAACCGCCAGGCGCGCCGGGCTTGCCATTGGCTTCCACGATGTAGCCAGTGGTGGTGAGCATGCCCGGCACGCCGCCATTGTCGCCGGCATACAGAAAATCGCCGGCGCCGAACGTGCCGTAGAAATGCCCTTGCTCCGGCGCCGCGCCCTGATCGAGCGCCTGCTGCCATGTGAGATCCTGATACATCGTCACCGACTGGCCCGACGACGTCGTGCCGGTGGCGACAGGCACGCCCTGGATGTCGCCGCCTTGCACGTTCGGTGCAAAGTGATTGGCGGTCATCAACCAATCGAGCGCCGCCGCAACCGGCAAGCCTTGCGACGGCGCCGCACTGAACACCTGCTTGCCCGTATTCGCGTTGTAGAACTGGACGCTCGACGCCGTCGTGTTCTGCTGCCAATAGCCGGTCGTGCCATCGCCGTAATTGAACACGTACTGCGAACTCGTCGCCGATGCATTCCAGTTGAGGAACCACGGCACCGTGCCACCGCCATTGCCGACGGCGACGTTGAACGAATCGGAGCCGGTGTCGAAGCGGTATTCCTGCGGCGTGCCGCCGTTGACGCCAACGTTGATGCCAAGACTGTAGCTCGGCGCGTTGTTGCCGTTCTGCTGCGGGATCAGATCCAGCGGAATGTCGGTAGCCGATGCGTTGCCGTGCCCCAGCAAGCATGCCAAGGCGCACCAGAGCGGCGTGTAGTTCAACTTGTTCATGCGTGCCCCTGCAACGCAGATGGAAACGATAGGAGGAAGTGCTAGTGATGACGGCGCTGACTTAAGTGCGCATCTCGAAGCTCGCGGGGATTACTGCTCCGAACTTAAGGATGCTCTGATCTATTCCACGCACCCGGCATGACGTCCAGAAGGCCCGCAGAGTGTGTTGCGTGGCTTAGGGCAGACTGGCCGTCTGTCTAGACGCTGGGGCGCAGCGATACGCGCATACAGTGCGGTGACGGGTACGTGGAATAGGTCAGAGCATCCTTAAGGCTCTCATTGATGCCATTTCAGAGCGAACCGTCATTCCGGCCTTCGCCGGAATGACGAGCGAACACCCCCTACTGTCGCAAGGGAGGGAGTTGATCGCGCGTACGCTTACTTCGCCAACGCCGCAATCTCGGCGTCGCTCAAGGCGTGCGAATAAAAGCGAAAATCCTGAATTCGTCCATCGAAGGCTGCGTGGGTCGCATCCCAGCCAAGCAGCCTTTTCTGATCGAGCAACTGATGCGGCGACAACAAAATGGAATCGTCGCGGCCCGCAAGCTGGCCGTCGATATAAATCTTGCCCGTATTACCGCTCAAGGTCACGGCAACATGCACCCAGCGACGGAACGGCAGCGGCCGATCGGCCTCGACCGCCTGCTGATCGTTGACACCCGAGCCGCTGATCGAAAACCGCAGATTGCCACCCCTTCCCAGCGGCGCAATGTACATGCTGGCGCCGCTATCCAGGCCCATGAACAACAGGCAGGTATTCCAGCGCAACGGCGCATTGGCATACGTCCACATCGCTACCGTGAAATCGGCAACGTCAGTAAACATTCCCGCCGGAAGCTGCACATAGGATTGCTTGCCATCGAACAGAATCGAAGCGCTCCCTGGCAAACGGCCCGCGCCCCAGCTTGCACCGTTCATCAGTGTTCCATCGCCGCGCGTCCATTCGCCATCGGGCGTGGTGACCCAACCGACGGCCGTGCTTCCGCTGCCGTCGGCAAGATCCATCGAGCAGCGCAATTCGCCGGGAACCGCCACGCGTACCGGACGCGACACGAGACTGGCGTTGTTGCTGGCCTGGATCTGATAGAACCACACGCCTTGCGCAGGCGTGTCGGTAAACGTTCGCGTCTGGCCGGTCGGCACGCCGCCGATGACCGTAAACGGACCGTTTGCACTGTGGCCGCGCTTGACGATATAGAACGCCGTGCCTTTGCCGCCCCACCACGAAAGCGTCACCTTGCCGCCGCTGCACACTGCCGATACGCCGAACGGCGCACGCAAGGGCCCGGCGTAATCGTCCAGCCGGCTCCACAGCGTCGAATACACCACGTCGTCGCCGCCATAGGTGTTTCTGATCTCGGTGTTCTGCACCATTTGCGCGATGAAAGGCGCATCCAGCCCCATGCGATTGACGTAATGGTTGTAGAGCGTTTCCCAACAACAACGCAACGACGGGCCAGCCTGGTTGGCCGCGGCGGTGAACATGCCCAGCGGACTCGACTGGCGTGCAAACGGCATCACGTATTGCTTGCCGTTCTTGTCCAGAACATTGGACTTTGCAACGTATTCCGCGCCGGCGAGGAAGCGGTTGTTGAACGCCGAGTAGAGATCGTCGCCCTGTTTCCACGCCATTTCGAGTAGGTCGCCGCCCAGCGACATGCCCAGCGTGGAATGGCCCTGGTCGCGCCCGCTTTCCTGCCACTGGCCGAGGTAACCCGGATGCATGAAATACACGCTATGCATGGCCATGCCGTTGCCGAATTGCATGTGCACATCGCCGTGATTGGTGCCGGTGTAATACTCGATCGCCTGCCTGTATAGATCGATGTCGTCGCAAAACACGCCAATAGCCAACGTGCCGGCGAGCGCGGCGTAGTCCCAGTTGGCGAAGCTCCATAGGCCGCCGTCGGTCAGGTGTCCGCGCAGCCCCTTGGAAACCGGCTCCGCAAAGACATTGCGCAGCATGCCCTGAAAGCGAGCCACACCCTCTGATGACCAACCGCTGTAGGTGCGCATGATTTCCGCGGCATTGGCAAATTGGTGGCCTTGCATGCCACACATCAAGTAACCCGTGTGATCGTCGTGCGCGGTGGAACCTGGCGGAACGGTCCCAATGATCTTCAAGGTTGAAGACCATGCATCGAGCGTTTCCACCGCCAGCTTGGCGTAATTCTCGTCACCGGAAATCTTCCAGCGCAAGGCGCAGCAGAATGCCCGCTCGATGTCCCTGTACAGGGCCCATTTCGATCCGTCCTGGCGATAGACGGCAGGCTGGGGATTGGGCTTGGCCGTCAAGGACGTGTCGTTGGAGGCGCACAATGTCTGCCACCACTTGGTCCACGGTTGTTCGCCATTCTTGATCTTGTTTCTGATGCGCGTGAAATCGTCTTCGTTGGCCAGCAGCCCCGGGTGCGTGAAGCGCCCCGTGATCAAGGGACTGCCCGCCGGCGAGGATTGGGACGGCGGCAGGCTTCTGGCCCTGCTTTCGCCAAGGCCGAGCCCGAGCAGCAACGCGCCAGCACCGAGGCCTGCGATGAAGCGTCGACGGGAGCTGTCCTCGATACCGTTGAACGCCATCGCATCGTTTTGTGGATCGAACATGGGGTAGTTCGTCTGCTTCATAAATGTGCACCTTGGTTGCCATCAGGATCGCTACCCATGGCTGGATGGAAGACATGCAACGGAATTGGATGGGATCGATACAGCGAATTCATCAACTGCGCGTCTCACATCATTGGATGAGAGCCGTTACCCGTGAATCGCATGACACTTTTCACATCGCGGTTATGCCGCGACAACGACGATCGCTGAAAAGCGATCAGGTGCCCCTAAAAGGTTTGGCGCATGATGCTCAAACCGGTAGCCATTGCGCATGTTCCACCGGGACAACTCAATGTCATTTGAGGCCACGCGATCATTCTTGAGAACCAGCGTTTGTTTTCACATGCCTGCGAAGTAAATCGAATACCCATGAAAATTTGGATGCTTCAGATATCCGAATCGATATGGTCGTGAAGCGAATGAGGAACAAAATTGCGATGTAAATCGCAAAATTTCCGCCTCAGGCATCACCGCGTTGCGCAAGAACACAAAACACTCACATTTCGCGGCGAAATTGCTGCTGCGCAACTTCAATTTTCACAAGTGGCCTTTGCGTTCTTCGCAATGTCACGCCCCACAGCGAGCGATAGAGTGCTGCGCCAGGAACAACGCAGTGCATGCACCGAGCACTACGTCAGCATGAAGCAAGCAACAAATCATTTTGTTGTACTGCTGGAGAATGAAGCTTCGGCATGACATGCCGCTTGCTTCGGCAAGCCAAAACCACCTGTTTCTCATTAATGCAACGACGGCGCGATGCATCGTCTGCGCTGATGGAACAGCAGCGGCGATACACCGCTCTCGATCCGACATAAGACTGGAGGGATCATGAAGACACGCTTGCAGCGGGCCATTGCCCGTGGATTGATGTGCAGCACACTTGCCGCGCTTTCGCTATCACCTGTCGCGGCGCTTGCGCAAACCACACCGTCCTACACCTGGAACAACGTGCGCATCGTTGCCGGCGGTTACGTCGACGGCATCATCGCTCATCCGAAACAGCAAGGACTGTTCTACGCACGCACCGACGTGGGCGGCGCTTATCGCTACAACGCCACCACCGCGCAGTGGGTGCCGTTGAACGATTGGACACCGCCGGCCAATTCGCAATGGACGGGCATCGAAAGCATGGCTATCGATCCGAACAACACCAACATGCTTTACCTGGTTGGCGGTTTGTACACGCAATCGTGGGGCGCCAACGGCGCGATACTGGTGTCATCCGACCAGGGCGCGCATTTCACCGCGCATCCGCTCAGCTTCAAGGTTGGCGGCAACATGGACGGACGCAACGTGGGCGAGCGTTTGCAAGTCGATCCCAACAAGGGATCGATCCTGTTCTACGGCACGCGCAACGATGCCGATCAAGCGAGCACCAACGGTTTGTGGACCAGCACCGACAGCGGCAGCACCTGGAGTCGCGTGAGCAGCTTCAATGCGCTATCCAATGACGGCACCGGCGCGGGCATAGCGTTCATCGCGTTTTACAAGCCTTCCAGCGGCGCCGGTTCACCGACCAAGACCCTCTTCGCCGGCGTATCCACCAGCACAGCCGCATCGTCGCTATACAAGAGCACGGATGGCGGCGTGACGTGGGCGCCCGTCTCCGGCGGTCCTGCCGCGGGCATGATGCCGCAGCGCGGGCTGATCGGTCCGGATGGCAATCTCTACATCACTTATGGCAATGCCATCGGACCCGGCGGAATGACTGCGGGTCAGGTGTGGAAATACAGCATCGGCTTGAATACCTGGCAGAACATCACGCCAACTGATCCGTACAACTATCCGTCCGGTTACAGCGGCGTGGCGCTCGATCCGGAAAAACCGGGCACGCTGGTGGTGATGACGATGGACCACTGGTGGCCCAGCGACACCATGTACCGCAGCACCAACGGCGGCTCGACCTGGACGGATGTGGGTGCGAACGCGGTGCGCGATTCGAGCGTATCGCCGTGGATCGTGCAGCCGGGGCAGACACAAGCAGGCTTTGGCAACTGGGGCGAAGTAGTGATCGATCCCTTCAATTCGGCGCATGCCATGTACGGAACTGGCGGTGGCATCTGGGCCACTTCCGACCTCACCTCGGCCGATGCCGGACAAGCCACGCACTGGAGCGTGGGCGCCAGCGGCATTGAGGAAACGGCGGTGATTACGTTGCTGTCGCCTACCGCCGGTCCGCCCTTGATCAGCGGGCTCGGCGATGTGTGCGGGTTCGTGCATACCAGCCTGACGACGGTCCCACAGTCGCAACCCAACAACCCCACCTGCGGCGACAGCATCGGCACCGGACTGGACTTTGCCAAGAGCTCACCCTTGACGATCGTGCGCATTCTTCAGCACGGCAACAGCACGCTCACTTCGTACGGTTCGATCTCCTACGACGGCGGGTCCACCTGGACGGGTTTCCCCAACCAGGCCGGGTCCACCAACGGCGGCGGGACGGTGGCGATTTCCGCCGATGGCGGCACTATCGTGTGGGCGCCGTCGGACGTCGCCCCGGCCGTATCGACCGATCATGGCAGCACGTGGAAAACGCTGACCTATCCCGCGAGCAGCGGGACGGCCAATTTGCCGACCGGCGCGCAGGTATTGTCGGATGGCTACAACGGCAACCTGTTCTACGCGTGGAACCAGGCTACCGGCACGTTCTTCAGCAGTTCGGATAAAGGCGTGACGTGGTATGCGTCGACCACTTCCGGCCTGCCGGTACTGGCATCGTGGCAGAGCAGCCAGGCGTCAACGGTTACGGGCGTGCAAGGCGATATCTGGTTGGCAACACCAAACGGCCTGTATCGCAGCCAGAGTTCCGGCTGGAGCTGGAGCCAGGTCGACGCATCCGCCATCACGTCCGCCACGTCGATCGGCTTCGGCAAGGCCGCCACTGGCAAGTACTACCCGACCATCTATCTGGCCGGAACGGTGAATGGCGTGGCTGGCTTGTTCCGTTCCACCGATACCGGTGCGACGTGGGTGCAGATCAACGACGCGCAGCACCAATGGGGCGGCGTGACGCACGTGGTAGGCGATCCGCGCACGTTTGGCACGGTGTATCTGGGAACGAACGCCGCCCGAGGGATTATTTACGGGATGTCGTCGAATTGATGGATGCATTGCCATCCCTCCCCTGCTTGCGGGGGAGGGATACGAAGCAGCCTCGCAGGCTGGAATGACACCGCAGCATCGCCATCCACATGAAAGATGGATGTGCACGACTTTGCGGAGCGAGGAAAGCCAGGACGACAGACCAACTACTTATGGTGTGCTGAACCACTTCAAATCCACCGCCTGCGCCATCGCCTTGTAGCCCGCGCTGCTGGGATGCAGATGATCGCCACTGTCATAAGCAGGCAGCATTTTTTGCGGGGAAGCCGGATCGCGAACGGCCTTGTCGAAATCCACCACGCCGTCGAATGCGCCGGAGTGGCGAATCCACTCATTCAATGCTTCGCGCGTTTTTTCGCCGGCAACGCTGTGGTACGGCCAGCCGTTGCCGCCGTAAGGCGTCAAGGTGGCGCCGTAAATCTTCACGTGCTTCGCATGCGCACGTGCAATCAAGGTCTTCATGCCGTCGATAAGCTGCTGCGTGGAGATTTTGTCCTTGGCGTCCCACGCAAAGCCTGAGCCACCGATATCGTTGATGCCTTCCAGCAACACGATCCAGCGCACGCCCGGTTTGTCCAACGCATCGCGATCGAAACGCGAAAGAGCGCTGGGGCCAATGCCGTCATGCAGGATGTGGTTGCCGCCGATACCGGCATTCGCCACCCCGATTGATGAGAGCTTCGCGTCGGCCTGCAAACGCTCAGCCAGATAATCAGGCCAGCGGGTGTTGGCATCCTGCGTGGAGCCTGCACCATCGGTGATCGAGTCGCCGAAGGTGACGACGGTGGCCTTGGTGGCGGTACCGGACACTTCCACGTCGGTGAGGAAGAAGCGCACGCCGCTTACTTCATCCCGTGGGTAATGCGTCGCTGCGGTGGCATCGCCGTTTTCGGTGATGTACGCCGTAGCCCAGGCGGCACTGTGGGTGGTCGATGCGCGATAGAGCGCATCGGCCGGCGCGTAGAGGCTTACCGCCAATTCCTGCAGTGGCTTCACCTCCATCTTTACCGGATCGCTCAATACGCTTTCGCCCTTGGCGATGGTCACCGTGGGCTTGCCGTTGAACAGCAGCACATGATCGCTGCCGGGCACGGTATCGGCACCACCGGCATGCAGCGCGATGTGCACGGGACCCAGCGTGATGGGCAAGTTGCCGAACAGATTGGAAAGCCGGATACGCAGTTCCGAGCCGCCTACGCTGGCGCGCACGATCTGGCGCACGGTCTGGTCGTTCACGGCGGGCCCGGCCGTATCCGGCACGGCGGACCAGGTATCCACCCAAGCGCCATGCCCCGTGTCTGCAGCCATCGCACCTGCGGCGCATCCGCACACCGAGCCGGCCAACACCCATTTCAAAAGCTGATGACGCATGCCACTCCCCTCTTCGTCATGAAAGGGCGAGATATAACAAAGGGCCGATTAACTTAGTTGCGAAGGGGCATTACAAAATCTATCAGGCGCACATCCGACACACACTTGCTGCAACGCAGAAACACTTGCTCTGAAGCTGAGATTTCGTCCCAGCCCACGTCCGCTCGCAAATATGGAATCGATCGCATGATGGACGCGAGAAAGGCATTCATGATTTTTGCGAGTACGTATTACGAATTTCATCGTCAAACGGCATGGCATCAGGAACATTGCCTAAGCTTGTAAAGACTCATGACGAGGGACCACCATGCCTTTTTCTCGACGATCCTTTCTCGCCGGAATGGCGCTCGGACTTTCCTCACCTTATTGGATGCCGCGCACGGCTCGCGCGGCATCGACCGGCCGCGGATCATTCCAGCCCACGTGGGACTCACTGCAGGCTTATGTTGCGCCCTCGTGGTTTCGCGACGCCAAATTCGGCATCTGGGCGCACTGGACAGCGCAGTGTGTGCCCGAACAGGGCGATTGGTATGCCCGCAATATGTATTTACAGGGTGACCCGCAATACGACTATCACTGCCGCACCTATGGCCATCCATCCAAATTCGGCTTCATGGAGATCGATCATCTATGGAAGGCCGAGCATTGGGACCCGGACGCGCTCATGCGCATGTACAAGGCGGCCGGCGCGAAGTACTTCGTGTCGCTGGCCAATCATCACGACAACTTCGACAACTACGATTCCACACATCACGCCTGGAATTCGCTCAACGTCGGACCGCGCAAGGACATTGTCGGCGGGTGGGCCAAGGCGGCGCGCGAGCATGGCTTGAAGTTCGGCGTCAGCAATCACTCTGCGCATGCATGGCATTGGTTCCAGCCCGCCTATGGTTATGACGGCGAAGGCCCGCTGGCAGGTGTCCGGTATGACGCAGCACGCCTCACCAAGGCGGACGGACGCGGCAAATGGTGGGACGGGCTAGACCCGCAGGAACTGTATACCGGCCCCAACATCATGTTGCCGGATGGCATCCGTGGAGCGGCGGCCGTCAAGCGTTGGCATGAGCAACATGACGCTCTCTGGGCGGAAAACCCGCCACCGCACAATCCGCGATTCGTGCAGCGCTGGTTTCTTCGTTGCAAGGATCTGCTGGATAAATATCGGCCGGATCTTTTGTACTTCGACGATACCGGACTGCCACTTGGCCAAGCCGGCCTCGATATTGCCGCCTACTACTACAACGCCAACCGCCAATGGCATGGCGGACAACTGGAGGCCGTGCTCAACTGCAAACGCCTGACATCGGAACAACGCCATGCCGTGGTGGAAGACATCGAACGCGGTGTCAACGAAGGGATTGCCGCCCTGCCCTGGCAGACGGATACCTGCATCGGCGACTGGCACTATTCCCGCGCGCGATTGGAAAACCATAGTTACAAGAGCGCCGCCACCGTCATCACGCGGCTATGCGACATCGTGTCCAAGAACGGCAACCTGCTGCTCAGCATTCCGCTTCGCGGCGATGGCACGATCGATTCGGATGAGCGCCAGGTATTGGAACAGCTGGCCGCATGGATGGCCATCAACGGCGAAGCGATTTTCGGCACGCGGCCCTGGCGAATATTCGGAGAAGGCCCGACCAAGGTCGCCGCCGGCATGTTCCTGGAAGACAAAACGCAAACTTTCACTGCGGAAGACATACGCTTTACCACCAAGGGCGACGCGCTGTTTGCCATTGCATTGGGACGCCCTGCCACATCGCGCTTGAGAATCAAATCACTGGGATCCCATGAGACCGGCAACATCGATCGCGTGGAGATGCTCGGCTCGTCGGAGCCGCTGCGATTCGACCGTGATGCGCTGGGGCTCACGCTGGAACTTCCTCACGACCTGCAGGGAGAACACTCCATTGCATTCAAGATCATGGGACGAGGACTCACCGGTACGACATAGCCGCTTAACTGCTTTCCCCCATGGACCGATGATCGAGAAAGCAGGTGATAGTTGTCAGCAACTGCGGGAATACAGGTGGTACAAAAAAAGCGCGATGTAGCGTGCGGACGAACGCATCAACCCAGCCCAAATGTTTTTCTCAAGCTGGCATCGACAGGAGCAGCCGGCATGAAACGACGCAGCCTGCTCAGCAGCGAGGCCTGACCGCCCGGTGTGCGTCGCATGCGCCAAGCACCAAGCGCCGCTTCCACCACGGCAGTCGCCACGCCTTCGGGTTCGGGGGCGCCTTTGACGCTCTTGACGATGGCACGCGTTGCAAGCTCGCGCTCACGGTCATAGTTATTGATTTTCGCGCCGGCCTGCGGCGCATTGACGTCCAGGTTGGTACGGGTGAAAGACGGCTCGACCAAGCTCACGCGCACTCCGAACTGGCGCACCTCATGATCCAGCGTTTCCGAGAGCCCCTCCACCGCATGCTTGGACGCCGCATATAGGCCCATATAAGGCGCCGGCAGAAAACCAAGCACGGAGCTGATGTTGAAGATTCTCCCACTCCGCTGCGCGCGCATCTGCGGCAACACCGCCTTCGCCGTGCGCAGGATGCCGAAGACGTTCGCATCGAACAGCGAAGCCGCCTCGGCAACGCTCGTTTCCTCCACCGCGCCGACCAGGCTGGTTCCCGCGTTATTGACCAGCACGTCGATACGCTTGGCGCGTTCGATGATGTATTGCATGGCGGATTGGACGGAAGCGTCGTTGCTCACGTCCATTTCGACCAGCTCGACGCCAGCTAAGGGGGCTGCCTTGGCGAGGCTGCGCACGGTGCCGAAAACGCGGCAACCACGCTTGGCGAATGTCGCCGCCGTGGCGCGCCCGATACCGGACGATACACCCGTAACAACGACAACTTTGGAATCAGACATGACGCGTTCCCTTCGATAGAGGTTAATGGATAAGAGATAGATCAGTAGTTCGATGGATGTCTGGCATGACGGTTCCGGCGTGTCTTCGCGCGACGTTTTTATCCCGCGACGGGTTCCTCCAGCCTGCGCTGCGAGGACTGCATCGATTCATGTCGGCCTTGGTGTCCGTGCGCTGCATTCCCTGGCCCGATCTTGAACCAGATGGAATACATCGCAGGCAGAAACACCAAGGTCAAAATCGTTCCCGCAAAGGTGCCGCCGATCAGCGTGTAAGCGAGCGTTCCCCAGAACACCGAATGGGTGAGTGGAATGAAGGCGAGGATCGCCGCCAAGGCGGTAAGGATTACTGGCCGCGCACGTTGTACGGTGGCCTCGACCACCGCATGGAATGGATCCAGTCCTGCTTCTTCGTTGTGCTTGATCTGACCGATCAGGATCAGCGTGTTGCGCATCAGGATGCCCGACAGCGCAATCAAGCCGACCAGCGCATTGATGCCGAACGGTTGCCGGAACACGATCAACGTTGGCACCACACCGATCAAACCCAGCGGGCTGGTCAGGAACACCATCACCATCGCGGAGATGGAGCGCGCCTGGAAGATGATGATCAACAAGGTGGCCGCCAACATGATCGGGAACAGCGGCAACATGGCTGTTGTTGCCTTGGCCGATTCTTCGATGGAGCCCGCCTGCTCGATGCGATAACCGCTGGGCAGCCTGGCGATGATCGGCTGCAGCTGCTTGGTGATGGCCGTGGATACGTCCGGCGGCTGCAGGTTGTCGGCAATATCGCCGCGTACTGTAATCGTCGGCATGCGATCACGCCGGCGCATGATCGGCTCCTCCATGTGCACCTCGACCTTGCCCACCTGTGACAGCGGAATGCGCTGCCCGTTGGCGCCAGCCAGCGTGAAGTCGCCAATCCTGGCGGGATCAAGCCGAACGTCGCCGGCCGAACGCGCCACCACCTGCACGGTGCGAATATCTTCACGCACGGTCGTAATCGGCACACCGCTCAGCAAGAACTGCAACTGCTGCGCAACCGCGCTGGAGGTAAGTCCCACCGCCTGCAATCGATCCTGCTGCAACGTGAAGTGCAAGGTGGGCGTGCGCGTGCCCCAATCGTTGTTGACTGTGCGCATCATCGGGCTGGCATCCATCACCTGCTGGACTTGCGCCGCGATGTTGCGCAATTCATCCGGATCAGGACCGGAAATGCGATAGGCAACCGGGAACGGCGAATACGGACCGAAGACAAGTTGCGTAACGCGCACGCGCGCTTCGGAAGCAAGGCCATCGGCGACGGCCTTGCGCATGCGCTGCTTCAGCACATCGCGCTCTTCCTGGTTATCCGTGCGAATAACGATCTTGGCAAACGACGGATCAGGCAGCTCCGGGCCCATCGCCAGGTAAAAACGCGGTGCGCCTTGGCCGATGTAGGCGGTAACGATCTTGGCTTCTTTCTGCTTGGCGAGCCACGCTTCCACCTTCGCCGAGGCAGCGCTGGTCTGATCAATCGACGTGCCATAGGGCATCTGCACTTCGACGAGTACTTCGGGACGATCGGAGATGGGAAAGAATTGCTTCTTCACTACCGCCATGCCGAGGACGGCCAGCGCAAAGAGCCCCACGACGGAACCGGCGACCAGCCATTTGTGCGCAATGACGCGGCCAAGCAACTGACGGAAACGGTTGTAGCGCGGCGTGTCGTAGATCGCGTTGTGCCCGCCTTCGACCTTTTTGAAATCGGGCAGCATCTTCACCCCCAGGTAAGGCGTGAACACCACCGCCACCACCCAGGATGCAACCAGCGCAATGCCGACAATCCAGAACATGTTGCTGGTGTATTCGCCCGCGGTGGATCGCGCGAAACCGTTTGGCATGAAACCCACCGCCGTCACCAGCGTGCCCGCCAGCATCGGTGCAGCAGTATGGCTCCACGCATAAGCGGAAGCGGCTATGCGGCTGTAGCCCTCTTCCATCTTCACCACCATCATTTCAATGGCGATGATGGCGTCATCCACCAGCAGGCCCAATGCCAGAATCAGCGAGCCCAAGGTGATGCGATCGAAATTCTTGCCAGTGGCGGCCATCACCACGAACACCACGGCTAGCGTCAACGGCACCGCTGCGGCCACCACCAAACCCACACGCCAGCCCATGCTGACAAAGCACACCACCATCACCACCAGCAGCGCGACGAAAAATTTCAGCATGAACTCGTCGACGGCTGAGCTGATGTTGACGGCCTGATCGGTGACCTTGGATAGGCTCATGCCCACCGGCAACCCGGTGTTGATCGCACCGACTTCGCGATCCAATGCCTTGCCAAGGTCCAGTCCGTTCCAGCCATCGCGCATGACGACGCCCAGCAGCAAAGCAGGCTCGCCGTTGTTGCGGATCATGAAAGTGGCCGGATCTTCATAGCCACGCTTGACAGTGGCGATGTCGGACAACTTCAACGTGCGGCCGTGCGCCACGACAGGTGTGTCGCGGATCTTCTGTAGCGAGTCGAAGGCACCGTCCAGGCGGATGAATACCTCCGGCCCCTTGGTCTGCACGGAACCGGCGGGTGTCAGCGCGTTCTGGCTGTTGAGCGCTGCGAATACATCCTGCGGGCCCACTCCCAACGTGGCGAGGCGGTCATGCGAGAACTCTACATAGATCCGCTCCGGCTGTTCGCCGATGATGTTGATCTTCTTCACGCCCGGTACGTGCAATAACCGTTGGCGTAGCGTTTCCGCATCGCGCACCAGCAGGCGCTGCGGTTCGCCCTTGGCCTTCAGTGCGAACAGCGCAAAGGTGACATCCGCGTATTCGTCGTTGACCATCGGCCCGATCACGCCGGGCGGAAGATTGTTGGTCTCGTCGCCGGTTTTCTTTCGTGCCTGATAAAACTCTTCCTGTACCTCCGACGGCGGCGTGCTGTCGAGCAAGGTCAAGGTGGTGAAGGCCAGACCGGGACGCGTGTAGGTTTCGGTACGGTCATACCAGCGTAGCTCCTGCATGCGCTTTTCGATTTTTTCGGCGACCTGATCCTGCATTTCCTGCGCGGTGGCACCGGGCCAGACGGTGATGATGGTCATCACCTTGACCGTAAAGGCAGGATCTTCCGCGCGGCCCAGCTTGAAGAATGAAACGAGCCCCGCCAACGAGATCAGAAAGATCAGGAACAAAGTGATGGAGCGCTCGCGCACGGCGAGTGCAGAGAGATTGAAACGACCTTCGCTCACGGGCCGGCTCCTTCACTCGCCATGGCGACGTCTTGGCTTGCCACGCGCACCTGCTCACCTTCGTGCAGCAGATGTGCGCCGAGCGCCACGACGCGATCGCCTTGCTTGAGTTGACCGGTGATGCGCGCACTGTCGTCATCCAGGTGCTGGACCACCACCGGCTGCCAGGACACCTTGGCCGGCTCGCCGTTGATGACCCACACGCCGGGTCCCTTGCCTGCATCGAACAGGGAGCCCATCGGTACCTGCAAGCCACCTTGCGCATAGCTGCGCCCATCGGGAATCTGGATCGTTACCGTGCTGCCCAACGGTGCGTTGGCCAACGCACCTACCAGCACATACCGCGCTTCAAACGTGCGGGTCAGTGGATCGGCGGCATCCGAGAGCTGTCGCAGCGTCGCCGGTACGCTCACACCTTCCTTACCAAACAATGCCGCTTGCGCTGCGGAACCGATCGCGGGGCGCAGCGTTTCCGGCAGTTGCACCACGGCTTCGCGCGGCCCGGCGTGCGCCAGACGCACCACGGCTTGCCCTGCGCTGACGACCTGGCCCGGTTCGGCCAGCGTTTCCATCACTACGCCGTCGCCATCGGCTACCAGCTCCGCATAACCGCTGGCATTGTTGGCCACGTCGGCATCGGCTTCAGCGGCGCTCAACTGGGCCCTGGCGGCGTCCGCCGCCGCCTTGATTTGGTCGTAGGCGGATGCGGAGATCGCGCCGGTACCGCGCAAATCGCGGTAGCGCGCTTCATCGTCCGCGGTCTGCTTTGCACGTGCGCGTGCGGCCGCAACCGTTTCCTGCCGCGCTTGGGCCGCAAGCTTCAGATCGACCGGATCGATACGCATCAGCGGCTGGCCGCGCTTGACGGTTTGCCCCGCATCCACCAGCCGCTGCAGCACCTTGCCGGAAACGCGAAAACCCAGATCGCTCTGCACTCGGGCGGCGACCGTGCCGGTAAACGAACGCGCCGTGGGAACCGCGCCTTGAACGATGGCCGCGCGCACCAGTGGTGCCTCGGTGCGCGGATCGGTGGGCGCCTTGCCGCCGCAAGCGACCAGCGCAAACGACAGTGCCAGGACGACGGCAGAAGTAGCGAGATGAAGCCGGAACATGAGAAGCCCCACGGGCGATTGACCTGGGCTTCATTCTGCTATCTAGTGACTAAATTAGTCAATAGTCACTAAACTCTCGCGCATCATGGCGACAGACTGCGCAGCACCAGGCTGGATAGTTGCCCTGGGGCCTCGTCGGTGTAATCGAAGCTGTGCTGCAGCAGCAGCGGATTGAAATAGGGGCGCATCACCAGATAGATCGCCGCCGCGGTTTCGTCCAGTGGCGTCTTGCGCTCGAAGTCCCCGCTTTGCCGCCCTTCCTGCAAGATTTCCTTGATCAATGTCTGCACACGTTCTTCATAAGCCACTACCGCCGACCAGCGTTCCGTGGCGGCTGATGCCGCGATCTCATAAAGCTTGCGATCGCGGAACAGCAGCCGAAGCGTCGCTTCGGTAAAGCCTTTGAACATGCGCCGCAGCTTTTCCGACGGCAGATCGGCTTCCACCATGGCAGCCTTCACTTCGGTTTCGATCTCTTGCAGGCAATTGGCACAGATCATTTCCCCGATGGCCTGCTTGGACTCGAAGAACTTATAGATGTACGCCTTGGAAAAACCGATCGCCTTGGCCAAGTCGGAAACGGTGGTCTTCTCGTAGCCATAGAGACTGAAGTGCTCGGTGGCAGCGGTAACGATTTGATCCCGTACCTCGTGGTCGACCGGACCACGAGCGGGCTGAGAAGTGGTGGCTGCTTTTTTCATGGGTGGGAGCTTACCCCTCACCCAGGGAATGGACAACTAGTGACCATTTGGTAATATGGTCACTACCATCATTCGGAGCGAGCCCATGTCGCCCAAACACATTCTTGCGGCACTTATAGCCAGCAGCCTCCTCGCGGGCTGCGCAGTCGGCCCCAATTACGTCCGGCCCAACCTATCCATGCCGGAGCATTTCCAGGGCCAGACCGAGATCGATCAACGGCATGCGGCAGCCAGCGCCGACCTTGCCACCTGGTGGACGGGCTTCGGCGATCCGTTGTTGACCAAGTACGTAACGCTTGCGCTGGAACAGAACCTGGATCTCGCGCAAGCATCCGCGCGCGTTATTCAGGCACGTGCAGGTCTTGGCGCGGCGAATGCCGCATTGCTGCCCTCGGGCAACCTTGGCGGTCAGGCGGCAAGAGTCTATCAGTCAGTCGAAACACCACTGGGCCAGGTCTTGAATGCAACACCCGGTTTTGACCGCTACGGCAATGACTACGAAGTCGACTTCAATGCCAGTTGGGAGCTGGACGTGTTCGGCGGCCTGCGCCGCGGACGGGAAGCGGCACTGGCCGATTACCAGGCATCCGAAGCTGGCGCAGTGGCCACGCGATTGGCCGTGGCGGCGCAAACCGCCGATATCTATATCAGCATTCGTGGCTTGCAAGCTCGCCTGAAGGTGGCGCGCAAACAGGTGCAGACGCAGCAGGATCTGCTCTCCACCATCAAACTTCTGTACGGCAAAGGATTGGCGGCCGAACTCCAAGTGCGCCAAGCCGAAGGTGCGCTTGCACAAGTGCAGGCATCCGTCCCTGTGCTCGAAGCGGGCCTGGATGCCGCCATGAATGCATTGGATGTGATGCTGGGCTCGCAACCCGGCACGCATCGCGCGGAGTTGATGGAAGCCGGCGACATTCCGATCGCCCCGCAAATCGCCACCACCGAAACGCCAGGCGAATTGCTCAGGCGCAGGCCTGACCTGATCGTGGCCGAGCGCCACCTCGCTGCATCGAACGCGCGCATCGGTGTCGCCGTCGCCGAGTACTACCCCAAACTCTCGCTGAGCGGATTGATCGGAAGTGCGACATCTGTGGCGGGTGGCAATCTGTTCACCGGCGGCGCCAATCAGGCGGCCGGCGTGCTCGGCTTGCGCTGGCGCCTGTTCGATTTCGGCCGCATCAATGCGCAGATCCAGCAGGCCAAGGGACAGCAGGCCGAAATGCTGGCGGCGTATCGGCTCACCGCACTCCACGCAACGGAAGATGTCGAGAACGCCTTTTCGGCGCTGGTCAAACGTGAAGAAGAAGCGGCCGTGCTCACGCAGGGCGTGGACTCGCTCAGCCGCGCACGCGCGGCGTCGTTTGCGGCCTATCAAAAAGGTGTTGTCAGCCTGATCGAGGTCTTGCAGGCGGATGAAAACCTGCTGCGGGCTTCCGATGAGCGCGTGCAAGCACAAACGGAATCCGCACGCGCAGCGGTTGCTACCTTCAAGGCGCTCGGTGGTGGTTGGCAACCGCGCGAAGCCGAGGCGATCGCTATCAAGTAGCAACCGTTGCCGCATGCCCATTGATGAAGCCATGGCACGCTGATGACCTTTCAGTTCTTCCACCCAAGCATGAGGACGATTGCCAGGGTGCGCAATCGGATCGCAGTGCTTCGCGAAGTCGCTGAAGCCTTGGCGGCCAAGATGGGCACCTTCAGCCAACAAACAGCCTGCCGGGAACCAGAGGATCGTTTGCTTCCAGCTCTGCGCTCAGTTCCGCGATGGCCGCCGCCAGCGCAATGCTGACAGCGGTTCATTCGCAAACGTTTGTTCCCTACTGCACGTTCAATGTCACGTCATCCAGCACAAATGACGTCTGGTACTCCGAATCCTCGGTGCCAATGAACTTCAACGTGATCGACTTTCCGATGTAGGCGCTCAGATCGACGTTGTGCTGCTGATAGCCCGATGCGGCATTGAGATTGGAGTACTGCGCCACAGTGCCGAGCACGTTGCCGGAGGAATCGACCACTTGCACTTTGAGCGTGTCGTAGGCATGGGTCGTGCTGGTTTCGGCGGTATCGACATGCAACCAGAACGATAAGGTCGCATTTGTCTCGCCCGCAGGAATGGTGACTGCCTGTGAAACGGTATCGACGGTTGCACTGCCATAACCATCCAGCCATGCAAAGCCTGTTCCGGTATGCGCGGTTTCGCCGGAGCAACTGCTGTTGCTGCACAGCACGCCGCTGCTTATCGACCAGGGCGATGCGGTGCCGCCTTCGAAACTCGTATTGCCCAGCAATTGGCTTCCGCCGCCGGTGCTGCCTGAGGACACGGTCACCGAACTGCTCTTGGTGCCGGTCTTGCCGCCGTTGTCTGTGACGGTCAACGTCACGTTATAGGTGCCTGCGGTGGCGTAGGTATGGCTTGGACTGGTGGCGGTGGACGTGCTGCCGTCCCCAAAATTCCACGCACTGGATACCACCGTGCCGTCGCTGTCGGTGGAGCTGTTGGTAAACGATGCGGTCAATCCGTTGGTCGAATCGCTGAAGTTCGCCACTGGCGGAACATCGCCGCCACCGCCGCCGGGATTGAAGTTGATGTCGAGCACTGCATGCAGCTCGATCGCATTCGGGGCGACGCCGGTCTGGCCGTGATTGAAATCAAAGAACCCTACTCCGCGAACTTCCACCGGAATATTCGCTGTCTGGAAGCTGGTCGTGACGGTGTATTTGCCATCGAATTCGCTGCGTGCATTCTGGATGCCTGCAGCGAAAACACTGCCGGCACCGACGCAAGCCGGATCGGGAATCTCCGCGATCATCGTGTTGCCCTGGGCGTCCTTGAGTACCAGGTGATAATCGGAATCGGTCTCCAGCTTGTATTCGACCAAGGTGGCGTCGACCACGAACAGCGTTGTCTCGGTAGGTTGCACGCGATTATTGGCCGGCAACGTGCTGGGTGCGGTCAATGAATCCAGATAGCCGATGGTCTGGGTGACCGGGGTGTTGAGATTGACCAAGCTTGCGTCGGCGTCGGTTCCGGTCTTGACTGACCAACGCTCCACGCCGCAACTGCCACTGCTGGCATTGGGTGTGGCGATCAGTTGCTCATGCTCAACTTCGGATTCCTGCATGGGGTTGGAGGCCAGCACCACTCCGGCAACACCTGCCGTTGCGCAGGCAATAAAACACCACAACACGATCTTGCTCATCATGAGAATTCCCCGATGCATGTAGGTGTGATTCAAGGTGGACACATTTCGCTCCATCCCCCTGCTTGTTGAGAGGGTTGGAGCGGGCCATCTGAACTTGCTTAGCGTGACGCGGCTATTGTTTATCCCCAGAAAGTCATAGCTACGTAAAACGGACTACGCGGCCGCAACCCTACCAATATTTGTTTGCAAATGTTGCATCGGTGAACGTTGTCAAGGTTTCGAAACGTTTGTCGAAATTTCGTGACGACATGAAGACACTCAGCGAAGAATCATCGCGTTGAATGATCAAGTGCACATGCTTTGCCCTGCAAATAGACGTCTGTTTCCAAGCCGATTAACGCAGCTGCGCCCTCCGCCTCACTTGCATCGCCCAGTAAGCAGCCACTCAAGCGGATGTTTTGACGATGTGGCAGGCGTGAAATCCTGATCAAGCGGAAGCAGCGTTTTTGCGATGCAGCGTGACATCCCTCGTATTCAGCGCATTAATTTGCACAACAAAAATTAGATCGATCCAAATAATCAGATAATTCAGGCCATGTCGCGGCTGCGAAGACCTGGGTGGTTTTGGACAAAGGGTGGAAAGAGACCATAAAAACGCGCGTCGGTGCGACGCGTGAGTGTGGCTGCTTCCCACCGTAGATCGAGGTGCTGGAAGTCGTCGCATGAAACCAGAAACCGTCCACATTCTCGCGACAACGGGCCTGCACGCAGCATGCGTGCAGGCCTTCGTAATGACTGTTGCTGCCATCTGCAGCGATCCGTTTTCGCAACGCCGAAACCGCGCGTTCGCCGCAACGCGTTTGGGGATTTAAAGCAAAGCATCCATCGCTATCGAGCCGGGTACTCGTTGGCATCCTAAGTATTTGGATCGATCCAGTTCCGGGAGGGAGACAACAACACGCAAATCGCGCATTCGCAGCACGTGATCAAAACGGGGGATCAGGGGGATCACCGCGCCGACTTAAAAAGGCGCAAACCAGCAAGGGGAATGAAGGAATGAGTTACCTGCCACACGTGTCACCACGCAAGCCGTTGTACGCCGCACTCGCCTTGGCAATTTTGTCATTGAGCGGCGGCCTGGGAATTCCCGCCGTTGCCGTTGGCGCACAAACCTCTTCGTCCGACGCAACCGCAACGACATCGACCGCGCCACCGCCACAAACATCCGATAACACAAAGACGAAAAAGGCCGACAAAACCAAGAACGGGGACGCAACCAATCCCACCACTTTGCAAACCGTCGTCGTCTCGAGCTTCCGCCAGTCGATCGACGAGAACATGCAGGATAAACGCGATTCCAATTCCATCGTCGAAGTGATCAACGCGCAGAACATTGCGCAGTTTCCTGCCAAGAACATTGCCGACGCCCTGGCACACGTGCCCGGCGTGGTCATCACGCGCGAGTCCGGCGAGGGCAAAACCGTCAGCATTCGTGGCTTGGCGCCGGAGCTTACGCTGACCGAATTGAACGGCAATTACGTGGCCTCGGCCGATACCTCGGCCGGTCTGTCGCGCTCGTTCAACTACACGCTGATACCGGCCAACATGTTTTCGGACATCAAGCTGTATAAAAGTCTGGAAGCGCGCCTGGACGAAGGCGGCATCGGCGGCAACGTGGACCTGCACACGCGCCGTCCGCTGGAAATGAAAGCCAATGACGGTTTCATCTCCCTCAATGGCGCGGGCTCCGACAACAGCACGAAGAAGGACCCGCAGGCCTCGGCGTTGTGGTCGTGGAAGAACAAGGATCAAACCTTCGGCGTGCTCGTCGCGGGCTCTTACTTGAAGCGCCGGGACGTCGATTACATGGCCAATGGTTCGAGCTGGCACTGGTGGGCCAACAACTGTACCGACTTCTCAAAGTGCACCGAGCCGCCGGTCGACGTCCATCATCAACAATACGGCGCTGACGTGGCGCCCAATCTCGCGCTGTGGCCCGGCGGCGGTGTCACCGACCAGGCCGGCAACGTCTATTCGGGTTACTGGATGCCGCAGCAGTTCGCCACCAGCCGGAATCAGCTGGACCTCAAGTCCACCAGCGTGCAGGCCACCATGCAGTTCAAACCCACCGATCATTTCCTGTTGACCGGCAACTACTTCCGTTTCCAGCGAGACCAGACCCAGATCACCAATACGCTTGAGGTTCCCGAGTGGGGCCTGCCCACCAGCAGTTACGCGGACCAGCAAGGCAGGCTACTGGCGCCCAATGGCCTGACGTTCGATCCGTCGCACACCGTCGTCACCGGTGCGAATTACGTCCTTCCGCCCGCAGGTACGGGCTGCAACGCGCAGATCAATCCTGTCACCGGCGCGCAACGGCAGGCGGTGGACGTCTGCTCCACTGAGATACCTTGGCTCAACGGCAACTACTCGGTCGAAAAAGCCACCTCGCAAACCGTCAACCTCGAAGGTGAGTGGGATGGCGGCGGCAACCTCAGTGGAACCTTCAACGTCGGCCGCACATGGGCCACGGGCGGGCCGTCGGTAGAGCTGGGCATGGCCGCCAAGCCGCGAAATTTCGTCAACGGCCAGTGGGTGGACGGCAGCAACGGCGCCGCGTGGACCTTGAATGGCAAGCCGACCATCTCGGCCACGCCGAACGTGCTGCAAAACATGCTCGCCGGTGCGGGCCAGGTGGATCTTGGCTCGACCGGTTCGAACATGGTCAATACCAGCACCTCGCAGAATTTCGCGCAGGCGGACTTCACCTGGGCCTTCGACGACAGCTGGATGCAATCGCTGCAATTCGGCATCAAGTATCGCGACAACCGCGCCGAACAGCAGAGCAACGAATTGCGCTGGTACTGCAAGGGCACCGAGCTGCAATTCCAGACTTGCGACCCGAACGCCGGCCAGCTGCCGGCGGGCTTCCTGCTGCCATACATGTTGAATGGACACACTGGGGCCTACAACGACAGCGTCTTCCCGGCGATCAATTTCCCGGCCTACTACAACTACCTCAACGCGACTTATGACCGCGTGGTCTACAACAAGCCCCAAGACACATCGACGATCCGCGAAAAGATCTCGGCCGCCTATGTGCAGGCGAACTTCGATACGGGCACGCTGCGGGGCAACGTGGGCTTGCGTTTTGTAAGCACGGGCCAGGACCTCACTGTCGCCGACGACATCACCACCAACAACGCGGTGTATTACCACGATGCGAACGGCAACATTTTGATTTGCCCGACCACCGGCAAGAACATCGCTGGCGGCCCGTGCGCGCCGGGTGATTTCCAATATCTGCCGCGCGAACAATCGGTGATCGAGACGTTCTCCAACGCCACCACCCGAAAGCATTACAACAAGCTTCTGCCCAGCTTCAACATCGCATGGACACTGCCAAACAACTTCGTGATACGCGCTGCCGGGTCGCAGGCGATGGCTCGGGCCAACTACACCGACCTGGCCGAGTTGGGCAGCCTCACCAACAACACCCAGGCGTACTACAACGACCGCAAGCAGTTCGGCGCGCCCTTGCCGGGCTGGTACGGCAGCGGTGCCAACCCGAACTTGAAGCCGTTCACGGCGACCCAGTTCGACCTGGCGGGCGAATGGTATTACGCGCCCGAGTCGGTCGTGGGTGTGGATCTGTTCGAGAAGAAGGTAAAGAACTTCGTCGTCCCGGTCACCGTCGACAACATCAACGTGAACGTCGGCGGCACCCAAGAGACCTTCATGCAGTACAGCACCAATGCCAATGGCCGCTCGGGCACTTCCAAGGGCGTGGAGATCTACACGCAGCACACGTTCAAATCGGGCTTTGGCTACATCGCCAATTACACGCTCAACAAGACCAACGAAACGCCCGTTTCGCTCGGCAACACCGAGGTAGGCAAATCGGAGCTGATCGGCAGCGCCAAGTTCGCGGCAAACGTGTCGTTGTTCTATGAAAAGAACGGGCTCCTGTTGCGCCTCACCAACAACTGGACGGGCCGGACCATGCAGGGCTTGTCGTCGGGCTTGCCGATCTATACGGCGCCATACCGCCAGCTCGATCTGAATGGTGATTACGAATTCACCAAGCACTTCATGGTGACCGCATCGATCATCAATCTCAATCACGCCACGGCGCGCGAATATCTGGGTGGCGATACGACGGCGCGGCTGTACCAGCTCGAATATGCGGGGCGGCAGTATTACCTCGGTGTCACGTATAAGTTTGGCGATGGGGGTTGAAGACACATCGCATGAACTCCCTCCCCTGCTTGCAGGGGAGGGTCAGCGTCAATGCCGTTTCAAAGCGGCTGTCAGTTCGGAGAGGTGAAGAGGAGCTAGCAGCTCCAGTCACAAGAGGAATCCATGAACGTATTTCTTGCACGCCTTCGCCGTCGCAGGTTACCCATCCATCGTCGCCGCGCCGCACTCGGCATCGCGCTAGCCATCGTCGCACTCGGCAGCATCAGCACAGCCCACACCCAGAACAACAGCGCAGCACCTTCCGCCGTCGACCAAGCCAACCCACTGGTTGGCACCGCGCCGCTGGATCAGCAAACACTGATCGGTAACGCACCGCCTCCAGGCGAACCGCTGTATTCCGGCATGACCTCACCGGGCGCGAGCCTGCCGCAAAGCTCCACCGAAGCATCGCCCGTCAACGTCAATGTCGATCTCAGCTATCCCACAGGCGTTGCCGCACCCTATTCCTATGCACGCCCCACGATGATCGGCTTTACCGGCGGCGGTTCAACTTACGGCGGCCGCGCCGAGCCAATGATCATGCCGGTGGTCGGTGACTGGACGGTGCCGCCGGATTACGCACCGTCGTATTACGACAAGGCGAGCGAGAAGGCGTCGCCGGGTTACTACGCCGTCGATCTCGATACGTTCCACACAAAGGTCGAACTGACGGCCACGCAGCAAACCAGCCTGATGCGCTTCACCTTTCCCGCAAGCCATCGCTCGAACGTCATCATCAATCTGCGTCGTGATGGCGGCGATGTGGAGGTGGTCGGCGATCGCACCATTCGTGGCCTTTCGGCAAATGGTCGCTCGAAGTACGGCTCAGACGGCGATTGGTTCGTTGCTGAGTTCTCGCGGCCATTCGCTGTCTTCGGCACCTTCCACGCGACTCACGAGCATCCAGGTTTTGGAATCGGCGACGAAGACGTGCAAGCCGGTCGGCGCACTGTATCCGGCAGTTACGCAGGCGCCTACGCCACCTTCGAAACGCAAGCCGGCGAGCAAGTGCTGGTGAAGATTGCACACGGTCACAGTGCTGACGAGGCCGAACGGCGATTGCGCGCAGAGGATCCGGATTGGAATTTCGAACGTATACACACCCAGGCTCGCGCAGCCTGGGCGCAACTGCTCAACCGTGTCGAAGTGACAGGCGGCACACCCAGGCAACGTACGCTGTTCTATTCGACGCTATACCACGCCTTCGCCAGTCCACGACTCGTCGCCCGCAAGGGTGAGCACTTCACCGACACGAACGGCCGCATACAGGTTGCCGACCACGACCGCTACGGTCCGGTGCCTTTCTGGGATACCGGCCGCAACCAGATCACGCTGCTGATGCTGCTCGAACCGAAGGTTGTTCAGGACATCATGCGTTCCGAGCTGGATCGTGCGCGCGAACGCGGCTACGTGGATACCTCCTTCCACGGCGACCATGCCGTGTTCCTCTACGACGGTGCGTGGCAGCGCGGCATTTCGTTCGACTATTCAGCCGTTTATCCATATTTACGGAAAAACGCGACAGATCCAAACGGTCCGCGCGGATACCTCGCCGAATACATGAAGAATGGCTGGATTTCCGACATCATCCCGCCCGGTAATCCCAGCCCACCCTACGCCAGCGGCAAAGCCGGCGTCGCCACCACGCTGGAATACGCCTGGGACGACCACGCGCTGGCGGATATCGCTCGCCGGCTCGGCAAAACAGACGATGCACAAATGTTCCTGCGCCGCGCTGCGAGCTACCGCAACGTGTTCGATCCGTCCGTGGGCTTCATGCGAGGCCGCACCGAAGACGGCAAATGGATTTCCCCGTTCGATCCCGGCGAGCCGTACTACAACTTCATGATGAAGGAGGCATCGGGATGGTCCACGTTGTGGCTGGTGCCGCACGACGTGCAAGGCCTGATCGACCTGCTTGGCGGGCGCGACGCGTTCAACGCCAAGCTCGATGCATTCTTCTCCACGCCCTACTCGGCCAAAGGCATCTGCCGCGACTGCACCGGCATGATCGGGCAATATGTGCAAGGTAACCAGCCTGACCAGCAGGCTGCCTACCTCTATGCATGGAGTGGCCAGCCCTGGAAAACGCAAGCATTGATACGCCGCATCCTCGCCGAGCTATACGGCAGTGACGCGAGCGGCTATGCCTTCCCCGGCATGGACGATCAGGGCTCGACGTCATCCTGGTATGCGCTCAGCGCCATGGGCTTCTACCCGGTCGATCCTTCCAGCGCCGACTACATTCTCGGCAGCCCGATCTTCGACAAAGTCCACCTGCGCATGGGCACCGGAAAAATCTTCGAGATCATTGCGCGCAACAACTCCGCCCAAAACATGTACATCCAATCCGCCACGCTCAACGGCAAGCCGTGGACGAAACCGTGGTTCAGTCATGCGGATATCGAAAACGGTGCCACATTGGTACTTACGATGGGGCCTGAGCCGAACAAAGCCTGGGGTGCCGATCCGCGTGATGCGCCGCCTTCGATGTCGACGGAGAGACAGTGATGCATTGGGAGCGCGTTACGAACCCTCCGGCGAACGACAGACTGGCGGCAGGGATGGATCCATATGGCTGGGTAGTCGCGCCCTCAAAGCCTCGAAGATGTCGCGACCGGGCGTCCCAGTGAAGTAGGCGCGCCGCACTGGTTCTTCGCCAAGGTCGCGCATGATGTCGCGCATCAGCTCGACATTCGTTTTGTAGATCCTGTCTCCACCGCCGCTTTGAGCGCCAAGCGCATCACGGGCCGTTATTTCGGCCATGCCTTCTTCGAAAGGCGACCAGTAGCAGATCCAGCGCGAACCCGGAAAATAGGTCATGAATGCCTTGCGTGTACCTTCGCGTCCCGCGAGCAAATGGACCATTTCATGGCCGACCGTGACGGTCGCGTCCTGATTCGCGGGGGGCGTGCCGGTGAGCTTGCGCGCAGTGCTCTCCGTTAGATAGATGGCGTCGTCCTGCGGCAGGTAAAAGCCACCCTCGGCGCCCTTGCCTTGCATGATCGTCTCGCTGAGCACTGCCATGCGCCGCTCCTGATCAACGATGTGCGCATCGGGCTTGGCGGTAATCGCGCAACGCGGTTCGCTCCACCACTGCCGCACCAGCTTATCTGCGTCGGCGCCGATGCTGGAAATCGCGGTTTCCAGTTGATAGCGCTTGATGCCGAAGCTCAAGGGATCGGCAATGCGCACTTTGCCCGACAACGGCTGCGCTCCAAGATCGCCGCGACCGCCTGGCCCGTGAACCAGTGCGCCAACATTGTTGTGTTGCATGATTTGCGACAGCGTGCGACGAAGAACAGTCCATTCGGCATCGTTGGGATCGCGTCCCAGCAGGCCCGCATGGTCAGGGTCGACATTGATGTGATGAAAATCCTGGATGCAACGCACCATGCTCCAGGCGCGAGCGTAGTCTTCAAGGCTTGCCGAGGAATTGGTTGCGGGAGCTGCGCCACTTGATGTCGCCGGTGCTGTTGCCGCGCCGCGCGGTGCCGCAAGGAAGGCGGACGCCGGCAGTTGTGCTAGCTGCCAGGCCGACATGCTCGCCAAATGCTCCACACTGGGTGCATTCGTCGCAGCAGGCGTCATGCCTCCTGGTGCTGATGCCTTCCTATCGCGTGTACGGTGTGGATCGAAGGCCCCAACAAGTCCGGCGATGCCAATGCCGAGGGCTACCGCGCCCAGGACGATCCCCGCGATACCCAAGCCCATGGCGAGGCCGCTGCCCAGCACGGCTCCGGCAATAAGCGCGGCGGTTCCACCCGCCGCTGCAAGCCCGCCCAGGGCCGTCAACACGCCCCATCCGGTATGGTCCGGCTTACCTTGATCAGCCGTGCCGGTGCTTGCCGCGATGCGTTCCGCCTCGATGGCAAACCATGCGTATGAGTCGGCCTCCGTCAACACATTGCTGCCGTTCGCGGGGAGCGGCTTGCTACCGTCGTAGTAGGTTTCGCCAGCACCGCCGGAAGTGATTTGCGGATTGCCGTCGCAAGCAACGTGGGCGAATTCGTGCAGAAGGACCTGGCGCAGTGGCCGGGTGATTTCGGAGAGCGCGGCCTCGCATAGGGTGACCGTGGCTGTCGGATTGTTATTGGCACAGGAGGTGGAATTGCCGAGCTTTATGGTTTTTCCGCCGTCGCAGCTTGCATCCGCAGGCGGAGCGGCTCCGTGATGTACCGCGCTGGGCGACGAACGGCACAAGATGCGAATCCCCGAATTCAGACCTTGCTGCATGCGCGTGAATTGATTGCGGATCAGCGGCACTGCCGCGCGTCCTGCATCGCTCGCAATGTCGACCCTGAAGTGCTTGGCGAGCAGACGGCCGACTTCCGGATTGGCAGTGTCGCCAAGAACCTCCGCGGCGTGGCCGGCGAGCCGGGCGGCGTCCGTGCGAGCCGCTTCCAAATTCGAACGGGAATCGCCGACACAACCGTCGTAGCCCTGCATCTCGGGCAAACCTGTGCCGACCGGCTGAGTCTCTGCGTGTTGGCGATGGAGACCGGCGCTCATCGGCATGCTCATGTTTCCCACATGGCCACCACGCATCACGACATTGGCCGCACGATCCGCAGAGACTTCCTCGGCATCGTGAGGATCGCTGATTCTCAATCTGCCAGGCGATGCCGTCGCAATGGATTTCTGCGTCACGTGCGCCAGCTCATGCGCGATCAAATGCTGCCCTTCATCGGTGGCTGGCCGATAGCGCCCCGGCGCGAAGACGATGTCCTGGCCAACCGTGTAGGCATGGGCGTGGATCTCGCGTGCAGATGTTGCTGCCGTCGTATCGGTGTGCACACGGATGTCGGAGAAATCACGCCCGAAGCGATTGGCCATCAAGCGTTGCGTCGAAGCATCCAGGGCATGTCCAGGCGCGCGCAACGCAGCGTAGACGCTCGGTGGGGCGAATGCTGGATTGGACTCGTTGCCATGGCGCGCATGGGCAAGCCGGCGCCGCGCGCAACTCCCGCACTCGGCGCCTCCGATGCTGTGATTCCCGCAGGCACAGCGACGATGCAACAAAGTTGATTCGCTTTTTGCATTCGCTAGAGCGGTAGCTGTCTTGGCGGTGCATTCCGCCATGCTTACCTCCCACGCCTCTCTAAGACAGGCTGATTGAGTGGAAGAACGCGCATCCGTCGCAGAGTATCCGGATGCCGTTGCTGCCTTCGCGCTACGTCCGGTCGCCGCAACCTTGCCAGCAGCCACCGGAATGTTCGATGCAACGTCAGTCCGCCGGGAAGACAGTAGTCGTGTTACGTGAACACTCGACAGCGGTCACTCGGCACGTTGCTTGCGCTATTGCGACGTCATGGTCGCGTTTAAACCCAAACAATCCGTCTGCGCATGATTGAAATCCATTTCGTTGCCATGGGCGTCCTTGAGGATGTGCTGAAGAATTTGGTATCCGCGGCAGGTCACGTCAGGCGCGGCGGAGGGTGCACGCCAATAGTGCTTGGTCGTCAACTGGAAATAGAGTTGTTGCGACGTCAGGCCCGGGTCGAATCCAACATAAAGCCCCGGGGCGAAACCCACTTGTGTGACTTGATCAAACCACAGGTTACAGAACCCGAGTATGTCCGACGTAGGCGTGCCGGATTGCACGCCCTCAAGATCGAGCCATATCGTTGTACCGGGTGATAAGCCCGCATCGGAAGACCTCTGCGCTGCAAGCTGCCCCCATTCTTTCCCCATCAGCGGAGTCGGAACAAAGTGCGAGTCCACGGTATCCTCGCAGCAATGTTGAACTGCACCGACCCACAAGCCTGATGCCAGGATTTCGTCGACTTCGCTTGCAATTAAATCGCAGGTCCCTGGGGAGCGGGGATTGGGGAGATAACGGATACAGAACTTGTATCCTTTACCTGCATAATCTTTGGCTTGCGTGTAGCTCAGCCTGGAACTGCAGTAATCAAAGCCGATGGACCCGTTAGGTATGGAAATGGTCGTTGCCATATGCGATGCCCCTTGTGGCAATACCTACTGGAAATTTGAACCAATATCCCTTGCAAATGCGCCGATACCTATTGTCCGGATGGTGTCGGCGTCTTCGCCCTGCGTCCGCTCGTCGCGGGCTTGCCGGTAGCGGCAGCAGCCACAGGAACGTTGGCTGTGACGTCAGCCGACAAGTTGGACGTTTGCCGGAACCGTGTGCACAACGATCCGAACCGGCAACAGCATTCGTTGTAGGCGCTGCCGTCGTAAAAACCGAGCGCGGCATAGTGATGCAGACCGCTTGCGTTGACGGACATCGGCGTAGTGCCATCCTTCTGCAATGGCCAATCCAGGCTTCCGCCATTGGCGATGCGCGCGGGAATCAACCAGTAATCGCCGGTGGCGTACAAGCCTCCGGGCTGGAATGTCACCAGCACGCCGTTCTCAAGCTCGACAGCTCCATCCCCACCCTCCACGACTGGAATCGTGCCGTCCGGAGATATCCCCTTCTGCTGGTCCCAGCGACGTACATAGGGATGCTTGCCAAGATCCACCCCATAGGGCTTCAGGCCTTTGGATGCCTGCAACGTGACGACACGATTGGGTATGTCGACGGCCGTTACTTGCAGCAAGGGCGAAGGCTGTTGGCGCAACGTGTAGTTATCGTCGACGAGTTCTAGCCAGTCATCTACAGCTAGTCCAAGCCGGTCATCGCGCCCCAGTGAGACAAGTGTCACCGTCATCGTGGTCACGCCCGTGGCGCTATCTGTCGTTGGCGTCGACGTGCTGGTGATGGGAAAGATCACCGAACCGTTTTCGCGCGACCACTTAAAGCTGGCACCACCGTTGCCCGGCAGGCCATTGTCGTGGATCTCCACACGATACAGTTGGTTTTCGCAACCGCTGTAGCGGGCGTCGGCAGCAATCGAACAAGGGTCGCTGTCTGTATTGCCCGCTTGCAGCTCCGCCGAGAGCTGCGGGCAGGCGTTACCGATGCGCGCGCCGAGTATGTTGCGAATAAGCGCACATCGAGCAGCCGGGTCGCTGCTTGCGGTTGAGGAAAGCTGATTCTGCAGGTCTTTGATGGTTGCAAGCCCGTTGGCGGCGGCGGAGTCACCGGGCATGGCGGTCTGACGTGTCGTCAAGGCGGTCTGGACATTGTTCAAAAGTGCCGTCGCCGTGGCTTGGCTCAGCATCCGAACTTGCCAGACGGTCTGCATGCGCGAAGCGGTATCCACACCGTCCAATGCGCTATCGGCAATCTCCGGCGCTTCCACATACGACAGATGCCGCTCCCACACATCCAGCCACAACGCATATTGCGCTGGCGGATTGGCGAATCCACTGGTGCCGTCGGCGCCGTCATCAGGAGAGGGCAGATTGGGTTGCGTTGCCAACGTGCAACCCTGCTCCAACTCGCACAGGATGCCGTCGACGTAGAAATGCCCAGCGCTCAATGTCCAAGCACCGGGTGCGGGCGTCAACGCGTTGCCATTGGCGCCGCCGGTGGTGGCGATACCGAAGCCAGTGCCCACCGCCCAGCACGGCCCCACCAGATCGGTAATGAATGTGCGCAACAGGTATTGCTGGATGCGGCCTTGTTCGTTCCAATCAGCCTCCAGCAACACCCTTCCCTGCTGCTGAAAAACCTGGCTGTAATGGCTGGCCGGGTCGAATGTGACGCGTGCGAAGTCGCCTTTCATAGCGGGCCTCTAGCTGGCGAAAAGTATGCCGGCGTCAATGCCGGCCGGAGTGTATTCGTTGAGCCGCGCGGCAAGATTCGCTTCGCGTTGCGGCTCGTACAGGTCGTGGTACACACCCATCTGCGCATGGTCGGACGCACCACTGCGAATCTCTTCGCAGCAACCGTCCGCCAGGCGTGCATAGTCCGGCGCGGTGTAGCGCAGGCTGCAAAACTCCGGCACCACGCGTTGTTGCTCGCTTTCGCGCTGCGCTGGCTTCGCCGCGTCCAGCACAAGGTCAGGCTGGCAATGAAAACGGCGCGGCGTGCGCGAACCGGTCGGCACGTAGCAGAAGCGCACACAGCCGCGTTGACGGCGCAGCACACGCAACGGGCTGGTAAAGATCGAATCTTCCGCCAGCAATACGCTGTGCGCCTGCACTTCGCCGATCACCGTGCAGCGTCGGAAGCTGGCCTCGACATAGGCCACCGCTTCGTCCGGCGCGCCAAGCGCGATGCGTTGCGTGCCGGTGGCGTCCAGAATGCTGTCGCACAACGTGAGTTGCGGTGGCTCGCCACGCCGCGGCGGACTGATCACGGCAATCGCGCCAACAATGCTGTGTTCGATGCGCACAGCCGCGCGCGAACTATCCAGCGTAATACTGGGCTCGCCGGGACGTTTGGGATCGCAATTGCAATGCAGCGACCAGCCGGGCACCAAGGTGCAGTGCCTTATCTGCAACTCGCACAGATCTTCGCGCGCGCCCCCTTCCTCATCGCTGTTGCCTTGCACGTCGATGCCGCGTCCGGTGATCAACAAGCCATCCAACAACAGGCGGCTGCCCGGACCGCCGCGCACGCTAAACGCATCGGGCTGGCTGGCGCGAATATCTAACAGGCGCAGTATCGGACGCGTGCGCTCGGCGGCGCGCAATTGAATCGCTTCGCCAGCGCCAAGCTGGATATCGATACTGCCTTCGTAGACGCCGCTTTCAACCAATTCGACGATCAGCGCGCGCAGAGGTGGCTGTCCCTCGGGTACGTTTGCTTTCGCCTTTGCCCATGCAGCAAGCGCATCGGCAACGCTGCCGAAGTGGCCGGAAGGCCAGGTTTGTTGCGGATCACTGCTGGGCAAGATCGCGTGCACGAAGTAGCGCGTGGCGTTTTGCAGCTCGGATACCTTACGCGCGTATTCGCCGCCGCCAAGGTCCGCGGCAAAGCCGTAGCAGTAAGACACCCACGCACCGCGCTTGGGCCGCTGGTTAGCGGGAAACATCAAGCGGCCGCATTCGGGATCCACCGCGACGCTGCCACGCGGCACCAATCCTTTCCAGTTGGAAAGGTCGGCCGGAATCAGCCGCTCGATCGGCACCGGCATGCCCTCCCCTTTGCTGGGCCAGTCGGGCGCCCATAGCACGGTGCTCTTGCGCTCGCCATATAGCGCGGGCGATACCTTGGCGTAGTCGGCGTTCTTGCCGCGCAGCGCATATCGGTAGCGTCGCAGCGGCACCGGCAGATGACGTTCGTGGCTGATCGCGGTGTCGTCGTCGAGCGGTTCTGGCCGTTGGAACAAGGGCGTGTCGTTGCCCAGCGCACTGAAGGTCATGCAGTTCATGCTGACGTCGGCAACAAATGCGGGCGTTGTCGTTACCGTGTAACTGCGCAGGCGAAATACGAACACGCCAACATCGGGAATGCCGAAGCGCCCACGCGTATAGCGGCTCGACATACGCCGCACGTCCACCGTATGCGCAAACGGATCGAATGCGCCTTGTTCGAACGTCAACTTCTGCAAACAACCCGGTCGACGCACGTCTGCGTTGCGGCCACAATGCGGATGCAGGTGATCCAGATGCTGCATCCAGCCGAGCAACCGATAGAACTCCACCGGATGCGCCGGCCAGCCGGCTGCATCACGCGCCAAATCTTGCAGCAGTGAAAGCGTGCCTTTGCGCCGCCGCGCGTCGATGGTATTGGCGACATCTGCACGCGGCGCCAGCACGCGTCCCAGGCGCCGAACTGGCGTGCCGTCTTCACCCAGCGTTGCTGCTTCCGGCAACAAGGTGTAGCCCAGCAGATCGCCGATGTATGGCACCACCCAGTCGTCGCAGGTTTCGATAAACCAATTGCGATACAGGCGGGTGATGTCGTCTTCCAATACGTTCGCCTGCCGGGACAACACGCGCAGAAAATCCCGCAAGGCATAGCCTTGCTCGGCGTCGCGCATGCGATACACCACCGGCATCAACTGATACAGGCGATCCGGGTTCGCACTCATGGCGTGGCCTCCTGCAGCAGCAGCGTGTCGGGCACCGTTGGCAGGAAGTAGGCGATCTGCGCAGGTAGCGCTTTCCCGTTGTTGTCGTAACGTGCGGGCAGTGCTTGCACGCCCTGAACCACCGCGAGCTGAGCGAACACGCCATTCACAGTATTGGTCCGTGCGGTGGCGACGATACCCAATCCGCTCGCACCATCGCCCTTGTCACCGTTGTTGTCACCGACACCGAAGTCCTTCAGCACAGTGGCCTCGTCCAAATGGCCGAATGCATCCACATTGATCCACGCGACACCACGCACCGACTGGATACACGCGACGATCTCGCTGAGATAAATGTTTTTCGCCAGCGCGCGCCGCTCAAAACCAAAATGGTCGAGCAGCGCTGCGCGCACCTGCGGCTCTACCGACTCCCATGTGTAATCCGGCACTAAACCGACCTTTGCGCTCAGCGTGAGTGCCAGCAACTCGCGTACGCCCAAACTCACCGGCAACGCCGGATCGCCATACTGTTGCAACGCTTGCAACAGGTTGCGATAGAGATCGGACGTGGCTTCCACCGGCGCATCCGCCGCGCCGGCGATGGTGACCAGCACTTGTGCGCCAAGTTTGACGGCCGTGGCTTTGCCGACACCGCCGAACGTGCGCGCAAAGTCGGCGTAGTCGGTGATCGACACCAGCCGATCGAGCGCAAGCACGGCCAGCGGCACGTTGGCACGCGCTTGGTCGCGGGTTTCAGGGTCGGCACCGCCCGAAGCGCGCAGCGGATTGATCACGTTTTTCACGCCCAGCGGCTTGGTGGTTAGCAGACTGATCTGCCCTGCATTCACATTGCCTGGCGTGCCGATGCCATTGCGATACACGGCGGTGACGTTCTCCACGCCGGTAGGCAAGCGCGCGCCGTGAACACCGTCGCCGAAGGTCACGCTGGTTGTGCCGCTGTTGTCGGTAGCGGTGACGAAACTGCGTTGGTTGCCGTCGGCAAAGGCGAGATTGCGCACCTCATGCCATTGCACGCCGTTGACCCTAACCGCGAGCGTGCTCTGCACACCATCGACCGTCGCGGCGGAAACATAGGTCAACGGCGACTGCTTCAATGAGAAGGTCTGCAACGGCATGCTGCCATTGCCGTAGCCAATCACCTCGTTCCGAGTTTCGCCATTGGTCGCGCGAACCACATTGGCATAGATCGTTACGGTGTCGCGCCGGTAGCTATAGGCCAGCCCATTGTTGGCGAACACCAGGGTGCTGTGCACGGTATCGCCGAATAACTGCGAGTTCATACCCTGCTCCACCGCGGCGAGCATCACTGCTTCGGCGGAGGTCACCGCGTTGTCGCTTTGCACATCGGCACGCTCGCCTTGGACGATGACCCAGCGACCGGGCTTAAGTCCGTCCACAGGCGAATCCAGCGTGAGCCGCGTCGCCCCGTCGGTCGGCAGGTCGAGAACGCTGATGTCGGGATTACTGATGTTGCCGACATCGTCGGCAATCGTCTTGTCGGCGAGGGTAAGCGCTTCGCTCTGCGCAAATACCTGTGTGCTGCGCAGCCGGCTGATGTCCGTATCGCTGTTGAGGTCCCACAGCGAACCACTGCCTTGTTGAACCAGGGCAATTTCCGTGGTCTTACCGCTGATGCCATACGCCGTACGTGGATGGATCTGCACGCTTCTGGCCTGGGCCACAAATGGCAGTTGATCGCTCTGCTGTGGTTTGACCAGAAGATAGCTATCCACCGCAACGCCGTCGTAGGCGTTATCCAGTTGCACTACATCGGGTGTCTCGCTGGGCTTCCAGTCATTGCCGGGCACCGAAACGAATGGAATGGCCGCCTTGGTTGCGTTGTCCGTATTGGCCGCCAGCCCCATGGGGATCACCGCATTGTAGCCGAACATCGGCGCGGCGAGACGCAACGCGAATACACCGGTCAGGTCTTGCGCGGGCGCTTCATTGGGTACGCTCGTCCACGCGTCGTAGAAGGTATCTCTCAGCCTTGTTTCGAAGTTCAACAACAATTGCGGTCTCGCATCGCTGGCCTTCCCCAGTGCAACAGCGATGTCGCGCGAGAGGAGCAGGCTATTCGCGGGCTGCACCGTAGGCATCAGGGTCAGCGCCTGAAACAGCGACGAGAACGAGACCGGGACGCCGGTTCCGTTCGAGCTGGCGCCGAACGCCGCCTGCGCGGCGCTCGCGAATGTATCGATCGAAGATGGCCCTTGCGGTGGATCATCGTTGCCGAACGGGGCCTTCATCAAAGTATCGTAGCTATCGGTTTGATCGCCACCGAACAACAGCATCTTGCGCACCCAAATCAGCGCATTCAGCCAATCATCGTGATTGGGCCCGTCGCTGGAAGCATTCAACGCGTCGATGGCGACATTCGCGGCCTGGATGATCTTCACGGCGATCGGGTCCATGGGCCGCAGCACGATCCTGCTGCGATCACCCGTGGCCTGCGGCTCCACCGATTGCACGATGCGTAGCGCCTGCACGCCGGTAGCAAGTTCGCTGAACAGAAACAGCAAGCGGTCGCCCTGTTTGAGGTTGCTGCCGGTGCCGGCGATCCACAGTTCGCCAAGGCCGGCAATATTCTGCACGGTGATGTTTTGCGGAAGACCCAGCCTAGGCTTCAGTCCGTTCCACGCGCTTCGCGCTTCCAGCGGTTCGGCCGTCTCAAACGTCTGCATCTGCTCGCCCGGCGCAGGCACCGATTGCGCCTTGGCACCGAGGGGAATCGTCACCGACGGCGAGTTATCGTCGATGGTGTAAGCCAAGTAAACGCTAGCCGAAACACCGGGACGCAGCCGGTAGTCCACCAATCGACCCAGCTCCAACACTGAACGCCGTTCTGTCGCGGTGCGCAGATAACCTTCGTTGGCGATGCGCTCCTGATAGAAGCTCAACACTTCCGCGCCGACCGCCCAGGCATCCAGCAACGCAATCGATGGATCATCCACATCACGCGTGCGCAATCCGGCCAAGGCCGGCAAGCTGGCGTCGCTCAAGTCCGCCTGCATGGTGGCGCGAAAATCGGCGTAGCGGCCGACGCGGTAACTCAAGTTATTCAGCCCTGGCCGGTTGTACAGCGGCAACGGCGTCCTGGTAACCGGGCCGCAACCGCAGGCACAGGCGTGTTGGCCACAGGCGCTACAGCAGCTCATCGCCCACCTCCCATGGTGAATTGAATGCTGCCGTGATCGGGATGATCCGGATCGTTATCGACTTGCGCGATCTCGCATTTACCCAGGCGCAATACGCCATCGGGCGAAACGTCGGTGCCATTGTCTGCCCGCATCAATTGCTTCAATTCCACATGCACGACGCCAGTAACGGCTTGCGCTTCGGCAATCAGCGCGCTGCCGTCCACCGGCATGCCCAACTGCAGGCGATCGGGATGGAAGAACCCGGGCATACCGTCACTGCGCAAACCTGCGGTGAAACGATCCTGCAAAGCGGCCTGCACGTGTGCGGTGAGAAATGTCGATGCAACGCACACCAACAAACGGATCGACAAAGGCACGTAGCAAGCGGCATGTACGGCGACGTCGTGACCGATGCGACGGTAATGCTCAAGATCCGCGGCAATGCTCTGCGCCATCGCCGCGAGCAAATCTTCCCGGCCAAGCGGATCGATCACCACATCCGCTTCATACCAACTGCCGGTCCAGTCCATCGTGCAGGCAGTGTCTTGTACGCCGGGCGTGCGCGCGGCAAACATCGCATAGTCGTCGGCCACGATGGCGCGCAATGGATGGGCGCGAAACGCACCCGGCGCGTACAGCTTCACTTCGGCAAGGCTTTCCGGTGCGGTGCCGCCGCTGGCCGGCAAGGGATTGCGCGGTTGGATATCCGCACCCGAAAGCGTGCCGGATGTCAGTGCCAGCCAGATGATGCTGTCCCGTCCCACGTTGCCGGCGGGACCGTTGCCGATGCGCTGCAAGGCGCGGAAGAAATCCCCCGCTTGTGGCTGTCGCCCAAGTACGCCGTCGCCGAAGCGCAGATGCGCCAGGCCATCGTCGTCGATCTCGACCACGACATCGCGATCATCCGGGCCGCTTTCCAGCAGATCCGCACGCGCTTGCCAACGCAACGATTCATCGGGCGTACCGTTGATTAGCACGTCCTGCAACGCGCCGCCGTAAACGCGCAATTGCGGCAAAGCGGCGCGCACATCGCGCGCCAGCAGTTTGCAGAGCGGCGCACCTTGCTGTGTCGGCAACGGTTCTGCCCAGGTCAATGGCGTGCCAGGCAGCACGTGTTCCGTATCGCTGGGCGGACGAAGAACGTCCTGCACGGCGCCGTCGCAGCGACAGCATCCATATTGCGTAGTGCCCGGCACCAGCCAGCAATCTTCGGTCAAAGTCTGGCAGCGCTGGCACGCGTCCTTCATGCTGGCAAGCGCGTTGCTTAAACCTGGATAGTCGGTGTCGATATCACCAGGAGGTCGGCAGATCACCTCGCACTTGCACTGTCCCGGCAGATGATCGCCATGATCGACCAGCAACACATTGCCGCGCGCCAGGCTTACGTCACCGATCCATCGGCAATCGGGCGCAGGCATGCGTATCGACAGGCAAAGATCGAACGGCAAGGCATCACACGCATCCCAGCTCACTTGCAAAAGCAACGTGCCATCGAGCGGATCGACCATTTCCTGCACGGTGACAAGGCGCACGGCGTGGCGATGCTCAGGATTCGCATCGGCGGGATTGCCGGTCGCCAACCCCAGCACTTCTTCGAAGATCAACAGATCGCCCGCTTTCAATTTGAGCGCGCGCGTTCGATCGACCGACGCATTGGCGGAAACCAGCGGCGCATCCACCAAGACCGCTTTTGTGCTGCCGCGAGGGAGGCAACACAACGCATTGCCCCAGGTGTGCAGGCGGATGGCGCTTTGCGCAGCCACCACGGTGATCGAGGTGGCGCCATCCAGCGGCATGGGCTGGAATATCTGCGCACCTTGCGCACGTGCGGCGGCGAGCTTGCCGGCATCGATCATGCCGGGCTTGGCATCGCCCTGCCCTGGCGGCGGCGTCAACAACAGCAACTGATCCAGCGGCAGCGTCACCTCGCCCGCGGCGAGCGACAAGCTCACCAGCGCGCGCGCATTGCAACCTTCGTGCATGCGGTAATCGACCAGGCGCGCATGGCGGCGTACCGAGATTCGGCGCCGCGCTGTTTCCAGATAGGCTTCCGTGGCGACGGCATCCTGGTAATAGCTCAGATAGTCGGCGGTATAGGCCAGCACCTCGACCAGTGCGATGCCGATGTCGGGTACGTGACGCTCCTGCCACGCCGGCACATCCAGCGCCAAGCGATCGAGAAACAACTGGCGGAAGCTGGCGTAATCCTTGGCGAGGTAATTGATCTCCGGCTCCGCTGCCGCAGGCTGCACGCATGGCAGCTGCACGGCGCAATCGCGCTCCTTCGCGCAATCGAGCCGGAAATACAAAGCTACGCAGGCGTAGCGCGGATCGAAACCGGGATAGGCAACCCAGGTCGAAGGATCGATGCCCGACGAAGCATCCACCAGGCACAGGCAATACGGCGAATGATCGCCCTCGCGATCCAGCTCCACGCGCAAACAAACATCATCGTGCAGCTCGGGCTCCTGCTCGGGCTTCACGCTGATGGCGTGCAAGCCCGTGATGCGATCGCCGCCGCTGATGCGCACGTTGTCGACGCTCAAGCCTTCCGGTATGCCTGCGAACAAATGAATGCACAGCGACTTGCCGCTGTCGCCGACTTCCACATAGTCGATGCCGTTGAGGCGGCCAGACAGACGCAGGCGCTCGCGCCGCGCTTCATCACTGCATGCAGGCAATGGCACACAGCCCACCGTCCCGGTGTTGATGACCACCTCGCTCATGACATGCTCCGGTTGAAGGTGGCGCTACGCGCATCGCCGGTGGCCAGCACGGTGTAACTGATGTCCACGCGCAACGCAGCGTCGTCGCAAACCACGTTGAGCGCATTCACCGCGATCACGTCGCCCAACCAGCGCTGCAATGCCGCCTGCATGGTGAACTGCAATGCTGCAGCCATTTCCTGGCTATTGGGAGCAAACACCATTTGCAGCAGGCCGCTGCCGAAATCGGGACGGTTCACGCGCTCGCCGGGGCTGGTGAACAGCAATTGTTCGATCATGTCGCGTACGTGATCGTCGTCGCTGGCAGCGGCGGTGCGACCGCGGAGATCGAATTGATAGGGAAAGGCGATATTCAGCGAGCTGTCCATGGCGTCCTCACATCGCGGTAGCGCGCGTCTGGGTGGCGGTGATCAGCAGGGGCGTTCCGGTCGGCACACAGATCGCCTGGCTGTCCAAGCACAACAACGGTTGCCCATTGGACGTTACGCGCGTTGCCGCCGTAACGAATTGCGCAGTCACGCAAGGGCCGTTCCCATTTGGCGGCGGCGGAAAGGCGCAACCGGTCACCGCCCAGGGCCCCGCGATTGTCACCGTCGGCTGCCCGCTTACCGTCACGCGCGGATTGGGCATCGTCGCCTGCGCTTGTCCGCCATGCGAACAAAGCACGCTGGCACCGACATGGATGAGAAAACCGGGCATCGGGCATCCTCCTCACGTCACGACCAGCGCGCCGTTGTTGATGGTGACAGTGGGCCCGGCCAGCACGATGGTGGCGCCCTTGCCATTGGAAATGGTGATGCCGATATCGTTGACGACGATCATGGCGCCGGTAATGCTCTTCAGCATGATGCCGCCCGTGGGGCCCGGCAGATCGCTGATCGAAATCGCGTTCTGCAACCCCGATTGCAGCACCACGCTGGGACTGGCCGGATTGCCGGCCAGTGCCAGCGCAGGCACTTCGGCCGCGACACCCCAGAAGCCCCCCGTCCAGATCGGGTAATCCGGATCGCCCTGCTCGAATTCGATCCACACCCCAGCGCCAATCTGCGGCACGACATACACACCGCTCTGCTTGCCCGCGATCGGCACGCATGGCATCGCCCAGCTCGACGGCAGCAGGCCCGATACATCCGGCACCATCACCTGGATGCGGCCCATTTGCTGGGGATCCACGTTCTGCAACACCGTGCCGCGATATTTGCCGTAGTACTTGTTGGTCATGGCGGCACCACCGGCAACGTGGAGATAAGACCTTTGCGCGAGAGACTGAAGCTCTGCTTGTATTCGCCGCGCTTGATCGTGTGGCGCACTTCGCTGACGTAATAAAGCCCGTCGAAAGCAGGTCCCACACCACGCACGCCCACCAACTGGCGCGACTTGAGCACGCGGCCGTAGCGCGTGACATCCAGACTGCCGCGACCGGTCACCGTATCGGCGGATTTCGCCGCTTCGGCCATGCCCAGCAACAGTGCACGCACCGGCGAGTACTTCGCCGTTTCCGGTAGCTGGCGCAGTTGTTGCGGTGGTGGATCGATCAAGCCCAAGGGCGGATTGAGCGGACCGATATCGGGAATGGGAATCGGCAGCGGCACCTTGGTTTGCGGATTCTGGATGTACACCACCGGCAAACTGCGCGCGTTGCCGTTGTAGCTGAAACTCAGATTCTCGACATTGCTGCCCGCGTCCATGTCCGCGTTCAAGGCGGGTTGCGGTATACCCACTTTTATTTTCGGCCCCCAATAAGCCGTGCTGGTGCCGGGTGCGGGACCGGGCTCGATGTAGAACACATAACCTACCCGCCCAGCCAACATGCGGATGTATTCCAGATCGTTGCCTTGTTGCGTGGGAATGCGCTCGGTAGGAATCGGCACATCGATCGCAATGCTGGGTATCACCAGCGGGATAATGCCGAGAAAGGCATATTTGGCCAGCAATAAAGCAACAATCGCTTCGGCCGGCATCGCCGGATACGGCAAGCCGGGCAAGCCGGAGAATTCCAACTTTTGCATCACCGTGGTGAGATCGTCACCGGTCACCTGCAAGGTGGTGTGACGCTGGTCCGCGCCGGGCATCACTTCCGTCTTGGTCACCACGCCGTCGATCAAAACCTGCGGCGTGCCACTGATCGTCGCCACCAGGATCAAGCGCAACAACGGCACCATGCTGCCGCCGCTCAGCAGGAACAACGTATGCAGCGGCGATTGCACGCTCAAGGAAAACTGCATGGTGAATGCGCCGGCGGCTTCATCAGGTTGCACCACTTCCACCTGGTTCAGTGCATCCAGCACGACTTGCGGTACGGGCACCGGTATCACCGGTCCCAGCAGCAAGGTCAGGTGTATGCCCTTAAGCATGCGGCACTCCCGGAATGCCTTCCGGCAGTGTGATGGCGAGTTTTCGGCCGATCGTCTCGGTGAGTTCATCGGGACGCAATGCGCGATTCGCATCGCATAGCCGCCAGAATTGTTCCGGGTCACCGAGATATTTCGCGGCGACGTTGTCCAGGCGCTCGCCCTGCGTCACACGATGCCATTGCAACAGTGCAAAGTTTTCCGGCGGCGGCACAAAGCGACGCTTGAGATAGGTCACCGGCGTACCGTCGGCGCGCACGAAGGTGCACGTTGGAATCAATGCGTAGCGACTGGTCGGCGGAAAAACGACATTCATCACGGAACCCCCGTTATGCCCAGTGCGGACAACGGCATGGCCGGCGCCATGCCGGACAACCGCTCCTTGCTCTGCAAGTAGCTCATGAACAAGCTCGCGGCCTTGTGCCCGGATGGCACGTCATCCACCGACAACACGCGCAATCCCAAGCTGACCTTGGCGCGAATCGGATTGAGCGCAGTGTCGAACGCTTCTTCAGTAATGCTCAATTCGGTGACACGCACCGGCAGGATGCGTGTCTGGCTCCACACGAACAGCGCCAGCGGCGTTTCCATCGGAATGATTTCCAACGTGCCAGCCTGGGACATCGCATCGTTGGCGTTCAACTGCGCGCTGGTGGGGTAGATCATCGTTTCCAGCGCGGCGAGCTGAGCGAACACACCCGTCTGCGTGGTTACGCGGTTCTGGTCGGGAAACTCCAATTGATCGGTGGCATCGATCTCCGCCTCCAGCTTGATGGTTTCCACCGGCGGGCCTTTCAGGCGCAACACTTCCGAACGGTCGCCGCTGCCGGCACCCATCGCCTGCACTTGCAGCGAGCGCGTGATCGAGTCGGGGTTGTATTGCAGCGTGATCACGCGCAGCACTGCCGACGTGTCTGGATCGATCAGCACAAGGCCGCCTTTGAGGATGCGTGGAGAGCCGGGAAAACCGCTCATGGCACGTGTCCGAAGCCCAGTATTCGATCGCGTTTACGCAGTGTGTCCATGCTCAGTGCTCCGTCGATGTGGCGTTGTCGGTGCGGATCGCACGCAACAGCGCGGGATTGACTCTCAACTGTGGGTTCACTTGCAGCGCAGCCTCGACACTGGTCCGCGCTTGTTGGGGCTGATCCAACGCGACATAGGCCTTGGCGAGCGCAATATGCGACTCCGCCGGCAGCGGCGTATTCGTGTTCTGCAGTTGCTTGGCTATGTCGGCGATTTCGCGCTGCTTGCTACTGTCCGGCTTCGTGACGGTAGGAGTCGGCGTCGTCGCGGGCTCGCCCGGTACAGTTGGTGGGGATGGCGCCGGCGTTGCGGACGCCGGTGCAGCCTGTACCTGATTCAACTTCGCAGTCAGCACCGGAACCAGCGTCTTCTCCACCGCCGCCGAAGGCTTGGTCTTCAACACCGAATTGGCCAAGTTGTAAGCGGCGTCGACGTCGCCGATAGCCCGATACCCATCTGATATCTGAGCCTGCAACAGCGGATTGTTATCGGCCCGCTGTTGCAACTGCGACAGAACCTCTCTGTCCTGCGCCTTCTTCGCAGGGTCAGCAGGAGCGTCCGGTTGTGCGCGTATCCGATCCAGCTCCACCATGCCTTGATTGAACTTGACCGCTTGGATTCCCGGGAAGCCCATCAACACAATCGCAATCACGATCAACATGATCGCCGCCTTGAAATCCCGCCGTTGCACGATCATCACCGTGATCGCCGCCAGCGCGAACACAAACAGCACGAAGCCGCAGATCAGCATCAAGCGTTCGTAGCCGAGTAGTCCGTCGAAGATGTTCATGGCGTCATGCCTTTCACTTCTTCGCAGGAAGATTGAAATTGAACGGACCCGGCGGGTTGAAGCCGAAGGATTTCTTCGCGACATCCAGCACCCGCGGGTCGCAATCGACGCGGCTAGGAACGTCCTTTGCCTCAACACCGGGCTGGCGCTCACGGACAACACGCGTGCGCTCCAGCACGATTTCTGCACGTCGCATCAACTCAAACGCTTTCTCACGTTGCTGACTGAACGGCATGCGCTCAAACTTCTCCCGCTCCGCCGGACTCGAGGGCGCCAGCGGATCGGCCTTACCCGTCTTGCCGAGGAATTCATCGACCGCACCGTGCTCCATGGTTGGCCCCTTCGGCTCGGGTTCCTGCTTGCCCTGCTCCGGCGGAAGCTCGCTCTCGCCGCTGACCTTGGCGCCTGTCAGATCGCAGCCGGCGCACACCTTGGGCTCCTTCAGCCAATCAAGTGCGGCCTGTGCCCGCTCTTTGCCTAGTTCCACGTTGCCTTCGAACTGCGGCATGTGCTCAGGGCCGCGGGGTCCTTCGGGTGAGGTAAATCCTTTGATGGAGGTAACGCGGTAACCCTGAGCATTCAATGTCTGGATATCAGGCGGCAGCCTGAAATCCTTGCGTACATCATGCTTCGCATGCCGGAAGAACACATAACGCGTCTCGGTGTCCGTGCGCTTCTCCTCGGGCTTTTCCGGTACTTCGGGGACGTGCGTGATCTTTTCGCAAATGAAGTCGATTTTCTGCTTGCCCTTCTTGACGCAGTTGACGTCCTTCGTGCTCTTGCCACCACCGAATTCGAGGGTGAACATGCATGACTTCTCTTTCGGGTTGCAGTTCACGCCACCTGTCACCGTGACGTCCTTGGTTTCCACTTTCACGGAACCGCCGACACCACTGACACCACCCTGGCCCACCTTGACGGATGGATCGATCGACAAGGTGAAGCTCTGGTTCTGGATGATTTTGAACTTCAGTTCGGGCGTGATGGTGACCCCTTTCAGGGCGTCCGATCCAGCGACGGCATTCGCGATAGTCGAGGCGAGCGCCTGCGGTATATCGATGGTGGGCGTGATATGCACTTCAGTTCCGCCGCGGCACACCTCGATATCCAGCCAGATCTCTTTGAAGTTGGCGCCAGGTGTTACCGAGCCGTGGAATCCGGGGACGTCCGGGCCGTCGCTCGCCGTCATCGTCACCTTGGTATCACTGCCATCGGAGCAATGCACGATGCGTTCGTCCGGCTTCTCGCCAGGCTTGGCCGAGCAATCATTGGCCAACTGCCGCCGCATTACCCCACCGCCAGTCGGTGCGACGGACACGCGCTCGCCGCGCATCACTGCATCGGCCGCCCGATCGGCGGCAACTTCGGTGACATCGTTGGGCTGTCCGATCGCCAGCGACGTATGCAGGCCCGATGCACCGGGATCTTGCAGCGTGTGTGCCAGTTCATGCGCGAGCAGGCGACGGCCCGCTGGCGTGCTCGGCGCATATTGGTTGTGATCGAACACCACGTGGTTTCCCACTGCATAGGCGAGCGCTCCCACTGAACGCGCGGACTCGGCGGCCTTGCCATCGTCATGCACGCGAACACGACTAAAGTCGCTGCCGAAACGCGGTTCCATCCATGTGCGGGTATTGGCCTCGAGCGGACGCCCTGCGGAGCCGAGCACATCGTGCACCGTCTGGGGCACCGTCGATGGTGCTGCAGTCCCTGAACCTTTGCGCTGCAGGCGCTTCTTCGCGCACTCAGTACATTCGCTTGCGCCCGCTGCATGCTTGCCGCAGTCGCATTTGCGGCGCAACACCATGCCGCCAATCGCCTGCGACGGCGACGACTTTGCTTCGACGCTGGCAGTACGCTCAGACATGGCACATCCACTCTCGCTCGTTCACCGTCAGATCTCCGCCACGCAACGGGTAAGACGCGCCCATGCTTCGGCATTGTCGGCATCGCCGCAGGCGTCATCGCAGCCGGGCTGTGCGCATGCCACGTCGGCGCCGGCATTGCCGACGCCGGTGACATGAAATGCCTCGCGCAGCAGCGCGATCGCTTGTTGTTCCTGGTCGATCCGCAGAAATTCCGGGCATAGGCGGATACGCGGACGCTCCTGTTGCGACACGGTCGGCGAACTGTCGCAGCCATCAATCAGCGCGGATACCAACTGCAAGTTCCACAGCGTGAGCTCCATCCGGGTTGCACCGATGTGGTCGGCAAGCTTGTCAGCAGGCACCGAGGCGCCGCCGAACAATTGCGCCGCCATGCTCGCTGCACGCCGCTGGATGAGCTCTTCCATCGTCGGCTCGCCTTTCTTCTCAGGATGCGCCGGTGACGGCGCCAGCCCCGACAGGCGTTCGAACGCCTTGAAGGCCCACCCGGCAGCTTTGCCAAGCGGCGGTCCGAGCACTTTGTTGCGCGCGTCGGTGCGCTGCTTCACGCAGGCATCCAGGTCGGCCTTGGACTTCTTGCCCGCGACTCGGCACACATCGTCGTCCAGCGGCGAGTGGACGTTGTCGTTCATGATGGAATTGGGGTTGTTGTCGACCTTCTTGTGCAGCTCCATCAGGAACCAATGAATACGGTCCGCGACGTGCATCTTCTCGTTGGTCGCGTGAGCCTCGATGTAGTTGTAGCGGTCTTCTTCCAGGCCTAAGCGGTGATGCAGTTCATGCGCCATAGCTGCGTCATCGCCAACCCAGTTGTCGGAGACGGTCCATTGGCTGGTATCAACCTTTACATCGAATACGTCTGGGCCGGACTTATCGACAAAGCTCAGGTCCACGCTGTAACCGAGTGTGGCGGAGCGCTTTTCGATTGCATCCTCCATCGACTTGACGCGCTTCACGTCATCGTCGGTGCCCTTGCCCGCACGGATCAGATGTACTTTCACCTTCACCGCGATATGGGTGACATCGCGCGCGTCGATCAGGAAGGTCTCGCCGCCCGGCGCCTTCATCTTGCTGAAGACGCGGCCGGGCTGCGCGCTCACCGCCTCTTCGTCGCCCGCATGCGCCTGCCCCGTCGCACTGGCGGCACGCGTCGTCTCGGCATCGGCGGCATCCTTGGTTTCCGCCGAGGTCTCCTTGGCCTGCTCGTCCGCGGCCTGCTCCTTCGTGGCCAGCAGTTCTTCCATCTTTCCCACGTAGTACAACGGGTCGTCGCGCTTGCGCGCTTCGGCGAGGATCTGGTTCGCCTCCTGCTGCGCAGTGAAGGGCTGCTTCAGCAGCACCTTGTCCTTCTTGATCTTGGCGGCGCGTTCGTCGTACTCCTTTAGCACGGCAGGATCGGGCGCCCGCCTCAGTACGCTCTCTCCCTGTTGCAGCACATGCGTCAGTTCGTGCGCGAGCAGGTGCCGCCCCGTCGCGGTATGCGGCTGATACTGCCCTCGCCCAAACACCACATGGCTGCCCACGGTATAGGCCAGCGCCCCCATCGAATGCGCGGAATCATTGGCTTGTGCATCGGCATGCACGCGCACGCCGCTGAAGTCGCTGCGGAATCGTGGTTCCATGAAGGTGCGCGTGGCGGCATCCAGCGGTTGGCCCGTGTTACCGAGCACACCATCGACCGAGGTGGAAGACACTCCGCCACCATTCGCTGTCGGCGTGCGCCGCAGAGTGTTCGTCTCGCGCAATGGAGACAACGCCGGGCCGCCACTGCGCATGATCGCATCGGCCACACTGTCGGCTTGGCGCTCGAATGCATCGTCCTGCGGCCCGACCGTCAACTTCGCCTGCGCCCCTGCCTCTTTGCGCTTCTTGCATTCCTCGCACTCGCCCCCCGCTGCATGCGTGCCGCAGGCACATTTGCGCTGTAGCCACACGCTACCGGCCACGCCTTTGGCCGCGGGCAGAGAGGGTAGTCGATGGGCGCGCGCTTCCATGATTCACCTCCCGCCTTGGGCCATGCCCGGGGGTGGAAACGGCGTCGAGAGTACTTGTCGTTCCATAGCTGCCGTAACTCCATCAGTCATTGCGAATGGATGCTTTCCAACGGACCTTTTGTTTCATTGCGTGACCACCTGACTTCCATCAGGCAGCCACTACCGTCCAGACATTGCATTCCTTGGGCAAGTTGTCTTGTCCATAGCGCTTCATGATGTCGATGAAGGGCTGCAGGTCGCGTGGCGTAATGGCACTGCCGCGACCCATCAAGTCATTCTTCTGTTCAAAGGTCACGCCATAGCATCGATCATCGTCGCGTGAGCAGAGCGCGTGCTGCAGGCCAATCAAATGGCCGAACTCGTGAACAACGGGCACTTGCGAGAACGTCGCGTCCTGGATGTTGCTTTTTACGGGCGGCTTCTTCTCATCCTTCAGGACGGGTGAGTTGCTAACTTTCGCCTCGGTATCGCCCATTTGCCAGTTGGTGGCATTGCTACGTTCGCCCAAGTTGCTCCACAACGTGATCGTGTGATGCGGATTGGCGTAATCGAGCGACAGCTCGACATGAATGGCATAGGTATCGGCCGCGCAGTTGGACTTGAGCACGAACGAAGTGTCACGCCACGCTTTCTCGATGGCTTCCTTGGCTGAAGCGAAGAACTTCCTGATGCGGTCCTGTTTCACTTCCTGAGCGCTGCCGTCAACGGCGTCATTGATGGCCAGCCGCATGATTAAGGCGACGCGGTGATTGCGTGTATCGACTTCCGCGTCGAATCGATCAGAGAAGCTGCTTCGATCGTACTGAAACACGCCCATCGGCAAAGCGCTCGGTGCGCGCATCGGCATGGTGGGTGCCGCGACGGCGCGGACCGGCCCACCACCTGATCGCGAAGCCGTCTGCTGCACGACATGCGTCAGCTCATGGGCCAATAGGTGGCGGCCCTCTCGCGATGCCGGATTAAAGCTGCGCTCACCGAACACGATGTGATTGCCCAGTGTGTATGCGCGCGCATTCATGGCCCATGCCGACGCTTCCGCACGCGTGTCGGTATGCACACGCACCGCACTGAAGTCGTAGCCGAAGCGTTGCTCCATGTCCTGGCGCAATGCCGCTTCCAGGGCTACGCCGGAATTGGCCAAAGTGTGACCCACGCTGACGGGCAACGTCTCCATAACCCCGCCGGTCGACCTCCCGGCGGATCGCTGGATGAGCGGCGACGCCGTCGCCACTTTTGAACGCGTCGATGCGGTCAGCACTTCGTCGGCTACTCGATCAGCTTCCTGTTCGTAGATATCGCCGGGCTCGCTGATCCGCGGCTTGGCTTGCACACCCGCAGGCCTTTTCTTGCCGCATTCGGCGCACTCGCCACCGCCCATGGCATGAGTGCCGCAGGCGCACTTACGTTGCAGCAAGCTCGTTGGCGACGAAGCCGCGTGGACAGGCTTCGCGACGACACTGGCAGCCCGCTCAGCCACGTGTGCCGCCTCCTTGCGCGTCTCGCCCGCTTTTGCCGACCTGTGCATCGATGCCCAGCCCATACCCGACAGCAGCGGCGATTCGTCCACCGACCCGCTGTCCCGGTCGCGTGGCGGCTTGCAACGTAGTGGCAGGAAGCATCGTCACGGCGCCAATCCGTCGCAGCCTATCGATGGCACCTGGTTGCGCGAGCCATTGTGTCAACTCTCGTTCGAATGACTGGCGCACTGCGACGACGCGTTCGCCCTCTAGCAAGCTCTCTTCGATCACCAAACGCTCAATGTGCAGTTCGATGCTCACGCCTTCCCTCCCGCACTTTCCAACCACCGAAAATCCGCTTCGTTGATTGGCTTCTCCAACTTCCGAAATTCACTCCGCGCCGCCTCCAGCACCAACGGCATCGTGATCTGCGCGCCGTTCTTCGCTGCCATGAACGCGGCATTCAACGCGATGCCCTGGATGCTGCCGCCGGTAAGCGCAAACTTGGCGAGCCGTTCGATATCCAACCCAGTCGTCGCCAACTTGGATGGAAACGCACTGCTCCAGATCGCTTTGCGTTCTGGCACACCCGGAAAGGGAAAATTGACGATGAAGCGGATGCGGCGCATGAAGGCGGTATCCAGCGCGCTCTTCATATTGGTGGCGAGCACCGCCAGTCCGCGGAACGATTCCAATCGCTGCAGAAGGTAGTTCACTTCGATATTGGCATAACGGTCGTGGCTGTCCTTGACCTCGCTTCTACGACCAAACAGCGCGTCCGCTTCATCGAAGAACAGGATCGCCCCGCCCTCTTCCGCCGCGTCGAACAGTTTGCGCAAATTCTTTTCGGTTTCGCCGATGTATTTGCTGACCACCGCGGACAAGTCGATGCGATACAGCGACAATCCCAGTTCGTTGGCGATCACTTCCGCTGCCATCGTTTTTCCGGTTCCGCTTTCGCCTGCGAACAGTGCGCTGATCGACAGGCCGCGGTTCATCCGGTCGCGAAAACCCCAGTCGTCATAGACAGTGCTGCGCTGTGCGACTTGGTCCGCAATCTGGCGCAGCAGGGTCTTCTCGGCTTCGGGCAGTTTCAGGTCGTCCCAGCTTGCCTTGGGCTCGATGCGTTGCGCCAGTTGATCCAGTGCCGGTCGCGTACGCGCCAGCGCGCCTTGCCATAAGGCACTTCCCAACGCGCTGCCATCTGTCCCGGTTGTCGCCTGCGCCGTGCGTGCGATATGCGCGATCTTGTCCAGATTGAAATCGAAATGGCCGGCGAGACGCCGGATGTGCGTTTCGGCGCCGTCGCCAAGCAGATGCTTCCAGCTCTCGCGCTGTTCCATCGCAGTGGGTTTGTTCACATCCTGGCTCAAGGTGTTGCCCGCGCTGCCGTTCCACGCTTCTCGCGTGTCGATGAAGCTGAGGCTACGCACGCGCGACAGGAATCGCTTGATGGAATGTGCGGCTGCATCGCCACTATCGACATCGGTCGCATCCAGATACAACGCAATCGGCATCAGCTTGCTTTCGCGATGCCACAGGCGCAGCAGCGTTTCCTGTTCGGCGACCGATCCAGGTAGCAATTCGGCGGCGAGCCGCAACGTCTGCGCGCCGAACGTCGCTGCGGTGGCTTGCGCGATCGCCTGCTTGCTGGCGCTATCACTACCGATCAGTTGTATGGCAGGGATCAGTTCTCCTGGCGGAACATGCTGCAATTGCTCGACCAGTTGATCGACGATGGCCTGTTGCGACGGCGGCAATGCCACAGATTCCAAAGGTGAGAGCAAAGGTGTCAGACGATCATCGAGATGGTTCAGCCCCTTGACGAAGTTCACGATGCGTTCGTCGGCGCTCAAAGCCGCGCTGATCAATGGCTGCGGCCCTGGCTGATGGATGTCCAGCAGGCGCCAATAGCGCAACGGGTGTTCCGGGGACAATGCATCCCAACTGGGTTGATCGAATAGCGAAAAGGCCAGCGCGAAGGTAGGCCATGGCTTGCCGGGATCGTGCTGCGCTTGTGCGCACAACGCAGGAATGCGCGTATCCAGCTCCATGCCGATGCACAACAACAGCACGTTGCGTTCGAACTCGGACAAGCCCAGGCGTTGCGCCAACAGCAACAAGGCGGGCGGCGCCTGCTCTTCGACAACCGGCTTTTCGACGACGGATGCCGGCGGCGTAACCGCGATCGATGGCGCAGGCGCGTTGGCGATCACTTGCGGCTGAATATTGGCCGCAGGCTTGGCGACAACAGGCTTGGCTTGCTGCGCATGCCCATTGAAGATGAGTGACAGCCAGGACAGCGATCTGGCGCTACTCGTTTGCGGTGGCTCGGATCTGGCAGCCAACGTGCTGGGTTTGACGACATCAGGCTTGACAGTATTCGCGGCCGTCTGCGCCGTCGAACCGGATTGTGCGGCCAGACGCTGCAGGCGCTCGCGCAGATCAGCCAGCGCGTTGGCGAGATATTGATCGTTCGACGCCAGCCACTGTGCGTAGTCACTCATGACACCACCACCTGCTGGTTCTTGTCGAACACCGGTGTGGCGCCGCTGAAATCCACTGGAATGCTGTCGGCGCCATCCACACGCAAGCGAATCGTGTAGGTGTCTTTCGTGACGTTCGGCACCTGGAATGTGAGCGTCGTCGGCTGGTGCGGATCGGCAGGATTGCTGATGCTCTGCGGCAGCACCCATTCGCCGCCGAACAACAAGCCGACACGTTGGCCATCCCGCACACGAGGCATGCACGTGAGTGTCAAGTTCACCGTACCCGGTGCCGCAGAGAGCGAACCCAGGGTAATGATGGGCGCCAGCGACAGCGGCAATTCGTTGCTGAGCAGCGCCGGCAAGCCTGGCGGCTGCAATAGCAGCGAAAGCGTGTAGATGCCCGGCGCCCAGCGCGACGGCGCATCCGCATCCTCTGTGCTACCGGCGAGATGGATGTTCAAGGTGCCGGGCGTATCGCCAACTGTGGGCGTTACATCCACCGGGGCATCCAGGCGCAGGCTGTTGAAGCGCGCAATCGCGTTGGTCGCGGTGAGCTGGTTGCCGGCAAGCACGATGTCATCGCCTAGACGCACTGAAGCTTGCCCGTTTGGAAAGCGCATGCTGCTCAATACCGGAGCCGCCGAAGTCGCGGTCGCTACGCCGCGATCCTGCGGGCCGCGAGTGAGCACCGGCAGATTGGCGCGTGTCGGCGCACGACTGTCGATCAGCACCACGGTAGCTTCGTAGGCCGACGAGACGCGATAGTTAGTCTGGAACGCCGTCCATAGTTTGGATATCTCTTCCACGCTCTGCGGCAGCGGCGTCAGGCGCACGCGTTCGATCTGGCCGGCAAGATCGTTATTGAGCAACGCGTTGCGAATGTCGTCGCGATCGAGCAGCGGGCGATCGTGCATGAAGCTCATGGCCGCGGCGAGTACGCGATGGCTGACGGCGTCGGTGTCCGTCTCGCCGCGCCCCCAAGCCGTGAACAAGTAATGCAAATTCAACGCAAGCGGCGGTTGCGCGGATTCGCCAGGGCGGACACGCGCAGGCATGTCTATGTTGCGCCACGCGGCGTTATAGACGACCTGATAGAGAAACAGATTCAGTTGCGCGCTAACCACGCCCTTGCGCGCCACATCGGGCGGCTGCAGCGTCACGGAAATATCGCTCAGGTCGCTGTCGAGCACCGGTATCTGCGCCATCAGCAGATTGCGCAGCGTGCAGGTTGCCGCGGCGATGGCCAGCGCGTTGCTCATGATGACTTCCCGCTGCGTTGGCGCAGATATTCATCGAGACTGTTCGGGCGTGGCGTTTCCTGGCGCTTGGGTGGTGTCGTACTTTGCGTGGGTGCGGCGCGCACTTCCAAGCGACCGATGCTTACGTGCACAACGGGTTCGGGTGATGAAGCGTGGTTGTCCATCGCTTGGGGCGGCCCGGATGCCGGCCCGCGAGGCATTTGCGTCGCGGGCGGCGTCGCAAAGACTGGCCGTGCAGGCGGCAGCAACACGCCCGTTTCGATGTCATGTATCGATTCGTCGCTCGACGAGGCAAAGACCTGAGGCTTGCGCGGCACTGACGGTGTTGACGCAGATACAGGTTCCCGATCTCGTCGCTCCCGCACGACGACGGTCTCATGACCGGACATGCTGGATGAGTCGTCGTGATCGGCCATAGCGATATCAGCCGGCTGGGTCGCAGCTTTCGGCTTGAGCACGTCCCGCAGAGGCGCTTCTTGTTCCGATGGAAGCGATTCCAAAGCAGATTCGGCATGAGATACGGCACGCGCAGGCCGTATTGCCGATTCGACATGGCGAAGCGACACAGGCGTCGGCATCGCTTCCCCCGGGTATCGGGTGGCGGTGTTCGATCGCACTTCCTGCGGCGACGAGACCGGAAGCTGATCTTGCGGGTCAGGCGATGAGGGACGCATGGATTCGAACAACGAAGGCATCCTCGGCGACAACACGGCTTCGCCGCCGATCGCGCGCCCTGCCAACCGGTCGAGAAAGTCGCTCACGATACGCATTGCTCCAGATAGGCCTGGCGACGGCGCGGTGTCATGGCGAGGATCTCCGCTTCGCTCCAGTGATAGACACGGGCCAGCGTGTCCACGTCGCGCAACAGCCGAAGCGCCCAGGCATGCAATTGCCGCCAGAGAAAACAGGCAATATCGAACAGCGGCGACCAGTTGTGTGCACAATCGGGACAAGTGAGCATGAGCTGCAGATCAGCTTGTGGATCTGCATCCGCCATGGCCTTCGCCAGCGCAGCCTGGGCACTGCTCGACAAGGTATCGACCGGCGCGAGAGCGCTATCTTTCTTTAGCTCGATCACACAGCGTTGAAGCAGCACGCGACGTGCTTCGGCGACATCGGTGCAGGACTGCAGAGCAAGGAGGTCACTGCAGTCGGCGACGCGAAAGCGTATCTGCAGAGACTCGTCCGGCATGCGCAATTCGCGCGCGCGCGGCGCGTCAACATCATCGGTCCGAACAACCCGCAAGGCATCCGCATCGAAGCCGATTTCAACCCGTGCATGACAAACCGGGCATTGCGCCACTCCGTCGAGCCGGCGACCAAACAGGCGTGCATACAGCTGTAACAGCAAAGCGTCGCGCCGGCCCAACGGCACATGCGCAAGCACTTCGTCATCCGGTTCGTCGCTGCACAAGCGCAGCAACACAAGACTGCGCGCGGCGGCACCGTATTCGCCGCCGCGTTCCCATGCCTGCAACAACTCGCTGGCCGTGGGTGTGCGCATCGATCAACCAGCCGGCACCGTGTAGCTGGGCTCGGTGGGCTCCTGCACGCTGGTGTCGCGCTCCCACCCTTCGTTTTCCAGTTTCAGATGCTGAATCGCCACGGCATTCGCATTGGCGTCCAGATCGGGCAAAGCCTGGTACTCCGATACCCAGCAGCGATACAGCTTGTACGCGAGCGCAAGCTGACCGGCCTCGTTGTACACCTCGAGGATCAGGTCCTTGCGAAAGTCCTTCAGCGACACTTCGGCGCCCAAACCCGCGCCGTAGTGCCAGACCTTGTTCGCCCACTTCTCGAACTCGGTATCGTGCGTGACACCACGTTCGATGGTGATTGCCTCGTATTCGCTACGCCCCGGCGACTTGCGGCTGCTGCTGGGGTCGCCGCCTTCGCGATGTTTCACCACTTCGGTGGTGCGCTTGAGTCCCGACACTTTGCTGATGCCCGCCACGTAACGGCCATCCCACTTCAGGCGGAATTTGAAGTTCTTGTAGGGATCGAAGCGCTGCGCATTGACGCTGAATTGAGCCATGTCGAAAGTCCTCAAGTCTGGATCTGGCCGGCCATCTGCTGCAGCTTGATGACCACGAATTCGGCGGGCTTCAGCGGTGCGAAGCCGACCACGATGTTGACGATGCCCAGGTTGATGTCGTTCTGCGTGGTGGTTTCGTTGTCGCATTTGACGAAGTACGCATCGGTCGGCGATTTGCCCTGGAACGCACCCTGGCGGAACAGGTTCTGCATGAACGCACCGATGTTTAGCCGTATTTGCGCCCACAGCGGCTCGTCGTTCGGTTCGAACACCACCCACTGCGTGCCGCGGAATAAGCTCTCCTCGATGTATAGCGCGAGGCGGCGTACCGGCACATATTTGTAATCGTCAGCCAACAGATCTGCGCCACGCAGTGTGCGCGAGCCCCACACCACCGATCCCGCCGCCGGAAAATTGCGCAGGCAGTTCACGCCCAGCGGATTGAGCATGCCGTTTTCTTCATTGGTCAGCACCACGGAAAGGCCTTGCACGCCGTTCAAGGCGGCATCCAGTCCAGCCGGTGCCTTCCACACGCCACGTTGCGCATCGGTGCGCGACATGATGCCGGCGACGACGCCGCAAGGTACGAAGGTGTCGAGCTGCCCTTGGCGCGCCGGGTCCGATTCGATCACGCGCGGAAAGAACAGCGCGGCATTGCGCGCGGCGACACCGTTCAGCCCCAAAGCGGTAAGCGCGGCATTGTTCGATGCGGTGATGCCGCCGGCACTGGTCCAGCTTGAAGGCGCGTCGACGATCAGCATGGCGCGGCGATCCACGCAGAATGCCATCGCAGCTTGATACACCGCCGCGCTCGTATCGCCGCCGCGCACGTCGGCGGGGATGCATAACAGATTGAACAGGTCCACTTTCTTCAGGGCATACATGCCGGTCTTCGCACCGGCATCGCCTTCATATGTGGTGTCATCGAGCGGATCGCTGTCCTTGGCCTGGGTGGTGACTGCAGTCGTGCCTGCACCTGGAGGTGACGGTGACGACCAGCTCATACTGGCCGCGACACGTATCAGCGAGGAATTCGCCTTCAGCACACGGTCGACGCGACGAGGGCTTTCTTTCACGCTCACGTTGAGAAAACTTTCCTGCGTACCGCTGATCGGGTCGCTCACCGTGACGTTGAAAAGATCGGCCGTGGTCAATCCATAGAGGGCTGCGACGTCAGCCGACACATTTGTATCGATGATCACCTTCAACTGGTTAGCCCAGGTTCCGGGAGAAGCCGCTTCCAGCGGCAGATTGGCGACCGCAATTTGCGCCTTTGCGGGGCCGGCGCCCTTGTAGAGGCGCACAATGACGGCTTGTCCGCCGCCGTTTAGATAGAAGTCACGTACCGCATAGCCCATCGGATAGGCGGGATCTAGCGCACCGAAATACCGCTCGTAATCGCCGTAGCTATTGATGATCACCGGACCATCGTCGTCCGCATCGATCGGCCCCTTGGCAGCGCGTCCGACGAACGCGGTGATCGACGTTGCCACACCGGTAATGGTGCGAACACCGCTTGGAATCTCCTCAAGATAGACGCCTGGATAACTCAAGGTGGCTGGCATGTTGGTTTCCTCGGTAGTGACAAGCTTCGGCAATTAATGCAGCGGCGCTTCGCCGCCGTGACTCAAGGCATACAGCACCGCGCCGTCAGGCAGTTGATAGCTACTCAGCGCGCCACCTTGAACCAGATGCTCGAGCACGCGCTTGATGCGCTCGCGCTCGTTTTCATAGCGCTGCTGCGGCAACCACCAGTTAACGATCCCCTCCAGCGTGTCGGCGGCATTGGGATGGCAGTGCAGATAGCCGAGCACCGAGTGCTCGACCTCCAGCTCGCCACGTTCGGTTCCGCCGGGTAGACGGCTCATGCTTGGCCTCCACGTTTCCCGGTGATCCAGGCAACATGCATGCCATCAGGGAAACGGGCCTGGCGTGTGGATTTTGCGCAGTGACGCATGGCAAGTCGGGTCGTGCTTGACCCGGTTTTTCCGCGCGGGCGGGTGCGCAACGACCCGCCCGCGCCATGCTTGCCATGGTTATGGCGACAACCGGAATTCCCGCGTGTCGATGCCGTGTTTCTTCAGCAGTTTGCCAAGCTGCCTGCGTTCCATTTCAGACATGCGCGCGGCCGCGGTGACGTTGCCGCCGCTGCGTTTCATCAAGTTCGTCAAGTAGTCCCGCTCGAACGCGAGCATCACGCGCTCCTTCGCGGCCATGTACGGCAAACTCTCCGCACCTCGGGATGCTTGAGATGGCAGCGAGCGCATCCCAAGCACCTCGCCGACGACCGATGCGTCGATCATATTTCCTTCAGCGCGGATATAGGCGCGCAGCGAAATGTTCTCCAATTCGCGCACATTGCCCGGCCAGTGATACGCCGCAAGCGCCAGCAATGCCGAACAAGACCAATGCTTGCTCGGCCCGCTCAAACGCTGCGCTGCCAAACGAATGAAGTGCTCAGCCAGCAGCGGCAGATCATCCGCGCGTTCGCGCAACGACGGCAGCCGTATGTGCAAGGCATTGAGACGATATTGAAGATCGCAACGAAACTGTCCGGCGGCGACGCGCTCTTGGAGACAGCTATTCGTGGCTGCGATGACGCGCACGTTGGACAAACGTGTTACATCGCCGCCAACCGGCCGGTATTCGTTGTTCTCAAGAAAGCGCAGCAGGGTGACCTGCGCCTTGCCCGACAAGCTGTCTACCTCGTCGAGGAACAGCGTGCCGCCTCGCGCCTGATCGATCAGGCCGGCCCGCGCATGTTTTGCATCGGTATAAGCACCGCGTTCGTGCCCGAACAGCTCGCTTTCGATGAGGCTGTCCGGCAGGGCGCCGCAATTGACCGGCACGAACGAGCACCCGCGGCGCGCACTGGCGTAATGAATCTCGCGCGCAGCCAACTCCTTGCCGGTGCCCGTTTCGCCTTCCACCAATATATGCACATCACAGCCGGCATAGCGCTGCAATTGCTCCATCACCTGCAAGAAAGCCCTGGATTGCCCCAGCATCGCCGACATAACCCCCTCCCTGCCCTAGGCCGACGTGAGAATGTCTCGGCACTCCAACGGTGTGATTGATCCCCAGCTAGATAATAAGCCCGTCTATATTGAGCACGCGGGCGCGTCCCACGCAAGAGGTGGGGCCGGGAGATTCGGCGTGTGTATCATTTTTGTTACATCGGCGACAGCCGGATCATGACCAAAACGAATCATCGGGACGAATGCACCGGTCGCTTCGTGCAACCTGGTTACCAAAAAAACCGAACTATTCGCTCCGGAACGGCGTGATTCGTTCCGCTCTTCAGGCCTGATTGCCGTGCACGCAAAAAGCTGCCTTGGCTATTGTGGCCGCATACATCATCGTAGCCAGGAAGTGATCGCGCACTGCCTCAATGCCGGCTCCACTGCACTGCAAGTCATCTATTGTCCGATAAATAGGCGTATAGACGTCTATCTATGCATCAATTACCGGCGAGGCCGCCACTTCTGCGATGCGGACACTTCACAAGGGCTTGCTATGGCATCCGAGCGGCGTAGCGTGCAGCGACGCAGGGAAATCTCCGTCTGCCATGTGCAGCGACTAAATGCCGGCCTCTGCATGAGCATCCGATCCTTGCTGTATCTGCAGTGCCGCCTTGGCTGCTTTGGCCGTATGGTGGTTGCCGTCGTGACTCCAGCCTGGCGGCATGATCAGATACAGCAGCTTGCTGCGCAGTCCTGGCGCCCGCCAAACGTCCTGCCCTAGCAACCAGAATTCACCCAGGTAGGCATCGAGCACGCTATAGCGCTTTACCGGCCGGGTAATGCCATATTCAATCTGGACGTCCTCATGCACTTCCATATAAGTGCCGAAGAGGCGATCCCAGATCGGCAGCAGGTTGCAGAAGTTGGTGTCCATATAGAGCACGTTGCGCGCGTGGTGAACGCGATGGTGCGATGGCGTCAGCACGATACGATAAAACGCACCAAGCTTCCCCGCCGGCAGCACATTCTCGCCGAGGTGTATGAAACTTCCCCAGAAGCTATCGATGATCATGATCAGGACCAGGAGCGGCGGACTCACTCCCAGCACCATGCATAGGCTTGTGCGCACAAAGTCGGCGTAGGCGGCTTCGAGAAAGAGGTGTGCAAAGTTCACCGACAGATTCATGGCGACGGGTGCATGGTGGGTGGAATGCAGACACCACAGCAGGCGCACCTTATGCGCAAGGAAGTGGTACACAAAATGCGCCAACTCCCACACTACGTAGCCGTAAAGCAGTCCGTACCAAGTGAGCCCGGCCTGGAACGGCGCAAAGCGATTGAACAAACCGACGCAGAAGCCAACCATCGCAATGGTAAGAAAGCTTCCGATGAAGCGATTCAACACCATCGTCAACAGTGGAACCTGATAATCCTCACGCTTGGTCCTGCGCAACGCGATGCCGCGCACGAGTTCGAAGACCAGCAGCAATGGGATGATGGGTGCGATCACATTGCCGAAGCCGTCTACCGTGAGCAGACTCCGGTAGTCGCCCGAGGCGAACATCTTCAGCAAAGGCTGCAGACCAAAAAAGTCCATCAGCTGATCGCGAATCCAACCCAGGATATCCATGGCAGCCCTCCCCGGCAGCTTTTTTAGGATGGCCTTGACGGCATTTGGGGGTGCTAGTCCCGATGAAAATTTGTCACGATCCAAATAGTTGTGCAAGTACACTTTCGGGTAAGCCGGCAACCCAAAAGAGATTAGGCTGCGAATGCGACTGACCTATCAAACCGACTACGCCTTGCGTCTGCTCATGTATCTGGCCGTACAAGGCGATCGTCGCTCGTCGATTGGCGAGATCGCCGCTCAGTACGGCATCTCCGAAAATCACCTGATGAAGGTGACACAGCGGCTGGCCGCGCTCGGTTATGTCGATGCCTTGCGCGGGCGGAACGGTGGCCTGAAGTTGGCGCGCCGTCCTGAGCAGATCAGGATCGGCGACATTGTTCGTCATCTGGAGCCGGATTTCGCCTTGGTCGAATGCTTTGGCTCGGATAACGAGTGCGCCATCACGCCCGTTTGTTCGCTTCGCCATGTGCTGGACGAAGCGCGCGCCGGATTCATGCGCGTGCTGGATGGCTATTCGCTCAAGCAAATGGTTGCGCGACCCGCAAAACTGCGGATCGCGCTCAACATTGTTCCGTAGGCAGTACCTGGCTAGGGATGCTCTGATCTATTCCACGCACCCGGCGCAGGCTGCGGGCCTTCTGGATGTCACCCCGTCATTTAAATTCATGATGTTGGGGCCGCACTGTATGCGCGTATCGCTGCGCCCCAGTGGCGAAGGCAGACTGGCCGTCTGTCTAGACGCTGGGGCGCAGCGATACGCGCATACAGTGCGGTGACGGGTACGTGGAATAGATCAGAGCATCCCTAGCTCAGCGCAGAGCCGAAGAACTCCAAATGAATGTTCGAATCCGGCACACCCGCATTTTTCAATGAAGTAATTTGCGCATGCATGAACCCGCGCGGCCCGCAGATGTAGTAGTCCGCGTGGGCAAGATGCTCCTTGGCGGCGATCTGTGCCGCATCGATACGGCCGGGCTTGTCGTAGTGCTCCCCGCCACGTCCCATTCGCCGATGTATTCGTAGTAGATCTCCACCTCAAGCGCCGCGTGCCTGGCCTGCATCTCCCTTACCCAGCTATTCATGGCATGCACATCGCGATTGCGTGATGCGTGGGCAAAATGAATCGATCGCCCGGGCTGCTCTTTGGCAATCTGCCCGACGAACCCCAGCATGGGTGTAATGCCTACGCCGCCGCTAAGCAGCACCACAGGCGTGTCCTTGCTCTGATCGACGATGAAGTAACCCTGCGGAAACGACAGCTCCATGAGGTCGCCTTCCCGGACTTCGGCGTGCAGCACGGTCGACACTTGCCCCGCCGGCACGCCCTCAACTGCGTCATGGCGCTTGATGGTCAATCGCAAATGATCGTGATGCGGCGCGTCCGACAGACTGTACTGGCGAATGTGGGTCATCCCCATCGCATCGACCATGCGCACCGACACGAATTGCCCCGATTGGAACAACGGCAACAAACCCGCATCGGTCGGCTTGAGATAGAACGACACGATTTCGCTGCTTTCATGCACAACGCGGGTCACGCGGAACGGCCTCCAGCCGCTCCATCCGCCTTCGGTTGTCGCCGCGTGGTTGTACAAGGACTGCTCGGCTTCGATCAGTACATCAGCGAGCTGCCCGTAAGCGGCGGTCCAGGCCTCCAGCACTGCTTCCGTTGCGGCATCACCCATCACTTCGCCGATGGCGGCAAGCAGATGGCGGCCGACAATGGGATAGTGCTCGGAACGAATGCCTATGCTGGCGTGCTTGGCCGCGATCACCTGGATCACGGGCGCCAACACCGCCAGGTTATCGATATGCTCGGCATACCCGAGCACGGCCAACGCCAAGGCCTGCTGTTGCTCACCCGTCGCCTGATGGCTCATGTTGAACAGATGCTTCAGTTCGGGATTCGCCTTGAACATCCGCGCATAGAAGTTTTTGGTGAGTTCGACACCATGCGCCTTCAGCGCGGGCACGCAACTCTTGACGATTTCACGTTGGGTCTTGGTCAGCATGGTGTGTACAACTCACTCCGTCTTAAAGATGTATTTATTATGCATCTTTAATACAATGTGATCGCGTACTGCGACGTGTTGCCACGCAAGCCAACGCGCGGAAGTCAGCATCGGCGCCCGGCTGATTGACGCCACGGAATGTCACGGTGACGATGCTTGCACCGGTAGTCGGATACAGACATACAACGTTGTAGCCGAAACGCTGCGGAGCGCATGGCCCAGTCGCCGAAGAAATCGTTCAGCTGGGCAAGGCTCCACCCACATAAAATTCACGATGTTTGTAAAGGGATCACGCTTCGCTTTTCCTCCCTGTACGCGTGTAAAAACGTCGCAGGCGCGATGCGTGAGCCACGTCACACGCAGGCCATTTGATCTGGATCAAGGCGCGTCGCGGTGTGACGCGTCCACACTTCGTATCATGAGCCCTGCCCTATCCCCGCCCGAATTCGATCCGGGACTGATCTCCCGCTACGACCGCAACGGGCCGCGTTATACCAGCTATCCCACCGCGCCGCAGTTCCAGTGCGACTTCGGAGAAAAAGCACTGCGCTCGATCATTCATGCATCGAACGAAGAGCCCATTCCGCGTTCGCTATCGCTCTATGTACATATTCCGTTCTGCACCAGTCCTTGTTTCTATTGTGGCTGCAATCGGGTGATCACCCGCGACGTCGGCAAGGCCGATCGTTATTTGGAACGGCTATACCGCGAGATTGAGTTGATCGCCCCGCTGTTCGATCGCGACCGGACCGTGCAGCAGTTGCATTTCGGGGGAGGCACGCCGAACTTTCTGGACTTGCCGCGCATGCGTGAATTGATGGATTCGCTCGCCCGGCATTTCAGCTTCAGCCGGGAGCGCGAACGCGAATTCGGCATCGAACTGGACCCGCGCTTTGCCGACGGCGACTACGTGCGTGGCTTGGCCGCGCTGGGTTTCAATCGTGTTTCGGTGGGCGTGCAGGATTTCAACCCGGACGTGCAACAGGCCGTCAACCGCATTCAAAGCGTGGCGCAGACGCGCGACGTATTGGCGTCTGCGCGCGCCGCCGGCTTCGCATCGGCCAGCATCGATCTGATCTATGGCCTGCCGCGGCAGACGCTGGCCGGCTTCGAGCAAACCTTGGCCGAGGTGATCAACTTGGCGCCTGATCGCATCGCGGTCTATGGCTATGCACATCTTCCGGAGATGTTCAAAGGCCAATGGCAGATCGACAACGCCGAACTGCCCGATCCAGCCACACGGCTCGCTTTGTTTGGAAGCACACTGAAGCTGCTTGGCGACGCCGGTTACGTCTATGTGGGGATGGACCACTTCGCGCGCGAAAGCGACGAATTAGTGCACGCTCAACGGGAAGGTTCGTTACAGCGAAACTTCCAGGGTTATTCCACGCACGGTCATTGCGACATCATCGGTCTTGGTGTCAGCGCCATCAGTCGCATCGGAAACAGCTACAGCCAGAACGCGAAAGATCTCCCCGGTTATTACGCCGCGCTGGATGCCGAACGACTACCGGTAGCACGTGGATTGATGCTGGATGAAGACGACATCATCCGTCGCGACTTGATCAATCAACTGATGTGCCATGGCGAAATCGACACCATCGGATTCGGCCGGCTTCACCGCCTGACCTTCGAGGATTATTTCGAATCCGAGGTGCAACAACTGAAGCAGCTCGCCGACGACGGTCTTGTCACGCTGGATATGCCCATCATTGGCGTTACGCCGCGCGGCCGGCTGCTGTTGCGCACGATTGCCATGTGCTTCGACGCCTATCTCAGCCGCGAGCCGCACTCGACAAGGTATTCGCGAACGATATGAATAGCGCAGCTGACACAGGTTTATGCCAAGCGCGCGGCTTGCTGCCGGCATGATGGCCATCCCATCTTTCGATTCGTTGGCAACACGATGATGCGTGATCCACGCCCTCTTGTTTCCAATGCATCATCCGAACCTTGGCCGGTGCTGCTCGCCGCGCCGCATCGCTTGATGTTCTTCGCCGGTGCGCTGGCGGTGCTCACCAGCATGGGTTGGTGGACGTTGCAGTTGGCCGCATGGCGCTTCGCCTGGAGCGGCTGGCCAGCGCCATCCATTCCGCCAGTATGGGCGCACGCCGTGCTTGCGCAGTACGGCATGTTTCCGCTTTTCATCTTTGGCTTTCTATTGACCGTCTTTCCGCGCTGGCTGAACCGCCCGGCTTTGTCACGCATGCATTACGTTCCTGTAGCCGGCGCGATGTTCAGCGGCTATCTGCTTGCGCACGTAGGCTTGCTTGGATGGCATTGGCTACTGAGCCTGGGCATCGCATTGATGCTGGCAGGTTATGTGGCCGCGCTGCTGATACTGGGCAAAGTGCTGCTGGCTGCCGAACAGCGCAATGTGCATGCGTGGTCGTGCATGGCTGCACTCGCACTCGGTGTGACGGGCTTGCTGTCGTTTCTGGCGTATTTATCCGGCGAATCCGCCACGGCCGCAGTCGTGGCGATCAAGCTGGGTACGTTCGGCTTGCTGTTGCCGATCTATTTCACCGTGTCGCATCGCATGATCCCGTTCTTCAGCGGCAATGTGGCCGAGGGCTACGTGGTGCGCAGACCGGCCTGGAGCGTGCCGGTGGCATGGTCGCTAGTGCTCACGCACTTGGCGTTGGACCTTTCGAGTCGCCATGCATGGTTGTGGCTTGCTGATGCGCCACTGGCTTGCCTCTTCGCCTGGCATGCATGCGCCTGGCAACCGTGGAAAGCCATGCGCCCGGGCTTGCTGGCGGTGTTGCATCTATCCTTTGCATGGTTACCCATTGCGTTTGCACTTTACGCCGTGCAAAGCGCGTGGCTGATAGTCCATCACTCCGTCATCCTCGGTTTCGCCCCGTTACACGTCATGATGATCGGCTACTTCGGCTCCATGCTGGTAGCGATGGTGACGCGCGTAACGCACGGCCATTCGGGACGGCCGCTGCAGATGACCGCCATTCCGTGGCTGTGCTTCGCGCTGCTGCAAATGGTCGTGGTCGTGCGCGTGCGCGCGGAACTCGGAACCCACCAGCTCACATGGCTGGTGATTGCCGGATGCGGCTGGTTGGCCGCATTCCTGCCGTGGGTGTTGCGTTCGCTTTGGATCTATCTGACACCGCGCGCGGATGGCAAACCGGGTTGAATCATGGGTCGTGACACTTGCCCTAACTCGTCGCCCCGGCGAAGGCCGGGGCGACGAAACATGATGCAGCAAATCAAAATTTAGCCCGCATCTCAACCCCAAACGTCCGCGGCGGCGTAATCGTCGCATACGGCGTCCCGAAATCATTCGTGCTGTCGTTGCCGATGCCCAGCACATAGCGCTTGTTGAACATATTGTTGACGTATAACCCAACACCCCAGCGCTGATCCGGCGT
>Ga0209455_1000180_pt1 | contig 102928 bp, 92 predicted proteins | sample AraplaCol_mCL_r2_FD_184275 | JGI IMG/M metagenome (GOLD analysis project Ga0209455, IMG submission 184275) | Arabidopsis root microbial communities from North Carolina, USA - plate scrape CL_Col_mCL_r2 (SPAdes) (version 2) | ecosystem: Host-associated > Plants > Roots > Endosphere | place: USA...
TTGCGGATGACCTCGCGGCAGGCCGCGGCGAGTTCGTCGCGCGTGCATGGCAGTGCCATGTCGTAGATCTTCGCCGAGTGGAACAGGCGGTTGAGGTGGTCGGTGAGGCGAAAGATCGCCGCGCCGTCCGGCGTGGCGTAGCTGCGGATGCCTTCGAATACCGAAGAGCCGTAGTGCAGCGCATGCGACATCACGTGGGTGGTGGCCTCGGCCCACGGCTTGATCTTGCCGTTCTGCCAGATCCATTCGGGGTACTGCTGCGCCATGGCGAATCTCCGTTGGGGACCGCCCATGATAAACCCGCGCCTCGTGCGCCAGGGTTTGCAGCGCAGCAAGCGAGGCCTTCAGCCGCCGTAGCGCAGCCACAGGCAGCCGGCCTGGCGGGTGATCGCGAAACGCGCGCTGCGTTCGCCGTCGTCGCCACCGGTGCGCAGTTGCAGTTCGTCGGCGAGAGGCGCCGCGGACGACGCGGCCGGCGACAGGTCGCTGCCGGCGGACGCGGGATCGTCACCCGGGTCGTCGCCGAAGTGGATCTCCAGCAAGGGCTGCCGCACCAGCCGGCTCAGCGCACGGATGTCGTCGACCGCCGACACGTGGCCGTAGCCATGCCACAGCATCAGCCCGGCCAGCTGGTTCGGGTCGCGCGCGGCGAAGGCGTCGATCACGCGCTGGCGCAGCTCCGCCGCGGTGCCGGCGCAGCGCTGCAGGGGTGCCGGCAGGCCGGGCGTGGCGACGCTCGCGGCGGACGCAGGTGGCGACGCCTGCACCGGCGTGGCCTGCTGGGACGTGCAGGGCTGGTCGGTGAACACCGGGTTGCCGTGCGTGTCCACGCAGCGATGGATCGGGTTCTGCGCCCGTGCCGGCAAGGCGAGGATGCACAGTGGAAGCAGCAGGAGCAGGGCGAGCGCACGCATCGCGCCAGCATAGCGACGCGCCGACGGCGCGACCGTGAATCAGTCCGGCGGTTTAAGTCAGCTGTTCCAGCACCGCACGCGTGGCCTTGGCGCGGTTCAACGTGTAGAAGTGCAGGCCCGGCGCGCCGCCGTCCAGCAGGCGACGGCACAGCTGCGCCACCACCTCGGCACCCAGCGCGCGCACCGACGCGGCATCGTCGCCGTGCGCCTGCATTCGCTTGGCGATCCAGCGCGGAATCTCGGCGCCGCACAGGTCGGAGAAACGCTGCAACTGGCTGTAGTTCGCGATCGGCATGATGCCCGGCACGATCGGCACCCGCACGCCGAGCCGGTGCGCATCCTCCACGAAGCGGAAATACGCGTCCGGGTTGAAGAAGTACTGGGTGATCGCGCCGTTCGCGCCGGCATCCACCTTGGCCTTGAAGTGGCGCAGGTCGGCGTGGGCGTCGTCGGCCTGTGGATGGACTTCCGGATACGCCGCCACCTCGATGTGGAAGTGGTCGCCCGAGTGCTCGCGGATGAAGCGCACCAGCTCGGCGGCGTAGCGGAAATCGCCCGCGCTGGCCATGCCGGAGGGCAGGTCGCCGCGCAGCGCCACCAGGCGGCGGTAGCCCGCGGCCTGGTAGCCGTCGAGCAGGGCGCGGATCTCGGCGCGCGTGCCGCCCATGCAGGACAGGTGCGGCGCCACGGCGAGGCCGTGCACGGTGTGCAGGTGCGCCACGGTGTCGCCGGTGTAGCTCAGCGTGGAGCCGCCGGCACCGAAGGTCACCGACGCGTACTCGGGCTGCCAGGCCTTCAGCGCCTGCGCGGCCTGGTCCAGTTGGGCGCGCTGCTCGTCGGTCTTGGGCGGGAAGAATTCGAGGCTGATGGCGGGCATGGGAGTCCTTGGCGGCTGACTCGGGCGATTTTATACGTTCATCGCGATGAAAGGATAGATGTCCAAACGTCGGGGACACCTCGGACGGCGAAAAGACCGGTTTGCGGCATGCGCTAGGCTGACGCCCTTTTCCTGCGGGTCATGCCATGTCGATCGTCCTCACTCCCTTCGCCCGTGCCCGCCTGTTCCCGCGCGAGACACGGGGAAACACGATCCAGGACTGCACGCCGGAACAGTTCCAACGCCACCTCAACGACGAAACACCGTTCAAGGTGCTCGAAGGCTACGCGCCGTTCTGCCAGTTGCATGTACACCGCAACTGGACCTCCACGCGCTGCCTCACCGTGCCGATCACCGACGCCAACCGGCATCAGCTGCGCAGCGCCTACGAGGCGCGCACCAAGGCGGAACTGCCGGTGCTGGTGCGCTGGTTCGAAGGCGTGGAGTCGCCGGTGGCGAACTGGCTCGTCGTCATCCTCTACAGCCGCGAGCAACTGGCGAAGGAAGGCGAACCCATCGATGCGGACTGGGGCATCGTCGGCTGCCTCTACACCCTGGAGCCGGAGGAAATCCCGATGGCGCCGATCACCATGCTGCGCAACGCGCTGGGCGTGGAAGAGGGTGGCTCCGGCGTGCCGCTGGATCGCGAGGCGTATCGGCGTTCGGTGGCGTTCTGGGAGGCCAACGCGAACTGGCGGCCATAGCCGAATGCTTGTCTGCCCCCAAGCATGTCCGTAAGTTTGTGCGGACTTCGACAGGGGGAAGCACATGGCACGCACACGGGCGAATCTGTTCACCGACATGGCGGCCCTGCCGTGGCCATTCGGGATCGTGGCTGGCATCGTCGGGTTCATCGCCATCCGCTACGGCATCGCGTGGTGGGTGGGGAGCAGCGGTGGTCCGCTCGGTCAGGCATTCGCGCAGCATGGCGCGGTCTTCGCGCCGCTGGCCTGGATCGTGCTCGCCCTGTGCTGGATCGCGGCCCTGGCTTCGTGGTGGGGCCGGCGTGGACGCCAGCAACTGCTCGATACGCGCACCGGGCTGGACAGCCTGGCCACGGTGGGCTGGCGGCAGTTCGAGTTGTTGGTGGGCGAGGCGTTTCGCCGCCGTGGTTACGTGGTGGAGGAGAACGGGCTGGGCGGTGCCGATGGCGGCATCGACCTGATCCTGCGTCGCGATGGTCGGCGCACGCTGGTGCAATGCAAGCAGTGGCGCCGCTCCCGGGTGCCGGTGTCGGTGGTGCGCGAGATGTACGGCCTGCTTGCCCATCACGGCGCCGATGCCGTGCTGGTCGTGGCCTTGGGTGCTTTCACGACGGATGCGCAGCGGTTCGCCGATGGCAAGCCCATCGAGCTGATCGGTGGCGAGGCCTTGCTGCGGATGATTCGCGAAGTGCAGGCCTCGCCTGCGCAAGCCAAGGCGACCGCGGGGTCGGCGAAGCCGATGCCTGTGCCTGCGCTCGTGCCCGTGCCTGTCGAGCCCGCTGCACCGCCGGCGTGCCCGCGTTGCGGCAAGGCGATGGTCGAGCGCAGCAACAAGCGCACGGGCGAAATGTTCTGGGGATGTGCTGCGTATCCGGCCTGTCGCGGCACGCGATAGTGTTGGCGCACCCTGCCAAAGAAAACGGGCGCCTCGCGGCGCCCGCTTCGTTTTGTGCAAGGTCGAAGCCGCTCGCTCAGTAGCGGTAATGATCCGGCTTGTACGGGCCTTCCACCGGCACGCCGAGGTAGCCGGCCTGCTCCTTGGTCAGCGTGGTCAGCTTCACGCCGATCTTCTCCAGGTGCAGGCGCGCGACTTCCTCGTCCAGCTTCTTGGGCAGGATGTAGACCTTCGCTTCGTACTTGTCCTTGTTCGCCCACAGGTCGATCTGCGCCAGCGTCTGGTTGGAGAACGAGTTGGACATCACGAAGCTGGGGTGGCCGGTGGCGCAGCCCAGGTTCACCAGGCGGCCTTCGGCGAGCAGGAAGATGCTGCGGCCATCCTTGAACGTGTACTTGTCCACCTGCGGCTTGATGTTGAGGCGGGTGGCGCCCGAGGCGTTCAGCGCGTCGACCTGGATCTCGTTGTCGAAGTGGCCGATGTTGCAGACGATGGCCTGGTCCTTCATGCCCTGCATGTGGGCCAGCGTCAGCACGTCCTTGTTGCCGGTGGTGGTGACGTAGATGTCACCGCGGCCCAGCGTGCTCTCGACGGTGTTGACCTCGAAGCCTTCCATCGCCGCCTGCAGCGCGTTGATCGGGTCGATCTCGGTGACCACCACGCGGGCGCCGTAGGCACGCAGCGAATGCGCGCAGCCCTTGCCCACGTCGCCGTAGCCGCAGACCACGGCGACCTTGCCGGCCAGCATCACGTCCATCGCGCGCTTCAGGCCGTCGGCCAGCGACTCGCGGCAGCCGTACAGGTTGTCGAACTTGCTCTTGGTCACCGAGTCGTTGACGTTGATCGCGGGGATCAGCAGCGACTTCGCTTCGGCGAGCTGGTACAGGCGGTGCACGCCGGTGGTGGTCTCCTCGGAGACGCCCTTCCAGTCCTTGACCACGGTGTGCCAGTAGCCCGGACGCTCGGCGTGCACGCGCTTCAGCAGGTTCTTGATGACCTGCTCCTCATGCGAGGACGCCTTCTCGTCGACCCACTTGCTGCCGTTCTCCAGCTCGTAGCCCTTGTGGATCAGCAGGGTCACGTCGCCGCCGTCGTCGACCACCAGCTGCGGGCCGAGGAAGCCGCCCTTGCCGTCGGGGAAGCTCAGCGCGTCCAGCGTGCAGTCCCAGTATTCCTCCAGCGTCTCGCCCTTCCACGCGAACACCGGCGTGCCGGTGGCGGCGATCGCGGCGGCGGCGTGGTCCTGCGTCGAGAAGATGTTGCACGAGGCCCAGCGCACGTCGGCGCCAATGTCCTTCAGCGTCTCGATCAGCACCGCGGTCTGGATCGTCATGTGCAGCGAGCCGGTGACGCGCACGCCCTTCAGCGGCGTGGAGGCGGCGTACTTGCGGCGGATCGACATCAGGCCCGGCATCTCGTGCTCGGCGATGTCCAGCTCCTTGCGGCCGAAATCGGCGAGGCCGATGTCGCGGATCTTGTAGTCGTGGCTGTTTTCTTTCAGTGCGGCGTTCATGTGCAGCTCCGGTTCTGGTGGGGACAAACCGGGCGCCGTTGTGAAAGGAACCGCCGAGCCTGGCCGTTGGATGAGCCGTCTGCACAGGGATGTGCAGGCGGTTGCGGACGAATCCGCATGCACCAACGGTCGCAGCGCCCCTCGACGGGAAGCGACGATTATAGCGGCGAGGCGCGCAGGCGCGCCTCCGGCAGCGCATGCCGCCGCTCGTCGGCAGGGTTTTGCGGCATTGCAGCAAAACGGTCACACATGCGCTAGGCTTGGATTTCCGCCCCCTGCGAGCCGATGCCGTCGTGATGAACGCTTCCCGCAGTCCCGAGCCCGCCTTGCCCGATGCGCCGCTGCGCGACGACGTGCGCCGTCTGGGCGCCCTGGTCGGTCGCATGCTGGCCGAGCAGGTGGCGTCGGCCTTCCTCGACGAGGTGGAGCGCGTGCGTGTCGCCGCCATCGCGCGCCGGCAGGAGGACGCCCCGCTGGACGGTCTGGCCGATCCGCTGGCAGGGCTCGACACGGCGCATGCGGAAGCGCTGGCGCGCGCCTTCGCCACCTACTTCAACGCGGTGAACATCGCCGAGCGCGTGCATCGCATCCGCCGCCGCCGCGATTACCAGCGCGCTGGCGGCGCGCCGCAGCCGGAATCGCTGCGCGACGTGCTGGAGCGGCTGAAGGCGCAGGGCGTGACCGCGGACGAACTGCTGGAATGGCTGCTGCGGCTGCAGGTGGAGCCGGTGTTCACCGCGCATCCCACCGAGGCGGTGCGCGCCTCGCTGCTGGAGAAGGAGCAGGCGATCGTGCGCGCGCTGGTCGACGGCTTCGACGCCGGCCGCACGCCGCAGGAGCGCGGCGAGGACGAGGAGCGCATCCACATGGCGCTCACCGCCGGCTGGCAGACCGCCGAGGCCTCGCCGGTGCGGCCCAGCGTGCAGGATGAGCGCGACCACGTGGGCTTCTACCTCGCCGATCCGATCTACCGCATCGTGCCCGCACTGTACGAGTCGCTGGCCGAGGCGTTGCAGGCGGTCTACGGCGTGGCGGTGCCGCTGCCGCGCCTGCTCAGCTTTGCCACCTGGGTGGGCGGCGACATGGATGGCAACCCCAACGTGGGCGCCGACACCATCGCCGCCAGCCTCGCCAGCCAGCGCACGCAGGTGCTGGAGCGCTACATCGCCGACATCGCCGCGCTGGCGCGCCTGCTCAGCCAGACCGAGGGACGCGTGCAGGTCGACCCGTGCCTGCGTCGGCGGCTGGAGGATTACCGTGCTCGCTTCCCCCAGGCCGCGGCGCGCATCCGTCCGCGTCACGCCGACATGCCTTACCGCAGCCTGCTTACCCTGATCGGCGCGCGGCTGGAAGCGACCCACGAAGACGAACATCCGGAGGCCTACGCCTCGGCCGACGAACTGCGCGCCGACCTCGAACTGATCGCCGCCAGCCTGGTCGACCACCGCGGCCTGCACGCGGGCGCCTATGCGGTGCAGCGACTGATCTGGCGCGTGCGCAGCTTCGGCTTCCATCTCGCGCGGCTCGACGCGCGGCAGGATTCGCGCGTGCACGACGACGCGCTGGCCGCGTTGTTCGGAGACGCCGACTGGGCCAACCACAGCGTGGACGAGCGCGTGGTCGCGTTGCATGCCTGCCTGCGCGGCGAGCGCGACTTCGTCGCCAGCGAGGACAGCGTGGCGACTTCGCTGCGCGCGGTGTTCGCCGCCCTGCGCGACGCGCGCCAGCGCTACGGCGCGGCGGCGACCGGCCTCTACATCATCAGCATGGCGCGCTCCGCCGCCGACGTGCTGGCGGTGCTGGCGCTGGCGAGGCATGGGGGGCTGGTCGAAGGTGACGGTGTTGTCCCCCTGGACATCGCTCCCCTCTTCGAAACCATCGACGACCTCAAGAATGCCCCGGCTACGCTGCGCGCCCTGCTGGCCGACCCGCTCTACCGCGCCCACCTCGCCGCGCGCGGCGATCGCCAGTGGGTGATGCTGGGTTATTCCGACAGCGGCAAGGACGGCGGCACGCTGGCCTCGCGCTGGGGCCTGCAGCGCGCCCAGGTGGAACTGCTGGAGGTGGCGGGCGAGCATGGCATCGCACTGGCGTTCTTCCACGGCCGTGGCGGCTCGGCCAGTCGCGGCGGCGCGCGCATCACGCCCGCGCTGCTGTCCTCGCCGCGCGGCTCGGTGGCGGGCGTGCTGCGCGTCACCGAGCAGGGCGAGGTGATCCACCGCAAGTACGGCATCCGCGCGCTGGCGCTGCGCAACCTGGAGCAGACCGTGGGCGCGGTGCTGCGCGCCAGCCTGCGCCCTCGCGACGAGGACGCGCGCGAAACGCAGTGGCGTGAGCGCATGCACGCGCTGTCCGCGCGCAGCCGGCAGGCCTACCGCGCGCTGGTCGAGCGCGAAGGCTTCGTCGAGTATTTCCGCAGCGCCACGCCGATCGACGTGATCGAACGCATGGCGCTGGGTTCGCGTCCCTCGCGCCGGCGCAGCATGCGCGGCGTGGAAGACCTGCGCGCCATACCTTGGGTGTTCGCGTGGACGCAATGCCGTTCCATCATCACCGGCTGGTACGGCCTGGGCAGCGCGCTGGAATGGGGCGCAGCCGAATACGGTGAGCAGGCCATGGCCGAGATGGCGCGCGACTGGCCGTTCTTCGCCAACGCGCTGGACGACGTGGAGATGCTTCTCGCCAAGTGCGACCTCGCCATCGCCGAGGCGTTCTCGAAACTCGCCGGCCCTTTGCACGAAGACTTCTTCGGCCTGATCCGCGCCGAGTTCGGGCGCAGCCGTGCCTGGGTGCTCAGGCTCAAGGGTGCGGACCAACTGCTGCAGGGCGATCCCCGCCTCGCCGCCTCGATCCGCCTGCGCAATCCCTACATCGACCCGATGAGCCTGCTGCAGGTGGACCTGCTCAAGCGCTGGCGCGCGGATGATCGCCAGGACGACGCCTTGCTGCAGGCGCTGGTGGCCTGCGTCAACGGCGTGGCGCAGGGCTTGCAGAACACCGGCTGACGGCACCCCGCAGGGCGTGCAATGGCGGGCGTGCGCAGGAGCGGCTTCAGCCGCGATGCTCTTCGGCTTTCCCGGAAGTCGGAACAGGCGCCAGAAGCATCGCGGCTGAAGCCGCTCCTGCCGTGCCCGGATCCGTGCCGGGGAGCGGTGTCCGCAGGCGGATGATGCCGTCCGCATCCGGACAGATGGCCGTGCATGCGCCGAGCCACGGGCGCGCCGGATTGGCGATGCCATGCGGTTTGGGGTGTTGGGCGCAGGCTGGCACGCGGCTTGCCATGCAAGCCGCATGGATATCGCGAACCCGATCTATGGCATCCGCAAGCGCCGCCGCCTGCGCCTGATGGTGGGCGGCGCGGCGCTGGCCGTGGCCGCGCTGGCGGTGCTGGTGTGGCGGCTGGGCCCGGCCTTGCCCGCGGCGGATCGCTCCAGCCTGTGGATCGACGCCGTGCAGCAGGGCGACATGCTGCGCGAGGTGCGCGCCACCGGCACCCTGGTGCCGCGCGAGATCCGCTGGCTGGCCGCTGCCACGCCGGCCCAGGTGGAGCAGATCCTGGTATGGCCGGGCACGCCCGTGCAGCCGGATACCGTGCTGATGCGGCTGGCCGACCCCACCGTGGAGGACGCGCTGCGCAACGCCCAGGCGCAGGTGGCCGCGGCGCAGGCCCAGGTCGCCGCCAAGCGCGCGGAGCTCGAATCGCAACTGCTCGACCAGCGCTCCGCACAGGCGCAGGCGCAGTCCGACTACGCCTCGGCCAAGGTCAAGGCCGACGCCGACGCCATCGCCGCGAAGGAACACCTGATCCCGCGCGTGCAGTTCGAGCAGGGCCAGATCGCGCTGGCGCAATTGAAGGAACGCATGGGAATCGAACGGCAGCGCGTGGCCGCGTTCGCCGCCAGCATGAAGGCGCAGGTCGACGCGGCGCAGGCCGCACTTGTGCAACAGCAGAGCAATCTGCAATTGCGCCAGCGCCAGGCCGACGCGCTGCAGGTGAAGGCCGGCATCGCCGGCGTGCTGCAGGAAGTGGCGGTGCAGGAAGGCGCCCAGGTCGGCGCCGGCGCCAACCTCGCGCGCGTGGCCCGGCCCGACGTGCTGATCGCGCGCCTGCAGGTGCCCGAGGTGCAGGCCAAGGACGTGGCCATGGGCATGCCGGTGAGCGTGGACACCCACAACGGCCTCGTTGACGGCAAGGTGGAGCGCATCGACCCGGCCGTGCGCAACGGCAGCGTTCAGGTGGACGTGAACCTCACCGGCAAGCTGCCGGAGGGTGCGCGGCCCGACCTCTCCGTGGATGGCCGCATCCTGATCGCCCAGCTGCACGACGTGCTCTCGGTGGGCCGCCCCGCGCTGGCCAAGGCCGACGGCGACCTCAGCCTGTTCCGCCTCGACGCTTCCGGAGATACCGCGACCCGCGTGCCGGTGCGCATCGGCGCCGCCTCGGTCGATCGCGTGGAGATCCTGCGTGGATTGAAAGCCGGCGACCGGGTGATCCTTTCCGACACCAGCCAGTGGGACAAATACGACCGCATCAAGCTGCGATAACCCGGTAGGAGCGGCTTCAGCCGCGATTCGTCGCGCCAATCGCGGCTGAAGCCGCTCCCACGAAAGCAAAACCATCGCGCACAGGGTGCGCTCCTACACATCCTCCGGAGCTTTTATGACCAACCCCGCCAACGTCATCACCCTCAAGGACCTGCGCAAGGTGTTCCAGACCGACGAGGTGGAAACCCACGCGCTCAGCGAGGTGCACCTCGACATCGCGCGCGGCGAATACGTCTCCATCTCCGGTCCGTCAGGCTGCGGCAAGACCACGCTGCTGTCGATCCTTGGCCTGCTCGATACCGCGAGTTCCGGCAGATACGTGCTCAACGGCCACGATGTCGCCGCGCTCAACGCCGCGCAGCGCGCGCGCATCCGCAACGCGGAGATCGGCTTCATCTTCCAGGCCTTCAACCTGATCGGCGACCTCACCGTGCAGGAAAACGTGGAGTTGCCGCTCACCTACCGCGGCGGCATCGACGCCGCCGAGCGCCGAGCGCGCGTGCAGGAGGCGTTGGAACGCGTGGGCATGGCGCACCGCATGCGCCACTACCCGGCGCAGCTCTCCGGCGGCCAGCAGCAGCGCGTGGCGGTGGCGCGCGCGCTGGTGGGCAAGCCCGCGATCCTGCTCGCCGACGAACCCACCGGCAACCTCGACTCGCGCAACGGCGAGGCGGTGATGGCCCTGCTCGACGAACTGCACAAGGGCGGCGCCACCATCTGCATGGTCACCCACGACGCGCGCTACGCCGAACTCGCCCAGCGCAAGGTGCGCCTGTTCGACGGCCGCGTGGTCGACGAGGAAACCTACGACCGCCTGCGCCGCGAGGACGAATCGCGCCTCGACGCGCTGATCGGCCAGCGCATCGAGGTGGGTGCGTGAACGCCGCACTGGCGAAAGTCTGGCTCGCCGAGATCTGGCAGACCTGGCGCGCCAGCCTGCGCCGGCCCGGTTTCCTGTTGCTGGCTGCGGGCGTGCTGGCATTGGGCATCGGCGCCAGCACGGTAGTGTTCGTGCTGGTCGACCAGATACTCCTCCGGCCCTTGCCGTATGCAACGCCGGAACGACTGGTGGTGCTGGGGCCAACGGGTCGCGGGCAGCTTGTCGACAGCGTGTCGCCCCAGCAATACCAGCACCTGGCGTCGATCAAGGGCGTGGCGTCGATGGGTCTGATCGAGGATGGGCCGACGGCCTTCAACGTGTCCGGCGCCGGCGCGCCGGAGCAGGTGTACGCCTTCCGTGCCGACCGGGGTCTGCTGTCCACGTTGGGCGTGAGGATGCTGCTGGGGCGCGACTTTTCGGCGCAGGAAGACCAGCCGAACGGCCCGAAGGCGGTGATCCTCGCTGCCGGCTACTGGCGCCGACATTTTGGTGGTGCTGCCACGGCGATCGGCCGGAACCTGGATGTCGAAGGCGTGCCGCATACCATCGTCGGCATCCTGCCCGCCAGTTTCGACCAGTTCGGCGAGGGCGACATCATGTTGCCGCTGGCGCTGACCCCGCACACCTACGACGACGGCACCAATTATCTCGCCATCGCGCGGCTGGCGCCCGGCGTCGGCACGGCGGTGGTGGATGCACAGGCGGATGCCGCGATGCGTGCGCTGTATGCGAGCTTGGGTGGCCCGGAGGCCGACTACTGGAAGCACGTGCGTTTCGGTAGTGGGCCGCTGCAGGCCACGCTGCACCAGGAGCAGCGTCCGGTCATGTTGCTGTTCCTGGCCAGCGCCCTGTGTGTGCTGGTGATCGCGTTGGTCAATCTCGGCAACCTGATGCTGCTGCGCACGCTGTCGCGCAACCACGACGCCGTCGTGCGCCAGGCCCTGGGCGCGCCGGCCTGGCGCCTTGCCGTGCCTGCCTGCGCCGAAGGTGTGCTGGTGGGCGCGAGCGGCGCCATCGCAGGTCTGGCGCTGGCCGCGCTGGGCCTGTCCCTGTTCGGCCATTACGCCCCGGCCGGCTGGACGCAGGAGGCTGCCCTGCACCTGTCGACGGGGAGGATCCTGCTGGCGTTGGCCATCGCGGTACTGGGTGCGCTGCTGGCGGCCGCGTTCGGCGCCTGGCGCGGACTGGCCACGGCATCGGTGCAGGAAGCGCTGCACGAAGGCGGTCGCAGCCAGGGGCGTCGCAGCGGTCGGCTGGGGCGAGGCCTGGTGATCGCGCAAACGAGTCTGGCGACCTGCCTGATGTGCGGCGCCGGCCTGTTCCTGCATGCGCTCTATGTCGCGGCGCGCACGCCGCTGGGATTCGCCAGCGATCACATCCTCACCTTCGACCTTGCGCCGGTGCGTGCTGACCATCCCGATATCGCCTCCACGCAGGCGCTGGTGCAGCAACTGGTGACGCGCCTGCGTGCCTTGCCGGGCGTCGGCGAGGTGGCAGTCACCAATGGCTTGCCGGCGGGCGGGTTTGCCCAGCAGTTCAACATGGGCGGTGTCCATGCGCCGGGACGGGACTACTTCGACCCCAATCCGCAGATACGAGGTGTCACGGCCGACTATTTCTCCACGTTCCGCATCCCCGTGCGTGCAGGGCGACCCTTCGACGCGACCGATATGGCGGGCAGCGAGCCGGTGGCCATCGTGAACCGCACGCTGGCCGACCACGAGTACGGCGGCGATGCGCTGGGCAAGGAGGTCGTCGTCAACGACTACAGCGGCTATGCGGTGGGCAAGAAGCTGCCCGACGACCCGAGCTTTCGTCCGGTGACGGCGCGCATCGTCGGCGTGGTCGGCGATACGCGGCAGTTCGGCCCGCTGGATGACCGGCAGCGTTCGTTCCTCTACCTGCCGTTTGCACAGATGCCGGAGCACATCCTGCGGGTGTTCCGCTCGTTCGAACCGTTGCGCTTCGCGCTGCGCGTGCAGGGCAACCCGGACAGCTATCGCCGGGCCGTCCATGCCGCGGTTGCCGAGGTGGCACCGGAGCAGCCGATCGCCAATCTGGCGACGATGGCCGAGATCGTGCGCGCCACCACCGACGACACGCGACGCATCCTGTTCCTGGTCGGGACATTCGCGCTGCTGGCGCTGGGCCTGGCGGCGGCCGGCATGTATGCGGTGATGACGGTGGCGGTCGCCACCCGACAGCGCGAATTCGGCGTTCGCATGGCGCTGGGCGCACAGCCGCTGGGCATGGTGCGCCTGGTGCTGCAGGCCGGCGGTCGGCAGATCGCGGTCGGCTTGGTGCTTGGCGTAGCCATCGCGCTCGCCCTGTCACGGATGCTGGGCGCCGTGCTGCAGGAGATCGGCCGCAGCGTCTTCGATCCGTTCGTGCTAGTTGGCGTCTGCGCCGTGCTCGCGGTGGCCGGCCTGCTGGCCTGCCTGCTGCCGGCACTGCGCGCGGCACGCGTGGCGCCGATGCGCGCGTTGCGCGGGGAGTAGGGCGATGGAAACCACGACTCGTGAGGTTCGCGCATGAACATCTGGCTCGTTGAAGTCTGGCGCGCGTGGCGCGCGAGCCTGCGCCGCCCCGGCTTCCTGCTGCTGGCCTCGGGTGTGCTGGCATTGGGCATTGGCGCCAGCGTGGCGGTGGCCACGCTGATCCAGAACAGCCTGTGGCGGCCGTTGCCGGTGCCGCAGCCGTCGCGGCTGGTGGTGCTGGGCCAGTTGCACGATAACGGCGGTGGCATCTCGCCGCACGAATACCAGTACCTGGACAAGCTCGACGGTGTGATTTCGCTGGGGCTGGAGCGGCCCGGCTCGACGGTGAACGTCGCCGGTGCCGGTGCGCCGGCGCAGGTTCCAGTGATCTACATGGACAAAGGGCTCTTGCCCACGCTGGGTCTGCAGCCGGTGCTGGGCAGCAATTTCAATGCGCAGGAGGATCGCCCGCACGGTCCGCCCGTGGTCATGCTCGGCTACGGTTTCTGGCAGCGCAGTTACGGCGGCGACACGCATGTGATCGGTCGCAGCCTGCAGGTGGGAGGCGTGCCGCACACCATCGTCGGTGTGCTGCCGGCCGCCTTCAACACGGTGCTGGGACCGGGCGACGTGATGCTGCCGATGGCGCTGCCGCTGGTCAGTCACGACTACAACCGCAACGGCCATCTGGCGATCGCGCGGTTGGCGCCCGGCGCCGATATCGCCGCAGTGTCGGCGCAGACCGATGCGCGCGAACGCACGATGTATCGCGACATGGGCATGGGCGGCAACTGGAAAAAGCCGCGCTTCGGCGCCGAGGGCCTGGCCTCGGTCATGCAGCAGGACGCGCGGCCGATGCTGTTGCTGTTCATGGCCAGCGCACTGCTGGTGCTGCTGATCGCGCTGGTGAATCTCACCAACCTGATGCTGCTGCGCACGCTGTCGCGCAACCACGATGCCGCAGTGCGCAGCGCGCTGGGCGCGCCGCTGCTGCGGCTGATGCTGCCGGCACTGGGTGAGGGCCTGTTGGTGGGCGGCGTCGGCGCACTGTTGGGCATGGCGCTGGCGACGACGGGGCTCGCGCTGTTGCAGGGCTTCATCCCTGCCGAATGGCTGTGGGGCGGGCGCCTGCATGTGGGCGCAACGGCATGGCTGCTCGCCTTCGCGGTGGGCTTGCTGGGCGCGCTGTTGGCGGCGGGCCTGGCGCTGTGGCGCAGCCGCAGCGCGGCCACGGTGGACGAATTGCGCGAGGGCGGGCGCAGCGGCATCGGCTTGCGCAGCGGTCGGCTGGGTCGCGCGCTGGTGGTGGCGCAGGTGGCGTTGGCGGCGGTGCTGCTGTGCGCGGCCGGCGTGTTCATGCACGGGCTCTACGACGCGTCACAACTGGAGCTGGGCTTTGCCCGCGACAATGTACTGACCTTCGATTTGGCGCCGGTGCAGACGGACTACCCGGATGCAGTTGCGGTGCAGACGCTCGCGCAGCGATTGATGCAACGACTGCAAGCCATCCCCGGCGTCACCGACGCGGTGGTGACCACCAACCTGCCGATCAGCAACGGCATGTTGGAGCAGGGTCAAACCATGGCGAACCCGCCCGGTAACGAGGCTTTCTTGACGCAGTACCACGGCATCGAGCCCGGCTTCTTCCGGCTGTTTTCCATCCCCGTACTGGCAGGCCGCGACTTCACGCGTAACGACGTGCGCGGCAGCGAGGGGGTCGTGGTGGTCAGCCAGGATCTGGCCGACAAGTATTACGGGGGCGAAGCGCTGGGCAAGATGATCGACGTGCATGGTGTTGGCGATGCGGTGCGGCCGGCGCGCATCGTCGGCGTGGTGGGTGCCACCTACCAGATGGGGCCACTGCAACCCAGGCAGCCAGTTTTGTATGTGCCGTTGGCGCAGGTTCCCGAGCCGATGATGGCGCTGTTCCGCACCCTTGAGCCTCTACGCGTTGCACTGCGTGGCCACGGCAACATGGCCGATTGGCGCGCCGGCATTCGCCAAGCATTGGCGGAGGTTGCGCCCGAGCAACCCATTGCCAATCTGCGCTCGCTGCGCAGCATCGTGCGTGCCACCACGGCCACCGCGCGGCTGAGCCTGTGGCTGATCGGCCTGTTCGCCGCGCTGGCGCTACTGCTCGCCGCGGCCGGCCTCTACGCGGTGATGGCGGTGGCGGTGGCTGCCCGCGAGCGCGAGTTCGGCGTGCGCATGGCACTGGGCGCTGCGCCGTGGCGACTGCTGCAGCTGGTGATGCGCGGCGGACTCGGCCAGATCGCCGTGGGCTTGGCGATTGGCGTAGCGGCCGCGCTGGCCGCCTCGCACGCCGTGGCCGTGCTGCTGATGACCCTGCTCGGCCGCAGCAACGCCTTCGATCCGGCGGTGGTGTTGGGTGTCTGCGTGGTGCTCGCCATAGCCGGCCTGCTCGCCTGCCTGTTGCCGGCCTTGCGTGCGGCGCGCGTCGCGCCGATGCGCGCCTTGCGGGGAGAGTGACGATGATCGTGCGCGAGTTATGTCAAGCGTGGCGGCGGCTGGCCAAGCGGCCGGGTTATGCGCTGCTTTCCGTCGCGGTGCTGGGCGCGGGGTTGGGCGGCGGTCGCGAGAGGTTGGTGTTCGGCGCGTTGCTGCCGCTGCTGCGTGCGCTGCGCGTCGATCCGGCCGTCGCCTTGCGCTACGAGTGATCGCTAAACTCCGGGAATGAGCGAAGGCATGGCACGCGAACCGACACCCACCATCCTGATCGCCGACGACCAGGCCGACGTGCGCGAGGCGCTGCGCCTGCTGCTGAAGGCCGAAGGCATCGCCAGCGTGGGCGTGGCCGATCCGGCGGCGGCGCTGGAGGCGGCGCGCAAGCGCGAGTTCGCCTGCGCGCTGATCGACTGCAACTACTCGCGCGACACCACCTCGGGCGAGGAGGGGCTGGACCTCCTGGAAAAGCTGCGCCAGCTCGCGCCCGAGTTGCCGGTGGTGGCGATGACGGCATGGGGCAACGTGCCGCTCACCGTGGAGGCGATGCGCCGCGGCGCCGCCGATTTCATCGAGAAGCCGTGGGACAACGCGCGCCTGGTCAGCGTGCTGCGCGCGCAGATCGCGCTGGCCGAAGGCGCGCGCCGCGAGCGCCGGCTGGCGGCGGAGAATGCGCTGCTGCGTGGCGAGGCGGGCGAGGAGTTCATCGCCGAATCACCGGCGATGCGCCGCGTTCTCGCGCTGGTGGAGCGCGTCGCCGGCAGCGACGCGAACGTGCTGGTGCTGGGCGAGAACGGCACCGGCAAGGGCGTGGTCGCGCAGCTGCTGCACCGGCGTTCGCCGCGCGCGGCGCAGTCGCTGGTCAAGGTGAACATGGGTGGCATCGCCGAGAGCGTGTTCGAGTCGGAGATGTTCGGCCATGTGCGTGGCGCCTACACCGACGCCAAGAGCGAGCGCATCGGCCGCTTCGAGCTGGCCGATGGCGGCACGCTGTTCCTCGACGAGGTGGGCAACGTGCCGGCCGCGCAGCAGCCGAAGCTGTTGCGCGTGCTGGAGGATGGCGAGTTCGAGCGGCTGGGTTCCTCGCGCACGCAGAAGGTGGACGTGCGGCTGGTCTCGGCCACCAATGCCGACCTGCAGGCCGAGGTGGCGGCGGGCCGTTTCCGCAAGGATCTGCTGTATCGCCTCAACACGCTGGAAGTGCGCCTGCCGCCGCTGCGCGAGCGCGCGGAGGATATCCTGCCGCTGGCGCGCGCCTTCCTTGCGCGCAACGCGCAACGCTACGGCCGCGACGGGTTGCGGCTGGCCGCCTCGGCGGAACGCGCGCTCACGGCGTGGCGCTGGCCCGGCAACGTGCGCGAGCTGCAGCACCTGATGGAACGCGCCGCACTGCTGGCCGAGCACGACGAGGTGGGGGCGGCCGCGCTGGCGTTCGGTGAAGCCGCCGTGATGCCGGCCGCGACGGACCTCGACGGCATGACGCTGGAACAGGCCGAGGCGCAGCTGGTGCAGCGCGCGGTGGAGCGCGCGGACGGCAACCTGCAGCGCGCCGCCGATGCGCTGGGCATCACCCGCCAGTCGTTGTATCGGCGGCTGGAGAAGCACGACCTGCGCGATGCGAACGGCGATGCCGACTGAACCCTCCGCATCGCGCGCCGGCCGCATGCCGCGTTTCGAGCGGCGCGCGCTGCTCGGCAGCCTGCTGGTGGCGACGCCGGGGCTGTTCGCCGCGTTCGCGCTCGCCTGGGCGCCTTGGGATGCGTCGCTGCGCTGGACCGGTGTCGCCGTTGCCGTCGTCGCCACGCTGCTGCTGGCGCGCTGGCAATACCGCCGCGTGGTGTTTCCGCTGTACACGCTGTCCGGCCTGCTGGAAGCGCTGCGCCAGGGCGACTACAGCTTGCGTGGCGTGCAGGGCGGCGTGCTGGGCGACGCGATCTACGACATCAACGCGCTGGCCGAGCGCCTGCAGCGCGAGCGGCTGGAGTTCGAGGAATCCTCCTACCTGCTCGGCAAGACGCTGGCGGCGCTGGACAGCGCGGTGTTCGTGTTCGACGAGAGTCAGCGCTTGCGCTTGTTGAACCCGGCCGCGCAGCGCCTGCTGGATGCCGAGCGCCATCGCCTGTTCGGCCTCTCCGCGGCGGAACTCGGCCTCGCCTCGTTGCTCGAAGGGCCGACCGCGCGCCTGCTCACACATGTGTTTCCCGGGCGCAGCGGACGCTTCGACATCCGCCATGCGGCGCTGCGCAGCGGCGGCCGTGGCGGCCGCCTGCTGGTGGTGAACGACGTGGGGCGCGTGCTGCGCGAGGAGGAGCGCGCGGCGTGGCAGCGCCTGCTGCGCGTGCTGGGCCACGAGGTGAACAACTCGCTGGCGCCGATCCAGTCGATGGCTGGCACGCTGGCGCTGCTCGCCGCACGCAATCCGCTGCCCGAGGATTGGCGCGAGGATTTCCGCGGCGGGCTGGAGCTGATCGGCCACCGCGCCGAGGCACTGGGCCGGTTTCTCTCCAGCTACAGCAGGCTGGCGCGCTTGCCACCGCCGCAACCGCGGGCGGTGGAACTGTCCACCTTGGTGGCCAAGGTGGCGAAGCTGGAACAGCGCCTGGCGATCACGGTCGAGACCGGCGAGCCGCTGACGGTCGAGGCCGATCCGGACCAGCTCGAACAGGCGCTGATCAACCTCCTGCACAACGCGGTGGAGGCCACGCTGCCCGCCGGCGGCGTGCGCCTGCGCTGGCGCCGCGAGGATGGACGCGCACTGATCGAGTTGGAAGACGATGGCCCCGGCCCGCCGCCCAGCGACAACCTGTTCGTGCCGTTCTTCACCACCAAGCCCGGCGGTTCCGGCATCGGCCTGGCGCTGGCGCGGCAAATCGCCGAGGCGCACGAGGGCGGGGTGACGCTGGCCGCGCGCGCGGGCGAGCGTGGCGCGCTGGCCTGCCTGTGGTTGCCGTTGCCGCCATCGGTCGCGCCAGCATCGTCTTGACGGCTGATGCGTGATGCTTGATGCTTGATGTCGACGGCGGCAGGTTCCGGCCGCCGGGAGGCTACCCATGCGCACCACCCTGCAACTCGACGAAGACGTCCTGGCCGCCGCACGAGCGCTGGCCGAGCGACAGGGCCGCACCTTGGGCGAGGTGGTGTCCGAACTGGCGCGCAAGGGCCTGGCGCCAGCGGCGAGCGCGCCGGCCTATCGCAACGGCATCCGCCTGATGCCACTGCGCGCGGATGCGCGGCCGATGACGCTGGACGAGATCAACGCGCTGCGCGACGAAGTGCCGTGAGCGCCGCCAGGCGGAAGGCTGGCGTGCGTGAACCGCGTGGCGCATGGGAAGGCGGCGGCACGACCTGGCTGCTGGACGTCAACGTGCTGCTGGCGCTGCTCGACCCCGCGCATGTGCATCACGAGCCGGCGCATGCCTGGTTTGCCACGGCGAACGCCGCATGGGCCAGCTGCAACCTTACCCAGAACGGCGCGCTGCGCATCATGTCGCACCCGCGCTACGGCAATGCCGTGGCCTCCACCGCCATCGCCGCCGAACTGCTGGCCGGGCTGTGCAGCCAACCCGGGCATGTGTACTGGAGCGCCGACCTCAGCCTGCTCGATTCGCCCTTGATCGACCGTACGCGCCTGCTGGCCGCCGAGCAGGTGACGGATACCTGGCTGCTGGCGCTGGCCGTGCAGCACGGCGGCCGCCTCGCCACTTTCGACAAGCGCCTGGTGACCAGCGCGGTGCAGGGCGGCGAGCAGGCCGTGCAGGTGATTTCCGGGTAGCCGCGGCGTGTCGGGCTGAAGCCCGACCTACCCACATTTAGGTCGGGCTTCAGCCCGACACGCGCCTCAAGCCCACTCCACCAACCCTTCCTCTGCACACATGCGCGGCCACGACGGTCGCGCCTTCAGTCGCACGGCGAGCGCCGCGACGTGCGGCCACTCAGTAGCGGGTTTCGGCATGTTGCGTGACCAGCGCATCAGCATCAGCGCGTAGAGATCGGCGACGCTGAAGCGTTCGCCCAGCAGGTACGGACCATGCGCGGCGAGGTGGGCGTCGATATGCGACCAGCATTTCTCGATGCCGGCGCGTGCGTTCTGCTGGATCGTCTCGCCAGCTTCGGCCAGATGGTCGTTCGGGTAGAACCACTGGCGGAACAGCGGCTGCAGCGAGTTGGCGAGGTAGAACATCCATTGCAGGCAGTCGGCGCGTTGCGCGCTGCCCGATGCCGGTGCCAGTGCGACGTCGGGGTGGCGCTCGGCCAGCAGCAGCGCCAGCGCGGCGGCCTCGCCGTGCGGTTGGCCGTCGATCACAAGGGTGGGCACCACACCGTGCGGGTTGATCGCGAGATAGGCGGCGCTGCGCTGCTCGCCCTTCTCGATGTCGATGCGCTTGAGTTCGTACGGCGCGCCGATTTCCAGCAGCGCGAGGTGCACCACGAGGTTGGCCGAGCCGGGCGCGTAGTAGAGCGTATACATGGCGGGTGTCCTTGGGGGATATCCCGCCGATGATACGCGCGCCTAGCCGTCCAGTTCCGTCCAGCGCGCGTAGGCGTTTTCCAGTTCCAGTTGGAGCTTAGCCAGCGCCTCGTTCGCCTTGACGATGGCGACGCTGTCCTGCTGGAAGAAGGCGGGCTCGTTCATCGCTTCGCCACGCGCGGCGATATCAGCCTCAAGCTGCTCGATGCGCGCGGGCAATTGTTCCAGTTCGCGCTGGTCCTTGTAGCTGAGCTTGCGCCTGGGTGCCGCAGCGGGCGATGCCGACGCCTCGCGGACCAGGCCCGGCTTCGCCGCCGCCGCGGCAACTGCGGCCGCTGCCGCCGGCCGCTGCCGCAACCAGTCGCTGTAGCCGCCCACGTACTCGCCGATCCGCCCATGGCCTTCCAGCACCAGGGTGCTCGACACCACGTTGTCAAGGAAGGCGCGGTCGTGCGAGACCAGCAGCAGGGTGCCCTGGTAGTCGGTCAGCAGTTCTTCCAGCAGTTCCAGCGTCTCGATGTCGAGGTCGTTGGTGGGTTCGTCCATCACCAGCAGGTTCGACGGCTGCGCGAACAGCTTGGCCAGCAGCAGGCGGTTGCGCTCGCCGCCGGAGAGCCGGGTGATCGGCGCGCGGGCGCGCTCGGGCGAGAACAGGAAGTCCTGCAGGTAGCCGATGATGTGCTTGCGCTGGCCGTTGAGCTCGATGAACTCGCGACCCTCGGCCACGTTGTCCAGCGCGTTCTGGCTGTCGTCGAGCTGCAGGCGGTGCTGGTCGAAGTAGGCGACCTGGATGCCGGTGCCCAGCTCGGCCGTGCCGCGTTGCGGTTGCAACTCGCCCAGCATGATCTTCAGCAAGGTGCTCTTGCCCGCGCCGTTCGGGCCGATGATGCCGATGCGATCGCCGCGCATCACCGTGGTGGTGAGGTCGTCGATCAGCACGCGGCCGCCATAGCCCTGGTGCACGTGCTGCAGGTCGATCACCTTCTTGCCCGAGGCCTGCGCGTTCGCGGCGGTCATCTTCACGTTGCCGCCCAGCTCGCGCCGTTGCGCGCGCTCCACGCGCAGCGCCTTCAGCGCACGCACGCGGCCCTCGTTGCGGGTGCGCCGGGCCTTGATGCCCTGGCGGATCCACACTTCCTCCTGCGCCAGCTTCTTGTCGAACAGCGCATTCGCCTGCGCCTCGGCGTGCAGGCGTTCCTCGCGCCGGCGCAGGTAGTTGGCGTAGTCGCCGGGCCAGTCGGTGAGCTGGCCGCGGTCGATCTCCACGATGCGCGTGGCCAGCGCCTGCAGGAAGCTGCGGTCGTGGGTGACGAAGATCAGCGAGCCGTCGAAGGATTTCAGGAAGCCCTCCAGCCAGCCGATCGCCTCGATATCGAGATGGTTGGTGGGCTCATCCAGCAGCAGCACGTCGGGTTTGCGCACCAGCGCCTGCGCCAGCAGCACGCGGCGCTTCATGCCGCCGGAGAGTGCGGCGAAATCGGTGTCGGCGGGAAGCTCCAGCCGGGTCAGCACCTCGCTGACGCGGCGATCGAGATCCCAGCCATGGCGCGCTTCGATCGCGTGCTGCACCTCGCCCAGCGCATCCAGGTCGCCTTCGTGCAGCAGATGGTGATAGCGCGCCAGCAACTGCCCGAGGTCGCCCAGGCCTGCGGCCACCACGTCGAACACGCTGCCCGCGGTGCCGTGCGGCACCTCCTGCGCCATGCGCGCGATCACGACGCCGCCCTGCACGCGCACCTCGCCGTCGTCGGCTTTCAGCTCGCCGGCGATCAGCTTCATCAGGGTGGATTTGCCTTCGCCGTTGCGGCCGACGATGCACACGCGCTCGTTGCGGTCGATTGAAAGATCGACCTGTTCGAGCAGGAGGGGGCCGCCGATGCTGAAGTCGACGCGCTGCAATTGGATCAGGGACATCCGCCCATTCTAGCGGGCTTCGCCGCCCGGGCGGATTGCTGGCAAGGGCGTTCGGCCTGGAACAATTCATTGTGGAACATCGACTTAACGAATTTATTTCAAGTCTTGCCTATGGAATTTGCTGCGACCATGCGTTAAGGTCGCGCCCACGTGGGGTAAGGTTCTGGTTTGTTTGCGAGGTGTTCGGGTGGCCATCGAGTCCATGAGGCTGGGGCGGATGCTGGATCGTCTGCGCGCGATGCTGTTGCTGGGGCTGCTGTGCGGCCTCGGCGGATTTGCCTGCGCGGCGCATGCCGGCTACGCGGCCATCGTGGTCGACGGCAGCAACGGCCAGATCCTGGAGCAGGTCAATGCCGATCACCGCGACTATCCCGCCTCGCTGACCAAGATGATGACGCTCTACCTCACCTTCCAGGAGCTGAAGAGCGGCAAGCTGCAACTCGACCAGTCGATGGCGGTATCCGCCTGGGCGGCCGGCAAGTCGCCCACCAAGCTGGGCCTGCGCGCCGGCCAGACCATCTCGGTGCAGGACTGCGTGCTCGGCATGATTACCAAGTCGGCGAACGACGCCGCCACCGTGATGGCCGAAGGCATCGGCGGCAGCGAGGATCACTTCGCCGAGATGATGAACGCGCAGGCCGCACTGCTCGGCATGAGCGACACGCATTTCGCGAATGCCTCCGGCCTGCCCGACCCGAACAACACCTCCACCGCGCACGACCTGGTGAAGCTGGCGATGGCGCTGTACCGCGACTTCCCGCAGTACGCGCATTTCTTCGCCACCCAGGAGTTCGTGTTCCGCGGACACATCGTGCGCGGCCACAACCATCTGATGTATCGCTACGCGGGCATGGACGGGCTGAAGACCGGCTTCACCGACGCTTCCGGCTTCAACCTGGCCTCCACCGCCGTGCGCGACGGCCACCGCCTGTTCGCCGTGGTGCTGGGCAGCCGCACCGCCGGCGGGCGCGACAAGCTGATGGCGCGCCTGCTGGACGACGGTTTCAAGGGTGAGCAGACGCCACCGATCCTGGTCGCCGAAGCCGGCGGCGTGCGCCCGGGCAGCCGCGCCGCCCGCATCCTGGAGGCGATCTCGCCGATCCAGACCGCCGAGGCGGATACCGTGCCGGCCTCGGAACGCCGGCCGGGGCCGATCCGCAAGGCACGCCATGGCAAGTCGGTGGCCGTGGCCAGCTGCGGCTCGCGCGGCAGCACCGCCTGCCGGCGCGCTCCCGTGCACCGCGCACACCGTGCCGCGACGCGTCTGGCCGTCCATCATCCGCGGACCAAGAAGCAGCCGGTCGTGGTCGCCTCGCGCCGCGATACGGACGGCTAAGCCTCTCCTCGCCCCACGCCTCCTTTCCCGGCCGCGCGCTGCGTTGCGCGCAGCTTGAGCCGTGCCGGCTTCGCCCGGTCGCGGCCCGATGGCTTATCCTGTCGCGCTGAACGCGCGGCACGGCAGCTGCACATGCATGCACGGACCGGGCGGCGCACACACAGGGGCAACCATGACCGGTCAGCTGACCGACCGCTATCTGCGGGCCAAGCGCATCGTCGCGAGCGTGCTGGAAATCGGCGCGGCCGACCGCGATGCCGCGATCGCGCGCGAATGCGGCGACGACGAGGCGCTGGCGCGCGAAGTGCGCTGGATGATCGCCGCGATCGAGCGCAGCCACACCGCCACGCTGCCGCTGTTGCCGGGCGACACGGTCGACCTCAGCGGCCTCGACACGCAGACATCCGCACCGCACCGCTACCGGCTGGTGCGCCGCGTGGGCGAGGGCGGCATGGGCGTGGTCTACCTGGCCGAGCGCGCCGACGCCGGTTTCGTGCAGCAGGTGGCGCTGAAGGTGCTGGGTGCCGGCGCGGTGGGTTCGCCCACGCTGCTGGAGCGCTTCGCGCGCGAGCGGCAACTGCTGGCGCGGCTGGAGCATCCCGGCATCGCGCGCCTGCTCGACGGCGGCGTGCTCGCCGACGGCCAGCCTTTCCTGGCGATGGAATACATCGAGGGCGAGCGCATCGACACGTGGTGCGAGCGGCACGGGCTCGACCTGCGCCAGCGCATCGCGCTGTTCCTCAAGGTCTGCGCCGCGGTGGAGTACGCGCACCGCAACCTGGTGATCCACCGCGACCTCAAGCCCGCCAACATCCTGGTCGATGCGCAGGGGCAGCCCAAGCTGCTGGATTTCGGCATCGCCCGGCTGATCGACGCGCAGGCCGTCGAGGGCGCGTTCACCGAAACCGGCCAGCACGCGCTGACCCTGGCCTACGCCAGCCCCGAGCAGATCGAGCAGCAGCCGCTGACCACCGCGGTGGACGTCTACGGCCTGGGCATGGTGCTGTACCAACTGGTCGCGGGCCGGCGCCCCTGGCAGCACATCACCACGCCGCACCAGCTCAGCCACGCGATCGTCGCCGGCGAGATCGTGCCGCCCAGCCGCAGCGCGCAGCCGCCGCAGGCGGACGGCAGCGAGGCGCCGCGCCGCGTGGTGCCGGCCGACATCGACGCGATCGCGCTGAAGGCGCTGCGCCGCCGGGCCAGCGAGCGCTATGCCACGGTCGGCGCACTCGCCGCCGACCTGCGCAACTGGCTGGAACAGCGGCCGGTACTGGCGCGGCGCGGCCGCCGCCTGTACCGGCTGCGCCGCTTCCTGCAGCGCAACCGCTGGCCGCTGACCGCCGCCGCCGCGCTGCTGCTCAGCGTGCTGGCCGGCCTCGCCACCTCGCTGTATTCGCTGCAGCAGACACGCGTGCAGCAGCGGCTGGCCGAGCAGCGCGAACAGCAGCTGGAGCGCATGGTGCAATTCCAGCAATCCATGTACGACAGCGTGGACATCGGCGCGATGGGCCACGCCATCGTCGCTGCGACACAGCAGCAGGTCGACGCGGCGCTTGCGCCGGCCGCATCGAACGCCGCTCCACCCGCCGCCGGCACCTTGACCAAGGCCTTCGCCAGCGTGCAGGCCACCGACATCGCGCGCGAGGCGATGGACGACTACGTGATCGGCCATACCTTGAATGGCCTCGACCGCGCGTTCCCGGACGCGCCGTTGCTGGATGCGGGCCTGCGCCAGTCGCTGGCGCGGGCGTTGCTCGGCATCGGCAGCTACACGCACGCGGCCGACGAGTTGCGCAAGGTGCTGGCGGTGCGCGCGAAGTGGTTGCCCGCCGACGACCGTGACCAGCTTTCCGTGCGCGTGGATCTGGCGCAGGCGCTGGAGAAGCAGGGGCGTACCACCGACGCGGCGGCCATGTATGCCCAGGCCGAGAAACTGGCGCAGTCCAAGCCACCCACCGATGCGCTGCGGGTCGCAGCCGAAGCCGGCTCGGCGCGCATGCTGGTCGAGCAGGGGCATCTGCAACAGGCGTTGCAGCGGCAGGATGCGCTCTATGCCGAGCTGAAGCCGCGCCTGCCCGCCACCGATGCCGGCCTGATGCAGTTGCAGCGCGACCTGGTGATGACGCTGATCGGGCTGGGCCAGCGCGACCGCGCGCTGCAGCTGACCGAGCCGCTGGTGGCGCTGGACCAGCACACGCTGGGGCCGGACAACCCGCAGACCCTCGACGCCATGCTGGTCCAGGCCCGGCTGCTGCACTACCGCTACGAGTACGAGCGCTCGCTCGCGCTCGCGCGCCAGGTCGCGGCCGTCCGTACGCAGCGCCTGGGCGCGGATCACCCGGATACGCTGGCCGCCGAATACATGGTGGCGATGGATGAGGTTTATCTCGCGCAGGATCCCAAGGCCTTCTCCGCAGCTGCCACGGACCTGCAACGGGTGATAGCCGTGCGCCGCCGCGAACTGGGCGGCGACCATCCCGACACCATCGCCGCCGAGACCGTGATGGTGCGACTGCTGGCCAAGCAGGGCAGCTATGCCAAGGCATCGGCAGAACAACGCGCGTACTACGCACAGGCGATCGCACTGGAACGGCAGATCCTCGCGGCCCACGAACGCCAGCTCGGTCCCGACCACCCCAAGACCCTGATGGCGCACGGCAGCCTCGCCAGCCTGCTGGACGACGCTGGCGAGTACGCGCAAGCGCTGGCCGAGGCGAAGCTGTGCCTGGCCGGCCAGCTGCGCGTGCTGGGGCCGCAGCACCCGCTGATTTCCGCCACGCGCACCCTGATCGGCGACATCGAGGACGACGCCCACCACTGGGAAGCCTCGCGCGACGCCTACCGGCAGGCGCTGCAACAGCGCGAGCAACTGCTGGGCCTGCGCGACGCGCACACCATCGAGAGCGCTTCGCGCCTGTACTCGGTGCTGGAGGAACTGCACGACGGCGCCGAGGCGACCAAGGTGCGCCAGCGCTACATGGACCCGGTGATCGCGATGGACCCGAAGACACTGAACGCCTCCATGCGCAGCGTGCGCGACGAGGCGATGCGGATGCTGAAGGAGTAACGGATCGCGATGGCATTCAATGGACGCCGGGCGCTGAGCGAGCGGGGATGATCCTCGCCGCGCCGCGCAACATCGACGCCGTGCCGAAAGCGCTGCTCCAGGCCAGCAGGAATACCGGCCACCTCGTGCTGGACTCCGAACCCGTGCACGCAGGCGTGCCGGCCAAGGCGTTGACCCACATATTAGGTTGGTTATACTAGCTCAGCGAAAAAACTAGTATAACCGTCATGGACCACTACACGCCTCTGTCGTTGTCCGCGCAAACCGCCTATGCCCAGCTGCTGGACGCGGTCCAGGCGGTGGAGTTGGCGCGCTCCGTGGCCAACCTGCGCGGTTCGTTTGCCAGCAAGACGGTAAAGGGCGGCGTCTACTGGTACTTCCAGTACACCGAGTTGTCCGGGCGCCTGCGCCAGTTCTACGTGGGGCCGGATTCGCCGCAGGTGCGTGAGTTGATCGCACAGCACGGCGACGGCCGGCCGACGGCGGCGCTGGAACCGTTGGCGCGTTCGGCCATCGCGCTGGGTTGCGCGCCGGTGCTGGTGCCGCACTTCCGGGTGATCCGCCGGCTGTCGGACTACGGCTTCTTCCGGGCGGGTGGGGTGCTGGTGGGCACGCACGCGTTCCTCGCGTTCGGCAACATGCTGGGCGTGAGCTGGGGCGATGCCTCGCGCACGCAGGATGTCGATTTCGCTCATGCCGGCAAGCAACTGGCGATTGCGCTGCCATCGAACATCGAGATCGACACGCCGGCGGCCATCGATTCGCTGAAGATGGGCTTCCTGCCGCTGGGCAGTTCCGACGGCAAGCTCGGGGGCACCTGGCTGAGTCCGCGCGACCCGGACTTCCAGCTGGATTTCATCACGCCGCAACACCGCGGCGGCGTGCCGTACCGGCATGCGCAGTTGGGCATCACGCTGCAGCCATTGAAGTTCATGGAATACCTGTTGCAGGACGTGCAGCAGGCGGTGCTGTTCTGCGCTGACGGCGCGGTGGTGGTCAACGTGCCGCATCCGCTGCGCTACGCCATGCACAAGCTGATCGTGGCGGGCGAGCGTGGAGCGACGCGTGCGGCGAAATCGAACAAGGATCTGCGCCAGAGCGCCGCCTTGCTGGCGCATTACCAGCAGGGTTCCGATTGGGAGGCACGCGAGGCGTGGGGCGACCTGGTATCGCGCGGACCCAGATGGAAGACGCGCGCGCTGCGCGGGCTGAGCGCCGTCGAAAAACTCGCACCGGAGCTGGGCGTGCAGGATTGGCTGGATTCCCCCAGCCAGCGCTGAGGTGGCTCAGGCCGGTTCGTGAAGGCGCGCAAAAAAACGGGCCGCGCGAGGCGGCCCGTTTCGTGTTGCTTTTCGGCAGTGCGGCTTACTTCAGCTTGGCGGCCTTGCGCAGCGCTTCGGCCTTGTCGGTCTTTTCCCACGAGAACGCGGTGTAGGACTTGCCGTTCTTGTCCTTGATCTCGACCGGGCTGCGGCCGAAGTGGCCGTAGCTGGCGGTCTGCTGGTACATCGGGTGGATGAGATCCAGCATCTGCAGGATGCCGTACGGGCGCAGATCGAAGTGCGCGCGAATCAGCTTCTCGATCTTGTCGTCGCTGATCTTGCCGGTGCCGAAGGTGGTCACCGAGATCGAGGTGGGATGGGCCACGCCGATCGCGTAGCTCACCTGCACTTCGCAGCGGTCGGCGATGCCGGCGGCCACGATGTTCTTGGCCACGTAGCGTGCGGCGTAGGCGGCCGAGCGGTCCACCTTGGACGGATCCTTGCCGGAGAACGCGCCGCCGCCGTGGCGGGCCCAGCCGCCGTAGGTGTCGACGATGATCTTGCGGCCGGTCAGGCCGCAGTCGCCCACCGGGCCGCCGATCACGAACTTGCCGGTCGGGTTGATGTGGAACTTGGTGCCCTTGTGCAGCAGCTTGGCCGGCAGCACCGGCTTGAGGATGTACTCGCGCACGGCCTCGATCAGGTCCTTCTGCTTCACGTCCGGATCGTGCTGAGTCGACAGCACCACGGCGTCGATCGCGGTGGCGACACCGTTGTCGTAGCGCAGGGTGACCTGGCTCTTGGCATCCGGACGCAGCCACGGCAGCGGCGAATTCTTCTTCTTGCGGACCTTGGCCTGCTGCTCGACCAGACGGTGCGAGTAGTAGATCGCCGCCGGCATGTAGTCCTTGGTCTCGTTCGTCGCGTAGCCGAACATCAGGCCCTGGTCGCCCGCGCCCTGTTCTTCCGGCTTCTTGCGGTCCACGCCCTGGTTGATGTCGGGCGACTGCTTGCCGATCAGGTTGATCACACCGCAGGTGGCGCCGTCGAAGCCGACGTTGCTGGAGTCGTAGCCGATGTCGAGGATCACCTTGCGGGTGATCGCTTCGAGGTCGATCCACGCGCTGGTGGTGATCTCGCCGGCGACGATGGCCACGCCGGTCTTGACCATGGTTTCGCAGGCCACGCGGGCACGCGGATCCTGCGCGAGGATCGCGTCGAGCACGGCGTCGGAGATCTGGTCGGCGACCTTGTCCGGATGGCCTTCGGAGACCGATTCGGAAGTGAACAGATGGCTGGACATCGCGTTTTATATCCTCGTGTACGGATAAAGAGATAAAAGAGGGCGGCATGATACAACGCCGCCCTCGGTTTTGCAGCCCGCGGAAATTCTGGCGGGCTGCCGGTTAGCTGCGTGTTCAGACGTCTGGATGGCCGGCGGCCCTGCTGCGGGGCCGCCGGCCCCCCGTTCAGACGACGGCAGTGGCGGCCGCCGCGGCCAGCTCAGCGCGCAGCTGGCAGGCGCAGGCCAGCATGCCGCGCAGCGCGGCTTCCACCTCGGGCCAGCCGCGGGTCTTCAGGCCGCAGTCCGGATTGATCCACAACTGCTCCGGCCGCAGCACTTCCAGTGCCCTGCGCAGCAGGCCGAGCATCTCCTCCTGCGTGGGCACGCGCGGCGAGTGGATGTCGTACACGCCCGGGCCGATGCCGTTGGGGTAGCGGAAGCGCGCGAAGGCGTCCAGCAATTCCATCCGCGAGCGGCTGGTCTCGATCGAGATCACGTCGGCATCCATCGCGGCCACGGCCTCGATGATGTCGTTGAACTCGGAGTAGCACATGTGGGTGTGGATCTGGGTGGCGTCGCGCACGCCGCCGGCCGTGATGCGGAAGCTTTCCACCGCCCAGGCGAGGTAGCCCGGCCAGTCGGCGCGACGCAGCGGCAGGCCTTCGCGGAGCGCGGGCTCGTCGATCTGGATCACCTTGATGCCGACGGCTTCCAGGTCGTGCACCTCGTCGCGCAGCGCCAACGCGATCTGCCGGCACACGGTTTCGCGCGGCAGGTCGTCGCGCACGAACGACCACTGCAGCATGGTGACCGGACCGGTGAGCATGCCCTTCATCGGCCGCTCGGTGAGCGATTGGGCGCAGGTCGACCAGCGCACCGTCATCGGCGCGGGCCGCGCCACGTCGCCCCAGATCACCGGCGGCTTCACGCAGCGCGAACCGTAGCTCTGCACCCAGCCCAGCCGGGTGAACAGGTAGCCGTCCAGCTGCTCGCCGAAGTACTCCACCATGTCGTTGCGCTCGGGCTCGCCGTGCACCAGCACGTTCAGGCCGATGTCTTCCTGGAAGCGCACCACGCGCTCGACTTCGGCCTCCAGCAGCGCCTCGTAGGCGGCATCGTCCAGCCTGCCGCCGCGGTGCGCGGCGCGCGCCTGGCGCAACTCGTCGGTCTGCGGGAACGAGCCGATGGTGGTAGTGGGCAGCGGCGGCAAGGCCAGGGCCTCCGCCTGCGTGACGCGGCGCGTGGCGTAGGGCGAGCGGCGCAGCGTCGTTTGCGGGCTGAGTTCGTGCAGGCGGGCACGCACGGCGGGATTGCACACGCCGGGTTGTTGCGTCTGCCGGTCGAGCAGGGCCTGCTGCGCCTGCAGCGCAGCTTCGGCTTCCGCGTGGCCGGCCAGTGCGTCGGCATAGACGCGCAATTCCTCCAGCTTCTGCCGCGCGAACGCCATCGTGGCGCGGCGCGCCGGCTCCAGTGCGGTTTCCGCGGCGAGGTCGATCGGCACGTGCAGCAGCGAGCAGGACGGCGCCAGCCACAGCCTGTCGTCGCCCAGTCGCGCCTGCGCCTGGCGCAGCAGCGGCAGCACGCGGGCGGGGCGGCTGCGCCATACGTTGCGGCCATCGACCACGCCGCAGCTGAGTACGCGGCCTGCGGGCAACGCGTCGAGCACGGCGCCGAGTTGCTGCGGCGCGCGCGCCAGGTCGATATGCAGTCCGTGCACAGGCAGGCTCGCGGCGAGCGCGAGGTTGTCGCCCAGCGCGCCGAAGTAGCTGGCGAGCAGGATCTTCGGCCCGTTCGCCGTGGCCAGCGCCGCGTAGGCACGGCGATAGGCGGCGTGGTCGTCGCCGTCCTGGTCGAGCACGAGGCAGGGTTCGTCCAGTTGTACCCAGTCGGCGCCCGCTTCGGCCAACTGGCGCAGCAGTTCGGCATAGGCGGGCAGCAAGGCATCGAGCAGGGCCAGCCGGTCGCTGCCATCCACGGCCTTGGACAGCAGCAGGAAGGACACCGGCCCCAGCAGCACCGGCCGCGCGTGGTGGCCCAGCGCCTTCGCCTCCAGGAATTCCGCCAGCGGCTTGGCGCCGGCGAGGGCGAAACGCTGGCCGGCGTGCAGTTCCGGCACCAGGTAGTGGTAGTTGGTGTCGAACCACTTGGTCATTTCCAGCGCGTGCAAGTCGTGGCCGCCGCGCTTGTGGCCGCGGGCCATCGCGAAATAGCCGTCCAGATGGCTTTCGACGAACACTGGGCGGTAGCGTTCCGGGATCGCGTCGAACAGCACGGCGGTGTCGAGCACGTGGTCGTACAGGCTGAAGTCGTTGCAGGGTACGACGTCGGCGCCGGCGTCGCGGGCCAGCTGCCAGTGCCGTGCGCGCAGCGCGCGGGCGGTGTCGGGCAAGGCTGCGGCGGGCGCTTCGCCGCGCCAGTGCGCTTCCAGTGCGCGTTTCAGTTCACGCTTGAGGCCGATGCGCGGAAAGCCGAGATGGGTAACGAGTGACATGGATGATTCCTCTTGCATGTAGGGCAAAGAGGAACGAAGGCGGGTTGGGCGCGATCGCCCGAGCCGTTGACCTTCGCCCCCGCGGGCGAGCCGGCGGCGCGGGCAGGCGAAGCCGACGCGGGCCGTGAGGGCGGCAGCGCGCGGGCTCCGGCCCTCCCCGCGGAGATGCCAGGTCGTGCGGAAGCGGCGTGCCGCTTCCGGCCGAGGCAGGTATTCGGGCTCGTGGACGTGACCGGCGAGGTGTCGGCCGCCTACTGTCCGTCGCTTCCCGGGCGTGTTGCACCCAGTGCCGGTGACGGAGGTCGTTTCCACATACCGCTGCGGGGCAGCGCCGGATTCACACCGGCTTCCCTTGAGATATCTCTTTATTCGCATGAAGAGATAGTTACCTTGAGCGTTGCGAAAATTAGCCGTACGGACGGCCAAAGTCAATGCGAGGCCTTGCTGCGCCCAAGCGCGTCCGGCGCGATCCGCGCGCCATGGCTGCGCGGCCGCCCCGCCGGCGTCGCTGTCACGTCGCTGACGCCCAGGCGCAACGCCGGCGTCCCGGTGGCCGCGCAATCTTGCGACAGGCCAAGCCGAGGGTCGTCGCCATGCAAGCGATCGAGCAGCGTCTGCAGCAACGCTATCCGCACTGGTTCCGCGGCCGGCGCGGACGCTTGGCCGTGCCGCTGCTGCACGGGCTGGCGCGCTGGTCGGGCTTCGACGGCATCGACGCCTTCTGCGCCGGGCACGGCCATCTGCGCGGCTTCGCCTTCGTCGAGGCGGCCATGCGGTGGCTGGAGATGCGTTACGACGTCGACGCGGACGCGCTGGCGCGCATACCCGTGCACGGACCGTTGCTGATCGTGGCCAACCATCCGTGCGGCGCGCTCGACGCGCTGACGCTGCTGGACATGGTGGGGCGGGTGCGGCGCGACGTGCGCATCGTCGCCAACGAGGTGCTGGCGCTGGTGGAACCGCTGGCGGAACTGCTGCTGCCGGTGCGCGTGTTCGGCGGCCCCGCCGGCGCGGCCAGCCTGCGCCGGGTGGAGCGTGCATTGCGCGACGGCGAATGCGTGATCGTGTTCCCCGCCGGCGAAGTCTCGCGGCTGGGTTTGCACGGCGTGCGCGACACACGCTGGCGTCCCGGCTTCCTGCGTTTCGCGCGGCGCGCGTCGGCGCCGGTGTTGCCGGTGCGCATCGACGCGCGCAATTCGGCGCTGTTCTACGGGGTTTCCGCGCTGTGCCGTCCGGCATCGACCGCGCTGCTGGCACGCGAGATGCTCGCCCGCCGGCGCCGGCCGGTGCGCCTGCACGTGGGTGAGCCAACGGCGATCGCGGGCGACGAGAGCGAACGCGATGCGCTGCGGCGCATTCGTCGGACGCTGCACACGCTCGGTCGCGTCGGAACGGCGGCCGTGGCCGGTCCGGCGCCGCTGGCGACGCCCGTCGATGCGGTTGCGCTGGCGGAGGCGGTGGCAGCTACCGAGTTGCTCGGTGCCACCGGCGACGGCAAGCAGATTCGCCTGGCGCGCGCCGTCGCCGGTTCGCCGCTGCTGCAGGAGATTGGCCGGCTGCGCGAGCTGACCTTCCGCGAGGTGGGCGAAGGCACCGGCCGCAGCCGCGATCTCGACGCCTACGACGCGCACTACGACCACATCCTGGTGTGGGACGCGCAGGCCACGCGCATCGCCGGCGCCTACCGCGTGATGCGCGGTGCCGAGGCGCTGGCGCGCACCGGGCTGGCTGGCCTGTACACGGCTTCGTTGTTCCGTTATGCGGACGCGGCCGTGCCACGGCTGGCGGCGGGGCTGGAACTGGGACGCAGCTTCGTGGTGCCGGACTACTGGGGCAGCCGTAGCCTCGACTACCTGTGGCAGGGCATCGGCGCCTACCTGCAACGCTATCCGGGCGTGCGCTACCTCTATGGCGCGGTGTCGATCAGCGCCGCGCTGCCGCGCGCCGCCAGCGAGCAGATCGTGGCCTATTACCGGCGCTACCACGGCAGCGCGCAGCCGCTGGCCAGCGCCCGCCGGCCGTTTGCGTTCGAACAGGCGGAGCCATCGTTCGACGGACTCGACGGTGCCGCCGCGCACGAGGCGCTGAAGTTGGCACTGGACCGGCTCGGTGCCTCGGTGCCGATGCTCTACAAGCAGTACACCGAGTTGTGCGAGCCCGGCGGCGCGCGCTTCCTCGCCTTCGGCGTGGACCCGGACTTCAGCGGCTCCATCGACGGACTGATCGAGGTGGACCTGGAGCAGGTACGGCCACGCAAGCGCCAGCGCTACCTGGAGCGCCGGCAGGACGCGATGGCATGAAGCGCCCGACCGCCCCGTCCGAGCGGCGGCTGCGGACGGTGTTCCTGTCCGACGTGCACCTGGGTGCCAGGCATTGCCACGCGGCGGAGCTGGCGGACTTCCTGGGCGGCCTGCGCTGCGAGCAGCTCTACCTGGTGGGCGACATCGTCGACCTGTGGTGGATCGCGCGCTGGCGTACCTGCTGGGGCGGCGCGCACGCGCGCGTGATCGAGGCGCTGCACGCCTTGCACCGGCGCGGCACGGCGATCACCTACGTGCCGGGCAATCACGACCGGCCGCTGCGGCGGCTGTGCGGCCTGTGGATACCGGGCCTGCGCATGCGGCGGCGCGCGATCCACGTGACCGCCGATGGCCGTCGCCTGCTGGTGACGCACGGCGACGACTACGACAACGTCACCCAGTTCGGCGGCCTGCAGGAGCGCCTGGGCGACTGGATCTACTACCGCATCCTCAGCTGCAACCGCTGGCTGAACCTGGCACGGCGGCGGCTCGGCCTGCGCTACTGGTCGCTGTCCGCCTTCGTGAAGCGGCAGAGCGGCGCCGCCGAACGCTACATCGCGCGCTTCGTGCAGGCCGGGCTGGACGATGCCGCGCAGCGCGGCCTCGACGGCATCGTCTGCGGGCACATCCATCGCGCCGCGTTGATCCGGCGCGACGACCTGGTCTACGCCAACGACGGCGACTGGGTGGAAAGCCTCACCGTGCTGGCCGAGGACATGGACGGCACGCTGCGCCTGCTCGGCCATCGCGGCGAAGTGCTCGCCGAGATACCGCCGCGGTTGCGCCTGACGATGGTGGAGCTGCCGCACGAGCTGGCGGCCTGAAGAAGCGTCAGGCGGCGAGGCGCTCGCCAACCGACAGCGCGGCGAAATAGTCGCGGGTCAGCCGGAGCTGTTCGACCGCCGTTTCCGCACGGTTGACCACCCCGCGGAAGGCGGCGTTCTCCGGGCGATCCTTCGCGTACCAGCCCAGGTGCTTGCGCGCGATGCGCACGCCGGGCACTTCGCCGTAGAACGCATAGAGATGCTCCAGGTGGCCGAGCAGGATCGCGGCCACCTCGTCCGGCGTGGGCTCGGGCAGCCGTTCGCCGGTGGCGAGGTAGTGCGCGATCTCGCGGAAGATCCACGGCCGGCCCTGCGCGCCGCGGCCGATCATCAGCGCATCCGCGCCGGTGGCGGCCAGCACGTGCTTCGCGCGCTCGGGCGTGGTCACGTCGCCGTTGGCGAACACCGGGATGCGCACGCTGGCCTTCACCGCGGCGATGGTTTCGTACTCGGCCTCACCCTCGTACTTGTCGGCGCGGGTGCGGCCGTGCAGCGCCAGCGCAGCGATGCCCGTGTCCTCGGCGAGGCGGGCGATGCTCAAGGCGTTCTTGTGCCCGCGGTCCCAGCCGGTGCGGAACTTCAGCGTCACCGGCACGTCCACCGCATCGACGACCGCCTTGCAGATGCGCGCCACCAGCGGCTCGTCCTGCAGCAGGGCGGAGCCGGACCACACGTTGCACACCTTCTTCGCCGGGCAGCCCATGTTGATGTCGATGATCTGCGCGCCGTTGGCGGCGTTGCAGCGCGCCGCCTCCGCCAGCATCGCCGGGTCGTAGCCGGCGATCTGCACGCTCACCGGCTCGGGCTCGCCGGCATGGTCCATGCGGCGCAGCGACTTGGCGGTGTGCCACAACCGCGGATCGGCGGTGGTCATCTCCGACACCGCCAACCCCGCGCCCAGCCGCTTGCACAGCAGGCGGAACGGCTTGTCGGTAACGCCGGCCATGGGGGCCAGCGCCAGCGGCGGGTCGATGCGGTAGGGGCCGATCTGCATCCGCACATTCTATAAGAGCCTGTTCCATGTCTCCGCATGGCGGCCACGGCAAGGCAACGCGGACTATGCGGAGACATGGAACAGGCTCTGGTGGGTGTGACGGCGGCCCGGAAAAGCTATGATCGCGGCGAGAGGCACTTGACAGGGAATGGGCTTCGGATGTTTCGGGGGGCGTGGCTGGGTCTGCTGCTGGCGCTGATCGCGACGCCTGTCGTCGCGGCGCCGATGAACGCGTTCCGCGAAAGCGCGGTGACCAATCCGCATGGACTGATCGCCTTCGTGCGCCAGCAACTCGACCAGGCGGGTGTTGCGCTGCAGCCCGCGCGCGAGCGCGAGTTGCTGTGGGGCATGGGCACGGCCGCGATCAACAGCAACGACGATGCGGCGCTGGCCGAGGCCACGCTGCGGCTCGACGGCCTGGCCACGGTAGCGCACGACCCGGTGGCGGCCGCGGCGGCGGGCTTCCTGCGCGCTCGCCACGATATCGCCAACGGTCTCGGCGACGGACTGGGCGAGGCGCTGAAGGCGGCGGACAAGGTGCTGGGAGAATCCGATTCGGAGGTCGTGGCCTGGGCACGCTTCCAGCTGTGCGATGCCTATGCGCTCGACGAAAAGCCGGCCAAGGCCTTGCCGCTGTGCCAGCAGGCGGTGGCGGCGTATCGCGCGCTGGGCGACGACTTCGGTATCGGCGATGCCGAGAACGACGTGGGCATCGCCCTGGCCACGCTGAACCGGGTCAACGACGCGGCGGCGGCCTATGAGCGTTCGCGCGAGTACTACGCCAGGGCCAAGGCGGAACAGCTGGTAGTGATGGTGGGCGACAACCTCGCGCAGATGTACCTGAAACAGGGGCGTGCGCGCGAAGCGCAGGCCTTGTCCGAGGCTTCGTTGAAGCAGGAACTGGCCACCGGGCGCATCAGCGACGCGCTGGGCTCCAGCACCAATATCGCCCGGGCCGAGGCGGCGCAGGGCCAGCACCGCCAAGCCTACGCGCGGATGCGGGCGGCCGTGGCACAGGCGCGCAAGGCCGGCATCAACGGCCAGCTGATCGATATGCTGAAGGTGGAGAGCCAACTGGCCGAGCAGGCTGGCGATCTGCGCCAGGCGCTGGCCGACGAGCGCGAGGCGGCTCAGCTCGGCAGCGCTTTCGAGACGCCGGCGCTGCGCGCGATCGAGGTCGAACTGGAGCAGCGCTATGCCACGCGCGAGAAGGAGCTGCGCATCAGCGAGCTGGAGCACGCCAACGAACTGAAGGACCTGCAGCTCAAGGCGGCGGAGGCCGAGACGGCGCGCCGGCGCGAGCAGCAGCAGCGCCAGCGCCTGGTCAACCTGACGATCGCGCTGCTGGCAGCGGCCTTGCTGCTGATCGTCGGCCTGCTCGTGCTGTTGTTGCGTTCGCAGCGCCGGCACACCGCCGAATTGCAGGCGCAGACCCTGCGCGATCCGCTCACCGGCATGGCGAACCGGCGCGCGTTCCAGCAGCGCGCCATCGAACTGCTGGGCCGTCCACGCGAGGCGTCGGCGCCGCTGCACGTGCTGCTGCTGATCGACATCGACCATTTCAAGAGCATCAACGACAGCATCGGCCACCCGCAGGGCGACCGGGTGCTGCGGCTCCTCACCGACTACCTGCGTGGCGCGGTGGGCGATGCCAGCTTCGCGGCGCGCATCGGCGGCGAGGAATTCGCCGTGTTGTGCCCGCAGGCGGGCCTGACGGCCGGCATGCGGTTGGCGGAAACCCTGCGTGCGGGATCGGCCGCGCTGGCGCTGCCGAAGGACCTGCCGGTGGACAAGCTGACGATCAGCATCGGCGTGGCGCAGTTCGACGGCGTGCGCTGCCACGACTTGTCGAGCTGGATGCGTGCCGCCGACCTGGCGCTGTACTCCGCCAAGTCCGGCGGCCGCGACCAGGTGGTGGCGAGCAAGCTGGTGGGTTGATCCCGGCGATCCCTAGTGCGTGGGTACCACGCGACCGGCCGCGGCCGGGTCGTGCCGGTGCTTGAACAGCGGCACGAACAGCAGCGCCATCACCAGCGCGTAGCCGGCGAAGGCCAGCCAGATGCCGGGCCAGTCCTTGCAGATCAGCACGCTGTCGTCGCAGGCGTGGTTGGTGAAGAAGTGGTCGATCACGAAGCCCGCGATCAGGCTGCCGAGCACCGCGCCGACGCCGTTCGTCATCAGCATGAACAGGCCTTGCGCGCTGGCGCGGATCTTCGGATCGGCCTGGCCTTCGACGAACAGCGAGCCGGAGATGTTGAAGAAGTCGAATGCCATGCCGTAGACGATGCACGACAGCACGATCATCCACAGTCCGCCGAGCGGCTCCGGGTTGCCGAACGCGAACAGGCCGAAGCGCAGCACCCAGGCCAGCATGCTCATCGTCATCACCGCCTTGATGCCGAAGCGCTTCAGGAAGAACGGAATGGTGAGGATGAATGCGGTTTCGGAGAACTGCGAGATCGAGATGATGATGGTCGAGTACTTCACCGTCAGCAGGTTCGCGTACTCGGGCACCTTGACGAAGTCGCTGAGGAAGGCGTCGCCGTAGGCATTGGTGAGCTGCAGCGCCGCGCCCAGCAGCATGGCGAAGACGAAGAACACCGCCATGTTGCGGTTCTTGAACAGCACGAACGAGGTGAGGCCGAGCCGGTCCACCAGCGTGCGGCTGTGCGCGGCATCGAGTTTGGGCGGGCACTTCGGCAGGGTGAAGGCGTACAGGCCCAGCAGCAGCGAGGCGCCCGCGGCCACGTGGAACTGCGCGGGCGAGGCCTTGAAGCCCAGCAGGCTGGTGGTCCAGGTGGCGGCGATGAAGCCGATCGTGCCCCACACGCGGATCGGCGGATAGGTGGCGACCACGTCGAGGCCATCCTGCTTCAGCGCGTTGAACGCCACCGTGATCGCCAGCGAGATCGTGGGCATGTAGAAGCACATGTTCAGCAGCATCACCCAGAACATCTGCTGCGGGTCGGTGACGTGGGGTATCGCGAACAGCACCACCGCGCCGGCGATCTGGAACAGCCCGTACAACCGCTCGGCGTTGATCCACTTGTCCGCCACGATGCCGGCCAGCGAGGGCATGAACAGCGAGGCGATGCCCATGGTCGAGAAGATCGCGCCGAAGCTGGTGCCCGACCAGTGCTGGGTCTGGAACCACCACGTGCCGATGGTCAGCAGCCAGGCGCCCCAGATGTAGTACTGGAGGAAATTCAGGACGGTGAGGCGGAGCTTCAGGCTCATGGATGGATGCATCCCCTGTGCGGCCGGGGACGATCCCGTGGCCATGCGTCGAATCACGGCAGGTTAGAGGAAGCCTCGGCGAGGCGGCAAGGCGCGCCGCAGCGCGGTCCGGTCAGTCGCGCAAGGCCGCGGCCACGCGTTCGCGCAGCACCGGCAACAACTCCGCCTCGAACCACGGGTTGCGCATGAGCCACAGCCGGTTGCGCGGGCTGGGGTGCGGCAGCGGCAGCACGCCGCGCGCGAGGTGCTCGCGCCAGGCCAGCACGGTATCGGTGAGCGTGCGGCCGCGCCGCTCGCCGAGCAGGCCGGCCTGCGCGTACTGGCCGATCGCCAGCGTCAGCCGCACCTGCGCGAGGCGTGGCAGCAGGCGCGGATGCCAGGTCGGTGCACACTCCGGGCGCGGCGGCAGGTCGCCGCCCTTGCCGGTGCCGGGAAAGCAGAAACCCATCGGCACGATGGCGATCCTGTCGGCGTCGTAGAACACGCTCTTGTCGACGCCCAGCCACTCGCGCAGGCGATCGCCGCTGACGTCGTTGAACGGGATGCCGGTCTCGTGCACCTTGCGCCCCGGCGCTTGGCTCACGATCAGCAGCCGCGACTGCGGCGCCGCCTGCAGCACGGGGCGCGGCCCCAGCGGCAGGTGAGCGTCGCAGATGCGGCAGGCGCGCACGCGCGCCATCAGTTGCTCGAAGGATTCGGCTTTGCTCACGGCAGCAGCTTGCCGGGGTTGAGGATGCCGTTCGGGTCGAACGCGGCCTTCACCGCGCGCATCATAGCGATGGTTCCCGCGCCCAGCGCCAGCGGCAGGTAGTCGCGTTTCACCACGCCGATGCCGTGCTCGCCCGACAGCGTGCCCTCGAGCGCGATCACCAGCGCAAACAACTCGGGCAGCGCGGCGTAGGCGCGCTCGATCTCGTCCACGTCGCGCGGCAGGAAGTTCACGTGCAGGTTGCCGTTGCCCGCATGGCCGAAGCTCACGATGGGCACGGCGTGTTTTTCCGCGAGCCGGCGCACGCCATTCACCAGTTCGGGAAGGCGGGATACCGGCACCACCACGTCCTCGTTGACCTTGTGCTGCGTGGCGGCGCGTTGGGCGAGCGAGAGCGCCTTGCGCGCGGCCCACAGCGCCGTGGTTTGCGCAGAGTCCGTCGCCACCACGAGATCGGTCAGCCCGTCGCCGCGCGCGGCGCGGGCCACCGCATGGGCCGCCACGTCCAGCGTCTCCGGCTCGCCGTCCACCTCGATCATCAGCAGCGCGTCCGCCTCGGGCACGCCGGCCTCGGGCTGGTGGTCGCGCGCCAGTTTCAGCGCCAGCGCATCCATGAACTCCAGCGCGGAAGGCGTCACCGGCTGCGCCATGATGCGCGCCACCGCGCGCGCCGCCGCGCCCGCGCCGGTGTAGCTGGCGCGTAGCGAACGCACCGCGGCGGGTCGGGGCGTGAGCTTGAGCGTGGCCTCCGTGATCAGCGCCAGCGTGCCCTCCGAGCCGATCAGCAGGCGCGTCAGGTCGTAGCCGGTGGAATCCTTGGTGGTGTGCGTGCCCGCGCGAAAGCTCTCGCCTGTGCCCGCCACGGCGGCGAGACCCAACACGTTGTCGCGCGTGCTGCCGTACTTCACCGCGCGCGGCCCGCCCGCGTTGCAGGCGAGGTTGCCGCCCACCGCGCACCACGGCGCGGAACCGGGATCGGGCGCCCAGAAGAATCCGTGCGGTGCCAGCGCCTGCTGCAAGGCCTCGTTGGTCACGCCCGGCTCGACCACCGCGAGGCGATCGTCCGGCGCGATGCGCAGGATGCGGTTCATCCGCGTGAAACACGCCACCACGCCACCCTCCATCGGCACCGAAGCGCCGGTGGAACTGGTGCCGCCGCCACGCGCGGTGAGCGGCACGCGATGCTCGCGGCAGGCGCGTACCAGTGCTTCCACCTGATCGTGCGTGGTGGGAAACACCACCGCATCGGGCATCTGCGCGTGGCGCGAGTTGTCGCGGGCGCAGGCGCGGCGTTCCGCCTCGCCGGTGGCCATGGCGTCGGCCGGGAACGTCGCGTGCAGCCGGTCGAGAAAGGCGGGTGTCAGTGGCATCGGGGTAGTTTAACGCTGCACATGCGATCGATTCGCGGGTGATGTGAGGTGCCAGGCCGCAGGCTAGGCGGCTTACTTCGACTCTTCGGTCCTTTGCGCAGCCGTCCTAGTTGGACTGGTTCTCGTCGCCGACGTCCCCCGGTTTTGAGTAGCACAGCGGTTTCGAGTCCAATCCCTCAACTGACGGAGATTGGACGTGAAGAAGCGGTTTACCGAAGAGCAGATCATCGGCTTCCTGCGTGCTCGGCGCGAGTTGGTGCGGGAGATGGTCGACCAGGGATTGAGCGAGCGACGGGCACTGGCGGTCGCCGGCACGAACGCCAGCGCATATCGCTACGCACTGCGCCCGGATCGCAACGAGGATCTTCGGCAACGCATCGTGGTGCTGGCGCAGCGGCACAAGCGCTACGGCGTCGGGATGATCCACCTCAAGCTCCGCCAGGCAGGGCTGCTCGTGAACTACAAGCGCGTGGAACGGCTGTATCAGGAAGCGAAGCTGCAGGTGCGTCGGCGCAAGCGGAAGAAGGTACCTGTTGCCGAACGTCAGCCGCTGATCCGGCCGAAAGCCGCCAACGAGGTCTGGTCAATGGACTTCGTGTTCGATCGCACGGCCGAGGGCCGTGTCATCAAGTGCCTGACGGTCGTCGACGACGCCACCCACGAGGCGGTCGTCATCGAGGTCGAGCGGGCGATCTCCGGCATGGGCGTGACGCGCGTGACGAATCGCCTGGCGCAGACGCGCGGTCTACCCAAGGAGCACGAAAGCGCATCGATCGTTCGACACGCCATCGATCGCTGCGGTGGCCGGAGCACACACGGCCGCCCGCATGAACCTGACGACCGGGCTTACTGCACGCTCTTCTCGTTCGCGCTGGCGTAGACCTGATCGGCCCATTGGGTGGCGTTGAGGTAGATCGTGGCCAGTCGCTGGATGCGCTGCGGGGGCACCTGCGCGCTGGTCAGCTCGTTCGCCTCCCAGGCGAGGATCTGCTGCAGGATCGCGCCGAACGGGCCGCTGCGGCCGGTCAGCGCGTCGCTGATCTCGGGCGCCAGCCGCAGCTGCGGCAGCAGGAATTCCATCGGCGCGCACATCAAGGTGTCCAGCAGCGAGAACAGGCCGACGGTGAACGCCATCTCGGCACTCCCGAGGGGCATGCCCTGGGCCAGTTCCTCGCACATGTGGGCGCGGATCAGCGCGGCGCGCAACAGCTCCGGTGGACGATCGTCCATGCTGCACATCGCCATGGTGTCGACCCAGTTGCGCATGCGGGTGACGCCGAAGAAGATCGCGGCCTGCTGCACGGATTTCAGCTGCCGCGGCAATGCGAAGTAGGCCGAATTGACGCAGCTCAGCAGCTTGTAGCTGAGCACCGCGTCGTCGCGCACGATGTTGCCCAGCTCGACCGGACCCGGGTTGCTTTCGTGCAGCACGCCCAGCAGGCGCAGCATGCTGAGGCGGTTCGCGGTCAGCACGGGGACGGCCATCGGCTGCGGCACCAGCAGGTAACGTCCCTGCACCGCCTCCATCGGCAGCGTCAGGCAGCGTTCGTAGGTGGGATGGTCGTTGACCTGGCCGGCGACCACGTGCAGTCCGCGCGCGTGCAGGTGCGCGGCGCGTTGCGCCAGCACTTCCGGCGCCAGCTGGCCCGCGTCGAGCCGGACCAGTTGCACCATCTGCAGCAGGGCTTCGAACGGCAGGCCGTGGTCGAGATCCTGATCGCCCACGTCCAGCATGAACTGGCAGCCGCGCTGCGCCATCGACTGCAGGCGCTTCATCAGCGCCGCGTCGTCGGCCACATGCGGTTGCAGCACCACGCCAAGGCGCGGCTGGTGCAGCAGCACGTCGGCGTCTTCCGGCAGCAGTTCGGCCGGCAGGTTGAGGAACGCGCGGTTACCGCGCACCAGGCGGGTCAGCGCACCGTCGGTGATCATCCCCAGCACGCTCTGCAGCAGGGTCGCTTCGTCGCCGCTTTCGCGATGGAACAGGATCTCGTAGGCAAACAGCTCGCGCTCGCGATTGAGCAGCGGCACGCGCATCACCGGCAGCGCCGGCGCGACGCCTTCGTAGATCGAGGGCTTGCTGGTGGGGGCGGGAGCGGCGGAAGTGGGGGAAGGGCTCATGATCGGTCCGGCATCGCGTTTGACGGTGAAGCGGGCCGCGGCCAGCGGCCCGCTGGAGATGCCACCGTGCGTGCGGGCGGCGGGGTACTCAACTCGAATCAGGCCGCCGCCAGCGGACGCGAACGTGCGCCGGCATGCAGTTCGCCGCTGCGGTCGTACAGCCCGCTGTCGCTGTCCGTCCCGGTCAGCACCGCGAGCGCCTGGCGCACCAGCTGCAGGCGCTGGCCGACGATGCCGCCGTTGCGCTGGTTGAGCCGGTGGCAGTGCTGCAGCGACTGCACGATCGCGGTCCAGTCCGGATCCGGCACGGCCGGAGCCTGCGGCTGTTCGCGCGCCAGCAGGCGACGCTCCGCGTCCAGCTGTTCCAGCTGCTGCATCAACGCCTGCTTGCGCGCGCCGGCCCGGTCGAGCGCCTCGATATCGCCACCGTCCAGCGCCGCGCGTTCGTCTTCGAGCACCTGCGCGAGCTGCTCCAGCCCCTGGCGCATCTCGCCCTGCACTGCGGCGAGCGCCTCGGCGAACTCCTGCCGCAGCGGCGGGCTCATGCCTTGCCCGTGTCGCCGAGCTGCCGTTCCATCGCGATCATGCGGTCGGCGATGCGGCCGGCGTCGACCTTGTAGCTGCCGTCGGCCAGCGCCTGGCGCACGCGCTCCACCCGCTGCGTATCGACCGGAGTGGCGTCGGTGCGCGCGGCCTGCTGCAACGCCTTGGCCGAATCGGTCAGCTTGAGCTGGTCGTCGGCCTTGGCCGCGGGCGCGCCGGCACCGGTGGCGCTGGCGGAGGATTCCGGCGCCGCGCTGTTGCCCGGCTGGCCGGCGGCCTGCGGAAGTTTCGGCAAGCCGTTGTTGGAAATGGTCGTATTCATGCGTCCGTTCTCGCTGCGGAGTGGCCCTGTGAATGCTGCATCGGCCCGATGATCGGAAACTTTAGGGGCTGGGAGTGGGGTGTGGAAGGCATCGGTGCTCTCAGGGCAGGGCCAGCACCACGCCGGGGGCATGGACCATGGCGTCGACCACCTTGCCCGAGCTCTCGTTGCGCACCCGCAGGCGGGCGCCATTGTCGCCGCTGCCCAGCGCCACGCCGTCGGCGCGCACCACGATGTCGCCCAGCCGGGCCACCACTTGCACGCGGTCGCCCGCCCGCACCATGCGCCGGCCGCCCAGTGCGGCGGGGGTGAGTACGCTGCCTTCGGGCAGGGCGCGGGCGAGGGTGCGCCCTGCCACTTGGTCGAGGTTGTCGAGGTAGCCGTAGCCGAGCCGGGTCACGTCGCGTTCCTCGGCGCGCACGTCCGCCGGACGCAGGCCGTCGCCGCGCAGCAGCGGCCGACTGGTCACCAGCACCGGACGGAACAACTGCAGCTGCACCTGCACGCGCACGGTCCAGCCACCACCCTGCGGGCAATGCACGGGCACGCTCAGGCGTGGCGCGGGACGGACGGCGTCGGCCAGCACGGCGCGCAGCGGCGCCGCGCAGGGCGCCAGCCGCAGGCGCGGAGCTAGCGGCTGGGCCTGGACCACGACGCGACTGCCCGGCAGGTCGAAACGCGCGTGCACGGCCTGTTCGGCGGCGGCGCGCACGGCATCGGGCGACGGCAGTGCGGCGAGGCTGCTGCCCGGCCACGCCAGGCCGAACCACGCGAGGGCAAGGCATCGCCCGACGCTGGCGTGGCTCGGGTTCACGCGTCCGCCAGCAGGCTGTCGAGTTGCCCGAGCAAGGCATCACGGGCGGATTCGAGCTGCCGCGACAGCGCCGCGGCCTGCTCGGCCTCGCCGTCGCACAGCAGCGCGATGAAGCGACCGCCCTGCTCGCACAACTGCAGGCCGGCGTCGGCGAGACCGGCGCTGGCCGGATGCGCCGGTTGCAGCGCGCCCAGCCGTTCGACGCTGCGGCGGATCGCGTGGGTGTCGAACCAGCGGCGATCGAGTGCCGCCGGTTCGAGCAGGGCCAGTTCGGCCGCCTGGCGCAGATTGAGCGAAGCCTCGCGCACGGTCAGGCTGAGGCTGCCGGGATCCTTGCCGCTGATGCCTTCCAGCCAATCCAGGCCCAGCCGGTGGGCGAGCAACGCGGCGCGCTGCAGCGCATCGGACTGGCGCCGCGCCTCGCCGGCGCGACGTTGCACGGCGCCGAGCGCGGCCTGCACGCTGGTGGCGCGCGCATGCTGGGCGTCGTGGTTCTGTTGCAGCTTGTGCACACGCTCGCCGGCCGCGTGCAGCGCCTGGTTGCCCGCATCGAGGGTGGTGCCCGACTGCGCCGCACCGGCCTGGGCGCGTTCCAGCTGCTGCAGGCTGTGCTGCACGTCGCCGTCCAATTGCGTAGAGAAGTCGCCGATCGAGCCGGTGACGCCCTCGATCTCGGCGGTGGTGAGGGCGGTCTTTTCCGCCAGCTGCTTGACCTCGTCGGCGACCACGGCGAAGCCGCGGCCGGCCTCGCCGGCGCGCGCGGCCTCGATCGCGGCGTTCAGCGCCACCAGGTTGGTCTGGTGGGCGATCTCCTGCACGGTGGCGGTGAGTTTGCGGATCTGTTCCACCTGCTCGGCCAGCTTGCTCTGGTTGCGGTTCATCGCCGCCAGCGCGCTGCGCAACAGGCGCAACTGGCCGTCGAGTTCGCTGACATTGCCGCTGCCGGCCCGACTGGCCTGGCCGGCCCGGTCCAGTTCGGCGGCCACTTGCTGCAGCGCCGTCGAGATACCGGCGCTGCCATCCGTCAAGCGATCGACGCTGCCGCGGCCATCGGCGGCAGCCTGGTCGAGCGCCGCCTGCTCGCGCGCGAGCTGCTGCACCGCGGCCAGCACCAGGCCTTGCTGCTCCACGGCTTGCAGCGCCACCGCCGCCGGCGGCCGGCTGGCGATGCGCGCCAGCAGCGGCGCCAGCGTCTGCGCGGCACGCGGATGCTGGCGCCGCAGCGCGGCCAGCCGCGTCTCGTCGCCGGCGACGGCGGCTTCCACCACGAGGGCGAGGTGCCGATTCCAGATCAGACTCATGGGACGAACATCACCTATGTCGAGTGTGTGGTGGGAGCTTGCAGGGGACTGCATCGTCCAAAACCGTCGCGGCTTGAGAAAGCAATCCGCATGCCACCCGCGGCGATCGGGGCGTGCGCTCAAGCGCGGCGCCGCGCGGTCGATAGCGAACGCGTACGGCTGCCAAGGCGGCGGGCGATTCGCGAGGAGTCCGCATGGGCGGCACGCTGCTGGAAAAGGTGGAGCAACATACCCGGCTGGCCGGCCACAACCGCGTGGCCATGCTGCTGTTCCGGCTCGGCGATGCGCAGCTGTTCGGCATCAACGTGTTCAAGGTGCGCGAGGTGATGCGCCGGCCGCCGCTGGAGCGCATGCCGGGCGTGCATGCTTTGCTGGCGGGCAGTTGCGACTACCGCGGGCAGACCATCCCGGTGATCGACCTCGCCGCCGCGCTCGGCTATCCGCCGCTGCGCGACGAGGCATCGGCACACCTGATGGTCACCGAGTTCAGCCGCTCGGTGCAGGGCTTCCTGGTCGCCGACCTGCAGCGCATGGTGCAGTGCGACGGCGACAAGCTGGAGGCGCCGTCCGCCACGCTGGGCTTCGGTGCGCGCGTCAATGCGGTGACCCGCGTCGACGGCGCGCTGCTGGCGGTGGTGGACGTGGAGCAGGTGCTGGCCGGCATCGACGCGGCGCCGGCCGAGCTGTCGCTGCAGATGCAGCGCCTCGCCGACGCACACATGCTGGCGCCGCGGCGGGTGATGGTGGTGGACGATTCGCTGATCGCCCGCCGCCGCCTGGTCGAGCTGTTCAAGCAGATGAACATCGAGTGCGTGGTGGCGCAGGACGGTCGCGAGGCGCTCGAGCGCCTGCACGAACTGGCGGCCGCCGATCCGGCCGAAGGCGTCAAGCTGGTGGTCTCCGACATCGAGATGCCGCGCCTGGACGGCTATGCGCTGACCCGGGCGATCCGCGAGGCGCCGGCGCTGTGCCGGCTGAAGGTGGTGCTGCACAGCTCGCTCAGCGGCATCTTCAACGAGGCGATGGTGAAGGAGGTCAAGGCCGACGCCTTCGTCGCCAAGTTCCAGCCCGATCTGCTGGCGCACGCCGTGCTGGAACTGCTGCCGGCGGAAGCGCTGGCCGACTGACGCCCGAGGCGCGTCAACAAACCGACTCCGCCCCGGCGTCGCCCGCGCGACGCCTAGGCGCGAACCCTGCCAGGCCAGTCGTGGCAAGGGTTCCGGCGTGGTGGCATGCAACTTGCCTCCAGCTCCATGCGGCAACCGCCCGCGGAGCAGACCGATGAATCCCGTCCCGCAAAACCTGTTCGGCATCCATACCCAGGCGCTGGATCTGTGGCAGCGCCGCGCCGACGTGCTGGCCAACAACCTGGCCAATGCCGACACGCCCGGCTACCTCGCCCGCGACATCGATTTCCGCAAGGCGCTGGCCGCGGCCGGCGGCGGCAGCGGCGGTGCCTTGCCGCTGGAAGCGCCCAGCGCCGGACAGATCGGCAGCGGGCCGGGCACGGGTCCGGCGGCGCTGGCCTACCGCGTGCCGACGCAGCCCAGCATGGACGGCAACACCGTCGATGCGCAGGTCGAGCAGGCCGACTTCGCCGCCAACAGCGTGCACTACCAGGCCAGCCTTTCCTTCATCACCGCGCAGATCCGCATGCTGCGCACCGCCATCTCCGGAGGGCAGAGCTGATGTCGCTCTATTCCATCTTCAACGTGGCCGGCTCCGGCATGGCCGCGCAGTCGCTGCGGCTCAACACCGTGGCCAGCAACCTGGCCAACGCCGAGAGCGTGTCCGGCACGCCGGAAGGCGCCTACCGTGCGCGCGAGCCGCTGTTCGCCGCCGTGCACGCGCAGCAGCAGTCCGGCGGCAAGGATGCCGGCACCGCGCAGGGCGTGCAGGTGCTCGGCATCACCGAGAGCCAGGCCGCGATCCCGCAACGCTACGAGCCGGGCAACCCGCTGGCGAATGCGGATGGCTACGTCTACGCCAGCAACGTCAACCCGGTGGACGAACTGGTCAACATGATTTCGGCGTCGCGTTCGTACCAGAACAACGTCGAGGTGATGAACAGCGCCAAGCAACTGATGCTCAAGACCCTGACCCTCGGCCAGTGAGCCCGCAACCATGACCACCAGCGTGAACAACAACCCCGGCACCGCCGGCACCGGCAGCGCCGCCGGTGCGGCCACCGCCGCGCTCGGCAACTCCATGAACCAGGCCGACTTCCTGAAGCTACTGACCACCCAGCTGCAGTCGCAGGACCCGACCAATCCGATGGACAACTCGCAGTTCGTCTCGCAGCTGGCGCAGTTCAGCCAGCTGGCCTCGATGCAGGACCTCAACACCAGCGTCAACAGCCTCTCCGGCCAGCTCACCAGTTCGCTGCAGTCCTCGCAGGTGCTCGGTTCGGTCGGCCTGGTGGGGCGCCACGTGCTGGTGCCGTCGGCGAACCTGAGTTATGCCGGCAGCGCGATGGACGGCGCGGTGGGCGTCACCGGCGCCACCGCCAACGTACAGGTCGCGATCAAGGACGGTGCCGGCAAGGTGGTGCGCACGCTCGACCTCGGCGCCCAGGCCGCCGGCCTCGCCCGCTTCAACTGGGACGGCATGGACGACAGCGGCGCGCCGGTGCCGCCGGGCGACTACAGCGTGACCGCCGCCGACGTTGGCGGCAACGCGCTCTCCACCTACGTCGACGGCACGGTCAGCGGCGTGGGCTACGGCGGCAGCAGTGTGGGCACCTACGTGCAGGTGAGCGGCGTGGGCGGCGTGCCGCTCAGCGCGATCGCGCAGATCAACTGATCGGCGGCAACAACCCTTCCAGCGAGGAACGATTCATGGCACTCAACCAGGCTCTCAGCGGCATCAACGCCGCGCAGTCCGATCTCAACGTGATCGCCAACAACATCGCCAACGCCAACACCGCCGGCTTCAAGGGCTCGCGCGCGGAGTTCGCGGACATCTACGCGGTCACCGGCATCAACCTCAGCGCCACCGCGGTGGGCAGCGGCACGCGGCTGACCAGCGTGGCGCAGCAGTTCGCCCAGGGCGACATCCAGACCACCGGCAACAGCCTCGACCTCGCGATCAGCGGCAACGGTTTCTTCGTGGTCAACACCGGCAACGGCTACGCCTACACCCGCGCCGGCGCGTTCCACCAGGACCCGGCCGGCAACGTGGTCACCCAGGACAACAACAAGCTGCAGGTCTATCCCTACAGCACCGCCAGCAACAGCTTCGACACCAGCACGCTGTCCAACCTGAACCTGGTCACCGCGCAGAGCTCGGCCAAGCCCACCGCCACGGCGGTGGTGTCGTCGAACCTGCCGGCGGACGCCACCGTGCCGCCGCTGGCCTTCGACCCGACCAACCCGGCCACCTTCAACCAGTCGAGCACGTTCACCGTGTACGACAGCCTGGGTTCCTCGCACCAGGCCACCGCCTACTACGTGAAGACCGGCACCAACACCTGGAACGTGGACCTGTACGTGGACGGCAACAACGCCGGCACGCAGCCGCTGACGTTCGACAGCAGCGGCGCGCTGACCACGCCGGCCAACGGCATCGTCGGCTTCAACCCGGTGGCCTACGCCAACGGCGCGAACCCGCAGACGCTGTCGATCAACTTCGGCAAGACCACCCAGTACGGCACCGGCTACGCCGCCGGCACGATCAGCCAGGACGGCTACACCGCCGGTGCGCTGTCCTCGATCGACATCGACAGCGCGGGCATCGTCACCGCGAACTACTCCAACGGCCAGAGCAGCAAGATCGGCCAGCTGGCGATGGCGAACTTCCAGAACGTGCAGGGCCTGCGCCAGCTCGGCAGCGCCAGCTGGATGTCCAGCACCGATTCCGGCACCGCGGTGATGGGCACCGCCGCCAGCGGCCAGTACGGCACGATCCAGTCCGGTGCGCTGGAGGAGTCCAACACCTCCGACACCACCCAGCAGCTGGTCGACATGATCCAGGCGCAGCGCAACTACCAGGCCAACGCGCAGGTGCTGTCCACCGACAACACGCTGGCCAGCACGTTGTTCAACGCCGTCTCGCGCTAAGCGGTAGATCGCCATGGACCGTTCCGTCTACCTCGCCATGACCGGAGCCACGCAGATCATGCGGGCCCAGGACGTGGTGAGCCACAACCTGGCCAACGCCACCACCACCGGCTTCAAGAGCGAGCTGGACGCGTTCGGCAGCCTGCCGGTGCAGGGGCCGGGCAGCCCCACCCGGATCAACGCGGTCGCGCAGAGCCTCGGCCGCGACGACAGCCAGGGCGCGCTGCAGCAGACCGGCCGCGCGCTGGACGTGGCGGTGCGCGGCTCGGGCTGGATCGCGGTGCAGGCGCCGGACGGCAGCGAGGCCTACACGCGTGCCGGCAACCTGCAACTCACCGCCGACGGCACGCTCACCGACGCGGCCGGCAATCCGGTGCTCGGCAACGGCGGCCCGATCAGCATTCCCGACAGCGCGCAGATCGTGATCGGCAATGACGGCACGATCTCCAGCGTGCCGCTGGGTCAGGCGCCGAACACGCTCACCCAGATCGACCGCATCAAGCTGGTCAACCCCGATCCCGCCCAGCTTTCCAAGGGTGCGGACGGCCTGCTGCACCTGGCCGGCGGCGGCAGCGCCGACGCCGATCCCGGCGTGCAGCTGGCGTCGCAGGCGCTGGAAGCCAGCAACGTCAATCCCTCGACCGAACTGGTGCGGATGATCGGGCTGTCGCGCCAGTACGAGATGCAGGTGCGCTCGATCAAGACCGCCGAAGACAACGCCGACGCCAGCCTCAAGCTGCTGCAGGCGAACTGAACCCCACACGCTTAGCGGAGCCCTCCCATGTTCGCCTCTCTCTGGATCGCCAAGACCGGCCTCGATGCGCAGCAGACGCGCCTCGACGCCATCTCCAACAACCTGGCCAACGCCAGCACCACCGGCTTCAAGGCCTCGCGCCCGGCGTTCCAGGACCTGATGTACCAGAACCTGGGCCAGCCCGGCGCGCAGACCACCGAGCAGACGCAGTCGCCCTCGGGCCTGCTGATGGGCACCGGCGTGCGCGTGGTGGCGAACGAGAAGCTGTTCACCCAGGGCGCGATCAGCCAGACCGGCAACTCGCTGGACGTGGCGATCCAGGGCCGCGGCTTCCTGCAGGTGAGCATGCCCGACGGCACCACCGCGTACACCCGCGACGGCTCGCTGCATACCGACGCCAACGGCCAGATCGTCACCGCCGACGGCTACGCGATCGAGCCGGCGATCACCCTGCCGCAGGGCGTGCAGAGCATCACCATCGGCAACGACGGCACGATCAGCGCCACCGTGCCGGGACAGGCCGCGCCGGTGCAGGTGGGCTCGCTGCAGCTGGCCGATTTCGTCAACCCCGCGGGCCTGCAGTCGATGGGCCAGAACCTGTACCTGGAGACCGCCTCCAGCGGCACCCCGCAGACCGGCCAGGCCGGCCTCAACGGCATGGGCACCCTGCTGCAGGGCTCGCTGGAGTCCTCCAACGTCAACGTGGTGGAAGCGATGGTGGACATGATCCAGACCCAGCGCACCTACGAGATGAACTCCAAGGCGATCAGCGCCGCGGACACCATGCTGCAGACCATCACCAACAAGACCTGAGGCCGACCGCCGTGCGCATCACCGCCGTTCTCCCCTGCCTTGCCGCCGTGCTCGCGCTGGCCGCGCTGGCGGGTTGCGCCGTCGTGCAACCGCAGCGCGACGACGCGCAATGGGCCGCCACCGCGCCGGTGGCGCCTGCCGCTGCGCCGGTGGCCGACGGCGCGATCTACCACGACGCGCAGGGCATGGAGTTGTTCACCGATCCGCGCGCACACCGCGCGGGCGACATCCTCACCGTCGTGCTGGTGGAGAACACCCAGGCGGTGAAGAAGGCCAACACCAGCACCAGCAAGACCAACAAGGACAAGATCGGTGCACCCTCGCTGCTCGGCCACACGTTCAACAAGGCCAGCGTCGGCATCGACAGCGACCACAGCTTCAACGGCGGCGGCTCCAGCAGCCAGAGCAACCAGCTCACCGGCAACATCACCGTCACCGTGGCGCAGCGCCTGCCCAACGGCAACCTGCTGGTGCGCGGCGAGAAGCTGCTCACCATCAACCAGGGCCAGGAACTGATCCGCATCACCGGCATCGTGCGCCCGCAGGACATCGGCCAGGACAACACCGTGCCGTCCACCCGCGTCGCCGACGCCAAGATTTCCTACACCGGCCGCGGCAGCCTCGCCGACGCCAACACCCAGGGCTGGCTGTCGCGCTTCTTCAACTCCAAGTGGATGCCCTTCTAAATGAAACTCCACGGGCCCATGACCATGAAAGTCGCAGCGCAGTACGAACGTGCGAACCCGCCCACCGCGTTCGCTCCCTCCCTTGCTCGGCGGGGGAGGGTTGGGGTGGGGGGCTTCGCGGTGCTGCTCGTGCTTTGCCTCGCTTTCGCGTTTCCCGCCCACGCCGACAAGATCCGCGACCTCGCCTCGGTCGGCGGCGTGCGCTCCAACCAGCTGATCGGTTACGGCCTCGTGGTGGGCCTGGACGGCTCCGGCGACCAGACCACGCAGGCGCCGTTCACCACGCAGAGCCTGGAGAACATGCTGCAGCAGTTCGGCATCAACGTGCCGGCGAACGTGCGTCCGCAGCTGAAGAACGCGGCGGCGGTGACGATCACCGCCGAGTTGCCGCCGTTCGCCAAGCCGGGCCAGACCATCGACGTCACCGTGGCCTCGATCGGCAACGCCAAGAGCATCCGCGGCGGCGAGCTCTTGATGTCGCCGCTGCGCGGCGCCGACGGCAACGTCTACGCGGTGGCGCAGGGCAGCGTGGTGGTGGGCGGCATCAGCGCGTCGGGCAAGAGCGGCTCCAGCGTGCAGAAGAACATCTCCGCCAGCGGGCGCATCCCGAACGGCGCCACGGTGGAGCGCAGCGTGGCGTCCGCGTTCGCTTCCAGCGACGACCTGCGCCTGAATCTCAACACGCCGGACTTCACCACCGTCACGCGCATCGTCGGCACGATCAACCGCACCTACGGCGCGGGCACCGCGCGCGCGGTGGACGGCGGCACGGTGGAAGTGCGCGTGCCGCAGGACCCCACCCAGAAGGTGGCCTGGCTGGGCACGATCCAGGACCTGGACGTGACCCCCGGCGCGCCGCCCGCGCGCGTGGTGGTGAACTCGCGCACCGGCACCGTGGTGATCGGTTCGGACGTGCGCGTCTCGGCGGCCGCGGTGGCGCACGGCGCGATCCAGGTGACGATCGGCGAGCAGCCGCTGGTCAGCCAGCCGGCGCCGTTCAGCAACGGCCAGACCACGGTGGTGCCGTCCAGCAACGTGCAGGTCAGCGAGGAGGGCGGACACATGTTCAAGTTCGGTCCGGGCGTGAGCCTGGACACCATCGTGCGCGCGGTGAACCAGGTGGGCGCCTCGCCCAGCGACCTGATCTCGATCCTGCAGGCGCTGAAGCAGGCCGGCGCGCTGCACGCGGACCTTGTCGTGATCTAGCGCCATGAGCGATCCCGCGCTGTCCGCCAACGCCTCGCTGAGCACCTGGACCGAACTGTCCGGGTTCGACCAGCTGCGCGCGCAGGCACAGCGCGACGGCAAGGCGGCGCTGCCCGCGGTGGCGAAGCAGTTCGAGGCGCTGTTCACCCAGATGATGCTGAAGTCCATGCGCGCGGCCAGCGACAGCTTCGGCAATGCGCTGGGTGACAGCGATGCCGGCAAGGCCTACCGCGACCTGTTCGACCAGCAGCTCTCGGTGAGCCTGGCGCAGGGCGGCAAGGGGCTGGGCATCGCGCAGATGCTGATCCGCCAGCTGGGCGGCACGGCCACGCCCACGCCAGCTGGCACGGGCGCCGCGATCGGCACGCTGGGTGGCACCGGTGCGCCGGCGACAACCAGTGCCGCGGACGGCCCTGACGGCATTGGCGACCCCACCCAGCTGCCGGCCACGCCGGACCAGTTCCAGCGCCGCCTCGCCAACGTGGTGGAAGCCGGCCGCGAGATCGGCCGCAGTGCGATGAAGTGGCTGCCGCAGGACGCGCAGGAATTCGTGCGCGCGCTGGCGCCGTATGCCGAGGCCGCGGCGCAGAAGCTGGGCTTGTCGGTGCGCACCGTGCTGGCGCAGGCCGCGCTGGAGACGCAGTGGGGCAAGCACATGCCGCGCAACGCCGACGGCTCCACCAGCTTCAACCTGTTCGGCATCAAGGCCGGCGGCAGCTGGAACGGAAGCAAGGTGAGCGTGCCCACGCTGGAATACGAGGGCGGCGTGGCGGTGCGCAAGCATGCGCAGTTCCGCGCCTACGATTCGCCGGCGCAGTCGTTCAAGGACTACGCCAACCTGATCGCCTCCAATCCGCGCTATGCCGCCGCGCGCGGGCATGGCGACGACGTGCGCGGCTTCGCCAGTGCGCTGGTGCGCGGCGGCTACGCCACCGATCCGTCCTACGCCGAGAAGATCAGCGCGGTCGCCAGCAGCCCGCAGATGCGCGCGGCGCTGGCCGCGCTCAAGAATCCGGCCGGCGGGCCGAACGAATAAGCGACCCCAGGAATCCCGTCCCATGTCCAGCCTGCTCAACATCGGCGTTTCCGGCCTCAATGCCGCCCAGCTCGGCCTGAAGGTCACCGGCAACAACATCGCGAACGCCGGCACCGACGGCTACAGCCGCCAGAACACCGTGCAGGTGGACCGGGTGGGCCAGAACAACGGCCGCTACACCCTGGGCACCGGCGTGGACGTGATCGCGGTGCAGCGCGCCTACAGCCAGTACCTCACGCAGACGCTGTGGAGCACCAACAGCGCGCTGCAGGGCGCCACCACCAGCAACGACCTCGCCACCACGCTGAACGGCCTGCTGAAGAACAGCGGCAACCTGCAGAGCACGCTGGACAGCTTCTACGGCGGCTTCAACGCGGTGGCGAACGCCCCGGGCGATCCTTCCGCGCGCCAGGCGCTGCTGGGCAACGCGTCGACGCTGGCGATGGCCTTCAACACCTTCGGCCAGCAGCTCGACCAGCAACGTACGCAGATCAACACGCAGATCACCGACGCCGTCGGCAACGCCAACTCGCTGGTCAAGCAGATCGCCGCGCTCAACACCAGCATCAGCCAGGCCGGCAATACCCAGCCCAACGACCTGCTCGACCAGCGCGACGGTCTGGTCAAGCAGCTGGCCGGCATCACCGGCATCTCGGTCGCCGCGCAGCCCGACGGCACGCTCAGCGTCTACAGCACCTCCGGCCAGGCACTGGTCAGCGGCAGCTACGCCTACGGCTTCCAGGTCGGCAGCGACACCTACGATGCCGGCAGCACCAGCGTGCTCGACGCCAGCGGCCACGACATCAGCTCGCGCCTCTCCGGCGGCACGCTGGGCGCGCTGTTGAACTATCGGCGCAACACGCTGGACCCGGCGCAGAACCAGCTGGGCCGCGCCGCGCTGGCGCTGGCGCAGAGCGTCAACGCGCAGCAGGCCAAGGGCCTGGACTTGAACGGCAACCAGGGCGCTCCGCTGTTCAGCGTGCCCGCCCCGACCGTGGCAGGCGCAAGCAGCAACCAGGGCAGCGCCACGGTGGGCGCCAGCGTGAGCGATCTCGGCGCGCTAACCAACGACAACTACGTGCTCACGTACACCGGCAGCGCCAGTGCGCCCTCGGTCAACGGCTGGGCGCTGGCCACCAGCAGCGGACGCACGGTGACGATGACCGCGAACGCCAACGGCACGCTGTCGGCCGAAGGCCTCACCTTCAGCGTGTCCGCCGGCGCCCAGGTCGGCGACAGCTTCCAGATCCGGCCCACCCGCAACGCGGCCAGCGGCCTCGCGCTGGCCACCAGCGATCCTTCCGCGATCGCCGCGGCGGCGGCGTTGAAAGGCACCGCCGCCGGCACCAACACCGGCGGCGCGACCATGAGCGCGGTGGGCGTGAGCGACAGCAGCAACGCGAACTTGTTCGCCGGCGCCACGGTGATGTTCGGTGCGGGCGGCAACTACACCGTCACCGACGGCGCCGGCAACAGCACCACCGGCACGTACACCAGCGGCACGGCGATCCAGTTCGACGGCTGGAGCCTCAGCCTCGCCGGCACGCCGGCCAGCGGCGACAGTTTCAGCGTGGCGAAGAACAGCGGCGGCCTCAACGACAACAGCAACGCGCTGGACCTCGCCGGGCTGGCCAATGCCGGCGTGCTCGACGGCGGTCGCACCTCGGCGGTGGGCGCCTATGCGAACCTCACCAACCAGGTCGGCCTCGCCGGCAGCATGGCGAGCAACGACCTCACCACCCAGACCGGCCTCTACCACCAGGCCGCCAGCGCCCAGCAGAGCTCGGCCGGCGTCAACCTCGACGAGGAGGCGGCTGGCCTGATCAAGTACCAGCAGGCCTACCAGGCTTCCGCGCAGGTGATCGCCACCGCGCAGACGCTGTTCACCAGCCTGATCGCCGCTGTGCAGAGGTAATCCATGATCCGCCTTTCCACCAGCTGGATGTACCAGCAGTCGCTGACCACCATGCTCGACCAGCAGGGCTCGCTCGCTGCCACGCAGAACCAGGTGAGCAGCGGCCAGCGCATCAACCTCGCTTCCGACGATCCGGCCGGCGCCACCCAGGCGGTGTCGCTCAACCACATCCTGGCCAGCACCGCGCAGTATTCCGCGAACATCGACGGCGCCAACGCGCGACTCTCCACGGAGAGCAACACGCTCAGCTCCTTCAATTCGCTGCTCGACCAGGCGCGCTCGATGGCGCTGCAAGGCATCAACGGCACGCTGTCGACCGCCGATCGCCAGAACATGGCCACCCAGCTCACCCAGATCCGTGCGCAGCTGGTGCAGCTGGCCAACACCACCGACGCCAGCGGCAACGCGCTGTTCGCCGGCACCAGCACCACCAGCACGCCGTTCGTGCTCAACAGCGACGGCTCGGTGAGCTACACCGGCAACCGCGACAACCAGATGACCGCGATCGGCAGCGGCCTGCGCATCCCGAACAGCGACGAGGGCGCGGGCCTGTTCATGAACATCCCGGCCGGCAATGGCTCCTTCGTCGCCGCCGCGACGGCCGGCAACACCGGCAGCTTGCTGGTGGGCGCCACCAGCGTCACCGACAGCAGCGCCTGGAAGGCCGCTACCGCCGCCGGCCCGGTGAACTACCAGATCAGCTTCGACGCCGCCGGCAACTGGATCGCCAGCGACGCCAACCACGGCAATGCGGTGGTGGGCACCGGCAGTTACCAGGACGGCGGCAGCATCAGCTTCAACGGCATGACCGTCGCCCTGAGCGGCACGCCCGCCGCCGGCGACACGATGAGCGTGAAATCCGGCCAGACCCAGGACGTGTTCGGCACGTTGACGAACATGATCAACGCGCTGAACGACGGCAGCCAGAACAACACGCAGCTCGGCAACACGATGAGCCGGCAGATCGAATCGATCGATCGCGCGCAGGACCAGGTCTCCAGCACCCAGACCGACGTGGGCGGCCGCCTGAACCGCCTCACCCAGCAGAAGAGCACCTACAGCGACCTCACCCTGACCTACCAGACCACCCTCTCCGGCGTGCAGGACACCGACATGGCCAGCGCCATCAGCAAGCTGATGCTGCAATCCACCGCCCTGCAGGCCTCGCAGCAGACGTTTGCGAAGGTGCAGGGGATGAGCCTGTTCAATTACCTGAAGTGACGGGTCGCGCGAGCCACAGCGGTTGCGGTGCGTTGGCCATTTCCCGAACGGGCACGGAGTAATCATGATGCCTTCCCATCCGTTGCACGACCCCACGCCGGATTTCGGGCGCCTGTACATATTCGGCGCAGGCGGCTTTGGCAGGGAGGTGGCGTGGCTGGCGGAACAGGCCTGGGGCGAGCGGGTCGAGCTGCGCCTGGTCGTGGATCATCCGCGCTATCTGACGGCGCCGGTCAACGGCATTCCGGTCTCGCTGCTGTCGGAACTGCCGCCGCGCGACGACGCCCGTTTCGTCGTGGCGCTCGGCGATCCGTCGCAGCGGCGGAGTGCGGTGGCTGCCCTGATCGCCGCCGGGCATCGTCCGGCAACACTGGTTCATCCGCGGGTCGAGGCCTCGCGCTTTGTCGAACTGGGCGCCGGTACCGTGGTCTGCGCGCGGTCGACGATCACCTGCAATGTTTCAACGGGCGAGCATGTGCAGATCAACCTGGCGTGCACGATCGGACACGACGTGATCCTGGGCGATTACGCCACCCTTTCCCCGGGGGTCAACGTGTCCGGATGCGTGCGTGTCGGCCGCGATGTGTTCATCGGCACGAATGCCTGCATCATCAACGGCAAGCCGGACCGGCCGCTGTCCATCGGCGATGGTGCGGTGATCGCCGCCGGCGCCTGCGTGACCAGGGACGTTCCGGCGAACTCGCTGGTTGCCGGCGTGCCTGCCGTCGTGAAAGGCCAGCGACCGTGACAATGCGTGTCCGCGCCGCTTCGCCGATCTCGCGAGGTCGAAGCCTGGTCGCGACAAAGCCATGTCATTCCCCATACTTTGCATAAGGAGCACGTCCACCATGTCGTCAAGCATTCCTGCCATCGATCTCCCCGGGCTCAAGAACCTTCTGAGTGAAGCGAGAGTCCAGAAAGGCGTCGACGACATATGGGGCATGGTCGGTGGCATCTTCGAGCAGGCGCAAAAAGAACTGCCTGCGCAGCACGCCATGTCGCGCAGGGAGCTGTCGTTTCATGACCATGTGAAGTTGCTCGGATACCTCTGTCTGCTGATCGGGGAGATTCCGGGCGACATCGTCGAAATCGGGGTCTGGAAGGGAAAGTCCCTGTGCTTCATGAGCCAGATATGCGGACGGAAGCGGCGGATCTTCGGAATCGATCCGATGGAGCTCGAGAAGCAGCCCGACGAGCTGGGCTACTACCACGGCAAGCTGTTCCCCGAAGCCAAGCTGATTCGTGGCTATTCGGAGCTGGCGGCGGATCGCGTTTACGCAGAGGCGCCCAGGACCGTGCTTCTGCACATCGATGGCGGACACGCCGGTCGCAATGTCCTGCTCGATTTTCTCTTGTATGCACCGAGCGTTGTGGCCGGCGGCTTTGTCGTGTTCGACGACTACGGCGACCACCGCTATTCGCCCGAAGTCGGTCCCGCAGTGGACCTGCTCAGGGTGGGTGGCTACTTCAACGATTTCCATGTCCTTGGCATTGTTCCCGGGTACGAGAACAGCTACCTGCTGCAGCGGAAGTGATTTTCCAGGTCCGGCCGGATCGTCAGCCGTCCAAGGCGGCGAGTCCGACGGGCATCACCGATCCGGCATCCAGGCGTCACGCCAGGCGACCAGGTTGTCGCCGGTGAGCATCCAGTCGCGCTGCACCATCGTGCGCAGCGCGTCGCCCATCTTCGCGGTGGCGTCAAGGTCACCGACGTGCATGCGGATCGCGTCCACCCATTCCTTGAAGCGGTTGCGCACGCGCGTCACCGGCAGGTCGCCCCGATAGCAGACGATGTCGCTGCACACCACCGGGAAGCCGCAGGCGCCGTATTCGAGCAGGCGCAGGTTGCTCTTGCAGGCGTTGAACAGGTTGTCCTCCAGCGGCGCCAGCGCGAGGTCGAGGTCGAGCGAGGCCAGGGCTGCCGGATACTTGTCGATGGGCACGCCGTCGTGGTGCTCGTGTACGTACGGACGCAGCTTCTCCGGGCACATGCCGAAGAACACCCATTCGACCTCGCCGGCCAGCTCGCGCACCACGTCGGCGATCAGTTCCAGGTCGCCGCGGTGGCTGCTGCCGCCGGCCCAGCCCACACGCGGTTTGGCGCCTTTGCGGCGCCGGCTGGCCAACTGTCGCCACCAGTCCAAGGGCAGGCGGTTCGGCACCACGCGGATGTCGCTGTGCATGTCGGCGAACTGCTCGGCCAGTGGCGCGGTGGAAACCACGAAACGGTCGGTGAGTGCCACGGCCTTGCGCAGCGACTTCAGCACGTCCTTGGGCACGCCGTCGCGATGCACGCTCTTGAGCGGCAGGTTGGGCAAGTAGTCGTCCAGCTCGTAGACCTTGAAGGCGCGGCTGAAGTCACGGTAGCCGCGCATGGTCTCGAGCTGGCTGTCGCTGAGCTGGCGCTGCAGCACGATGGTGGACGGCGCGTAGCGCTCCATCCCGATCGGCTCCAGGTGCATCGGTGCGATCGCGCCTTCGGCCAGTCCCTCCCGCTGCATGGCGTGGAACGGTTGCCGGATGCGGTAGTGGCCGCAGCCGTTGGCATCGGCGGCCACGCAGAACAGGCGGGGCAGCAGCGGCTGCTCGAAGGGCTGCCAGGCCTGCGGCCGGAGCTGGTCGAGGTCGAAGCCGTTGCCGGCCAGGCTGAGGTTGCGGTTGTAGGCCGGATCGCGTGCCAGCAGCGGCAACCACTTGCGGTACATCGCCTGCTGCTCGCCCTTGAAGCGCGCGTGCTTGGCTTCCTGGGCGGTCTGGTCCACCTTGTTCTGGCTGACGCTGCCCTCGTGCATCAGGCGCGCATAGGGCGTCCACACCGTGAGGTAGCCAGCCTGATGCACCTTGAGGCACAGGTCGACGTCGTTGTAGGAGACCTTGAAGTCCTGTTCGTCCAGCCCGCCGACTTCCTCGTACACCGACTTGCGAATCATCAGGCAGGCGGCGGTGACCGCGGTGTAGTTCTGGTCCACCTGCAGGCGATGCATGTAGCCGGGCGCGTCCATGGGCTCGCCGATGAAGGGGTGGTCGGCCGGCCCGCGCAGGCCCAGCACCACGCCGGCGTGCTGGATGCGCCCGTCGGGGTAGTGCAGCTTGGCGCCGACGATGCCCACCTCGGGCCGTTGCGCGTGGTTGAGCAGCGCCTCGATCCAGTCCTGGTGCAGCACCGCGGTGTCGTTGTTGAGCAGGACCAGGTATTCGCCGCGCGCCTGTGCCGCGGCGAAATTGTTGATTGCGGAGTAGTTGAACGGATGCGGCCAGCGCAGCACGCGCAACTGCGGGTTGTTCAGCCGCTCGATGCCGTCGAGATAGGCACACGCGGCCGGGTCGCGGCTGTCGTTGTCCACGATCAACAGTTCGTAGTTTTTGTAACTGGTCTTGGCGAGCAGGCTGTCGATCAGGCCGTTGAGCATCGGCAGCTGGTCGCGGGTGGGGATGATGATCGAGACCGGCGGCTGGCGATCGTGCAGATAACGCACGCGATGGACGCCGGTCAAAGCGTCGGACGCGATTTCGTGGCGGATGCCCAGGCGGTCGAGATGACCTGCCACGACCGCGGCGGCATGCTCGCGCACCGGTGGCGATGCCAGCCATTGCGCGTAGGGTTGGCCGGCGCGGTACAGCACCTCGGCAAGATGTCCCACGGATTGCAGGCCATGTTGTTCGATGCTGCGGAACGCGAAGTCGTAATGGGCGAGCGGCCCGCGTTGCGCATTCAATCCGCCCAGTTCGAGCAAGGCTTCCCTGCGCATGGCCAGGGTGCGGCCCAGGTAGGGATAGCTGCGCAACATGTCCAGGTTCAGGTCGGGCTTGAGGATCGGCTGCCCGTAGCCATCGCCGACACGCGTGTCCTCGTCGACATAGCAGCAGGCGTGCTCCGGATGGGTGCCGGCGTTCTCGGCCAGCAGCAGCAGCGCATGCGGCGCCAGCTCGTCGCCGGCGAACAGCGGGAGCAGCCAGTCCGCGTCGCTGGCGGCGGCCAGTTCATTGAAGCGTTCGACCCAGTCGCCATGCAGCGATTGCAGTGCGGCGCCGGGGCAGGCGAGATCGTCACGATCCGACAGCACGGTCACGCGCAGGTCGCGATGCTGCTGCCCGGCGAGGCTGTCGAGGCTGGCCTGGACGTCGGCGGCCGTGCCGTCGGTGTCGATGACGACGACTTCCACGGAAAACGGGGTCTGTCGGCCTTGGGCCAGCGCGGCGTGTTGCGGCGTAAGCCGCTGGGGCTGCAGCCAGTGGCGATAGATCTCTTCGGGGGTGGCGGCGCGGAAGCTGACGGCCGGATCCCGGCCATCCTCCAGCACCGAACTGCGGAAATAGTCGCCGTGATGGACGGCGACGATTTCGTCCGTGTGGGCGTGGCGCACGCCCATGTCGAGCAGACGCTCCCACAAATCCCAGTCGCCCGGATGAAAGTACTTCCAGCACCCGGGGTTGTAGCGGAAAGTCTTCAGCCCGGCGTGGTACAGGCTGCCGATGCGCGATATTTCGCTGAAGCGCGGGATGGCGCTGCCGACCACGCCCTGCTCGTTGCCGTCGTCGTCCAGGAAGCGGACGCGTCCGTGCGCCCATTCGGCGCGGTTTTCCCGTGCGGTGCGCAACAGGCTCGAAAGGTGATCGGGCAGGAATTCGTCATCGTCGTCCAGATGGGCAATCCACGCGCCGCGGGCCACGCGCAGGCCGAAGTTGACCGGCTTGATGCCGGCCACGTACCACATCGGCCCCTTCGACGACGGGTATTTCCCGCGTCGGCGCAGGTTGTGGAAGCGTATGCGCGGGTCGTCCTGCGCGGCCGCATGCAGGATCGCCGCCTGCGACGCTTCCATGCAGTCGCCGACGATCAGCAGCTCCCAGTTCGCGTGATCCTGGCGCTGCACGCTCGGCAGCGTGCGCTGCACGATCAGCTCGGCACGGTTGTACGTGGGAACGATGACCGAGACCAGCGGTTGTTCGCCGTAGGCCGCCGCATAGCCGGGAGCGCGGCGGATGCGTTCGAGGCACGCCGCATCGCCGGCGCGGAGCCGCGTCTTTTCCCGCAGGGCATGTTCGTCGAAGAATTGCTGCATCAGTCCGATGCGCTGTTGCAGCTTTTCGCAGTGCTGCTGCAGCAGGGCCGTCTCGGTGTGGCTCATGGGTGGCATGTCCCGGCGGGATGGCTGCTCGTCGGCCGGATCGTGCCGGCCGCTTCGGCAAGCACGCTAGCCAGCGATTCGCAGACGCGGCGGATCTGCGTCGTCGTGATGTCCAGGTAGAACGGCAGGCCGAGCAGGCGCTCCGAAAGCGAATGCGCCACGGGCAATGGCTCGGCACCAAAGCTGGCGAAGGCAGGGTGACGGTCGAGGGTGGGGCAGTACCACTGCCGCGTCTGGATGCCGCGCGCGACCAGCTCCTGCTGGATTTCCCGGGCGTGCACGCCGGATGGCAGCGCCACCACCAGGATCGGGTACACGCCGCCCACCGCCTGTTCCTGCAGGACGACTGCCGGGCAGGATCGCTGCAGTTGCCTGAGGTAGCGCGCCTGCAGCGCGCGGCGCGAACGTTCGATGTCGGGCCATTGATCCAGCGAGGCCAGTGCGACGGCGGCGTGGTACTCGCTGAGCTTGCCGTTGCCGCCGGGGAAGAACACCTGGCTGCCGTGCTCGAGATCGATGCCGAAATTGCTCAGCGTGCGTATCCGCGCGGCCATCGCGCGGTCGCGAGTGACGACGAAACCGCCCTCGCCGGCGGCGAGCGCTTTCGTGGCGTGCAGGCTGAAGGCCACGTGGCAGCGCCGCGCGGCCTGCTGGTTGCCGAAGGCGCCCGCGGCATCGATGAGTACGGGAATGCCGGTGTCCTCGACGAAGCGATCCCACGCCGTGATGTCTTGCGCGAGCCCGAACGTTGCGACGGGCATGACGGCGTCGATCCGCCGGGATGTCGCGATCCGCCGCGCGATTTCCGGTGTGAGCAGCCAGTTGCCGGCGGCCACGTCGGCGATCAGCGGCATGTGGCCGACGCGGATGACGGCGGTGGCGGTGGCGACGAAGGTGAGTGCCGGCAGCAGTACCTGTGCGCCGGACGGAAGCTGCATGGCGCCCAGCGCCAGCTCGAGCGCGGCGGTGCCGCTGGACAGGCTGACCACGGCGGGACTGTCGCCGGGGTCGAGCTGCGTGGCCAGCCGCTGCTCCAGTTCGTTCGCGAGCGGACCGAAATTGGTGTACCAGCGCGCGGCGTCGATGCGTCGAAGATACGGCAGCAACGCGTCGGCGTCCGGCAATTGCGCGCGCATCAACGGAATTGTCGAGGCGTGCCCGATTGCCTCGTCCTGCATGGTGGCCGCTTGCATGTGCCTGTGCCTCGCGATGGAAGTTCCGGCGCTCGCGACATCGACGGTTTTACGTCGCGGAGCGGCCTTCCATCGGTTGGAGCAAGGTTGGTGCCAAGCCGTGGATCGGTCTGCAGGAGAGCTGTTGCGCCGGCTTGAAGGTCCAGGCAACGCAAGGAGTTGTCGACAAGCCATACGACCGATACCTGCCGCAGGCAGGATCAGGCGCATATCCCGTGCCAACGCAAAGAAATTTCGGGAAATGACTCAAGAAGCCCGCGCCACCGCCGAAACATCCCCTGAGGCGGTTGGCACTCCGGTCTAGGAGCACCGCCGGAGAAGGTATCCGACAGCTTCAAGACCGCTTAATTAGGAGACATCCCATGTCACTGGTCATCAACACCAACGTTTCCTCGCTGAACGCGCAGAACAACCTGACCAAGTCGCAGAGCGCGCTGGCCACCGCCACCATGCGCCTGTCCTCGGGCTTGCAGATCAACAGCGCCGCCGACAACGCCGCGGGCTTCGCGATCGCCCAGCGCTACACCACCCAGATCGGCGGCCTGTCCCAGGCCAGCGCGAACGCCTCGGACGCGATCAACCTGGCGCAGACCGCCGGCTCGGCGCTGGACCAGGTCACCGCCAACCTGCAGGCGATCCGCGATCTGGCCGTGCAGTCCGCCAACGGCACCTACACCGCCTCGGACCGTTCCTCGATCGACCAGGAAGTGCAGCAGCGCCTGGCGGAAATCACCCGCATCGCCAACCAGACCTCGTTCAACGGTTCCAAGGTGCTGGATGGCTCGCTGGGCACCAAGAGCTTCCAGGTCGGCGCCGACGTGGGCCAGACCATCAGCGTGAATCTGCAGACCAGCGTGAAAGCTTCCGCGATGGGCTCGATCGCCCAGATGGAGACCGGCAACCTGAGCGGTGCCTTCGTCGACGCCAGCGGCAACCCCCAGACGATGGACCTGAGCAAGATCTCCGTCACTGGCACCGACGGCAAGTCCGTCACGCTTTCCGGCAAGGCCGGCAGCGTGCAGGACCTGGCCGACGCGATCAATGCCGCGGGCGCCACCGGCGTCAGCGCTGCGGTCGACGGCAAGGGCGGTGTCAGCCTGTTCGCCAACGGCAGTTTCACGGTGGCCGACAGCGGCGCGGCCGCAAGCGGCGCGGTGACCACCACTGCGATCACCAGCGGCGCCTACGTGAACGGTTCCACCACGGCCACGGACGCCTCGGGCAGCATCGCCACCTCGGGTTCGCTGGCCACCGGCAACGTGCAGACCGTCAACAGCGCCAACGCGCTGATCTCCCAGGTGGACGTGGCCCTGAAGTCGGTGGCCGACTTCGCCGCCCAGCTGGGCGCGGTGCAGAACCGCTTCCAGTCCACCATCGCCACGGTGGCGGCGCAGTCCACCAACCTGCAGGCCTCGCGATCCACGATCCAGGATGCGAATTTCGCGGCCGAGACCGCGGCGCTGAGCAAGGCGAATGTGCTGCAGCAGGCAGGCATCTCGGTGCTGGCCCAGGCCAATGCCAATCCGCAGATGGCGCTGAAGCTGCTGCAGTGACGGCGGCTGCGGAACCGCCCGCGTGGCGCGGGCGGTTCCGCTCTCGATGGCGGCCCCGATGGGCCGCCATCATTCCGAGGGTTCCAGGCAAAGCCCATGCGGCTGGCGTGAGTTTTGCCTGTGATTCTTGAATCCCGGTCGATCGGGAGTGGATCACCACAGGAACAGTCCCATGACCTCCATCTCCGGCGTCGGCACCACCACGACCACCACGGGCACGGGCAGCACCAGCAACCCGGGCAGCGGCCTGCTCAGCTCGGCAGGCATCGGTTCGGGACTGGACGTCAATGCCATCATCACCGCGCTGGTCAATGCCAAGCAGGCCGGCCCGGCGCAGCAGATCAGCAGCCAGACCACGCAATTGCAGGCACAGGAGGCGGGGCTGACCGCACTGGGCAGCGCGCTGAACTCGCTGCAGACCACGCTGGGCAAGCTCGGCAGCAGCCTCACTTTTACTACCTATGCAGCCACGCTGGGAAACACCGCACTGGGTACCACCAGCACCTTGCCCAACGCGCAGCCGGGCAGCTACAACCTGACGGTGAACCACCTGGCTACCGCGCAGACGCGGGCCAGCAGCGCCTATGCGTCGGGCAGCGCGGTGGGCGCCGGAACTTTGACGGTGAGCGTCGGCAACCAGTCGATGAACCTCAATGTCTCGGCGACCGATTCGATCAGCAGCATCGCCACGGCGATCAACCAGTCCAGCGGCAACCCCGGCGTGCAGGCCACGATCGTCAACGGTGCGAACGGCGCGCAGCTGCTGCTGACCTCCACCAAGACCGGCGTGGCCAATGGCTTCACCGTCAGCGCGGGTTCCGGCAGCAGCGCGGGGCTGACGTCGCTGGCCAGCACGCTGAACACGGCGGGATCCAACGAGGCCAGCGACGCCAGCCTGAGCATCGACGGCATCGCGGTGACCAGCGCCAGCAACTCGGTCAGCGGCGCGCTGAACGGGGTCACCCTGAACCTGGTTGCCACCGGCTCCAGCACGCTGACGGTGAGCCAGGACACCAGCGCGGTGACCGGCGCGGTGTCGGACTTCGTCAACGCCTACAACAGCTACATCTCCACCGTGGGCACGCTGAGCAGCTACGACCCGAGTTCCAAGCAGGGCGGGGTGCTGCTGGGCGACACCACGCTGATGTCGGTGCAGCGCCAGGTCAACAGCGTGCTGAGCAGCAGTGTGCCGGGCAACAGCATCGGTTCGCTGGCGGCACTGGGCATCACGCGCAATGCCGACGGCACGCTGTCCTCCAACAGCAGCACGCTGAGCAGTGCGCTGCAGAGCAACCCGGGCGCGGTGCAGGACCTGTTCGCCGGCACCAACGGCTACGCCACCCGCCTCAACAGCATGCTGGACGGCTTCACCGCCAGCAACGGCATCCTCGCCACGCGCACCGCCAGCATCCAGAGCCAGCTCAGCAACCTGAGCCAGCAGTCGACGGCGCTCACCGCGCGCATGAACGTGTACGCGACCCAGTTGCGCCAGCAGTACACCGCGCTGGACACGCTGATGTCCTCGCTCAACAACACCAGCAGCTACCTCACCAGCTCGCTGCAGGCGATGTTGAACAGCAACTCATCGAACAAGTGACGGAGGCCCAGTCATGACGAACGCCTACATGCGCCAGGCCAGCGCGATGTACCAGCAGACCCGCGCCGAAGGCCGCGTGGAAGGCGCCGACCCGCACCAGCTGATCGCCATGCTGCTTGACGGCGCGATCGAGCGCATCGCGCAGGCGCGCGTGCACCTGCATCGCGGCGACGTGCCGGCCAAGGGCGCCGTGGTCACCAAGGCGGTGGCGATCGTGGGCGAGCTGCGCGCCAGCCTCAACCACGAGGCCGGCGGCTCGGTGGCCCAGCGGCTGGATTCGCTGTACGACTACGTCAATCGCCGTCTGTTGTTCGCGCAGCTCAACAATGACGACGAGGCGCTGGCCGAGTGCGCACGCCTGCTCGAACCGGTGCGCGACGGCTGGAACGGCATCCGTGACGCCTACCTCGCCGGCCGGGCCGGGAGCGCCGCGTGACTGCGGGACACGTCCTGCTGGAACGTGCGCTGGCGGTCAGCACCTCGATGCTGGCGGCGGCGCGCGAAGGCCACTGGGGCAGCCTGCCCGGGCTGGACGCCGAGCGCCAGCCGCTGCTGCGTGCCGGCCATCCGCACGACACGCGCAGCCGCGAACTGCTGCAGCAGCTGCTGGCCTGCAACGAGGAAATGCTGGACCTCGCCGCGCGCGCGCGCACCGAAGTCGCCGACGCGCTGGGCCGCCACGGTTACGCGCATCAGGCCCTGCGCACCTACGTCGACCTTGCCGGCTGAGTACGGCGGCCGGTCGGCGCATCGCGTCATGGTCGCCGCGCGCTTGATCCGCGGGCGTCCGGCGAGCATCTTGCTGCGGCAATATCAGCCTTGGGCCGGCCGACGGCCCGGATAGCCACGCGGAGCCGACATGACTGCCAGCAGCTGGGACGAATTCGATCAACGCCTGAGCAGCGAGGAACACCTGCACGCCGACAGCGAGCCGCTGGCTTGGCCGCCGTCGCCGGAGCTGCTGCAGCGGCTGGCCGAGCGCAATGCGAACACCCTGGCGACGCTGGCCGCGCTGGAAGAGCGCCGTGCCGACCTCGGCGACGACGACAATCCGTTGATGCAGGAAATACTGCGCATGGATGCCAAGCTCACTGCGCTGGTGGAGATCGTGAACCAGTTGCTGGCGCCCGCCGCCGCGCTGCCGCCGCGCCGGACGCTGCGCTTCAACGCGGTGGGCGCCGTGCTGCCGGCCGCGCTGCTGCCGGCCGGCGAGGGCCTGCTGCTGCGCCTGCGCTTCGATGCCTGCCGCAGCCTGCCGCTGGAATTGGCCGGCCGGATGGTGCGCACCGTCGATGAAAGTCGGGGCTTCGTCGAGTTCGCCGTGCAGGGTGACGCGACAAGTGACGCGATTGAGCGCCTCGTGTTCCGCCATCACCGACGCAAAGTGGCAGAGGCGCGGCAGCAGCTTGGCTGACACTCCGACGGAGTTGTCATTTCACATGTGATATCGATCACACTTGCGTGATCCGGGCAGAGATTTTTTCGACGGCCGTCACGTGCTTCCGGATGGCTTCGTCACAGCACCGATTTTTCGCAAAGACCTTTCGTGTCATGCGCTTGCGGCAAACTCTTGCGCATGCCGGCGCGCCGCAGCCGCCGTTTTCATGCAGCCGGGCGACGCTTTGCCGTCGCGACCGCCGTCAAAGTTGGCCCCCTTGTTGCTCTCCGTTCATCAAGCCGGCGACGGAAAGCCGGCACTGACGAACAGCGCACCCCGATGGAAGCCGAAGGGTCGCGACGAGTGCGGTAAGGAGAAGGGGCTGTGCAGAAATTCGATTTCCTCGTCATCGAGTCCGATGCGGCGCGTGCCGAAGCCGTGCTGTCGGCGCTTCACTTCCTGGGCTACCGGCCGCAGCTCGCCGCCGAATGCCGATCGGTCGACGAATCCACCCACGCATGGCAGGCGGTCTATGTCGGCAAGGTCGAGAGCGAGGCCGCGGCCGAACGCCAGCTGGCCCTGCTCGGCGACGCCGCGAACCATGTGCCGATGCTGGTGGCCGCCGATGCACCGCTGGCCGAGCGCTGCGCGCGGATGGCCTCGCCGTCCGCCACGCGCATGGCCGTGCTGGAGTTTCCGCTGCGCTACGAGCAGGTGGCCGAGGCGCTGCGCAGCGTCCACACGCGCCTGCTCGGCGGCCAGTCCACCGCGCTGCGCTTCGTGGGCCATTCGGCGCCGATGGTGCAAGTCAATGCGCTGATCCGCCAGGTGGCGCCGTTCGATTCCACCGTGCTGGTGCTGGGCGAGTCGGGCACCGGCAAGGAGATGGTGGCGCGCGCCATCCACGAGCAATCCTCCCGCCGCGACAAGCCGTTCGTGGCGATCAACTGCGGCGCGATCCCGGCCGAGCTGCTGGAAAGCGAGCTGTTCGGCCACGAGAAGGGCGCCTTCACCGGCGCGATCAGCGCGCGCAAGGGCCGCTTCGAGCTGGCCGAGGGCGGCACGCTGTTCCTCGACGAGATCGGCGACATGAGCCTGCCGATGCAGGTGAAGCTGCTGCGCGTGCTGCAGGAGCGCGTGTACGAGCGCGTGGGCGGAAGCAAGACCCAGCGCTGCGACGTGCGCATCATCGCCGCCACCCACCGCGACCTGGAACAGGCGATCGGCGAGGGCAAGTTCCGCGAGGATCTTTTCTATCGCCTCTCCGTGTTCCCGCTGGAATTGCCGGCGCTGCGCGAACGGCTGGAGGACCTGCCGGTGCTGATCGAGGAGTTCAACCAGCGCCTGGCCCGCCGCGGCCTCGACGTGGCGCGCTTCAGCGCCGGCGCGATGCACACGCTGCGCGAGCACGCCTGGCCGGGCAACGTGCGGGAGCTGGCCAACCTGGTCGAGCGCATGGCGATCCTGTGCCCGCACGGCGAGGTGCGCGCCAGCGAGCTGCCGGTGAAATACCGCCACGGGCCGGCCGGCGAGGAAGTGCACGGCGCGGCCCTGCTGGCGCTGATGGAGGATGTCCAGGCGTCGGCGGCGGGCATGCTCGGCGTGCATCCGGTGGACGAGTCGCAGCGCCTGCTGCCGGAAGACGGCATCGACCTGAAGGACCATCTCGCCGACATCGAGGTGGGGCTGATCCGCCAGGCGCTCGACGCCACCGGCGGCGTGGTGGCGCACGCCGCGCGCCTGCTGCGCATGCAGCGCACCACGCTGGTGGAGAAGCTGCGCAAGTACGGCTTGCAGGCGAACGGACTGGCGGCCTGAGGCACGCCGCCACGCATCGCGTGCGATGCGTGGCACGGCTCCTGCATTCATCCCCTGCAAACCCGTCGCGTGACGGGATTCCGTCTTCCACCCATCGGCATGGACACCGCGGCATGAGCACGATCGACGTCAACAACCTGCTTGCCCAGATGCGCCAGATGACGGCGCAGGTGCGCATGCCGGAAACCGCGGTGCAGGCGCCGGCGGGCGGCGGCCCGGCGAATTTCTCCACGCTGCTGCGGCAGTCCATCGCCGCGGTCGGCAACAGCCAGGTCGAGGCGGGCAACATGGCCGCGAGCTTCGAGCGCGGCGACCCCGGTGCCGACCTCGGCCGCACCATGATCGCGGTGCAGAAGGCGGATCTCTCGCTGCGCACCGCGGTGGCGGTGCAGAACAAGCTGGTCGACGCCTACAAGGACGTCATGAACATGTCGGTCTGACGCCGACACCCCGATCACCGAACAGCCCTGACCGACGAGCAGCAGCATGGCCGACAACGCCATCGCGACGACCGCCAACAACAGCGGCGCGCGCCTGGACTCCCTCAAGCAGATCACCCGCAATCCGGCGGCGCGCCAACTCGCGCTGCTGGTGGCGGTGGCCGCGGCGGTGGCGCTGGGCGTGGCGGTGGTGTTGTGGTCGCGCGGCCCGAACTACGGCCTGCTGTACGCGGGGCTGGACCAGAAGGACGCCGCCGCGATCGCGCAGGAGCTGCAGGCCTCCGACACCGTGTACAAGCTGGGCGGCGACGGCACCTCGATCATGGTGCCGGCCGCCGACCTCGCCGCGCTGCGGCTGCGGCTGGCGGCGAAGGGCCTGCCGCAGGGCAGCGCCGCGATCAACACGCCGCCGGCCGGCGACTCGCCGTTCGGCATGAGCGACCTCGCCGAGCGCACGCGCTACCAGCAGATGCTGGAGAGCGACCTCGGCTCCACCATCGCCTCGCTGCAGTCGGTGCGCGCCGCGCGCGTGCACCTGGCGATGCCCAAGCCTTCGGCTTTCATCCGCGACAGTCGCGGCGCCAGCGCCTCGGTGTTGCTCACGCTGTACCAGGGCCGCCAGCTCGACGCGGGCCAGGTGGCGGCGATCGTGCACCTGGTGGCGTCCAGCGTGCCGGGGCTGGATCCCAACCAGGTCTCGGTGGTCGACCAGCAGGGCCGGCTGCTGACCGGCAATGCGGACGCGCCCGGCGAGACCGGCGACAACCGCCTGCGCCTGGCCACGCGCATCGAGAACACCTATGCCCAGCGCATCGAGGAACTGCTGACGCCGCTGGTCGGGCCCGGCCGCGTGCGCGCGCAGGTCAACGCGGACCTGGATTTCAGCCAGACCGAGAAGGCCAGCGAAACCTACGGCCACGATCATCCGGCGCTGCGCAGCGAGCAGGTCAGCAGCGAGCAGCGCAGCGACGGTGGTGCCGCCGCCGGCGGCGTGCCCGGTGCGCTCAGCAACCAGCCGCCGGCGACGGTGGCGCAGCCCACCGCCGCGAAACCGAACGCCGGCGCGGCCGCCGCGCCGGGCAACACGGCGTCGACCACCACGAGCAGCCGCGACGGCGAGAGCTCCAGCAGCGCCACGCGCAATTACGAACTGGACCGCACCATCAGTCACGTCAGCGATCCGGCCGGCCGGCTGGCCCGCCTCACCGTGGCGGTGGTGGTGGACGACAAGCTCGCGGCGGCCGTCGCCGGCGCCGCCAGCAGTGCCAGGGACGTGCCGTTCACGCCGCAGGAACTGCAGCACCTCACGGACCTGGTGAAGAATGCCGTGGGTTTCGACGCCGCGCGCGGCGACAGCGTCAGCGTGATCAACCAGGCCTTCCACCGCAACGCCGCGCCGGACGCGGCGCCCGCGACGCCGCTGTGGGAACGCCCCGGCGCGCTGGACCTGATCAAGCAAGGCCTCGGCGTGCTGATCGCACTGTTGGTCGCGTTCGGCCTGCTGCGCCCGCTGCTCAAGGGCCTGCTGCGCGGCGGGCCGTCGAAGGAAATCCTGGCGGCGCCGCTGCCGACCGTGTCCGTGCGCGTGGGCGACGACGAGCCGCAGGAGGGCGGCCGGCTGTCCGGCAGCCAGCCGGCCCGCCTCGACGCGGCGCCGGCGCTGGCCTACGAACAGCGCATCGGCCAGGCCAGGCGCATGGTCGGCGAGAACTCCCGGCAGGTGGCCCAAGTGGTAAGGAACTGGGTGAACGAAGATGGCAATTAACCGTCACGAGGCGCCCGTCACCGGCGCGCAGCGCGCGGCGATCCTGCTGCTCACGCTCGGCGAGCAGGACGCGGCCGAGGTGCTCAAGCACCTGAGCGCGCGCGACGTGCAGGCGGTGGGCAGCGCGATGGCCGCGCTCTCCAGCGTCTCGCGCGAGCAGGTGACGGACGCGCTGGACAAGCTCGACGAGGACATGGGCCGGCAGACTTCGCTGGGCGTCGGCACCGAGGAATACATCCGCAAGATCCTGACCAACGCGCTGGGCGAGACCAAGGCCGGCGGCCTGATCGACCGCATCCTGCTCGGCCGCAGCTCGAAGGGGCTGGAATCGCTGAAGTGGATGGAGAGCCGCGCGATCGCCGAGATGATCAACCAGGAGCACCCGCAGATCATCGCGCTGGTGCTGGCGCACCTGGAGCCGGACCAGGCGGCCGAGGTGATCGGCTACCTGCCGCCGCGCGTGCGTTCCGACGCGGTGATGCGCATCGCCACGCTCGACGGCGTGCAGCCGCACGCGCTGAACGAGCTGGACGAGATCATGGAGCGCCAGTTCAACGGCAACACCAAGAAGCTGAAGTCCGCCAACGTGGGCGGGCTGAAGGCGGCCGCCAACATCCTCAACGCGATGGACAGCACCCGCGAAGCCGAGCTGATGACCGCGATCCGCAGCCAGGACGAGGCGCTGGGCGGACGCATCGAGGACCTGATGTTCGTGTTCGAGGATCTCGCCGAACTGGACGATCGCGGCATGCAGACCCTGCTGCGCGAGGTGCCGTCGGGCATCCTGATCACCGCGCTGAAGGGCGCCGAGCCGGCGATCCGCGAGAAGATCTTCGCGAACATGTCCAAGCGCGCCGCCGACATGATGCGCGACGACCTGGAAGTGAAAGGCCCGGTGCGCCTCAGCGAGGTCGACGCGGCGCAGAAGGAAGTGCTGGCCGCGGCCAGGAAGCTCGCCGACGCCGGCCAGCTCAGCCTGGGCGGTGCCGGGGATGACTACGTCTGATGGCGGCCGCGATCCACGATGCCGCGATGGACTTCCGGCGCTGGGAGATGCCGCAGGTCGGCAACGAGTCGGAGGCGGCGCAGGACGACGCGGTGCCGCCGCAGCCGACCGTGCGCGAGTTGGAGGCGCTGGAGCAGCAGGCGCGCGATGAAGGTCGCGCCGCCGGCCTCGCCGAAGGACGGGCCGCGGCCGCGCAGGAACTGCGCGAGCGGCTGGCGCAGCTCGACGCCGTGTATGAAGCGGCAGCGCGCCCGCTGCAGGCATTCGACGAACAGGTGGCGCAGGAGCTGGCCCGCCTCGCGATGGTGATGGCCGGCCGGGTGGTCGCGCACGAGCTGCAATTGTCGCCCGAGCTGGTCGTACGTGCCGTGCGCGAGGCGGCCAACGCGCTGCCCGCGGCGACCCGCGAATTGCGCGTGCATCTGCATCCGCAGGACCTCGCCCTGCTGCGGGAACTCGGCGCGGCCGAACGCCACTGGCAACTGCTGGCCGATCCCGCGCTCGCGCGCGGCGACTGCCGGCTGGAAAGCGAACACTCGCGCCTCGACGCGCGGGTGGAAACCCGCCTCGCGGCGGTGGTCGATGCCGTGCTCGGCGAAGCTGCCGGGCCGCACGAGAGCGCGGCATGAACGCCGTGGCCGATCCGGCCGCGCGCCGCGAATGCTGGCAGCGCCAGTTCGCGCGGCAGGCCGCCCGCGCCGCCGCGGCGCGCACGCTCAGCGTGGAAGGCAGCCTGCGTCGCGTGGTGGGGCTCACCCTCGAAGCCGAAGGCTGCGAGGCCGCGCTGGGTGCGCGTTGCCTGGTCGACACCGCCGACGGCGCCACGCTGGAAACCGAAGTGGTGGGCTTCGCCGACGAACGCCTGCTGCTGATGCCGGTGGGCGACATGCACGGCGTGTTGCCGAACGCGCGCGTGCGCCCCTGCGCGCGCAGCGGCGGCCTGCCGGTGGGCCGGCAGTTGCTGGGCCGGGTGGTCGGCGCCGACGGCCTGCCGCTGGACGGCCAGGGCGCGCTCGATGCCGACGAACATGCCGCGCTGAAGAACGAGCCGATCAACCCGATGGCGCGCAAGCCGATAGCCGCGCCGCTGGACGTGGGCGTGCGCGCGATCAACGCCTTGCTCACCGTGGGCCGCGGCCAGCGCCTGGGCCTGTTCGCGGGCTCCGGCGTGGGCAAGTCCACCCTGCTCGGCATGATGACGCGCTACACCGACGCCGACGTGGTGGTGGTGGGCCTGATCGGCGAGCGCGGCCGCGAGGTGAAGGAATTCGTCGAACACACATTGGGGCCGGAGGGCAGGGCGCGCGCGGTGATCGTGGCCGCGCCCGCCGACGCGCCGCCGCTGAAGCGCCTGCGTGGCGCGCAGTACGCCACCGCGATCGCCGAATGGTTCCGCGACCAGGGCCTGCGCGTGCTGCTGCTGATGGATTCGCTGACCCGCTACGCCCAGGCGCAGCGCGAGATCGCGCTGGCGATCGGCGAGCCGCCCGCGACCAAGGGTTATCCGCCGTCCGTGTTTGCGCTGCTGCCGGCGCTGGTCGAGCGTGCGGGCAACGACGCCGAGGGGCGCGGTTCGATCACCGCGTTCTACACCGTGCTCACCGAGGGCGACGACTACCGCCACGATCCGATCGCCGATGCGGCGCGCGCGATCCTGGACGGCCATGTCGTGCTGTCGCGCGACCTCGCCGAGGCCGGCCACTACCCGGCGATCGACATCGAGGCCTCGATCAGCCGCGTGATGCCGCAGGTGACGGCGCGCGAGCACTTGCAGGCGGCGCAGCGCTTCCGTCGCGTCTACTCGGCCTATCGCCAGCAGCGCGACCTGATCGCGGTGGGCGCCTACCAGAAGGGGTCCGACCCGCAGGTGGACCTGGCCATCGAACTGTGGCCGCAGTTGCGCGACTTCCTGCAGCAGGAAGTCGACGAACCGATGACGCTCGAAACCGCCGTCGAGCGGCTCGGCAAGCTCGCCGAACAGGTGACCGCATGAATTCCCGCTCGAAACGCCTGCAACCGGCGGTGGACCAGGCCCACCAGCAGACCGAGGATGCGATGGCGAAGCTGGCCACGCAGCAGCAGCAGCTGGCGAAGGCCGAACACCAGCTCGACGAACTCGAGCGCTACCGCGCCGAATACGCCGCCGCGGGCGAGGGTGCGGTCAGCGTCAGCGCGCTGCTCAACCGCCAGCAGTTCGTCGCGCGCATCGACCAGGCGATCGCCCAGCAGAGCGCCGAGGTCCACCGCCAGCATCGCCGGCTCGACCAGGTGCGCGACTCCTGGCAGCAGGCGCATGCGCGCGAAAGCGCGCTGGGCAGCGTGGTCGCGCAGCACCAGGAACACGAGCGCCGCGCCGAGGATAGGCGCGAACAGGCCGAGGTCGACGAACGCATGCAGCAACGGCGGCCGCGATGAAGCGCCGGTCCGCCAACACGGGAATCCTTGCGCCATGACGCCAGCCCCCATGCTTCCCCAACTGCCTGCCGCGAACAGCGTGCGCAGCGCGCCCGCCGCCGCGCCAGGCAACAGCCCGGCACCGAATTCGTTCGATCAGCACCTGCAGGCAGCTCGCGGCGCACGGCCCGCCGACACGCCACCGCCGGCGGACAAGTCGTCCGCATCGGCGCCGGCTGCGCGCGCGCCGGCCGATTCATCCACCACGCATGCGGGGGCGAAGCCCGCGCAGGGGTCGAACGTGTCGACGGTTGCCACGACATCCACGACATCCGCGGCGTCAGCCGCGTCGGCGACGGGTACGTCGCCCACCGCGCCGCGCGGGCCGATGGACGCCACCCAGGCCGATATCGCCCTGCTCGTGGCCCAGGCCGCGCCTGCCGTCGCCGAGGCGGGCGATGCCGTGGCCGCCGCCACGGCGAAGGCGGCGGACCCCGCGAAAACCTCGACGGCCGGCGAGCAGGGCGCCGCCACGCTGGCCGGCGCCCTGCTCGCCATGCTCGGCCAGGTGGCGAACGGCGTGCCGGCGACGTCGTCCGGCGCGGACGATGCCACGGTGTCGGCGGACGGCGCGGCCTCGGGCCAGGCCAAGGCCGCCGTGCTGCCGCAGGGTCAGGCACTGGACGACAAGGCGCTGGCCACGGCCGTCGCCACCGTGGCGCCGAACGCAAGCCTCGCCGCCGCACTGGGCAACGCGGAGCACGCGCTCGCGGCCGGCGGCACCGACACCCACAAGGATCACGGCCTGGAAGCGCTGGCGCTGGCCACCGCGCCTGCGCCGACCCCGGCACCCGCCACGCCGGCGCTGCCCCAGCTGCAGTTGGCGTCGCCGCCGGGCAGCCCCGGCTTCGCCGGCGAACTCGGCCAGCAGGTGCTGTGGCTGGGCCAGCAGGACATCAAGGAGGCGAAGATCCGCCTGCATCCCGAGGATCTCGGCTCGATCGACGTGCATCTCAGCGTGAGCCACGACCGCGTGGACGTGGTGTTCAGCGCGCAGCACCCGGCCGCCGTCACGGCGGTGCAGCAGAGCCTGCCGCAGCTCGATCAGCTGCTGGCCCGGCATGGCCTCGCGCTGGGCCACGCCGAGGTGGGACAGCAGCAGAATCGCGGCGACCAGCACGCGCGCGGCGAGGGACATGGCGCGTCGACGACGGACGAGATCGGCGAAGTGCAGGGCGTGAGCCTGCCCGTCGCGAGCGGCCGGATCGGCCTGCTCGACGCATTTGCCTGAGAGCCTGAGAACCCGGAATCCGCACGGCCGTCACCGCGTCAGCGGTGGCGGCACGCGTCGTGCCGCGCACGACGGACGCGCGTCGCGGCGGGCTTCCGGCACGCGTCAAGAAAGCGCCACCGACCTTCGCACGAACACCCGCAAATCCGCTTGCCGCAAGGCTTTCCGTGCATGGCACATGGATTGCTTTGGATGGGTGGGCGCGCCGCGGCGCGCAACTCCCAACCCGGCGGATCGAGGATTTCATGGACAACGAGGAACAGACCGAGGCGGCACCGGCAGCGCGCAAGCGACGCGGTCCGCTGCTGATCGGCGTGGTGGCGTTGCTGGTGCTGGCCGGCGGCGGCTACGCCTGGCAGGCGCAGAAGGCCGCGCATGCGGCCGCCACCAGGCAGACCGTGACGGACACCAAGCCCGAGCTGTACCTGCCGATGGATCCGCCCTTCGTGGTGAATTTCCGCGACGAGCAGTCGCTGCGCTACCTGCAGGTGGCGGTGACCCTGATGGCGCACGATCCGAAGGCGATCGAAGTGGCGAAGTCCGCCGATCCGGTGATCCGCGACGCGCTGGTGTCGCTGTTCAGCAACCAGGAGTACTCGATCATCAGCAACGCCGCCGGCCGCGAGAAGCTGCAGGCGCAGGCGCTGGCCGCGGTGCGCAAGATCGTCCAGGCGCGGCTGGGCCGGCCCGGTATCGACGCGTTGTACTTCACCAGCTTCGTGATGCAGTGACGGGACGCCGGCGATGAGCGACCTGCTTTCCCAGGACGAGATCGACGCGCTGCTCGACGGCGTGACCGACGGCGCGGTGGAAACCGGCGGCGACCAGCCGCTGGCGCCGGGCACGGCGATCTCCTACGACTTCACCCAGCAGGACCGCATCGTGCGCGGCCGCCTGCCCACGCTGGAAATGGTCAACGACCGCTTCGCGCGCTACTTCCGCACCGGTGTCTTCAGCGTGCTGCGCAAGACCTGCGAGGTCTCGGTGCTGGGCGTGAAGATGCAGAAGTTCGCCGAGTACGTGCACGGCCTGGTGGTGCCCACCAATCTGAACCTGGTGCGGATCAAGCCGCTGCGCGGCACCGCGCTGGTGGTGTTCGAACCGCGCCTGGTGTTCACCGTGATCGACAACTTCTTCGGTGGCGACGGCCGCTACCACGCGCGCATCGAAGGCCGCGACTTCACCGCCACCGAGAACCGCGTGATCCAGATCCTGCTGGCCGAGCTGTTCACGGCGATGGTCGAGGCCTGGGCACCGGTGCTGGGTCTCTCGTTCGAGTACCAGACTTCGGAGATCAATCCGCAGTTCGCGAACATCGTCAGCCCCACCGAGACGGTGGTGGTGTCGCGCTTCCATGTCGAACTCGACGGCGGCGGCGGCGAGATCCACCTGGCCCTGCCGTACGCGATGGTCGAGCCGATCCGCACCCTGCTCGACGCCGGCGTGCAGAGCGACCGCGTCGACCGCGACGACCGCTGGGCCGAGCTGCTGCGCGACGAGGTGCTCGACGCCGAAGTGCCGCTCAGCTCGCAGCTGCTCGACATCGAGCTCACCCTCGGCGAGTTCCTGCACCTGCGCCCCGGCGACGTGCTGCCGATCCAGCTGCCCGAACTCGCCACCGTCTACGCCGAGGATGTGCCGCTGTTCCGCGGCCGCTACGGCCAGGCCAACGGCCGCAACGCCATCCGTTTCCACAACCAGGTCGGCCGGCGCGTGGTGCGCACCAGCGGCGACCTGCCCAGCCGGGAAGAAATCGCATGAACCAGTCCACCGAAGCCCTTGCCGACGACGTCGGCGAGCGCGTCCAGTTCGATTCGCTGCGCGGCAGCGGTACGGGCGCGGGCGAAGTGAACCTCGACATGATCCTCGACGTGCCGGTGACCCTGGCGATGGAGGTCGGCCGCACGCGCATCAGCATCCGCAACCTGCTGCAGCTCAACCAGGGCTCGGTGGTGGAACTCGACCGCGCCGCCGGCGAACCGCTGGACGTGTTCGTCAACGGCACCCTGGTCGCGCATGGCGAGGTGGTGGTGATCAACGAGAAGTTCGGCATCCGCCTGACCGACGTGATCAGCCCCGCCGAGCGCGTGCGGAAGTTGAGGTAATCGGGCAGTGAACAGGGTAGCGGGAATAGGTCGCAGGTTTGTCGCGTTGGCGCCGGCGGCGCTGCCGGCGGCAGACGTCAATATGGGCGGCGAGCTGATGCGGGTGCTGCTCAGTCTCGTCGCGGTGGTGGCGCTGATTTTCGTGGCCGGATGGATGTCGCGGCGCATGCAGGCGCGCAGCCGGCCCGGCGGGCGGCGCATCCGCTGCGTGGAGACGATGGCGGTGGGTGCGCGCGACCGCGTGCTGCTGCTCGACGCCGACGGCAAGCGCCTGCTGGTGGGCGTGGGCCCGGGCGGCATGCGTACCCTGCATGTCTACGAGGGCGCGACGCCGGCCGAACCCGCGGCGCCGGCGCCGTTGCCGGCGGTGCCGAACATCGCGCAACTGCTGTCGCGCTGGAAGGCGAAGTCGTGATGATGCATCGCTCGCTCGCCGCGCGCTGCTGGCTCGCGCTCGCCCTGCTGCTGTTGCCGCTGCTCGCGTCCGCCGCGCCGCAGGCCGCGCCGGCCACGCCGACCCTGTCGATGCCGGCCAGCCCGCCGGGCCTGGGTGGTGCGGGCATTCCCGTGCTGACCGTGCACGATGCGCCGGGCGGCGCGAAGAACTGGACGCTGTCGCTGCAGATGCTGGCACTGCTCACGGTGCTGACCCTGCTGCCGGCGATCCTGCTGATGATGACCTCGTTCACCCGCATCATCATCGTGCTGGGTTTCCTGCGCCAGGCGCTGGGCACGCAGTCCACGCCGCCGAACCAGGTGCTGCTGGGGTTGGCGCTGTTCCTCACCTTGTTCGTGATGTCGCCAGTGCTGAACCGCGCCTACAGCGACGGCGTGAAGCCGTACATGGACGGCCAGATGAGCGCCGAGCAGGCGCTGCCCGCGGCCACCGCGCCGTTCAAGCGCTTCATGCTCGACCAGACCCGCGAGGCGGATCTCGCGCTGTTCACCAAGCTCGCCGGCGAGCAGCCCTACGCGAGCAAGGCCGACGTGCCGTTCAAGGTGGCGATGCCGGCCTTCCTCACCTCGGAACTGAAGACCGCGTTCCAGATGGGCTTCCTGCTGTTCATCCCGTTCCTCATCATCGACCTGGTGGTGGCCAGCGTGCTGATGTCGATGGGCATGATGATGGTCTCGCCGATGATCATCTCGCTGCCGTTCAAGATCATGCTGTTCGTGCTGGTGGACGGGTGGACGCTGCTGTTGGGGACCCTGGCCGGGAGCTTCTACACGTGAGTGCCGTGCTCGATCGGTCGACTCCCCTCGCCCGCTTGCGGGAGAGGGGTTGGGGGAGAGGGGCTTTTGCTTCTGCTTGTTCGCAAGGAACAAAGCGGTTTCCAGCCGCTGTCGCGGCCCGAGTTACTTTCTCTTTGCGTGGCCAAAGAGAAAGTAACCAAAGAGAAAGGCCACCCCGGTTGGCGCTTGCCGGGCGTCCTGCCCGGCAAGTCCGTGAGGCGGGGCCGGGCTTTTCGAGCGGGCTCCTGCCCGCGCGAAAAGGCGAGGCCATCCGTGGCCTCGCCCGCTGCGCGGCCTGGTCGTCCCCGCTTCACCGCCGCCCAGGGGCCCCGGAAAAGCAGGCGCGCATCGTGCGCGCCAGAAGCAAAGGGCTCGCGAGCTCGCAATGCTTTGCTTTGCTCTGGTCGTTGCTTCTGCGCGCTGGGAGCGCGCTGCTCTTTCGGGGCCCCTATGGCGCGGCGGGGGGGTGGAGGAAAGTCCACAGGATGGCTCGCAGGGATGCGAGCCAGTTTTTCGCCGGTACACGGACGTGCCGTCGAAAAAACCCGGAACCCGCCCGCGCACCCGGAAGGCAGGATGCCTGGAGGGCGCGCCATCGGGGTGGCCTCTCTTTTGGTTACTTTTCTCTGGCCACGCAGAGAAAAGTGACTCGCGCCCCGACAGGGGCACGAAAGCATTTTGTTCTGCAGGGCGTCTGCGAGCGTGGGTCGCGACTGAAGTCGCTCCTACGGCCGATCGTGCGAGTGCGCGACGAGAGAAGCCTCCACGGGGGCTGCCCATGACCCCCGAATCCATCATGGAAATCGGCCAGCACGCCCTCTACGTGGCGATGCTGGTGGCCGCGCCGCTGCTGCTCACCGCGTTGGCGGTGGGCCTCTTGATCGGCGTGATCCAGGCGGCCACGCAGATCAACGAGATGACGCTGTCGTTCATCCCCAAGCTGATCGCGATGGCGCTGGTGGCGCTGATCGCGGGGCCGTGGATGCTGCGCCTGCTGGTGCACTACACCACGCAGCTGATCGAGAGCCTGCCGGGGGTGATCCGGTGATGACGCTGGACGTGGCCTGGCTGCTGCCGTGGCTGGATCGCTTCCTGTGGGCGCTGGCGCGGGTGAGCGGGCTGTGCCTGCTGGCGCCGGTGTTCGGTGCCTCGGTGATCCCGATGCGGGTGCGGCTGGGCGTGGTGGTGGTGCTCAGCCTGGTGCTGGCGCCGCTCGCGCACGCGGCGCCGCCCGATGTGCTCGGCGCGGCCGGCATGCTGGGGCTGGCGGGGCAGCTGGCGATCGGCGCGGCGACGGGCTTCGTGCTGAAGCTGGTGTTCGATGCGGTGCAGTTTGGCGGCGGCCTGGTGGGGCAGAGCATGAGCCTGGGTTTCGCCGAGGTGGTCGATCCGCAGGCCGGCGGCAGCGCGAACGTGCTGGGCCAGTTCTACCTGGTGCTGGTGACTTTGTTGTTCCTGGCGATGGACGGCCATCTGCGCCTGATCGCGCTGCTCGCCGACAGCTTCGGCAGCCTGCCGCCGGGCGGCCCCGCGCTCGACGCGAACGGGCTGCACGCGGTGCTGGCCTTCGGTGTGCAGCTGTTCGGCGGCGCGGTGCGCGTGGCCTTGCCGGCGATGACTTCGCTGCTGGTGGTGAACATCGGCTTCGCGGCGATCAGCCGTGCGGCGCCGTCGATGAACCTGTTCGCGGTGGGCTTCCCGATCACCGTGTCGCTGGGTTTCATCGCGCTGTGGCTCTCCCTGCGCAGCCTGCCGGGCGCGTTCGACGCCTTGCAGGGCGATGCGTGGACCTTGATGCGTCATCTGCTCGGCGGTTGAGCGATGAGCGACGACAGCGACCAGGAAAAAACCGAACAGCCGACAGAAAAACGGCTCAAGGAGTCGCGCGAGAAAGGCGAGGTCCCGCGATCGCGCGACCTCAGCGGCGCGGCGGTGGTGCTGGCCGGCGTGGCGGCGCTGATGGCCGGCGGGCCGGCGTCGTTCGAGCACGCGCGGCGGATCTTCAGGTTCGGCCTGGGCTATTCGCGCGAGGCGTTGTTCTCCGACGTGTTGCCGGGGCGCGTGCTGCACGCGGCGCTGCGCGAGGCGCTGGCGCTGTTCGCGCCGGTGGCGCTGGCCACGCTGCTGGCCGCGTTCGCGGCGCCGCTGCTGCTGGGCGGGCTGAACTTCAGCGGCAAGGCGCTGGAGCCGAAGTTCGAGCGGCTGGACCCGATCAAGGGCCTGGGCCGCATCTTTGCGCTGCGCGGCCTCGTGGAACTGGGCAAGGCGCTCTTGAAACTGCTGTTCATCGGCGCCGTGCTGGCGCTGCTGCTGCGCCACTGGCAGGGCGCGCTGCAGGCCACCGGACGCGGCGCGGTGAGCGCGGGCATCGCGCAGGCGCTGGGCTTGCTTGGCCAGGCCGCACTGTGGTTCGGCAGCATCCTGGCGCTGATCGGCGGCCTCGACGCGCTGTACCAGAAGTACGACCACACCAAGAAGCTGCGCATGAGCCGGCAGGAGATCAAGGACGAGATGAAGGAGAGCGAGGGCAGCCCCGAGATGAAGGGTCGCATTCGCCAGGTGCAGATGGCGCAGGCGCGCCGCCGCATGATGGAGGAACTGCCCAAGGCCGACGTGGTGGTGGTCAATCCCACCCACTTCGCCGTCGCGCTGAAATACGACGACGGCCGCATGGGCGCGCCGCGGGTGATCGCCAAGGGCGTCGACGTGCTGGCCCAGCAGATCCGCCTGGTGGCGGGTAGCCATCGCATTCCGCTGGTCGAGGCGCCGCCGCTGGCACGCGCCTTGTATGCAAGCACGAGGCTTGGCCAGGAAATCCCCGCTGCGCTGTACGTGGCGGTGGCCCAGGTGCTCGTCTACGTCTACCAGCTGAAGCAGGCTGCGGCGCAGGGCGAGGCGCCGCCGGCCGTGCCGAACCCCGAGGTCGATCCCGACCTGATGGGTCCTTATCGCTGATCGAATACGAGTCAAATCCATGACGGGCACGCAGGTACTGGGCAATTTCAAGCAGCTGGCGCGACGGGGCGTCGGCGCGCCGGTGATGATGCTGGTGATGCTGGCGATGATGATGTTGCCGCTGCCGCCGTTCCTGCTCGACATGCTGTTCAGCTTCAACATCGCGCTGTCGCTGGTGATCCTGCTGGCGGTGGTCTACGTGATGCGGCCGCTGGAATTCGCCGCGTTTCCCACCGTGGTGCTGATGGCGACGCTGCTGCGCCTCGCGTTGAACATCGCCTCCACCCGCGTGGTGCTGCTGCACGGCCACGACGGCCCCGGCGCCGCGGGCAAGGTGATCGAGGCGTTCGGCGAGTTCGTGATCGGCGGCAACTTCGCGGTGGGCCTGGTGGTGTTCGCGATCATCACCATCATCAACTTCGTGGTGGTCACCAAGGGCGCCACCCGCGTGTCCGAGGTCACCGCACGCTTCACCCTCGACGCGATGCCCGGCAAGCAGATGGCGATCGACGCCGACCTCAACGCCGGCCTGCTGACCCAGGAACAGGCCCGGGAACGGCGCCAGGAAGTGCGCGAGGAGGCGGACTTCTACGGCTCGATGGACGGCGCCTCGAAGTTCGTGCGCGGCGACGCCACCGCGGGCATCCTGATCCTCATCATCAACATCGTCGGCGGCTTCTTCGTCGGCGTGATGCAGCACGGCCTGTCGGCCGGCGAGGCGGCCAAGACCTATACCTTGCTGACCATCGGCGATGGCCTGGTCGCGCAGGTGCCGGCGCTGATGCTGTCGGTGGCCACCGCGATCATCGTCACCCGCGTCTCGCGCGCGCAGGACATGGGCCGCCAGCTCGCCGGCCAGGTGTTCGGCCAGCCGCGCGCGCTGGCGGTGGCGGCGGTGGTGCTGGGGGTGATGGGGCTGATCCCCGGCATGCCGAACCTCGCCTTCCTGCTGCTGGGTGGCGTGTGCGGCGGCGCGGCGTGGCTGCTGTTCAAGCGCCAGCGCGAGACGCGCGAGCAGCTCGCCGCCGACACCGCGGCGACGCCGGCGCCAGCAGCGCCGGCCGAGCGCGTGGAACTGGGCTGGGAGGACGTCACCACGGTCGACCCGCTGGGCCTGGAAGTGGGCTACCGGCTGATCCCGCTGGTGGACCAGCACCAGGGCGGCGAGCTGATGGGGCGGATCAAGTCGGTGCGCCGCAAGCTGTCGCAGGAGCTGGGCTTCCTGATCCCCGCGGTGCATATCCGCGACAACCTCGACCTTGGCCCCAACACCTACCGCATCATGCTGATGGGCGTGCCGATGGGCGAGGCCGAGGTGCACACCGAGCGCCTGCTCGCGATCAACCCCGGCCAGGTGCACGGCACGGTGCCGGGCATCGCCACCCAGGACCCGGCCTTCGGCCTGGAAGCGGTGTGGATCGAGCCGGGCCAGCGCGAGCTGGCGCAGGGCTACGGCTACACCGTGGTCGACCCGGCCACGGTGATCGCCACCCATCTCTCGCACATCCTGCAAGGCCACGCGCACGAGCTGCTCAGCCACCAGGACGTGCAGCAGCTGCTCGACCGCCTCGCGCAGGGCGCGCCGAAGCTGGTCGAGGATCTGGTGCCCAAGCGCCTGACCCTGGGCGTGGTGGTGAAGGTGCTGCAGAACCTGCTGGCCGAGCGTGTGCCGATCCGCAACATGCGCGGCATCGTCGAATCCTTGGCGGAGCACGCGGCGCAGAGTCAGGATCCCGGCGTCCTCACCTCCGCCGTGCGCGTGGCGCTGGGCCGGCAGATCGTGCAGGAGATTGCCGGGCTGGGCACCGAGGTCCCCGTCATCACGCTGGCGCCGGAGCTGGAGCAGATCCTGCTCGGCTCGATGTCCGGCGGCGTGGCGGGCGCCGCGGTGGAGCCGGGCCTCGCCGACCGCCTGCAGCAGAGCGTGGCCGAGGCCGCGCGGCGCCAGGAAATGAGCGGTGAACCCGCGGTGCTGCTGGTCGCGCCGCTGCTGCGGCCGTGGCTCGCGCGCTTCACCCGGCACGTGGCACAAAACCTGCACGTGCTCGCCTACAACGAGGTGCCCGACAACCGTCGGGTGCGACTGGTGCAGGCCTTGGGGCGTTGAGGAGCAGGGACTTGGATATCGGCATGCGGAATTCGGAAAGGCGGTCGGCGCGGCGAATTTGCGGCGTCCTGGCTGATGACGGATCACCGATCGCGACTTCCGGATTCCGTTCGCGGAGCAAGCACGCATGAAGATCAAACGTTTCGTGGCGCCCGACATGCGCCAGGCGATGCGCGAGGTGCGCGAGGAGCAGGGGCCGGATGCGGTGATCCTGTCCACGCGCCGGATGGACGACGGCATCGAGGTGATCGCCGCGATCGACTACGACGAGGCGCTGGTGCGCGAGGCCGCCCGGCACGGCGCGCCCGCCGCGCCGCCGCCGTCCGCACCGGAGGCGAAGGAAGCGAAGGCCGAGCCGGCGCCGCTTGCGGCTACGGCGCAGGCGTCGGCGCCGGTCGCCCCCGCGAAGCCGGCGGTGCCGCCGCCGCCCGCGCCGCGTCGCCTGCATACCGTCGCCGCGCCGGCCGCCGCGGTCGCGGCGGAACCGCCGGCGGTGCATCCGCTGATGGAGCGCGCCGCGCGCGACACCGCGCAGCTGCGCAGCGAGCTGGGCGACCTGCGCGCGATGCTGGAGCTGCAGCTGTCCAGCCTCGCGTGGAACGACATGGAGCGGCGCCAGCCGCTGCGCGCGCGCATCCTGCGCGAGCTGACCCGGCTCGGCATCGAGGCCGATGTGGCGCGCACCCTGGTGGCCGAGCTGCCGGAACAGCTCAACGCCGACCAGGCGCGCTACCTGCCGCTGGGCATGCTCAGCCGCAGCCTCGCGGTGAGCGGCCGCCAGCTGTGCGACGACGACCGCGGCGTGGTCGCCCTGGTCGGCCCCACCGGCGTGGGCAAGACCACGACCATTGCGAAACTCGCTGCGAGAGCGGTGATGCGTCACGGCGCCGGGCGCGTGGCGCTGGTCAGCACCGACCATTACCGCATCGGCGCCGCCGCGCAGCTGGAGCACTACGGGCGCCTGCTCGGCGTGCAGGTCTATCCCGCCTACGACGCGCGCAGCCTGGGCAAGGTGCTGGAGATGCTGCAGGGCCGCCACACCGTGCTGATCGACACCGCCGGCATGGCCGGCAGCGACCCGCGGCTGGCGCAGCAGCTGGAGATCCTCGCCGACACCGGCGAGCTGCGCTCCTGCCTGGTGCTGGCGGCCAACGCGCAGACTTCCTCGCTGGAGGACGCGGTGCGCGCCTACCGCGCGCTGAAGCCGCATGCCTGCATCCTGACCAAACTGGACGAGGCGCCGAAGCTGGGCGGCGCGCTGTCGGTGCTGATCCGCAACCGCCTGCCGCTGGACTACGTCACCGACGGCCAGCGCGTGCCCGAGGACATCGCCACCGCCGACGCGCGCGTGCTGGTGTGCCGCGCCGCACAGTCGCTCAAGAGCGAGCTTCCCGACGACGACCTGATGGCCGAGCGCTTCGGCCTCGCCGTGGCGCAGGCATGAACGGAGTGCTCGCGATGAACCAGGCTTCGGGACTGAAGCAGATGCTGGCCGCGATGGTCGGCCGGCCCGTCGCGGACGCGGGTGCCGGCCACCAGGCCGACGGCCTGCTGTCCGCGGTGACGACTTCGCGCCGGCACTGCCAGACGATCGCCGTGGCCGGCGGCAAGGGCGGCGTGGGCAAGAGCACACTGGCGGTGAACCTCGGCGTGGCACTGGCTGGTGCCGGCCGCGAGGTGATGCTGCTGGATGCCGACACCGGGTTGGCGAACGTCGACGTGATGCTCGGCCTCGCGCCGTCGCGCCACATCGGCCACCTGCTCGACGGCGAATGCACGCTGCAGGAACTGCTGCTGCCTGCGGCCTGCGGCCTGCAGGTGGTGCCGGCCGGTTCCGGCGCGCGCCGGCTGGCGCAGCTGGGCAACAACGAACTGGCCGCGATCATCCGTGCCTTCGACGAACTGGCGCGGCCGCCCGAATACCTGCTGGTGGATACCGCTGCGGGCCTGTCCGACAGCGTGACGATGTTCGCCGCCGCCGCCGCCGAGGTGATCCTGGTGGTGTGCGACGAGCCCGCCTCGCTGACCGACGCCTACGGCCTGGCCAAGGTGCTCAGCCGCGACTTCGGCGTGCGCCGCCTGCGCATGGTCGCCAGCATGGCGCGCAACGAGGGCGAGGCACGGCAACTGCACCAGAAGCTGGCGCGGGTCAGCGACCGCTTCCTCGACGTGGCGATCGAATTCAGCGGCTGGGTGCCGCACGACGAGCGCCTGCGCCAGGCGATCCGGCGCCAGGCCGCGGTGGTCGAGCTGTGGCCGTCCAGCCCGTCGGCGCGGGCATTCAAGAAACTGGCCGGTGCGGTCGATAAGTGGATCGAGCCCGAGCATGCGGGTCTCGACCGTATCTCCTTCTTCGGTGGCCGGACGGCTCCGGCCGGGGGTATGCCGGGATGAACGCGGCTTCGGAATATCTGCAACTCTCCCGCGAGAGTGCCGACGAACTGGTACGTCGGCACGCGCCGCTGGTCCGGCGGATCGCCTATCACCTGATGGGGCGGTTGCCGGCCAGCGTCGACGTGGGCGACCTGATCCAGGCGGGAATGATCGGTTTGCTGGAGGCAGCGCGCCACTTTGCCCACGACAAGGGCGCCAGCTTCGAGACGTTTGCGGGCATCCGCATCCGTGGCGCGATGCTGGATGAGCTGCGCCGCGCCGACTGGACGCCGCGCTCGGTGCACCGCAAGACCCGCGAAGTGGCCGAGACGATCCGCCAGATCGAGGCCGAGACCGGCGCCGTGGCGGACGACGCCGAAGTGATGCGCCGGCTCGGCATGAGCGCGGAGGAGTACCACCAGGTGCTCGCCGACGCGACCTCCTCGCGCCTGCTCAGCCTCACCTCCTCGGACGACGGCGAGGACACCGGCGTGCTCGACGTGGCCGACGAGAACAGCCTCGGCCCGGACGAGGGCATCGAGCACCACGGCATGCGCGCGGCGCTGGTCGAGGCGATCGGCGCGCTGCCCGAGCGCGAGCAACTGGTGATGTCGCTGTACTACGAACAGGAATTGAACCTCAAGGAAATCGGTGCCGTGCTCGGCGTCAGCGAGTCGCGCGTGTGCCAGATCCACGGCCAGGCCGTGATCCGGCTGCGCGCGCAGCTGGCCGGCTGGCGCGACTGAGTCCACGCCATCCCACCATCCCCGGGGCCACATGCGGCCCATTGCACCCGGAGCAGACGTTTGGACAAGAACATGAAAATCCTGGTGGTGGACGACTTCTCCACCATGCGGCGCATCGTCAGGAACCTGCTGGTCGAGCTGGGCTTCACCAACACGCTGATCCAGGAAGCCGACGACGGCGAGAACGCCATGATCATGCTGCGCAGCCAGCCGTTCGACCTGGTGGTGACCGACTGGAACATGCCGAACATGACCGGCATCGACCTGCTGCGCGCGATCCGCGCCGAGGCTGCGCTGAAGGGCTTGCCGGTGCTGATGGTCACCGCCGAGAACAACCGCGACCAGATCATCGCCGCCGCCCAGGCCGGCGTGAACGGCTACGTCGTCAAGCCGTTCACCGCGGTCACGCTCAGGGAAAAACTCACCAAGATCTTCGAACGGATCGCCGCCAGCGGAGCCAGCGCATGAATGCCGTCCTACCCCTCGCCGTCGACGACAGCCTGCCGCCCGAGTTGCGCGATCTGCTGAACAGCCCGGAAGGCCCCGCCTTCGAGCACGCGCTGGACACGATGGTGCGCCAGCGCGAGCAGCACCTGTTCCGCGCGCTGGGCCAGCTCGCCCGCGAACTGCACGACGCCGTGCGCCGCCTCGGCGGCGAGCTGGCGCAGGAAGGCGTGCCCGGCATCGTGGCCGACGCGCGCCAGCACCTGCAGGACGTGCTGGAAATGAGCGCGAACGCCGCCAACCGCAGCATCGATTTCGCCGAGCGCCTGCGGCCGCAGGCCGAGTCGCTGGCGCGTAACGCCTGGGACGTGCTGCAGCAGGCCGAGGGCGACGAACCCGCCGCCGCGCTGGCGCGCGAAGCCGCCACGTTCGCCGACAGCTGCCGCGCCGGTCTCGGCGACATGGTGGTGGCGCAGTCCTGGCAGGACCTCACCGGCCAGCGCATCAAGAAGGTCGCCAGCTTCATCGGCACGGTGGAATCCTCGCTGCTGGAACTGGTGCGCCTCACCGGCGCGCTGGCCGGCGTCGAGGCGCCGGTCGACGTGGCCAAGGTGACCAGCCAGGAGGATGCCGACCGGCTGCTCAGCGAATTCGGGTTCTGAGGGCGCACGCGTAGTGAACGCGGATTTCGACAACGAGCTGCGCCAGGACTTCCTGGTCGAGGCCGGCGAACTCGTCGAGCGGCTGGGCGAGCAGTTGGTCGGGCTGGAAGCGGCGCCGGACGACGGCGAGCTGCTGAACGCCGTGTTCCGCGCCTTCCACACCGTCAAGGGCGGCGCGGGCTTCCTCGCGCTGGAACCGATGGTGCAGCTGTGCCACCACGCCGAGGACCTGCTCAACCTGGCCCGCAACGGCGCCGTGCGGCTCGACGCCAGCTACATGGACGCGCTGCTGCAGACGCTGGATCGGCTGGTCGAGATGATGGCCGCGCTCGGCGCCGGCACGTCGCTGGCGATGCCGCCCGCCGAACTGCTGCAGGCGCTGCTGCCGCGTGGCGGCAAGCCCGCCGCCGCACCTGCACCGGCGCCTGTACCTGCGCCGTCGCCCGAACCGGCGGGCGGTGCCATCGACGACAGCGAGTTCGAGGCGCTGCTCGACAGCCTGTACGGCACCGCCGCGCCGGGCACGGTAGCGCCGACCGTCCTGCCGCCCGCGCCGGCACCGGACGCAACGATCGACGACGACGAATTCGAGGCGTTGCTGGACACGCTGCACGGCAGGGGCGGCCAGCCCGGCTTGCAAGCCACGAGCGGCCAGCTCGGTGTCGCTGCCGCGCCAATCGCGGCACCCGCATCTGCGCCCGCTGCCGCGCCTGCGCCCGCCGCGCGCCACACCGCGCCGGCCGCCGAGACCACGGTGCGCGTGGACACCGCGCGGCTGGACCTGCTGGTCAACCACGCCGGCGAACTGGTGCTGGCGCGCAACCGCCTGCTCAGCCTCGCCGCACGTCACGGCAGCGAGACGCTGGCCGCCGCGGCCGGCGAACTGGACCGCATCACCGACGAGTTGCAGGGCGCGGTGATGGGCATGCGCATGCAGCCGGTGGGCCGGCTGTTCCAGCGCTTCCCGCGTATCGTGCGCGACCTCGCCCGCCAGCTCGGCAAGGAAGTGGAACTGGTGCTGGAAGGCGAGGGCACCGACCTCGACCGCAGCCTGGTCGAGGCGCTCGCCGATCCGCTGATCCACCTGCTGCGCAACGCGCTCGACCACGGCGTGGAAGCGCCGGACCTGCGCGAGCAGGGCGGCAAGCCGCGCAAGGGCCGCGTGGTGCTGTCGGCCAGCCAGCGCGGCGAGCGCATCGTGATCACGGTGAGCGACGACGGCCGCGGCATGGACCCGGAAATCCTGCGCCGCAAGGCGGTGGAGAAGGGCGTGATCGACGCGGCGCAGGCCGCGCGGCTTTCCGAAGCCGAGTGCTACGAACTGATCTTCCGCCCCGGCTTCAGCACCGCCGCCACGGTGTCGGATGTCTCCGGCCGCGGTGTCGGCATGGACGTGGTGAAGACCCGCATCACCGAGCTGGGTGGCACGCTGGCCGTGCATTCGCGCCTCGGCCACGGCAGCGAGCTGGAACTCGCCGTGCCGCTCACCCTGGCGGTGCTGCGCGTGCTGATGGTGCGTGTGGGTCAGCGTCTGTTGGCGCTGCCGCTGGGCAACGTGGAAGAAGTGTTCGAACTGGCCGCGGGCCAGGACTGCCTGCTCGACGGCCGCCTGGTCGCGCGTCACCGCGGCCGTGCGCTGCCGCTGGTCGACCTGGTCGACTGGGCCGGCGTGGCGGCCGAGCCGGTGCGCCACGTGGCGGTGCTGCACATCGGCCACCAGCGGCTGGGCTGCCTGGTGCACGAGGTGCTCGGCCGCGAGGACGTCATCGTCAAGCCGCTCGGCCACCTGTTCGCCGACGTGCCCGGCGTCGCCGGCGCCACCGTCACCGGCGACGGCCGGCTGGCGCTGGTGATGGAGCTGGCCGGTCTCGCCAACGGCGCCGCGCCGTCTCCTCTCCCCCTCGCGCAGACCGGCTAAGAGCCTGTTTATGATCCCCAAGCACCCCGCGTTGTCATCGAGTGGCCGCCAGGTGGTAGGGCGTGGCGCAGCGCCTGCCTGGCTGGCAGGCCAAGCCGCGCGCTGCCGCATGGCGGCCACTCGATGGCAACCCCAGCACCTATCAATTCCGGGGCCGGGCCTGTTTGCCCGCATGCCTGCGTCATCACTCAGTCGTGGACGGACGTCCACTCCTTCGTTCTTCCTTGGCCTGCGCGCAAACAGCTCCCGGCGCGGGGCGTTTGGGGATCGTAAACAGGCTCTAACGTCATGGATCTGATCAGCATCATCGGCACGATCCTGGCCTTCGTGGTCATCATCGTCGGCACCATCCTCAAGGGCTCCACGGTCGACGCGCTGTGGAACCCCGCCGCGTTCGTGATCGTGTTCATCGGCACGCTGGCGGCATTGCTGGTGCAGAACCAGGGCAAGGTGCTCAAGCGCGCGCTGAAGATGATGGCGATGGTCTTCAAGCCACCGCAACACCGGCCGGACGACCTGATCAGCCGCATCGTGGGCTGGAGCGAGATCTCGCGCCGGCAGGGCCTGCTGGGCCTGGAGCCGCAGATCGAGTCCGAGTCCGACCCGTTCGTGAAGAAGGGCCTGCAGCTGCTGGTCGACGGCGGCGAGCCGGAGGCGATCCGCGGCGTGCTGGAGGTGGACCTGGAAACCCGCGAGGCCACCGACCTGGCCGGCGCCAAGGTGTACGAGAACGCCGGCATCTACTCGCCCACGCTGGGCATCATCGGCGCGGTGATGGGCCTGATGGCGGTGATGCAGAACCTCGCCGACCCGTCCAAGCTCGGCCACGGTATCGCGGCGGCCTTCGTCGCCACCATCTACGGCGTGGCGCTGGCGAACCTGTTCATGCTGCCGATGGCGGCGCGGTTGAAGGGCCTGATCAACAAGCAGACGCGGATGCGCGAGATCCTGATCGAGGGCCTGGTGTCGATCGCCCAGGGCGACAACCCGCGCCAGATCGAGTCGCGCCTGCAGGGTTACGTGGCATGAGGCGGCACAAGCACGAGGACCACGTGAACCACGAGGCGTGGGCGATTCCCTATGCCGATCTGATGACCCTGCTGCTGGCCTTCTTCGTGGTGATGTACGCGGTCTCGGTGGTCAACGAAGGCAAGTTCCGCGTGATGTCCGAATCGCTGATCGAGGCGTTCAACGGCTCCAGCCACGCGGTCGCGCCACTGCCGCCCACCCGCGTGCGGCCGCACAACGTCAACCCCGCGATCGCCACGCCGGCCGGGCAGGCGGGTTCCGCGGCGGTGCCGATCGCCGTGCCGATCCCGCCGCATCCGGTAGCGCTGCAGGGCGGCAACGGCCGTGACATCGCGCACCAGACCGCGCCGCCGGCCAACCTCAAGCGCATCGAGGCCGATGTGCGCAAGGCGCTGCAGGCGCTGATCGACCGCAAGCAGGTGGTGGTGCGCAACAACGGGCAGTGGCTGGAGATCGAGATTCGCACCGACATTCTGTTCCCCAGTGGCGTGGCGCAGCTGTCCGTGCCGGCGCAGGGCGTGCTGCACAACCTCGCCGCGGTGCTGGCGGCCTTCGCCAATCCGCTGCGGGTCGAGGGTTTCACCGACGACGTGCCGATCAACACCACGCTGTATCCCTCGAACTGGGAACTCTCGGCCGCGCGTGCCGGCAGCGTGGCGCGGCTGTTCGTCAACAACGGCATCGTGCCGGACCGGCTCGGCATCATCGGCTGGGGCGAGATGCATCCGGTGGCCGACAACGACACCGTGGAAGGCCGCAACGAGAACCGCCGCGTGCTGGTGGTGGTGATGGGTGAGGGCTCGGCGCCGCAGCGCGAGCGCAGCACCATCGGCGAACTCGACCGGCAACCCGGCATCGCCGAGGCGACCGCGCCGGGCATGTTGCCCACCGTGCAGGTGATCGAGCCTTTGCAGCCGGCAGCGGCGACGAAGGCCGCGCCGGCCGAAGCGCCTGCTGCCGTCGCGGCCCACGCGGAAGTGCCGGCCACCGCCAGTCCTTCGGACGGCGCATCCGGCAGCGCGATCCAGGCCAGGGCTACGCCATGAACAGCCAGGTTTCCGACCACGCCGGCGCGGATCGCCACTGGCTGTCGTTCCGCATCGGCGCGCAGCTGTATGCCGCGCGGCTGGCCGATGTCAGCGAGGTGATCCGCGACGAGGAACTGACCCCGGTGCCCGGTGCCGCCGCCGACCTGCTCGGCGTGCGCCACCTGCGCGGGCGCATCGTGCCGGTGATGGACGGCCGTCGGCGGCTGGGCCTGCCGGCAGATCCCACCGTCGATCCGCTCGCGGTGCGCATCGTGATGCTCGCGCATGCCGGCCACTCGCTCGGCCTCAAGGTCGACGCGGTCGGCGAACTGATCGATCGTGACGGTCTGGAGATCGCGCCGCCGCCGCCGGGCCGGGCCAGCCGCGACGACGATCCGGTCAGCGGCGTGCTGCCTTGGCGAGACGGCTTCGTGGCCCTGCTCGACGCGCGCCGGCTGTACCGGCTGGAGGGAGACGACGATGTGGCTTGAACTGGGCGTACTCGCGCTGCTCCTGCTGGCCATCGTCCAGACGATCCTGCTGCTGCGGCTGTGGCGGCAGTCCCGTCGGCTGCATCAACGCGTCGATGCGCTGTGGCAGAACGCCGCCGGCACCAGTACCGACGTGCCGACCTCGATGCTGGTGACCGCGCTGGGCCGGCTAGAACGGCAACTCGGCCAGGTGGAACGGCCAGCCTCGCCCGGACGCTCGTGGGAGCTGGCCAAGCAACTCGCGCGCGAAGGCGCCGACGTCGAGCAATTGGTGGCGTGTTGCGGACTGTCGCGCGACGAGGCGACGCTGATCCTCGCGATGCGCGTGCCGGTCGTGTAGGAACCGGTTCAGAGTCTCCCGGTGCCCGGCGCTGCCTTCGATCCTAGGGCGGCGTTCGCGATACACATCCTCCCCTCTCCCACTTGTGGACGCGGGGAAGGGCTATGGATGGCCCTGCTTTGAGGAGCGAGGAAGAGGGGTAGGGGAGAGGGGCTTTTGCTCTCGCGCTTTCGTCAGCGACAAAGCGGTTTCGAGCGCCTGCCGGCGCCCGAGTTACTTCTCCTTTGCTTGTCCAAAGGAGAAGTAACCAAGAGGAAACGACACCCCGATGCGACGCTCTCCGGGCATCCTGCCCTCCGAGTCCGTGAGTCGTGGCCGGGCTTTTCGAGCGGACTCCTGTCCGCGCGAAAAGGCGTTGCCCTCCATGGCAACGCCCGCTGCGCGGCCTGATCGTCCCCGCCTCACCGCCGCATAGGGGCCCCGAAGAGCAGCGCGCTCCTGCGCGCAGAAGCAAGAGCAAAGGCAACATCGCTGCAGCAAGCGCCTGAAAGCTCAAGGCGGGAAAATCATGTCATGTTGCAACGATTGCTTGTCTAAGAATACCGGGCGCACGCCACCGTTTGCGGAACTCGGATTTCAGCATGTAACCCTCAAGACTGTAAGGCAACAATACCTTATTGGCCTTGGCACCAGCGAGTGGCGAAAAATGGCCCTCGCCGCCACGCGCCAAGTAGCTGACAATGACGCTGGAGCCAGCCTGCGATTGTTTGACTAAATTGGAAATGCTGGTTGCCGGCAACACCGCGACCCTACCGTAAGCTTCCTGTTCTGGTGCGTGTGGCGACGAATCTGGATCGGTATGGAGGCTGACTCGCATGCCGAAGTGCTGGAGTGCATCAGCTAAGCACACTGCAAATGACCCAAACTCGTCCGTGTACCTGCAACGAGAAAGGATTTCTTGCGGCTCAGCGTAGATGCCGTGACGCGTAAGCACTAGCCACAAAGAGACGGGGCCGCAGGAGCCTGGCAAGCATGACAACTGCTCGGGCGAATTCTCGACTGGCGGGAAAGTTTCACTTTGCAACATAACGCCTGAATTAAGCCGCGCTGCGAAGCGGCGTAGGCATGAATGAATTGTTATGCCTCAGGCCTACGGTGGCCGGCGAGAGGGTCAATGACTTCGAGCGATCTGTCCGTGGAGTTGTAGGCAAGAAGCAATGTATTGCTTACGGGAACGGCGAGAGCCAGCCCCTTGATTGAATTTATGTCCAGAGTGCCGTCGTATACGGAAGATAGGAAGCCAAGGAAGGTCGTCTGCGCCTCGTTGCAAAGTGTTTCATCAAAGTCACTTTGAAGCAAAAGCTTTACTCTCAGGCCATTCCCAACTTGGGCTACCACCGAGTAGGAAAGTGAGTAGCGCGGAATCTCTGACTCGGCCTTACCCGTGGTGAAGATTACTCTGCCTTGCGGCGCGTCTTTGCCAAAGAATTTTGCTGACACCTTTAGCAGCGCTTTTTTAAGGAGATGGTAGTGGTCTTTACCAGCCTCCTTGAGAAAGGCATCAAAATAGGATCGGCCCAAGAACACGACAACTGCCGTTGGTAGCAACCACTCAACTCCCGCGTACGCGCCCGGGTCTGGCCTTGACTCAACGCGAACATCAAGGTCATCAGCAGTCAGCTCCCGCCCGAAATCGGCGAAAGAAGGGTCCTCAAATGACTCGATGTACATCAAACCGACATCAGGAACCGAGGATCTGTCCATGGGGCATAACTACAATTCGGCCCCACATCGAGGGCGGTAATCGGGATCGTGGCGGGCTGCTCGGTGGCTGTCAATCGGCGAATCCTTTCGTCATATCAACTATTTGACTGCTGGCTGCGCGGCGTAGCCGCAGGCAGCATCGCCGTGTTATCCGGCATTCCGGAGGCGGCATGCGTTATCAGGGACAAAGCGGGGTGGCAAGCGAGCGGAGGGGGCCGTCGACGCTACCGCCACCGAGTCCTCTGGATCGGGTGCGTGGAACGGTTCCAGGTTCACTTGTTGGCCAGACAACTCGCGCGCGAACGCGCGGATGCCGGGCAGCTGGTGGCGTGCTGCGGACTGTCGCGTGACGAGGTGGAACCTGATCCTCGCGATGCGCACGCCGGCGGCATGAATCAGCCTTGCTCTTCCGCCGCGTCGTAGACCGCGGCGAGCACCGAGGCCGCTGCGGCGTAGAGCAGCACCGGCACGTCGTCGCGCAGGCGCAGGCCGGCCAAGAGGGCGGCGATCTGCGGATCGGAGTGCAGCGGCAGACCCAGTGCTTGCGCGCGGGCGCGCAGGCTTTCCAGCGACTCGGGCGGCAACGCGCGGCTCTCGCCGCTGCCGGGCGCGGACAGGCGCAGGCTGACCCGGCGCGCGGGAGGAGAAGTCGGCGGGTTCATGTCGACGTGCTCATGCGGTGGCCTGCAGCAGCACGGCGCTGTAGCGGTTCGGCGGCTCGGGCAGGCCCAACTGGCAACTCAGCTGGTCGAGCAGCAGGCCGCAGGCGGCCAGGCGCTGGCGCAGCGCGCCGAACTGGCGCTCCAGCCGCTGCACGGTATCGGCCTGCGCGGCCCACAGGCGCACCGACAGGCGCGGCTCGCGCAGCTGCAATTCGCCTTGCACCGCGCCCAGCGCGGGCAGGTCCAGCGCGAAGCCCAGGTTCCAGCCGCGGCTGCCGTCGCCGGTGTCGATGGCGTATTCCAGCTGCAGTTGCAGCACGTCGCGGCCGTCCACGCCGTGCAGTGGAATCTCGATCATCCACGCCGGCAGCGGGCCGCTGGCGGACTCCAGCTGGGCCACCTCGACCCGCGCCAGTGCGGCCTTCACGTCGCCTTGCAGGCGATCGAGCAGCGGTTCCACTTCGTCGCCCGCCAGCAGCGACGGCGGCAGGGCCGCGCGCGGCTGCGCCTGCAGGCCGCGCTGCAACATGGGTGGCGCGGTGTCGCCGGTGTTCCGCGTCGACGGTGCCTGTGCGCGACCGTCGAGCAAAACGGCCAGGCGCAGCAGCGCACCCTTCCAGTCGTCCTGCAGCGGGGGTGCCGGCTGGCCCGGCGGACGCGCAAGCAGGGATTCGAGGAACAGTCCGCTGTGTTCGATCGCCACGCGCAGGCCCTCGCCGCGGGTGACCTCGGCCGGGCTGGGCATCGCCTGTTCGAGCAGGGCGAGCGCGTTGCGCAGTTCCGGCGGCAACTGGCGCAGCACCGGCCGCTGGGCCAGCGCGTCCAGCGTGGCCAGCAGCGGCGCGTAACCGTTCTGCTGCGGCAGGCGCTCGCGCAGGGCGCGCTGCAGCACGGGGTCGCTCGGCTGCGCGAGCATCTCCAGTTGCGGCTGGGCGCCCAGGCTCAGCACGCGCACCTGGAATTGTGCGGGCAGTTGGCCGCCCGCCACGTCGGCCTCCACCGTCAGCGTGCCGATCTGCAGGACCTGCAGGCCTTGCGCATTCACGCCCAGCGGCCGCGCCAGCAGCACGCTGCCGATGCGCCAGCTGGGCGCGGCGCTGCCGGAGGCGGCGCCGGCCCAGGTCAGGGCGGCAAGGCTGGTCGGCTGGATGATCAAGCGGATTCCTGCGCGTGAAGGGTGGTGTCGAGAGCGGGCTCGTCCCAAAGGACATCGACCGTTTTCGCACGAACTTGAGGCGACGTCGCCGGACCGGCAAATGGGCCTAAAGCGTGCACCAGCGCGGCCGATAAGCCCAGCAGTCGGCGCCAACGGGCGCGAACGGAGCGATGGGCATGGCCGGCAAGCGGGCGGCGAAACGGGACGGTGAACAGGCGGCAGGCGACGTGGTGGCGCTGCCGCCGGACTGCCGCATGGCCGCCCTGGCGGCGCTGCACACCGAACTGGTGGCGGCCTTGCCGGGTGGCGCCATCGAGCTCGACGGCAGCCGGGTGGAGCGCGTGGATACCGCCGCGCTGCAGCTGCTGGTGCTGCTGCGCCGCGCGCTGGACGGGCGCGGCGGCACGCTGGCCTGGCGCGGCAGCAGTGCGGTATTGAACGACGCAGCCGGCCTGCTGGGTTTGGCGAAGATTCTGGAACTGCCGGCCGCCCGGCCGGCCTGAACGAGGTGGCAGCATGGCAAAGATTCTTGCGGTAGACGATTCGGCCTCGATGCGCGGCATGGTGGCCTTCACCCTGCGCGGGGCGGGCCACGAGGTGACCGAGGCCGAGAACGGCCAGCTGGCGCTGGACGCAGCCGGCGGCAGCGCGTTCGACCTGGTGCTGGCCGACGTCAACATGCCGGTGATGGACGGCATCAGCATGGTGCGCGCGCTGCGCGCGAAGCCCGAGTACAAGGGCGTGCCGATCCTGATGCTCACCACCGAGTCACATACCGAGAAGAAGATGGAAGGCAAGGCCGCCGGCGCCACCGGCTGGCTGGTCAAGCCGTTCGACCCCGAGCAGTTGCTGGCCACCGTCAAGCGCGTGCTGGGTTAAGGAGGCGCCGATGGCCACGGTCGATCTCACCCAGTTCCACCAGACCTTCTTCGAGGAAAGCCGCGAAGGCCTCGACGCGATGGAGGCGGCGCTGCTGGCGCTGGACTCGGGCTCGACCGACCACGAGCTGGTGCACACCATTTTCCGCGCGGCGCATTCGATCAAGGGCGGCGCGGCGACGTTCGGCTTCGCCGACATGGCCGCGTTTACCCATGTGGCCGAATCGCTGCTGGAGGAAGTGCGCAGCGAACGTCGCGCAGTGGATGCCGGGCTGATCGACCTGCTGCTGCGTTCGCTCGACTGCCTGCGCGGCATGCTGGATCGCACCAGCCACGGCCAGCCCGCGGCCGACGCCGGCAGCGAGGCGCTGCGCGCCGAGCTGGCGCAGCTGGTCGCGGGCGCGGCGGCGCCCGTCGCGGTGCAGGCGTCGGCCGCGCCGGCCGCCGGCTGGGCGATCCGCTTCGTCGCGCTGCCGCACCTGTTGCAGACCGGCAACGACCCCCTGCGCGTATTCAACGAATTGCAGGCGCTGGGTCGGTTGGAAGTGCTGCGCGCCTTCGTGACCGAATCCGCGCCCGCGGACTTCGCCACGCTCGATCCCGGCCAGTGCCATCTCGGCTGGGAGTTGCGCCTGCACGGCGCGGTGGCGCGCGCGGATCTCGACGCCGTGTTCGACTGGCTGGACGGCGACTGTGAACTCGCCATCGCGCCGCTGGCTGCGGCTCCGGTCGAAGCCGTCGTGGCGGCGCCGGTGTCGGTCGCAGCAGCGACGCCTGCTGCGGAAACGCCGGCGCCGGCACGCGAGGCCACCGCCGCGAGCAGTGCAGGCCATGCCGAAAGCGGCTCGATCCGCGTGGGCATCGACAAGGTCGACGCGCTGATCGACATGATGGGCGAGCTGGTGATCACCCAGTCCATGCTCAGCGACATCGGTGAGCACTTCGATCTTTCGCAGCTGGAGCGGCTGCGCGAGGGGCTGGCCCAGCTGGAGCGCAACACGCGCGAGCTGCAGGACAGCGTGATGCGCATCCGCATGCTGCCGATCGGCAGCGTGTTCAACCGCTTCCCGCGGCTGGTGCGCGACCTCGAGCGCAAGCTCGGCAAGCAGGTGCGGCTGGAGCTGCACGGCGAGCACACCGAGCTGGACAAGACCGTGTTGGAGAAGATCGGCGATCCGATGGTGCACCTGGTGCGCAACGCGATTGACCACGGCCTGGAAATGCCGGAGCAGCGCCGCGCCGCGGGCAAGTCGGAAACCGGCACGCTCACGCTCGACGCGCACCACGAGGGCAGCAACATCATCGTGCGGATCAGCGACGACGGTGCCGGCCTGAACCATGAACGCATTCGCGCCAAGGCGGTGGAGCGAGGGCTGGTTTCGGCCGCCCAGCCGCTGAGCGACGACGAGGTGGCCGAGCTGATCTTCCAGCCCGGCTTCTCCACCGCGGCCCAGGCCACCGACCTTTCCGGCCGCGGCGTGGGCATGGACGTCGTGCGCCGCAACGTGCGCGACCTCGGCGGAAGCGTGGGCGTGAAGAGCGTGGCCGGCCAGGGCAGCGTGTTCACCATCGCGCTGCCGCTGACGCTGGCGATCATCGACGGCCTGGTCACCACGGTGGGCGCCGAGCGCTACATCGTGCCGCTGATCTCCATCGTCGAATCGCTGCGCCTGCCGGCCGACGCCGTGCGCCGCACCGCCGGCGGTGGCGAGGTGTTCCGCTTCCGCGACGAATACCTGCCGGTGATCCGCCTGCACCACGCCTTTGGCTGCGCCGACGCGGTCACCGCGATCGAGCGCGGCATCGTGGTGGTGGTCGAGGACGGCGGCCAGCGCGTGGGCCTGCTGGTCGACGAACTGGTGGGCCAGCAGCAGGCGGTGATCAAGTCGCTGGAGAAGCATTACCAGCAGGTACAGGGCGTGTCCGGAGCCACCATCGTCAGCGACGGTTCGGTGGCCCTGATCGTCGACGTGGGCGGCGTGGTACGGCTGGGACGGCGCAGCAAGGCGGCCTGAGCGCTTCCGGATCCGGATTCCGTCGCACAAGCGAACCTCGATGCAGCCTTCCGTAGGTCGGGATTCATCCCGACAACGCATCCCCGGCTGAAGGGTCGGGATGAATCCCGACCTGCATGGGCACTCGGTCGCCGGGCCACGTTCTCGCGCATTGCCTGCCGGTGGTGCGCTCGTGTGCCACGCGCAGCCACGCTGCCCGGGCCTTTTCGTGGCCGCTGGCTCCCGGTCCGCGCATGGAAACCCGCTCAAGTCCGCCGTGGCCGGGCCGATACAAGACCGAGGCCGGGCGCCCCGCGGCGCCCATCACGAGGTAGACGATCCATGCACGAACACCATGCGGACACGGCAGCCACCGTGCAGCAGCTCACCTTCAGCCTGGCCGGCGAGGAGTACGGCGTCGACATCCTGGCGGTGCGCGAGATCCGCGGCTGGTCGCGGGTGACCCGCATCCCGCAGGCGTCCGCGTACATGCTCGGCGTGCTGAACCTGCGCGGCGCGATCGTGCCGGTGCTGGACCTGCGCCTGCGCTTCGGATTGGAACGCGAGAGCTACGGCGACAACACGGTGATGGTCGTGGTGGCCGTGGCCGAGCGCCTGTTCGGCATCGTGGTGGACGCGGTGTCCGACGTGGTCGACATCGACCCGGCGACGGTCAAGCCGGTGCCGGACATGGGCGCGATCGTCGACACCCGCTACCTCAAAGGTCTGACCACCCATGCCGAGCGCATGGTGATGCTGCTGGACGTGGAGAAGCTGATGCGTCCGGAAGACGTGGAAACGCTGGATGCCGCGCTGCCGGCCGTCCGCGAAGTCGAAGTTGCCGCCTGATTCGGGAATCACGATGAACATCAAGAAATTCACCGCGCGTTTCGCCAAGTTTTCCACCTTGTCGGTCAAGGCCCGCCTGATCGGCACCTTCGCGCTGCTCGCGATCATGCTGGTGGCGGGCGCCGGCGTGGGCCTGGGTGTGATGTCCTGGCAGAACGAGGGCATGCGCCACAGTTACGAGGAGGCGATGGTGCCGGCGCAGCTGATGGGCGAGTTGCGCTCCAAGTCGCTGATGAACTTCGTCGTGCTGGGCGAGGCGGCCAACGTGATCGGCAAGGCCGACCAGGTGAAGCAGAAGGTCGCCGAATCCCAGAAGCTCCAGAAGGAGATCGCCGCGGACAACAAGCAGCTGTCGGCGCTGCCGCTCAGCGCGGACATCGCGGCGAAGTACAAGGCCTATCGCGCCACCGACGCGGACTACGCGAGCAGCCTGAAGGATGTCTACGACGCGCTGGGCCAGAATGACGACGGCACCCGCGACCTGCTGGAGATGGAAGTGCGGCCGGGGCTGATGATGCGCCTGGACACGCTCGACAAGCTGATCCGGGCGCAGGGCGACGAGGTGAAGCAGATCTACCACACCCAGGTCAGCCGCTACGGCGTGGTGCGCGCACTGGTGCTGATCACGCTGTCCGGTGGTCTGATCTTCGCGCTGCTGGTGGCAACCCTGCTGGTGCGTTCGATCAGCGGCACGCTGGCGCGCCTGGTGACGGTGGCGCACGCGATCGCCGACGGCCGGCTGGGCCACGGCATCAAGGTGAAGCGGATGGACGAGCTGGGCCGCCTGCTCGACGCGTTCCGGGTGATGGACGAGCGCCTCGCGGCGATCGTGGGCGAGGTGCGCCAGGGTTCCGACGCGGTGTCGAGCGCGGCGCAGCAGATCGCGCGCGGCAACGACGACCTCAGCCAGCGCACGCAGGAACAGGCTTCCAGCCTGGAGGAAACCGCCTCGTCGATGGAGGAGATGACCTCCACCGTGAAGCAGAACGCGGAGAACGCCAGCCACGCCAACCAGCTGGCGCGCGGCGCCCGCGAGCAGGCCGAGCACGGCGGCGAGGTGGCCGGCAAGGCGATCGTCGCGATGGCCGAGATCGACGCCTCCAGCCGCAAGATCGGCGACATCGTGGGCTTGATCCAGGAGATCGCGTTCCAGACCAACCTGCTGGCGCTGAACGCCGCGGTGGAAGCGGCGCGCGCCGGCGAGCAGGGTCGCGGCTTCGCGGTGGTGGCCAGCGAGGTGCGCAACCTGGCGCAGCGCAGCGCCGGCGCGGCGAAGGAGATCAAGGGCCTGATCGCCGAGAGCGAGGAGAAGGTGCGCAGCGGCTCGGAGCTGGTCAACCAGTCCGGCAAGGCGCTGGCCGACATCGTCGAG
>Ga0209455_1000186_pt1 | contig 97107 bp, 67 predicted proteins | sample AraplaCol_mCL_r2_FD_184275 | JGI IMG/M metagenome (GOLD analysis project Ga0209455, IMG submission 184275) | Arabidopsis root microbial communities from North Carolina, USA - plate scrape CL_Col_mCL_r2 (SPAdes) (version 2) | ecosystem: Host-associated > Plants > Roots > Endosphere | place: USA...
ACGGCGAACACGTCGACGCCTACGACCTGATGCTGCCGCAGCGCATGCCACGCGCGGACGCCCCACCCGCCGCCCCCGGCCAGCCCGCCCCCGCCGCAGCGCCGTCACCATCGAGCGCCACCGGCGACGGCGGTCTCGACGACTACATCAGCAACCTCGAGCGCGGCGCCATCGTGAAGGCGCTGGAGGAGTCGCGCTACAACAAGACCGCAGCCGCGAAGAAACTCGGCATCACGTTCCGGGCGCTGCGCTACAAGCTCAAGAAACTCGGCATCGACTGATGCCGCGGTTGGCCCTTCGCCCGCTTGCGGAGAGGCTCACGTGTTTCCCCTCTCACACTTGTGGGAGAGGGGTTGGGGGAGAGGGGCTCTGCCCGCTCGTTTCGCAGGTTTCAAAGCGGCTTCGTGCGCCTGCCGGCGCCCGAGTGACTTCTCTTTTGCTTGTCCACGCCGCCGCAGGAGCGGCGGCGAACAGCGAAGCTGACCTGAGGGGCGGAGGGCAGGATGCCCGGAGTCAAGGAGAAGTCACTAAGAGAAAACGACACCCCGGTTGGCGCGTTCCGTCCATCCATGGACGGAACGTCCGTGAGGCGGTCCCGGGCTTTTCGAGCGGACTCGGGCAACCGCTCCTGCGTTGCCTCAACTCCGGCGTCCATGCCGTCGCCTGCCCGCGCGAAAAGGCGAACCCATCCATGGGCTCGCCCGCTGCGCGGCCTGATCGTCCCCACCTCACCGCCGCCCAGGGGCCCCGGAAAAGCAGGCGCGCATCCTGCGCACCAGAAGCCAGTGTGCCGCCAGCTTGCAGCCATGCGCCGCTGCCATCCCGAGGCCCCCTCGTGCATATCGGCGTTTTCGGGGTGATAAGACTTATGCCCCCTGTTTTGCGTGATATGCACACCGGCATGTCCTCGACCTCCGGCCCCAGGAGGAAGGCCAAACCCTTGCCTGCACGAAGAATTTCCTCGCTTGACGCTGGAGCTTCGGCGATGGAGCATGGCTTGCATATGCCCCGATCCGGGGTCTACTAAGCGTTCGGCAGCGATAGCGGCGGACACGTTTCAGAGGAAAGTCCCTGCGTAAGATATCGGAGCACCCGGATTGACGAAGCGGCGCGACCACGCATACTCAGCAAAGCGCCTGTGGCGGTCGGATAACTGCGTCGATCCGACCGCCACAGGCGCTTTGCTGTTTTCAGACGCACCACCTCGTCGCTGCGGTCCGCTATCGGAAAGGCCGATGCCCGAACGACCCATTGGGAATCCGCCACTCTCGCTCCCGAACAGCGCGTTCGACCGGACTGCGGGTATAGGATGTCGCGACAATCGAGCGCTGCGCGCCGCAGCCAGTCAACTTTAGCGTTAGGCACCTATGTCAAAGCGTGTTCAATGGGTGGTGCTGAGTACCGTGTTGGCCCTGTCCGTGGCCTCATTCGCTATCGCTCGCCTCTACTCACCTTCTTTGGCTTTCAAAGTCGGCGTCGCACCAGTCATATTCGCAGGCTTGGCTCTTTTTGGTCACCTCATCACACTCGATGACGATGCGAGGGGTGGCTTTTCCAATTCTCAATCTTCGTCTGGCATCTGGCGCAGTTCGCTGTTGGGGCTTGCGCTAAAGGCGGGGCTGTTCGGGCTCGTATGCTTTCTTGTTTTCTCGGGCCTGTAGCAACCGTGCGTCGTTGCGCCTAACATTTCGTTCAAGGCGGACGCCTCCGGCGCCGCTTAACTCCAGCGTTAGCTGCTATGGAAAATATTCGCGAACAGCTAGAACGGTGGTCGCAGTCTTTCTGCGACGAGGTGAGCGTTGGCGGCCTTGTTTCCCGTTGCCCAATCGCGCACAAATGGAAAGCTCCGTACAGAAGCGTCGTAGTTCGCGAGGCATTGTTTCGACGCATGCATGACTTGGGGCAGCAGACCCTTCTACTAGCCGAGCAAAGCCACATCCTTGGTGCACGCATCTTGCTCCGAAGCGCTGTAGAGACACTCGGCCTTCTCATCTACCTCAATCAAAAAACGCAAGCCGTACTATCAGGCGCGCTCTCATTCTTCGCTTTCGACGAAATCACAAAGCAGCTGTTAATGGGCTCCAAGAACGGAGCAACCTCACTGGCCGCCGTCAACATACTTACCGTGCTTGGACAAGCCGAGAAAGCTCACCCGGGCCTTGTTTCAATGCATCAGCACCTCAGCGAGAGCGCCCATCCTAATTACGACGGTGTACTCTTCGGCTACTCCTCCACTGACCCCGACAAATACGAGACTCACTTCGTAAACAACTGGCTCAAATTTTTCGGCCAAGAGCAGGAACCAGCGACGGCCTTCGTGTTTGCTGTTTTTGAGCATGAATACAACGACGTGTGGCATCGTCAAATGACCCAGCTTGAGGACTGGTTGCGAGCTAATGACGCGTCACTAGAAGCACAACGAAGTGGCAGCTAACAGTTCGTTCAAGGCGGACGGCTTCGCCGCCGCTTAACTCAAGCGTTAGGGCTCAATTGGGAATGGCTATGCCTCCACGTTCCGAAAGAAAATTCTTAGCCCATACGCTGCAGCGCGCGAACAATCCGGTGGTTCCAATTTTTTCGTCCCGCTGGTTCCTTCCACTCGCTTGGCTTGGCCTAGTCGTCTTGGCTCTACTCCTCCTTTCAATTGGTCCGCTCATCGGCCAGTACGCATCGGCGCTTTCTTTCGTACTCTTTGGCTGCATGTGCTCATACATTTGGGTTCGTGCTGCCGCTGCGAGGGGGTGGCCCGTGCTCAGCCCACATATCAACAAGCAAAGCATCATTGGCAGGCTCGAAGCGCTTGAGCCCTAACCAGTCATCCAAGCGGACGGCTCCGCCGCCGCTTAATTCCAGCGTTAGGCCCAAAGAGACGCCTGCCAATGATCGAAGCTCTTAAGAGACGATTCGCCGAACTGCACGTGCAAGCTGATGCGCTCGAGTCGACACGGCACACAAAATCTGGTTTCCAAGGAGGAACGGATACTAATGTCAGTGCGGACGGGTTTTTGGCTTGGTCTGTAAAGGTAAAAAACCTTCTAGTCACCGCCTGCGGGCCAAGCTCTGAGCACTACAAAGCATTCGGAGAGGCCGAGAATTATTCATCTTGGTCCGGTAATTACAGTCGATTCAAGCAGACGCGCGCGGTTTTTGACGCAGCCAAAGAGGACTTCGAGGGCGGCTACGTTTCAAGTATCCGTAATCTGATCCAAGCGGAGGTTTTTGATACGGAGTTGGAGCAAGCGAAAGAGTTGCTAGCCGCCGGCTACTATCAAGCCGCAGCAATCATCGCTGGTGTAGTTCTTGAAACAAATCTCCGCCAACTTTGCGCTCAGGAAGAGATTCAGCCAGGGAAGTTGGACCGGATGAACGCTGATTTAGCTAAGGCGGGCAAGTACAACTCCATTATCCAAAAACGCATAACCTCACTTGCCGCGATTAGGAATGGCGCTGCTCATGGGGATGTCGAGGCATTTTCTCAAGCTGATGTAGTGGCTATGATCGATGAAGTTGAGCGCTTGGTGGGCTCTTGGTTATCCTAGGTCTACTCTCGCGGCCTAACATCTCATTCGAGGCGGACGGCTGCGCCGCCGCTCAATTCCAGCGTTAGACCCCTATGAAGATCTACGTTCTTCTTACACTTCTCGTAGCCGGGCTAGGTCTTTGGGGCTACGGCTTGTGGCGTCGCGGCTTTTTCGGGCCTGAAACGCAGCCCGTCGAGCGTTATGCATACGCCCTGCGCAACGCCCTATGGTTTATCTCCATCCTCATTGTGTCGTGGCCTCTGCAGCTCTACCGAGCGTCCATTGGCAACACTGCATACGTCGTTACAGCTCTTGTTGTCCTTGCAGTGTTCTTTTGCTCGGGCCTTCTCGCCCAGAAGCTCCTTTTCAAGCGTTTCCAGGCCCGGCGAGACGGGGTCTAACTGCGTTCAAGGCGGACGGCTTCGCCGCCGCTTAACTCTAGCGTTAGCCATCTTATGAATAATCCCTGGCTTGAAATTCCGCTCTCGGACTATGAGTCCCACATGTCGCTGCCAACAATTGCTCAGGCTGAAATGTTGGCTGCCCAATTCTCGAACGCTTTGCTCCAGTTCTCACCGGAGTCCGTTGCAGTTATCGGCTGTGCCGGCGGCAACGGCTTCGACAGAATTCCCTCTACAACGAAGCGCGTGATTGGCGTTGACATCAACCCAAGCTATATCGCTTCTGCTTCATCTCGTTACCTCGGGCGTATTGCTGGCCTCGAATTTCATGTTGCTGACATTCAGGCTTGTCCGTTGCAATTCGACCCCGTCGAACTTATTTACGCAGCCCTAGTGTTCGAGTATGTCTCGCTTCCTGCGGCATTAGGCAATTTGTCGCGTGCGTGTCGTCCCGGCGCACGTTTGGTTTCGGTACTTCAACTGCCATCGGCGCATGTGCACGGGGTGTCACAATCGCCGTATCAAAGTGTTCAAGTGCTTGCCCCGCTCATCCGCCTAATCCCCCCTGGAGATCTGGCTGAGTGTGCCGCATCATCTGGTTTCACGCTGGAGTCGGAGAAAACATTGGCGCTCGAGTCGGGGAAAGAGTTTTCCATTCAGGTCTATCGCCATGCAGCCGGCTAACCCTGCGTTCGAGACGACCTGCGCGAAAAGCTGCGCAGGCACCTCAACTTCACGTTAGGCATCAGTTGAAGATATGACGCAAGTCCAACAATCAACGACCTTACATGGTGGCTGTCACTGCGGCAGCATTCGAGTCGAATTCACCACAGTCCGAGACCTTGCAAGCACTAGCCCTCGGGCGTGCGATTGCAGCTTCTGCCAAAAGCATGGGGCGGCGTACATCTCGGATCCTTCGGGTGCTCTACGCGTGGTTGCCGCAAAACCAAAAACGCTGCATTCCTATCGCCAAGGTTCGGAATTGGCTTGCTTCCAACTATGTGGTCAGTGTGGCGTCCTCGTTGCTGTTACCTTCGAGCACAAAGGCAGCACATATGGTGCTGTCAATGTCGGCTGCCTTGATGAGCTTGGGCTTCTCGGTGCCCGCGTGCCGGCATCACCGCAGCTGCTGAGCCCACAGGAGAAAGTTTCACGGTGGCTGCAAGTTTGGGTGCCAAATGTGCAGCTGGTAGTGTCTGGTACCTAACCAGTCGTCCAAGCGGGCGGCTTCGCCGCCGCTTGACTCCAGCGTTAGCCGTCAGCAAACAGGAGGTCACGCATGTCTGCTCTCTCCTTCAACAAAGTCGCAACACTCATCTTTGGCTTGGTCGCCGCAGTGCAACTTGCCAGATTGATCTTCGGTTTCCCTATTCTGATAGGTGGGGTCACCATTCCAATCTGGGCTTCCGGCATTGGGTTTCTCGTTGCCGGAGGAATGAGCCTCTGGGGCTTGCGCACCAAATCCTAAGTGGGGAAAACACGGGTCAGAGTGCAATTCTCCGCGACACGACTGGGCCGCTTCCGCAGCCACTACGCGGCTGCGTCCGAGTGCGCGCCGGGAGCGCGCTGCTTTACCCGGGGCCCCTATGGCACGGCGGGTGGGTGGAGGAAAGTCCGCAGGATGGCTCGCATGGATGCGAGCCAGTTTTCCGCCGGCACATGGATGTGCCGTCGAAAACCCCGTAACCCGCCCGCGCACCCGCAGGGCAGGATGCCCGGAGGGCGCGCCATCGGGGTGTCGTTTCCTCTTGGTTACTTCTCCTTGACTCCGGGCATCCTGCCCTCCGCCCTTCGGGCCAGCTTCGCTGTTCGCCGCCGCTCCTGCGGCGGCGTGGACAAGCAAAGGAGAAGTAACTCGGGCGCCGCAGGCGCACGAAACGCTTTGTTCTTGACGATAACGCGGAGAGCAAAAGCCCCTCTCCCCTACCCCTCTTCCTCGCTCCTCCACGCGGAGAGAGCACAGGGATGTGCTCGGCTCTGGGGAGCGAGGAAAGCTGCGGCCATCCATGGCCGCTCTCCGCGTGCCCCGAAGGGGAGAGGGCTTCATGCGGCGTTAGCCCGCGGTGCTGACCAGCGCCAACCGCAGCGTGCGCAACAGTTTCCGCGTGGTGACCGGCTTGTCGAGCACGTGCAGGCGCGGCAGCGGGGGCAGTTCGTCGAGGTCCGGCGGCGCGTCGGGGCGTACCAGCATCACCACCGCGCTGTCGTAGCCCTGCTCGACCAACGCGCCCAGCGTGCGCACGGCGGTGAACAGGTTCATGTCGGCGTCCATCAGCACCAGGTCGGGCAGGCCGTGCGCGCCGATCCACTGCAGCGCGGCGGTGCCGCTCTGGCTGGCATGGGCCTGGTAGCCCCACGCATCCAGCGTGTCGCTGAGCAGGGACAGCTGGCTGGCCGCCTCGGCCACCACCAGCACCTGCTCGGCGGCGCCTTCGAGACTGTCGCTGTCGTCGCCATTCGCCTCGGCGGCGTCCGCCGCCGGAGCCTGCAGCGGGATGTACAGGTCGAAGCGGGTGCCGCGGCCGGGCACGCTGTCCACCCGCATCACGCCGCCGTGGCTGGCGACGATGCGCCGGCAGGACACGAGGCCGAGGCCGGTGCCGTTCTCCTTGGTGGTGAAGAACGGTTCGAACAGCCGCGCCAGCACCTCGCGGCTCATGCCTGGGCCGTTGTCGGCCACGCTGAGGCGCAGGTGGCGACCGGGATGCGGCTCCTCACCGGGCAGGAAGAACTCCGGGTCGAGCCGTTGCTGCGCGGTCTCGATGCGCAGCTCGCCGCCTTCGGGCATCGCCTGGATCGCGTTGAGGCAGAGGTTGAGCAGGCATTGCTGCAGCTCGGTGTGATTGCCGGCGAACGTGAGTTCGGGGGCGTCGACCGCGATCTCCATGTGGATCGCGCGCGGCACGCTGCCCTGCAGCAGCAGGCCCAGCGCGTCCATCAGCCCGCCCAGGCGCACCTGCTCGGCGCGACGCGCGCCGCGGGCGAAGGACAGCATCGACTGCACCATGTCCAGCCCGCGCTTGCCGCAGTCGCGCACCAGTTCGCCCAGCCGCGCCAGCTGCGGGTCCTCGGCATGGTCGCGCAGACTGTCGCCGGCCAGCAGCAGCGGCTGCAGCAGGTTGCGCAGGTCATGGCTGAGGCCGCCGGCGAGCATCGCCAGGCTCTCGAAGCGCTGGGCGCGGATCAGCTCGGTCTGGGCGCGCTGGCTGGCGCGGCGCTCGGCGGCCTCGACCAGCGCGCGGCGCACCGCGCTGGCGAGGCGCGCGGGGTTCTGCTTGAGGATGTAGTCGGTGGCGCCGTTGCGCAACGCCTCGATCGCCGCCTCCTCGCCCAGCGTGGCGGAGACGTAGATGAAGGGCAGGTCCGGGTCGCGCTGGCGCAGCAGCTCCAGCGCGCGCTGGCCGGAGAAGCTCGGCAGGCTGAGGTCGGACAGCACGATGTCGGGCACGAACTCGCGCAGCGCGACGAGATAGGCCTCCTCCTCGTCGACCACCCGCGCCTCGTGCGCGAGCCCGTCGTCGTCGAGCTCGGCCAATGCCAGCTCGGCGTCGTTGCGGTTGTCCTCCACCAGCAGCACCCGGATCGGGCGTGTGTCGCTGCCGTGCGCACCGTGCATGGGCTCCTCCCCTCGTCTCGCTGCCTCGCTTCAAACGCTATGCATTTCAATGGGACGAAATGCTGCCGGCTTCCTTGCCGGGTGTTTTTGTTCGTCATCCGGCGACTTCCGTCGCCCGTGGATTCCCGCTCGACCGGCCTGCGGCTGCGGCAAGGCGGCTCGCTGGAATGCCAGCATGGTAACCCCCTGATCGCCGGTCGCGATTCTGCATCACTCCTGCTCGGGCGCCTGGTTCAGCACCGCCCAGAACTGCCCCAGCGTGCGCACCGCGGTGAAGAACTGGTCCACGTCCACCGGCTTGATCACGTAGGCGTTGACGCCGAGATCCCAGCTGCGCGCCAGGTCGCTCTCCTCGCGCGAGGAGGACAGGATCACCACCGGGATGCGCCGCAGGTGCTCGTCGGCGCGCATGCGGGTGAGCACTTCCAGGCCGTCCATGCGCGGCATCTTGATGTCCAGCAGCACCACCGCCGGGTTGCCGGGCTCGCGCGTGGCCCAGGCGCCGCGGCAGTGCAGCCAGTCCATGCATTCCACGCCGTCCTCGAGGTGCACCACCGGATTGGCGAGGTTGGCCTCACGCAGCGCGTCCAGCGACATTTCGGCGTCGGCCATGCTGTCCTCGACGAGCAGGATGGTGCGGATGTGGCGATTGATCATGGGGAGCTCTCGGTTGATGTGCCGGACAGATCCCGTGCCGGCAGCGAAAAGTGGAAGCGCGCGCCGCGCTCCGGTTCAGCCTCGGCCCAGACCCGGCCGCCATGGCGGGCGAGGATGCGCCGCACGTTGGCCAGGCCGATGCCGTTGCCGGGGAAATCCGAAGTGCGATGCAGGCGCTGGAACACGCCGAACAGCTTGTCGGCGTACTGCATGTCGAAGCCGGCGCCGTCGTCGCTGACGGTGAACTCGTAGTCGCCGTTGCGGCCGCGCCGCACGTCCACCGCGATATGCGCGACTTCGCGCTGGCCGGTGTACTTCACCGCGTTGCCGATCAGGTTCTGCCACACCGTGCGCAGCATGTTCTCGTCGCCGACCACGATCGGCAGCGGCGCGATCGACCAGCTGATGCGCCGCCCCGGCGCCTCCGCCTCGCTCAATGCGCGCGCCTCCTCGGCCAGCGACTGCATGTCCACCGGCTGCAGGCGCAGCGCGCCGCGGCCCAGGCGCGAGAACACCAGCAGGTCGTCGATCAGTTGCGCCATGCGCTGCGCCGAGTTGCCGATCACGTCGAGGTAGTGGCTGCCGGTGTCGTCCACCCGCTCGCCCAGGTGCTGGCGCAGCTTGCGCGCGAAGCCGGCGATGTGGCGCAGCGGCGCGCGCAGGTCGTGCGAGACGGAGTAGCTGAACGCCTCCAGCTCGCGGTTGACGTCGGAAACCTGCGCGACCTTGCCTTCCAGCTGGTGGTTCAGCTCGTTGACCTTCTGCTCGGCCAGCGCACGCGCGGTGACGTCGCTCACCGTGAGCAGCAGCGCCTGCGCGTCGCTGTCCTGCTGCTGGATGCGCCGCGCGTTGATCACCACGTGGCGGTCCACGCCGTCGACGGTGCGCTGCACCAGCTCGTAGTCCCACAGCTCGCGGTTGCGCAGCAGCACGTCGTTGAGCCGCTGCAGCAGCGCGCCGTCGCTCCAGGCGCCGTCGCCGATCTGCGGCAGCGGCAGCGCGCGGTGGTGCTTCGGGTCCAGCCCGTACAGCTCGCTGAAGGCGGCGTTCACCAGCAGGCTGCGCAGCTGTTCGTCGAACAGCGCGATCGGCTCGCGCACCGCCTGCACGATCATCTGCGAGCGCAGCACCGCGCGGCCTTCGCGGGTTTCCGCCAGCAGGCGCTTGCCAATCTGCCGCTCGGAGGAGATCACCACCACGATCAGCAGCACCAGCTGCGCCAGCGCGGTGAGCCCGAGCACGAACTGGCCGCGACTCACCTGCTGCTCGACGTCGCGGGTACGGTCGACCAGCAGGCGGTCCTCGGTCTGCGCGATGCCGTCGATCAACTCGCGCATGTGGAACAGGTCGCCGGTGTCGCGCAGCGACTGACGCGCACCGGCGGCATCGCCCTGGCGCAGCCGCACGAGCGCCTGGTCCACCAGGATGATGCGGCCGTTGGTGACGCTCTCCAGCGCACCGATGCGCGCCTGCTGGTCGGGGTTGTCGCGGGTGAGGCCGCGCAGCTGCGCCAGCAGGGCCGGCACCTGGTCCTTGGCGCCGCCGGCGCGCTGCTCGGTCGACGGGTCGCCGTCGCCGGCGAGGATGCGGTAGCTCTCCGCCTCGCTGTCGCGGATCAGGTAGGCGATGCGGTAGGTGAGCGCCTTGACCGTGCTGGCGTGGTTGAGCCAGAGGTTGGCCTGCTGCGTCTCGTCGGCCATCACCCGCGTGGCGAGATACGGCAGCACCACGATGACGACCATCGCGAGCAGCAGACCGGCGACGCGCCAGCGCAGCAGACCCTTGACTTTCATTGGGCAGACATCATCGGCGGCTCTCGTGCGGCGTCGCCCGGGCCGGGCCGGGCACCGGGCTATTCTGCGCAGGTTTTGCCGCCAGCCACCAGCCCGGCACAGCGACCGCTCACGGCCGATAAAGCGCTCATCGCCGCCGGCCGCGCCGCCACCGCCGCGCCCCACTGCCGGTTCGGCTCGGCCTGCATCGTGAAACGCAGCTCGCCGCCGGCGAGGATCTCGCCGTGGCGCAGGTAGACCCGGTCCAGCGGCTTGCCGTTCAGCGTCACCGCGCCGACGTAGGGATGCGCGTCGTCCAGATGCTCGGCCACCACGGTGAAGGTGCGGCCGTTCGGCAGGTGGATCGCCGCCTTGGGCACGAACGGCCGGCCGATCGCGTACTCGTCGCTGGCCGGCGTCACCGGATAGAAGCCCAGCGCGGTGAAGATGTACCAGGCCGACATCTGGCCCAGGTCGTCGTTGCCGGCCAGGCCATCGGGACGCGCGGCGTACTGGCTGTCCATGATCTGCTTCAGCCTGGCTTGCGTCTTCCACGGCGCGCCGGCGTAGTCGTACAGGTAGGCGATGTGGTGGCTGGGTTCGTTGCCGTGCGCGTACCAGCCGATCAGGCCGGTGATGTCCTCCACGTTCTTGAAGTGGCCCGGATCGACCTTGGCGTCGAACAGCGCATCGAGCTTGGCGACGAATTTCGCATCGCCGCCCATCGCCGTGACCAGACCGGCCACGTCCTGCGGCACGTACCAGGAGTACTGCCAGGCGTTGCCTTCGGTGTAGTCGCTGCCGTAACCGGCGTAGGTGGGATCGAACGGGGTGCGGAACTGGCCGTTGCCGAGTTTCGCGCGCATGAAGCCGGTGCCGGGGTCCCAGGCATTGCGCCAGTTCGCGGCGCGCTTTTCGAACGTGGCGTAGGTGTCGTGCCGGCCCATCGCCTTCGCCATCTGCGCCAGCGACCAGTCGTCGTAGGCGTATTCCAGCGTCTTGGAGGCGGCCTCGGGCTCCTTGTCGATCGGCACGTAGCCCAGCTTCATGTAGTCGGCGAGATCACCGTAGGGGCCGTAGGTGGCGCTCGCCATCATCGCCTTCAGCGCCGCCTCCGCGTCGAAGCCGCGCACGCCCTTGATGTATGCATCGGCGATCACCGGCACCGCGTGGTAGCCGATCATGCACCAGGTTTCCAGGCCCTGGTACGCCCACACCGGCAGGATGCCGAACGGGCTGTCCTGCTGCGCCGCGATCAGCGAGCGGATGAATTGCGTGCTGAGGTCGGGCCGCAGCAGCACCATCAGCGGTTCCTCGGCGCGGTACACGTCCCACATCGACCAACTGGAATAGAAGTCGAAAGCCCCTTGCTTGTCCTGCGCCTTGTGCACCTGGTGGTCGGGGCCGCGGTATTCGCCGTTGACGTCCATGCTCAGCGTGGGCGCCAGCATCGCGTGGTAGAGCGAGGTGTAGAACTGGGTGCGCTGGTCCGGCGTGCCGGACACGTCGATCGCCGACAGCGCCTTGTTCCATGCCGCGGTGGCGTCGGCACGGCGGGCGTCGAAGTCCCAGCCCTTGCCGTCCTGGTCGAGGTTCGCGATCGCGTTCGCCTCGCTCACCGGGGAGATCGCCACCTTCACCAGCAGCGGCTGGGCGAGCTTGCCGAAGTCGAACACGCCTTCCAGCGCGCGACCGTTCTCGGCGTCGTGGTCCTCGGGCTGGTTGCCCGGGCCCTTGAAGCCCTTGTAGAGCACGTCCGACTCGCGGTCGTACAGCGTGCGCGAGACCATAGTCTGGTTGAAGCGCATCGCGAAGCACAGCTCGCGTCCCGGTGCCCAGCCGCGGGTGGTGCGGCAGCCGCTGACGGTGCCGTCGGCGCGCACGCGCAGGCGCGACCACAGCACCTTGCCGGGGTAGTCGTAGATGCTGGGACGCAGGTCGAGCAGCAGGTGCGCGGGCCGGTCCTTGGGAAAGGTGTAGCGGTGCCAGCCGATGCGCGTCGAGGCGGTCAGCTCCGCGCGCACGCCGTAGTCGGACAGCGTCACTGCGTAGTAGCCGGCCTGCTCCACCTCGCTGGCGTGGCTGAAGCGCGAGCGGTAGCCGCTGCCCGGCTTCGCGGGATCGCCCGGGTCCAGCTTCACGTCGCCCGCGATCGGCATCACCAGCACGTCGCCCAGATCCGAATGGCCGGAACCGGAGAAGTGGGTGTGCGAGAAGCCCATGATAGTGGGATCGCCGTACTGGTAGCCGGCCGCCCACTTGTAGGCGTGCTTGAAGTCCGGCATCGCGGTGTCGGGCGAGAGCTGGATCATCCCGAACGGCACGGTGGCGCCGGGGAAGGTGTGGCCGTCGCCGCCGGTGCCGATGCGCGGATCGACCTCGGCCGCATGGCCGTTCGCCGCCACCGCGCCGGTGGAGCACAGGACCAGGCTGGCGGTCAGCGCGAACATCAGCCATGCCTGCGGAGCGTGCTGCTTCATGGACCTTCCCCTTGCATCAAAATTTGGATCGTTCCAAGCTGCAGACGCTAACACCGGGGCACGCACCGGTGCATGTTGCAACGCGGAAGCATCCGCGGCACGCTTCCGGTACATTTTGATCGTTCCAATCGCCCACGACGACGAGCATGGCCACGGACAGCACGCCTCACGCCAATCGCAAGGTTACCCTCGCCGACATCGCCGCAGGCTGCGATGTGTCACGCGCCACGGTCTCACTGGTGCTGCGCGGCAGCCCACTGGTGAACAAGCTCACCCGTGCCCGGGTGGAAGAAGAGCTGCGCCGGCAAGGGTACGTGTACAACCGCGCCGCCGCCAACCTGCGCCGGCGCACCTCGTCCAGCATCGCACTGGTGCTGAACGATCTCGCCAACCCGTTCTTCGCCGAGTTTGCCACGGGCGTGGACGAGGCGCTGGGCGGCGCCGGCTACATCACCCTGCTCGGCAGCACCGGCGAATCGGTCGCGCGCGAACAGGCGGTGCTCGGCTCGCTGCTCGAACACGACCCGGCCGGCATCATCCTCTCGCCCGCCGAGGGCAGCGACGCCGGCAGCGTGCTGCGGACGATCGGCTTGCGCACGCCGATGGTGCTGTTCAACCGCGAGCTCGGCGGCAAGGCCTCGCCCGAGGCGCCCTGGGACCGGCTGATGCTGGACAACCAGCGCGGCGCGCGGCTCGCCACCGAGCACCTGATCGCGCTGGGCCAGCAGCGCATCGCGTTCTTCGGCGGCCACGCCAGCTCCAGCTCCTGCCAACAGCGCCATGCCGGCTACGTCGAGGCCATGAAGGCGGCGGGCCTGACCATCGAACCGCACTGGCGCATCGAATGCGCGCCGAACCGCGTGGACGCGGCGGCGCAATGCGGCGCGCTGTTCTTCGACGCGCCCGCACCCACCGCGGCGGTCTGCTACAACGACGCGGTGGCGCTGGGCCTGATGCTGGGCCTGTACCAGCGTGGCATCCGGCCGGGCCGCGATTTCGCCGTCACCGGCTTCGACGACATCGCCGAAGCCGGACTCAGCGCGCCGCCGCTCACCACGCTTGCCTCCACGCCGCGCGCGCGCGGTCGCCAGGCCGCCGAACTGCTGCTGCAGCGGCTGCGCGACCCGCAGGCGCCGGCGCAACGCACCGTGGTCCCGGTGCAACTGGTGGTGCGCGGCAGCAGCTGTCCGCCACCCGCCGCCTGAGCGCACGCACCCACCCACAGGGGAACCGCATGGCCTTCACCGCACCACTACCGACCACCACCGCGGGCACGGGCGCCGACAGCGGCCGCTACACCGACTACCCCGGCGCGCTGGCGGCGACCACCGCGGTGTTCTTCATGTGGGGCTTCCTCACCGCGTTGAACGACAGCCTGATCCCGCATCTCAAGGCGGTGTTCGAGCTGAACTACACCCGCGCGATGCTGGTGCAGTTCACCTTCTTCGGCGCGTACTTCCTGATGTCGCTGCCTTCGGGCCGGCTGGTGGCGCACCTGGGCTTCAAGCGCGGCATGGTGGCCGGGCTGGCCATCGCCGGCGTGGGCGCGGCGGCGTTCTGGCCCGCCGCGCAGTGGCACAGCTATCCCTTGTTCCTCAGCGCGCTGTTCGTGCTGGCCACCGGCATCACCGTGCTGCAGGTGGCGGCCAACCCCTACGTGGCCCTGCTCGGGCCGCCGCGCACCGGTTCCAGCCGACTCACCCTGGCGCAGGCACTGAACTCGCTGGGCACCACGCTGGCGCCGTTGTTCGGCGGCTGGCTGATCCTCTCCAACACCGTGCTGGGCAGCGCGCAGGTGACGGCATTGCCGGCGGCGGAGCAACTGGCCTACCGCACCCACGAGGCGCAATCGGTGCAGGGGCCGTACATCGGCCTGGCGCTGGTGCTGGTGCTGCTGGCGGTGATCGTGGGCCTGTTCCGCCTGCCCGCGCTGGCCGAGAACACCGAGCAGGCCGACCGCGAGAAGCACACCCTGCTCGACGCGCTGCGCCAACCGCACGTGAAGTTCGGCGTGCTGGCGATCTTCTTCTATGTGGGCGCCGAGGTGTCGATCGGCAGCTTCCTGGTGAACTATCTGTCGCAGCCGGAGATCGGCCACATCAGCGAGCAGCAGGCTTCGCACTACGTGGCGTGGTACTGGGGCGGCGCGATGGTCGGCCGGCTGGCCGGCTCGGCGCTGCTGGCGTGGCTGGATCCGCGCAAGTTGCTGGCGGCATTCGCCCTGATCGCCGGCGCGCTGGTGCTGACCAGCATGCTCACCCATGGCGACGTGGCGATGGTCAGCATCATCGCCGTGGGCCTGTTCAACTCGATCATGTTCCCCACCATCTTCGCGCTCGGCATCGAGCGGCTGGGACCGCTCACCGACAAGGCGTCGAGCCTGCTGATCATGGCCATCGTGGGCGGCGCGCTGGTGCCGCTGGCGCAAGGCTTCCTGGCTGACCACATCGGCATCCAGCATGCCTTCGTGCTGCCGCTGCTGTGCTACGCCTACATCGTTTTCTACGGTCGCCGCGGCTCGAAGGTTCGCGACATCGCTACCGATCCAAGGTAATCCCGTCCCATGCATTCCATCCTCTGCTTCGGCGAAGCGCTGATCGATTTCCACGCCGAGGGCCGCGACCCGCACGGCTACCCGCGCGCCTTCGTGCCGTTCGCCGGCGGCGCCCCCGCCAACGTGGCGGTGGCGGTGGCGAAGCTGGGCGGCGTCGCGCGCTTCGCCGGCATGCTGGGCACCGACCTGTTCGGCGACCTGCTGCTGGACAGCCTGCAGCACGCCGGCGTGGACACCCGCGACGTGGCGCGCACCGGCGAGGCGAACACCGCGCTGGCCTTCGTGGCGCTGGACGCTCACGGCGAACGCAGCTTCAGCTTCTACCGGCCGCCCTCGGCCGACCTGCTGTTCCGTCCCGAACACTTCCGCGCCGATGCGTTCGCCGACACCGCGGTGTTCCACGTCTGCTCCAACAGCATGACCGAACCCGGCGCCGCGGAAACCACGCGCGAGGGCATGCGCCGCGCCCGCACTGCCGGCGCACTGGTGAGCTTCGACCTCAACCTGCGCCCTGCGCTGTGGCCGCTCGACGTGGATGCGCGCCCCCGGGTCTGGCCGGCGCTGAAACTGGCCGACCTGGTGAAACTCAGCGCCGAGGAATTCGCCTGGCTGGCCGTGGATGGCGAAGCCGCCGTGCTCGAACGCCTGTGGCAAGGCCACACGCGCCTGCTGGTGGTCACCGACGGCCCCAATCCCCTGCGCTGGTTCCACCCCGATGCCGAGGGCGAACTGCCGGCCTACCGCGTGCCCGCGGTGGACAGCACCGCGGCGGGCGACGCCTTCGTCGGCGGCCTGCTGCAGCAGCTGGCCGGGCAGGAGATCGGAGCCGCCGGACTCGACAACCTGGTCAGCATGCTGCCGCGCCTGCACGCCACCCTGCGCCATGCCGCCGCCGCCGGCGCGCTGGCGGTGACCCGGCAAGGCTCGTTCGCCTCGTTGCCGACCACCGACGAAGTCCACTCCTTCATGGCATCCCACGCCTGAGTCCTGCATCCATGAGTCATGTCTTGCCCGCCACGCCGCTGCCCGATTTCCGCTCGCCCGCCTTCCTGCGCCGGCACATCGCCGACACCATGGCGTTCTACCACCCGCGCGCGATCGACCCGGCCGGTGGCTTCTTCCACTACTTCAAGGACGACGGCACGATCTACGACCGCAACCACCGCCACCTGGTGAGCAGCACGCGCTTCGTCTACAACTACGCGATGGCCGCGCTGGAGTTCGGCGCGGACGCGCAGCTCGCCGCCGAATACCGCGACGCCATGCAGCACGGCCTGCGCTACCTGCGCGAGGCGCACCGCAACCCGCACACCGGCGGCTACGCCTGGACGATACGTGACGGCCAGCCGGAGGATCGCACCAACCACGCCTACGGCGTCGCCTTCGTGCTGCTGGCCTATGCCAGTGCGCGCAAGGCCGGCGTCGCCGAGGCCGCCGCGTGGATGGACGAAACGTGGGAACTGCTGGAGCGCCGGTTCTGGGACGCCGAAGCCGGCCTGTACCGCGACGAGGCCGACGCCGAGTGGCACTTCAGCGGCTACCGCGGCCAGAACGCGAACATGCACATGTGCGAGGCGATGCTGGCCGCCTACCAGTCCAGCGACGAGCCGCGTTACCTCGACCGCGCACTCACGCTCGCCGACCACATGACGCGCCGCCAGGCCGCGCTGGCCGATGGCCTGGTGTGGGAACACTACGATGCGCAGTGGCGCATCGACTGGGACTACAACCGCGACAACCCCAAGCACCTGTTCCGCCCCTGGGGCTTCCAGCCCGGCCACCAGACCGAGTGGGCCAAGCTGTTGCTGATCCTCGAATCGCTGCTACTGGAACGCAACCGCGAGGAACGCTGGCTGCTGCCGACCGCGCGCCACCTGTTCGACACCGCGGTGAAGCATGCCTGGGACGAGGCGCACGGCGGCCTGTGCTACGGCTTCGCCCCCGACGGCAGCGTGTGCGACGACGACAAGTATTTCTGGGTGCAGGCCGAGTCGCTCGCCGCCGCCGCCCTGCTGCACGCGCGCACCGGCGATGCCGGCTACGCCGCGTGGTACGACAAGCTGTGGGCCTACTCGTGGCAGCACTTCGTCGACCACGAGTACGGCGCGTGGTATCGCATCCTCACGGTCGACAACCGCAAGTACAGCGACGAGAAGAGTCCCGCCGGCAAGGTGGATTACCACACCATGGGCGCCTGCCACGAGCTGCTGCAGCTGTACGGCCCGGCAGCCTGAGCCCGACAGCATTCCCCTGCGCGCCGCGCACTGCGGCGCGTTTTTTTGTGCCGGCGATTTGCACGCATCGCGTCAGCGATGGCCCGAAGGGCGACCGCCAAGGATGGTGGTCGCAAAAAAAGCCCCGGCCGAAGCCGGGGCTGGGGGAACAAGCTCAACCTGAGAGGGATCAGTTGAACTTGTAATCGAACGACAGGAACATTTCGCGGCCGGTGTATTCATCGGCGGTCTGGTTGGTCGGGACGAACTCGAAGCCACCGGAGTAGTACGGGATCGCCCCCATCTTGTCGAAGATGTTGGACACGGTGAAGGTGACCTTGGTCTCCGGGTTGATCTGCCAGCCGACCGAGCCGTTCCAGGTGATCCACGGCGGCACACGGCCCGTGTACATGGTGTCGTTCACGACTTGGGTGCCGCCGTTGTACGCCACCGTGCAGACGCCGGTGCTGTAGACGGTGCCGTTGGCCGCGGTAGCCGTGCCCATGCCCGGCTGGATGCCGTTGTCCAGCACGTTGCAGCCACCGTAGTTGTTGGCGCGCACGCTGCCGACACGCACGCCGGAGATCGACGCGTCCCAGTCACCCTTGTGCCAGGTGGCCATCCACGTGACCCTGCTCGCCGCGTTGTTGTAACGGGTGTTCAACAGCGGGTCGGAAGCCAGCACGCGCTGCTTGTACGAGAGGTTGTCGGTATAGACGATGTTGGCGGTGAAGTCGCCGTAATCCTCGCTGCGCCACTTGTAGTCCAGCGAGGCGTCCACGCCGCTCACGTACAGCGAAGCCTCGTTGATCGGGCCGGAGTGCACCGTATTGATGGTGCCATCCGCATTGCGCTGGACCATGCCGATCACCATCTGGCAATACGCCGAACCCGCACCATGCGCCGTGTATGGCTCCAGCGTGCTGGTGCCCACGACCTGCAAGCCGGTAAGGCAACCTGCCTCGTCCTGCAACACGGTGGTGTTGCCGAGGTACTGGATGGAGTTGTCCACACCCATGTGCCAGTAGTCGGCGGATACCGACAAGCCCTCGACGCCCGCCACCTGCCACACGAAACCGTAGGTCCAGGAGTGACCGGTTTCCGGCAGCAGCAGCTTGTTGCCACCCGTCAGCGACGTGTAGTACTGCGACTGCGGACGCTGGATGTTGCCGTTGCACCATGTGTTGTTGGTGTCGCCTGCCTTGAGCGCGTTGATGCAGGTCAGGTCATCCCTATAGATGCCCACCGGCACGGTGGAGCCGGTCTGGTACACCGCCTGCATGTCCGGCGCCTTGAAGTTGGTGCCGTAGCTGCCGCGGATCAGCAGGCTGTCCAAGGGGCGCCATTCGAGACCGGTGCCCCAGGTGCGGGCCACGTCGGCGCGGCTGTGGTCGTTGTACTTGTCCAGGCGGCCGGAGATGGTCCAGGTCAGCGAATCCAGGACCGGCACGCGGAACTCCGTGCCCAGCGAGTAGCGCTGGCGGTTGCCGCCACCGGTGTTGTCCGAATAGAACGGATTCACGAACGTCGCCGAATTCGATGCGCGCGCGTCGGGCGAAAGCTGGAAGCCATTGTGCGCGGCTTCCAACACCGCCGCCCAGCCCACCGACTGGTCCACCCACGGCAACTTGAACAGGTCACCGTTGATGCGGAACTGCGCCTGGTCCAGCCACGACGATGCGCTGTCCTGGCCATTGACCGCAAACTGACTGTACTGCTGCGGCGTCATCGGGTTCCACCACTGCTGCCAGTTCATGGCGTAGATGGGCGTACCGTCGGCAGTAGAGCCCAATTGCGGGCCGAGGAAGAAATTGTTCGCGGCCTGCTGATTGAAGGCCGTGTAGTCCTCATGCACGATGTACTTCTGGGTATTGAGGCTCAAATCCCAGTTGAAGTTGCCGTCGAACACGGTGCCGCGCACGCCGGTGGTGATGTTCCAGTTCTGCTCGCGGTCATGGGTATTCATCGAGGTACCCGTTTCCTGCACGGTGAACTGACGGGCGGCATTGTTGATGATCTGCCCCGTGGTCTGGTCGTAGAACTTGCCCGTACCTATGCCCCACATCTGGGTGTTGGAAGTGCCCACCGAGTCGTACAGGGCTGCCGAACCGTAGAGTTGCAGGCCGTTCTTGAAATCGTACTCTCCGGCCACGTAGCCGTTGTTGCTGCGGCTGCCCCCCGTCAGCACCCAGTTCTGGAACAGTGCGGGCTGCTTGCAGTAGTAGCCGTTGTCGGTCACACCGGTGATCTGGGTGCCATTGGTGCTGACAGTGTGTGCATGGTAGAGCTGCGAGTTGCTGAACTTGTCGCAGGTACCGGCGGGCGGCGTGATGTAGTTGCCATTGCCGTCCGTCGCGAAGAGCGCGGGGCTGTCCGGGTAACCGAACATGCGGGCATTCGGATTCCAGGCACCATAACCCGCATCGGATTCCGAATCCTGATACGGACGATCCATGCCCCACATCGGCGAGCGGTTGGATTTCTCCACGTTGTAGAGGATGTGCCAGTTTTCGCCGGACTTGCCGCCGAAGAAATTGATGTCGCCATAGGCGCGGCCACCATGCTGCGCGCCACCGCCGGTCACCTGCAATTCGTCACCCTGGTAGTTCTTCTTCAGGATCACGTTGACCACGCCTGCCACCGCGTCCGAACCGTAGATCGACGAGGCGCCGGAGGCGAGGATTTCGACACGATCGATCATGCCGGTGGGGATGTTGCTGGGGTTCTGGAAGTTGCTTTTCGCGTACAACGGCTGCGGGTAATCCACCACGCGGACGCCGTCGATCATCAACAGGCTGAAGCCAGGACCCAGGCCGCGAAGGTTGAGCGGGCGCGCGTTGACTGCGGTGGCACCCCACGAAGCGGAATCCTGCACCTGCGGGCCCATCTGCGGCAGCGAGTCCAGGAATTCCCACATGGTGGTGAAGCCCTGCTTCTTGATCTCCGCGCCGGTGATGGTGACCACGGGCGCATCGCCCTCGATCTGCACGCGCGGGATCATCGAGCCGGTGACCGTCACCGCCTTCAGGTTCACCGCCTTGTTCTGGCTGGGAGCCGGCGTCGGAGCCGACTGATCGCCCGTCGAGGACGCCGTCTGCCCGTAGGCGACCAGCGGCGACAGCAGGGCAATGGAAAGCGCACTCACGAGTGCGTTGCGACGCAATGCGATGGCATGACGCATGGAAACCCCTCCCTCAAACATGTTTGTAGTTAGTGACCGTTGCCGCGTGGCTGGCGAGACACCCCTGAATCCCCAGCCCTTTGTCGATTCGGCTTCGCTGCCTCGATCGATTGGATCGTGTCAATAAACGATGAAACCTCAGCGAGTCACGACTTGCACAGACCCGCAAACCACTCGTAATTCCCTGCGAATACTGCACAGGCAGGCGTTACGTAAAGTTTAGATCGATTTATATATGAAACTATCACTCGCCCATGAACGTTGCAAGCGGCATTGCAATATGGCGGTCACTTCCATCGGGCAGGCTGCCGGCGGATGGCTCCGCGGCATCGCCATCCGCCGTCCACTGCGGCTCAGTTGCTCTCGATCGGCTTTACTTCGTCGTGGAACAGGCGCACCGGCCCGTCCAGGGTGAGCGCCAGCACGGTGACCTCGGGGTCCAGCGTGGCGGGCGGCACGGCGATGTAGAGCAGGCCCGGCACCTTGCTCCAGTACGGCTTGCCCACCACCTGGGTATCGAGCGTGGTGCCGTTGCCGACCACACGTGCGTGCAGCACCCGGTTCATCAGGCCCTTCACCAGCACCGGCCCGTTCGGACGTCCATCCACGAACAGGTACAGCGTGCTGCCGTCCTTGGACAGCGTGCTGGAACCGGCGTAGTAGTCCTTGGGGATACCGGCCTGGCTGCCGTAGATCGCCTCCGCGTGCTTGTGCGTCCAGCGGCCGATCTGTTTCAGCGTGTCGACCTCCTGCTGCGGGATCGTGCCGTCGGCGCGCGGGCCGATGTCGAGCAGCAGGTTGCCGCCCATGCCGACGGTGTCGGCGAGGATGCGGATCAGCTGGTTCGCGCTCTTGAAGTGCTGGTCGTTCGGCTGCCAGCCCCAGGAGTTGTTCATGGTCAGGCACAGCTCCCAGTATTTCTGGGGCGGCGGCGTGATCGGCACGCCCTGCTCCGGCGTGGCGTAGTCGCCGTAGCCGGCGAGGCGCGAGTTGATTATGGCCATGGGGTTGCGCGCCAGCAGCATCTCGCGATCCTGCTTCGCGTGCCACTCCTCGGCGCTGTGCTCCCAGTCGCCGTCGAACCAGTAGAGATCCGGGTTGTAGCGCCGCGACAAGTCCTTCAACTGGCCTTGGTAGTACGTCACGAAGCGATCCCAGCGAGCGGGGTCGGCCTTGGCGTCGTAGCGCGACTCGGTCTTGGTGAAGCCGGGGTAGTCCTTGTACGACCAGTCGATCAGCGAGAAGTACAGGCCCACCTTGATGCCGTCCTTGCGCAGCGCCTGCACGAACGGCCCGACCAGGTCGCGCTTCGCCGGCGTGTCCTTCACCACGTTGAGGCCTTGCGCGGTATCCCACAGCGCCACGCCATCGTGGTGCTTCGCGGTGAGCACCGCGTAGCGCGCGCCGCTTTCGCGGATCAGGTCGGCCCAGGCCTGCGGGTGGTAGTCCGCCGCGGTGAAGCCCTTGAGCTGCTGCATGTAGTGGTCGTGGCTGACGTAGCCGTCGAAGAACGACCACGACTCGTCGATGCCGTCCACCGCGTAGATGCCCCAGTGGATGAAGATGCCGAACTTCGCGTCGGCGAACCATTGCATGCGCTGCGCTTCGTTGGGCGCGGTTTCCGTGGCTGCCGCTGCCGCCGCGGCAGCCGGCGCCGCCGCGTGCGCAGCGAGGCTGACGAGTGCGCACGCAAGTAGCAGACCGAATCGTTTCATGTGAATCACCAGCTCATCTCCCGCACGTCGTTCACGCGAAAACGCCCTGCTGCATGGAATATTCCACGGTTGCCTTTCTCCCCTCTCCCTCCGGGAGAGGGGGCGGGGGAGAGGGTTCGGTCTTGCCGCAGCCCTTCGATCCGCCCGAACCCTCTCCCGCCTGTCGGCACCCTCTCCCGGAGGGAGAGGGGCTCACCCATCGGCATTTGCGCGAATTCGAGTCGCCTGGTTTCGTTGCTCAACCGAGAATGCACGTTCTCAAGCCTTGTCCGCGGCAGTAGCAGCGTGGCCGAACGAAGGCGGCCTATCCTCCGGCGCGGCGCCGAACTTCTTGTTCGGCGTGGCGCCCATCTCGAACGCCAGCGTGCCGCCGGCGGCGAGTTCGGCGTGGCTGATCCAGCTCTTCGTCCACGGTTTGCCGTTCCAGGTCACCGACTGGATGTAGGCCTTGCCCGGACCGTTGCCCTTCGCCTCGACGACGAGCTTCCGGCCCTGGCCCACATCCACCTCGGCGCGATCCAGCAGCGGACTGCCGAACACGTAGTTCGTGCTCACCGGATCGACCGCGTACAGGCCCAGCGCGCTCAGGATGTACCACGCGCTCATCTGGCCGCAGTCCTCGTTGCCGGCGAGGCCGTCCGGCGCCGGCGGATACATGGTTTCCAGCAGCATGCGCACGCGCGACTGCGTCTTCCAGTGCGCGCCGGTGTAGGCATAGAGGTAGGCCACATGATGGCTGGGCTCGTTGCCGTGCGCGTACTGGCCGATCATGCCGGCGATGTCCGGCGGCGCGTCGGCGGGCAGTGCGGAGCTGGTGGTGAACAGTTCGTCCAGCTTGCGCTCGAACGCGACCACGCCGCCGAACATCGGCATGTAGCCGTACAGGTCGTGCTGGTTGAGGAAGGTGGCCTCCCACGGGTTCGACTCGGTGAAGTCGCGCCACTTGTCCCAATGCCCCATCTCGCGCGGGTCGAACGGCTCGATCCACTTGCCGCTGCTGTCGCGCGGGCGCATGAAGGCGAGCTTCTCGTCGAACACGTGGCGGTAGTTGCGCGAGCGCGAGCGCAGTTTCTCCGCGTCGTCCTTCGCGCCGAGGCGCTCAGCCATGTCCGCCAGCGCCCAATCGTCGTAGGCGTATTCCAGCGTCTTGCTCACCGCCTCCCATTCCTTGTCGGCCGGGATGAAGCCCAGCTTGCGGTACCACGGCAGGCCGCGGTAATCGTCGTCGAAGGCACGCTTGCGGAAGATCGGCCACGCCTTCGCGTAGTCGACGCCGGCGAAGCCCTTGGCCTGCGCCTCGGCGATCACCACGGCGGAGTGGTAGCCGATCATGGTGCCGGTCTCCACGCCCTGCAGCGGCCACACCGGCGGGCCCTCGGGGCTCTCCGCCGCCATGCGCACCAGGCCATTGACGATGTCCGGCACCTTGTCGGGCTGGACCAGCGTGTACAGCGGGTGCAGTGCGCGGTAGGTATCCCACAGCGAATAGGTGCTGTAGTTGTGCTGGCCTTGCGGCAACTGGTGCACGGCGAGGTCCATGCCGCGGTAACGGCCATCCACGTCGCCGAACAGGGTGGGCGCCAGCATGGTGTGGTACAGCGCGCTGTAGAACGTGCGCTTCACCGGCGCCGACGGCGTGTCGATGCGGATGCGCGACAGCTCGCTTTCCCAGCTGTCCGCCGCGGCCTGCCGCACGCGCTCGAAGTCCCAGGCGGGCAGGTCGGATTCCAGGTTGCGCAGCGCGCCGGCCACGTCCACGCCGGAGATGCCCACCTTCACCAGCAGCGGCGCCTTCGCCGCGTCGTCCAGGTGCAGGGCGGCCTTGAGATGCGTGCCCTTCGCCTCGGCCGTGCCGCTGGGCAGCGGCTGGTTCTCGTTGTACAGCGTGGCCTGCGTGAATGGCCGCGACAACTTCATCGCGAAATAGATGTGCCGCCCGTTCGCCCACTGGTGCACGCGGCGGCCGCCGACCAGGGTGTCCTTGCCGACCAGTTTCAGCGAGGCGTCCGACACCTTGCACGGCACCTTGGGATCGTCGTGGAAGCCGTGCGCGAGGTCGACCAGCAGGTGCGCCTTGCCGCCCTTGGCGAAGGTGTAGCGGTGCAGGCCCGCGCGCAACGTGGCGGTCAGCTCGGCGAGGATGTCGTGGTCGGTGAGGCGCACGCGGTAATAACCGGGCACGCCCTGCTCGGAGGCCTTGTCGTAGCGCGAGCGATAGCCCTTGCCCGGATGCGCCACCATGTCCGTCGTCAGGTGCGGCCCGTGCGCCGCGCCATCGAACTTCGAGTAGTAGTTGTGTTCCGGCAAGCCGCGTGCGCCCGGATCGAGCAGCACCTCGCCCTGCGCGGGCATCACCAGCACGTCGAGCATGTCGCTCGCGCCGGTGCCGGAGAGATGGGTGTGCGAGAAGCCCATGATCGAGCCGTCGGCCTGGTGGTAGCCCGAGCAGGCGTCCCAGCCGAAGTCGTTGGTGTCGGGCGACAGCTGCACCATGCCCCACGGCATCGACGCTCCGGGATAGGTGTGGCCGTGGCCGCCGGTGCCCACGAACACGTCGACGAACCGCGACACGCCGTTCTTCGCCATGCCGGTCAGCGCCGCCGCGCTGCCTTGCCCGCGCGGCGCGGCGAGCGTGCCGCGCGGATCGAGGCCACCAAGCAGCGTCAGCGCTGCCGCGCCTTGCAGGAATTGTCTGCGGGTCACCATGTCGGATTCTCCTGTGGATGGGATCGTCGAAGCCTCGAATGAAACCGGGCGTCATTCCCTCGAAAGCGGGAATCCACCCGGCCGTGGGAGCCAGGGCGGAAATGGATTCCCGCTTTCGCGGGAATGACGCACGGGAAAGCGGTTGTTGGACTCGTTTTCATGGCTGATGCAGCACAGCCGGTCGTCGCGCGGCAAGCTGGACGATCAGCTCGCCGAAGAGGCTGTTGGCCCAGGCGAACCAGGGCCGCGTGAAATGGGCGGGATCGTCCTGGTCGAACGCCTCGTGCATGAAACCGGTGCCGGCGTGCGTGGTCTTGAGCCAGTGCAGGCACTGGCGGATCTCGCCGGCGTCGTCGCTGGTGAGCGCACGCACCATCAGCGACATCGGCCAGATCATGCGCAGGCCCTCGTGCGGCCCGCCGATGCCCTCCGCCGTCTTGCCGCGGAAGAAATACGGATTGCGCCCGCCCCATGCCCGCGCGCGGGTGCGCTGGTAGCGTGTGTCGTCGCGCGCGCAGAAGCCGAGGTACGGCAGCGACAACAGGCTGGGCACGTTGGCGTCGTCCATGAACAACTGGTTGCCGTAGCCGTCCACTTCGTAGGCCCAGAAATCCTCGCCGTCCTCGTGCATCACGGCGTGCTGTTCCAGTGCCGCCTGCACTTCGGCGGCCAGTGCCTCGCAATCGGCGGCGAACGCGGCGTCGCCGTGCAACGCGCGCGACATTTCGGCGAGCTGGCGCAGCGAGACCACGGCGAAGGCATTCGCCGGCACGAACAGCGGATAGATGCAGGCATCGTCCGAAGGCCGGAACATCGACCAGATCAGCCCCACCGGCTTCGCCGGATTGCCGTAGCCGCCCAGCGGCACGGTGTCGGTGGGCACCGCCGACGCGCGCTGGAAGTGGTACGGCCCCGGCCCATGCTTGCGCTGCTGCGCGCGGAACGTCGCCAGCACCAGGTGCATCGCGCCGCGCCAGTCGTCGTCGAACGGCGCGCGGTCACCGGTGGCCTTCCAGTAGCCGTGGGCGATGCGTATCGGCCAGCACAGCGAATCGATCTCCCACTTGCGCTCGGCCACGCCGGGTTTCATGTCGGTGAGGTCGTGCTGCGCCCACTCCAACGTGGTCTTGCCTCGCGGATCGGGCAGGAAGGCGTTCGCGTACGGATCGATAGCGATGCACAGCGCCTGGCGGCGGATCAGGCCGCGGTACAGCCGGCGCAGGGACTCGTCCTTCGCGGCCAGCGGCAGGTAGGGCCACACCTGTGCCGAGGAATCGCGCAGCCACATCGCATCGATGTCGCCGGTGATGACGAAGGTGTCCGGCTTGCCGTGCAGCGTGTCCATCTGCACCGTGGTGTCCAGCGTGTTCGGATAGCAGTTGCCGAACATCCAGGCCAGCTCGGGATCCCCGATCTTCGCCTGCACGCGGGCGATCTCCGCCTCCACTGCCGCGCTGCTGAACTTGCGCTTCGCCACGGGTGGACGATGGCTGGTGAAGCGCGCGGCTGGCGCCGTTGCCGCCAGCGCAAGGCCCGGCATCGCCAGCGCCGCCGCACTGCCGCCCAGCAGTTTGAGCAGATCGCGGCGGGTGAGTGAATCCAAGGTCATGGCGCCAGTACCTCGCGGCCGTCGATGGTGAACGGAACGGCGACGCCCGCGGCATCGCCGGGCTGACCGCCGCCGATGAAGACTCGATAACGGCCGGGCTCGACGGTACGCGTGCCAGCCGCGTCGACGCTACTCACGTCGCGCGCTGAGAGTATGAAGTCCACGCGCCGGCTTTCGCCTGGCGCGAGGTGCACGCGCTGGAAGCCCACCAGCACGTGCCGCGGCGCCTGCGGCGACGGCGGCACGTCCAGATACGCCTGTACTACCTCGTCACCGGCACGCGAGCCGGCATTGCGCAGTTCCGCGCTCACCTGCAGCGTACCGCCCGCCCTCAGCGCACCCGCCGACAACATGGGCGCAGCGTAAGCAAAACGCGTGTAGCTCAGGCCGTGGCCGAACGGATACAGCGGCGTGCCGCGGAAATACCGGTAAGTGCGCCCCTTCATCGCGTAACTGGCGAATGGCGGCAGGTCATGCACCGAGCGATAGAACGTCACCGGCAGGCGGCCGCCGGGGTTGATGTCGCCGGCCAGCGCCTGCGCGATCGCGGTGCCGCCGGCCTGCCCCGGATACCACGCGACGAGGATCGCGTCGGCGTGCTGCTGCGCCCAGTCCAGCGCCACCGCACCGCCGGACATCAGCACCACGACCAGCGGCTTGCCGGAGGCGGCGGCGCGTTCCAGCAGCGCGCGCTGCGGCGCCGGCAGGGCGAGATCGGTGCGGTCGCCGCCGTCGAAGCCCGGCACGTCGATCTGCAGCGCCTCGCCTTCCACGTCCGGCGACAGGCCCACGAAGGCAATCACCGCATCGGCCGTGCGCAGCGTGCGGTCGACCTCGGCGAGTTGCGCCGCGGCGGGTGCCAGCCATTGCAGGCGCACGCCCTGGTCGCGGCTGCGGTGCAGCAGCTCCAGGCGCAAGGCATGCGGCCGCGCGTCAGCGAAATGCAGCTTCGCCTGCATGTTCTTGTCGTCGCCGGAGTCGACGAGCACCGGCTTGCCGTCGAGGTACAGGCGCACCGCGTCGTGCGCGTCGCAGTCGAAGCAGCGATCCACGTGCACGGCCAGCACGTAGTCGCCCGGCCCCGGCGGCAGCAGTTCGCCGCTCCAGCGCACCGCGTAATGGCCGGCATCGAGGCCGGCGGCCGGCGCCACGCGATCCCAGTCGAAATCGATCACGCGGTCGATGCGCGTGACGCGCGGCATGCCACGGAAATCGGTGTCCGCGTAGTACGCGCCGCTGAGGCCGATGGCGCCACTCGCCGTGCGCAGCGCGGTCTCCGGTACAGGTATCGGCACGCCGGCAGCCACCGGCGCGCCTTGCGCATAGCTCACGCGGTCGGCGCCGAAGCGCGTGCGCAAGCCCTGCAACGGCGTCACCGGCGCGCGCGCGGTACCGTGGTAGTTCGCCTCCAGCGTCTCCAGCGTGTCCGCATCCGGGCCGATCACCGCGAGGCGCAGGCCGGGGCGCAGCGGCAGCATGTCGTGCGCGTTCTTCAGCAGCACCAGCGATTCCTGCGCGGCGCGCAAGGCCAGCGCGCGATGCGCCGGGCTGTCGATCTCGCTGGCGCCGATATGCGCATACGGATCGTCGTCGCCACCGAGTTCGCCGAGCCGATAGCGCGCTGTGAACAGGCGCAGCAGCGCCGTGTCCAGCGCGGACTCGGCCGCCACGCCCTGCTGCACCGCCTTGGCGAGGCTGGCGTAGGTGTGGCCGCAGTCGAGATCGGTGCCGGCGCGCAGCGCGGCCGCAGCGGCCTGTGCGTCGTCGGGCTTGTAGTGATGGAACGCGGCGATGTCGCCCACCGCGTCGCAGTCGGACACCACGTAGCCTTTGAAGCCCCAGTCCTTGCGCAGGCGCGTGTCCAGCAGTGCGGCGTTCGCGCACATCGGCACGCCGTTCAAGGCGTTGTAGGAACACATCAGCGAACCGGCGCCGCCCTCGACGATCGCGGCACGGAACGCCGGCAGGTAGCTGTCCTCCAGGTCGTGCGGCGTGACCTTCGCATCGAAGCTGTCGCGGCCAGGCTCCGGCCCGCTGTGCGCGACAAAGTGTTTGGGCGTGGCGATCGCGCGTGGATGCCGCGGGTCGTCGCCCTGGATGCCGCGCACGAAAGCCACGGCGAGACGGCCCGTTAGGTACGGATCCTCGCCGTAGGTCTCCTGGCCGCGGCCCCAGCGCGGATCGCGGTCGATGTTGATGTTCGGCGACCAGATCGTCAGGCCTTGGTAGCGCGCGTGCGTCTTGCCCGCGCCGACCGCATTGAACTTCGCGCGCGCCTCCACCGAGATCGCCGTGCCCACCGCTTCGAGCAACGGCGCATCCCAGCTCGCGGCCAGGCCGATCGCCTGCGGGAACACGGTGGCATGGCCGTTGCGGGCATCGCCGTGCAGGCCTTCGTTCCACCAGTCGTAGGCAGGTACACCCAACCGGGGAATCGCCGGCGCGTCGTTCTGCAGCTGCGCCACCTTCTCCGTCAGCGTCATCTGCGCCACCAGCGCCTTCGCGCGTGCGGACGCATCCTGCGCCTGCGCCACGCCCACCGCCGCCAGCAGCAACGCGAACAACGCGGCGCGGGCGGCGACTGTCGTCACGGCGCGGTCACCGTGGCGCCGTACAGGCTGCGCAGCTGCAAGGCTTTGCGCAGCGCGGCGGCGTCGGCCTTGCTGTCCACCTGCAAAGTCACCGATTCGCCCGGCAGCAGGTCGAAGGCATCGTCGGACACCCGCGCATTCAGATCGCCGAAGTCGACCCACACCTCGCGCGCGAAGTTCTTCGCGCTCACCGTGAGGCTGCGGCCATCGGCGGAAAGCTCGGCCTTGAGTCCGGGATCGGGCAATTGCAGCTCCTTCGCCGGCCCGAAATACACGAGATGGCGGCTGAGCGGCTTGCCGTGATCCAACAGCTCGAACACGGCCACCGTGCGATGCGGGTCGGCACCATGCAGCAGTTGCGCGTCGGTGTAGTCGCCGGCCGGCGTGCTGGCCAGCGCCACCACCTGTGCAGGCTGCGTGTTTTTCCACACGGTCTTGCCGTCCATGTCCAGCACACGCACGCGCAGCTCGGCGGCCAGCGGCACGGTGCGATCGGAGACCAGCGACACCTGCGTGCGACCATCCTTGCGGATCGCCACCACGCGCAGCGGCGCGTAGAAACGCTTCGCGTGGTATTGCAGCGCCTTCCAGCGGCCGTAGTAATCCACGCTGGACCAGGTGACGCCCGGCCACACATCGTCGAGCTGCCAGTACAGCGAGCCCATGCTCTGCGGGCGCGACGCACGCAGGTGCTCGGCGGCGAGCTGAATGCCTTCGGCCTGCATCACCTGGCTGAGGTACACCAACGCGGCGAAGTCCTTCGGCTTGCCGTACTCGCGCTCCACGTACATCAAGAGACGCTGGTTGCCCTTGCCCTTGTCGAATTTCTGGTGCGCGCGCAGCTCGGGCGAATCGATGGAGAGATCGGACGGATCGAGCACGCTGCGCAGCGTCGCCATCGACGGGAAGGATTGCAGGCCGTATTCGGACTGGAAGCGCGGCGTCACGTCGAGGTAGGCGCTGGCCGGCAGCGCGTCGCCCGACCACACGTTCCAGTAGTGGTAGTCGCCGTTGTCGAGCACGTTGGCCTTGGTGTCGTAGTCGCTGCTCGGCGTGCTCGGCCAGTACGGCACTTCGGGCGACTGCGTGGCGACCACGTCGCGCAGCGTGTGGTCGAACAGTTCACGCATGCCCTGCTCGACGCGTGCACTCTCGACCTTGTCCTGCGCCTTCTTGAAATCCAGGCTGGTGCCCCAGGACTCCCACGCGGTCTCGACCTCGTTGTTGCCGCACCAGAGCACGATGGACGGGTGGTCGCGCAGGCGATCCACCTGCTGGATCGCCTCGGCGCGCGTGTTGTCGCGGAAGGCCGCATCGTAGGGCGGGATCGCGCCGCCGAACATGAAGTCCTGCCACACCATCAGGCCCAGCTTGTCGGCCTCGGCGTAGAACGCATCCTCGAGGTAATAGCCGCCGCCCCAGACACGCAGCATGTTCATGTTCGCGTCGCGCGCCGACTGCAACAGGTCGGCGATGCGCGCCGGCGTGACGCGATTCGGGAAGCTGTCCATCGGGATGAAGTTCGCGCCCTTCGCGAAGATCGGCACGCCGTTCACCACGAACGCGAAGCTCCTGCCCCACTGGTCCTTCTCGCGCAGCAGCTCGACGCTGCGCAGACCGGTCTCGCGATCCGCGCTGGCCACGGTCTTGCCGTCCACCGCGACATCGACATGGAAGTCGTACAGGTTCGGCTTGCCGTATCCCACCGGCCACCAGCGTTGCGGATGCGCGATCTCGAACGGCAGGGACACTTCGTTGTCGCCGGCCTTCAGCGCCACCTCGCGCTGCAGCGATTGCGTGCCGCCGTCCGGTGCGCGCCAGCGCAGCGTCACCTGTGCCTTGCCTGCCGCATCAGCGACGACATGCAACTGCGCCTGCAGCTGCGCCACATCGGCATCGACCCTGGGCTGCGCGACATGGAAACCGGCGAGGCGCAGCGTGTCCCAGCTCTCCAGCTTCACGTTCTGCCAGATGCCCTCGGTGACGATGCGCGGACCCCAGTCCCAACCGTACTGGTAGGCGGCCTTGCGCACGTAGTTCGCCGTCTGCTTGCCCTCCGGCTCGTCGCCGAAGGCCGAGTCGAACTCGCCCGGCAACGCATATGGCTGCTTCAGCAGCCAGGGCTGCAGCCGCGCGATCGGCGAATGCAGGGTGACTTCCAGCGTGTTCGCGCCCGCGTGCAGCCATGCCTTCGCCGGTACACGCCAGCAGCGGAACATGTTGTCGGCGGCGAGCAGCGGGTGGCCGTTGAGCGAGACGTCGGCGAACGTGTCCAGCCCGTCGAACACCAGTTCGACGTGCCTGCGTGCCAAGGTGGCCGCATCCACGGTGAACGTGCTGCGGTACTGCCAGTCGGCCAGGCCCACCCACTGGATCTTCGCCTCGTTGTCGCCGGCATAGGGATCGGCGACCAGCTTCGCGGCCATCAGATCGGTCTGCACCGTGCCGGGCACGGTCGCCGGCAGCCATTGCGCGGCTTGCGGATGCTCGGCGGCATGGCGGTCGCCGGGTGCGAGCCGGAACTGCCAGCCGGCATCCAGCGACTGCGTCGCCAGCGGGGCCGCCATGCCAGGCAACGGCGCGACCAACGCCAGCACCAGCAATGCACTCGTCAGCCAGCGCGCCAAGTCGCCTGCCCGTCCATGCGTGCAGCGCTTCGTGGTTGCATCCACCGTGCGCCGCGCCATCCGGTTTGCCATCGCCCGCCCCTCTTGTCTCGCCCGCATTCCGGGAACCGCATCGTCGGGCCCGGGCTGGCGCCGTCACGGCCACTGTCGCCATTGATTTAGATCGATCCATGTGGACGCTAACACCGACCCGGCCACGGCGCATGCCGCACTGCAATAAATCGGGTGCGAAGTCGTGGAAACGACATCCCATGGCCGCTTCAACCGATCCAAAGCATACCGTCGCCTGACGTGATCGCGGGCGCCGCGAGCCCGCTCAATAGTTCAAGTGCAGGCCCAGCAGATGCAGGCTGGCGACAAACCACAGCGTGGCGAGGCAGGCCACGAGCAGGGCCACGCTGTTGAGCTTGCGCCACCAGCCGCCCGGCACGCGCCACGCATGCCATGCGTTCATCGCCGCCGCTGCGATGCCGAGGACCGCCAGCACGCCGACCAGTTGGATCAAGCGCAGCCGGCCGTCGAAGCCGCTGTCCATGCTCGCGACGTTCGCATCGAGGCGCGCCAGCACGCCGGCCCAGCCGGCGCATAACAGCAGCTGCAGGATCGCCGCCACGCGACTCAGCCGGTACCAGAGTCGCGCCCGCCCCGTGAGCGCGAACGGCTTGCCGCAGGCGCGGCGCACCAGCGCGGCCACCGGCCACAACAGCGCCGCGAGCGCGAACACCAGCACGATCAGGCCGAGCAGCGGCAGGTTCCATGCCGCCGAATGCCAGCCCGGCACCGGCAGGAACACCATCACCGGCGAAACCGCGTCGATCGAGATCCAGCGCACCCGGCCCTGCTCCACCCGCGCGCCAAGCAGCTCGCGCCCCGCCACGTCGCGCCACAGGAACGGCGCCACTTCGCGCCAGTGCCGCGGCTGGCCCGCGAGGTTGTGGAAATCCGGCGTCACCAGTTCGCCGTTGGCCGCCTGCTCGACACGCACCTGCGAGAACAGGCCGAGCATCGCCATGAAGTTCGACGCCGAGGCGCGGCTGTTCGCGTAGCGCCCCACCAGCAAGGCGCCATCCTTGCGCGCGCTCGCCAAGGCGGGTTGCGCCACTTCCGGCGGCGCCGGGAAATAGCGGTCGGTGAAACCGTCCCGCAGCTGCTTGCGCAGGCCGCCGTCGCCCGCGCCGTCGATGGCCACGAATACGCCCACGCCCTGCTGCGGGAACAGCGCCAGTTCGCTGTGGAACCACTGGGTGTCGCCGGCGTGACCGAGGATGTCCTGGCCGTTGCGATCCATGTGATAGAAGCCCAGCGCCATCGCGGGCAGGCCGGGCACCGCTGCGCGACGGTAATCGAACATCTCGCGCAGCGTGGCCGGTGCAAGGATCTGCGCGCCGTTGTAGCTACCGCCCTGCAACTGGGCGAGCATGAAGCGCGCCATCGCCTCGCCGCTGGCCGACAGTGCACCGGCCGCCGCCGCGTTGACCAGCTCGAACGGCTTCGCCGGCGCGCCGGCCTGCGCGTAGCCCTTCGCCATGTGCGGCGCCAGCGCGGCCGGCAACGGCTGGCGGAACGTCGCGTACTGCATGCCCAGCGGCTGCAGGATGTGCGCCTCGACGTAATCGTCGAACGGCTGGCCCGACACGCGCTGCACGATGTAGCCCGCCAGCGCCGCGCCGTAGTTGGAATACGCCGGCACCAGGCCCGGCGGATAGATCCGCCCGGGCACCCACTCCTTCACCCACGCCGCATTGCCGAGCAGGTGCTGCGCATCGGACGCGAACAGGTTCCTGATCGTCTCCTCGAAACCCGGCGTATGCGTCATCAGCTCGCGCAGCGTCACCGGCTGACCATCGCGCGGCGGTACCCTGAAATCGAGGTAGCGGTTCACGTCCGCATCGAGATCGAGCTTGCCCTGCTCGACCAGCTGCATCACCGCGGTCCAGGTGAACAGCTTGGAGATCGAGCCCACCCGGAACAGGGTCGTGGCCGGATCCACCGGCTGGCCCGTCGCCACGTCCGCATGGCCATAACCCTTCGCCAGCAGCACCTGGCCATCCTTGACGACCACCACCACCGCGCCGGCGAGGTCGTTTTTCGCCAGGCCGTACGGCATCAGGCCGTCCAGCCACGCACCGGCATCATCCGCCGTCAGCTGATGCGCACCCAACGGCACCGGCTTTGGCGGCGCCTGTTCCGCCAGCGGACGAATCTCGATCTGCGCCGTCGCCGTCAGCGCAAACATCGACAGCAGCAGGCAGAGGACAAATTGCGGCAAGCGATTCATGGCGCGGTTCCACGACGGCACGAGCGCCCATCCTGCCGTGGCGCACCCTCGGATTTCGTGAACGGGCTTCGGCAACGAGCGCCGCAAATGCGAAAGCCCGCCATCGCGGCGGGCCTTCGGATCGGGCAAGGTCGCGAAACTCCTAGAACGGTTCTTGATACCTGAGCATGGTGGGTAACCTCCCCAAGGCTTGGTGTGGAGCCAAGCTAGCACTCCAAACCGAACACGCAAGGGCGCATCTTGTCTGGTTTCGGGAGCCGCGCGAGGCAAAATGCAACACTTTCGGATGGGCGCCGGAGGACCGGACTCTGCACTCAGGGGCCACTCAAACCAGGGAGGACGTCGTTGCGTCTGGCCCGAAGTCTAGAATGGGTCATTAGCAACCTCCGGATCATCCTGGATGTCGGCTCGATTCTGTTTTTGCAGGCTCTGCAACGTGGGAAATTCGTTTTCCTTCGCACGTCCGGGAGCGATGCAAACCCTTAGACCTCCATTGCTCGCCTCAACGACTATCCGCTCCCTGCTCGCCAGATTTTCGTGCAGCTTTTCTACGAAAACATTTCGTAGTTTATCCCGCCCGGCAAGCTCCTTAATTTCGTCACGGCTGACGGAAACGCAAGGATTTATGTAATCGTCCATAGCCGGCCATCGAGCGACGCCGGACTCCTTGTTTACGTTAATCACCCAGCGCTGATAAAGCGCATCCAAAATCTTCTTTTCGACATCGGACACGGCGGCCTCGAAATCTTGTACAGACATCCTGAACTCCTCGGGTTGAAGAAGGGCAGATGATGGATTGACACTCAGAGGACGCAATACCGTCATAAATGTTTGATTTTATTGGTTTTATACATAGAAATAAGTCGACTCAGTTACGCCGCAGCTAGCATGAGATCTAACTGAGGCTGTGCATACGGCACAACTCTCTCACCGGGGCCCGCCCCAGAAGGAAGCTGAAGACCTACTCTCCGGAAGAGCACTTCATCACGTCCATCTTCTTCTGGTCGATGTCGTCACCGGGGATAGGCCTCCAAACCGCGGCGTTTCTCAAAAAGCGGGGGAACATCGCAGCGCCGCACGTGTTCACGCAGCTCTTCGACACCTGTTGGGGTATGGATGAAAGCGTCCTGTGAAGCAATGCTTATGCACCGCACATCGTCGCGATGGTGTCACTCACTGCCTTGGCCTGCGGCGTGACCCACGGACCAGCGGATCGCGCGGTAGCCGTGCTACTAAGGACGTAAAGTATGCGTTGACCGCCGCGGCATCTTCGACCAAGGTGCCTTCTTCCTCGCGCATCGACTGACTGGGATCTCCACGAAACGACAACCAGTTGAAGCTGGTCGTGACGAAGTACGCGTCATCGACCAACAACACCTTGGCGTGAGTGTTGCCTTTGCGCACCAAGCGGAAATTATCGAAAGCTGTCGCCAAGGCTTCCAGTGACTCACGCGCCTGCCGATCTGGGTCGCGCTCACCCGGGTCGTCGCGGCCGATGCCATAAGCTACGATCACCTCCACACCGCGGTCCAGACAGGTCGTCAGACGCTTGATGAAGGCTTTGTCGACCACGGCGGCGCGAATCCACGGCGAGACGATCAACAACCGGGCCTGGGCACGTTCCAGCGCGTCGCGAAGCAATGGCGGGTGATCATATACGCCCAATACCCGCACGTTGGTCGATTTCACGCTGATAGCGTCCGTACCGGCTAGCGTAAGGAGCGGGCGCCGGTCGGCCGGCGTTTGAGTCGTGTCTTCGACGACGTGGATGTCTCGGCGCAATTCACGCGCCACCGCCTGGACTTCCCGGCGGCGTTTGTCCGCATCGAACAATGTGGCAAATAGCGAGGACTTCTGCGCTACACCGCTGCGCTCGTAGATGATCTCGTGCTCTTCGGACGGGCGGCCGTCAATCGCGAAGGCGATGGATATTCGACGGCCATCGTGTGACTTGAACCCCGCAGTCATGGCGCGACGAAACAATAGGGTCGGCTTTCCGACTACCGCATCTAGGCGCACAACGCGCTGCGCGGGGCTACCAACTTTAGCCATCAAGGTAGCCATACGATTGACCTGAGCCAGGTCAATATCGGCCGCCCGGGGTGATTGCCGCGCCACAGGAGGTAACACGCCAACAGGTTCAAGTTGCTTACTGGTCCACAACTCGCGCTGATCCAGCGCAACCAGATGGCGGGTGATTCCGTCGACGTAAAGCGGAATTCGCTGGCGCACCAATCCGACGGAGGCCGCCATAGCAAGCCTTCGGGACCCTTCAACGGTCAGGGTATAACGAACCGGCGCGCCTCCATGTGCCGCCACAGCGTTTTCGTACGCGAGTTGTCCGAGTTGGGAGATCACGACCTTGGGGGGCAAGCCAAGAAAGCTCTCCAGGTCATCGATCGAATCGACGCCGAGCGCAATCGCTTTGAGCATAAACTCCTCGATCGCCCCCAGTTCGCTCGCCCCCTGTAGAGTGACTACGCAATTGACCCGAAACACCGGCAGGCCGACTTCGCGGTAGGAGATGAGGCGGTAGTCGTCGCGCCTATCCAGCCGCTGAGCGATTTCCTCCAGATCACTCATGATCCCACTCCTTGATCACGCACTCGGTCGATTCCTCCTCGATGAACTTAATGAGGCGGGCAAACGGGTTCTTTCCCTGCACGGCGCGGCAGAACTCCAGATCACCCACAATTACCAAAAAATCGCGAGCGCGCGACAAGGCCACATTGAGGTGGCGCCAGTCGGAGAGCATGCCAATCTGAGCGCGATTGTTCTTGCGTGTGACCGAATAAATGCAGATGTCTACTTCGCGTCCTTGAAACGCATGTACTGACGCACAGTCGATGGCCAAGCGATCGAGATCCCGTTCCTTGCGAATTTCGGCGCGAATCAGCGTCACCTGGGGGGCATAACCGGAAATGACGCCAATAGTCGGCCAGGCAGTAGACGGGCGTCCACTGCGTTCCAGGGCGAAAAGCAGTCGCTTCAATAATGCGACGACAGCACGGGCCTCGCGGGCATTTTCATAACTGGTGCCGCGTGCGCGTTCCTCGTATGCCTTGTTTGCCCCTGCATACGGATCGAGCCACGTCACTTCCCGATCGAGACCAGCCACCGACAGGTCCACAATGGCGCGGTCGACTGTGGATGCTCCTTCGCTCAGGTTGCCGTCATAGAAACACCTACTGATCAGACGGCCAATTTCGCCGCGCATACGATGCTGCTCGGTCAAGGTCGCCCTGCAACCGTCGCCTAAGTCCTTGGTCAGGCGCTCGAACAGTTGCTCATCAATTTGCTGTTCGCTCAGCCCAAACCGCTCCTGCAGCTCTTCGGAATGGAGAGCGTGGTCGAGCACCGCTGGTAGCTGGTGGTGGTCTCCGAGCAGGACTGCGCGCCTCGCCTGCGCCAACGGCACTAACAGTTCTGTAGTGGTGGCCTTGCCGGCTTCGTCTACTATGCACAGGTCAAATACCGTGCGCAACGCAGACTCCTCTCGGCAGAACCCAACGCAGGTGCCAGCGACGACCGAGGAAGAGGCGATGATCGCGGCCTTGAAGTCCTCGGATTGGCCAAAGCGCATCCGCCAATCTTCCGACAATTTCATGAGCTGTCCCAACACCTGACGCTGAGGATCGCCGAGCAGCAGTTGCGACCACTCGTGCAACTCCGAATCGGAATTGGTGGCGAGCTCCGCGCCATCTTTGCCCAGAGCTACCAATTTCTGCCGGGCGGCTTCAACGGTGCTGCGAGCAACGACGTCTTCGCTGCTGATTCTTTCCCGCTCGTCTTCAAGCACTTTTGCACGCAGCAGCTTGTCGCCGCGCTCTCGAGTCATTAAAGCCGGCTCGGCCGTGATCTCGATTTCCAAGGCTTGCGCCTCCGCCTCCAGCTCGGCCAACGACGTCCGTACCCGCGCAAGTTGCTCGCGAGCCCCGATCAGGTCGAGCACTGCGAGCCCAAGCTCAACCTCGTGGCGATCGATGCCCATTTCGGCCGCGCGGTTTTGCAGGAAGCGCCGCGAGGAATCAGTGACTTGGTCGCGCAGAGCCATGCTGCGCTGGTCGAGGCAGCAAGCTTCCACGCGTGGGTCGGCCTGCTTAGAGCCGCTACCAATGCGAACACAGGAGATCCTGCGATCTGCCCCAAGCAAGCGCTCCAACGCATTGTCGAGGGCGACATGGGTTTGAGAGGCAAGAAGGATCCTGGAATCAGGGTTGCGCGCCAGTTCCTGTCGAATCAACTCAACGATCAGCTTAGTCTTGCCAGTACCAGGCGGCCCGTGGGTCACGATCAGGTCAGAACTGGCCATACAGCGCGACACTACTGCCTTCTTAGCGTCATCGAGGTTGTGATCGAAGAACCGTGCAATCGGTCCGTAGGCAGGCTCTATAGGCCCGCTGTCGGCACCAATGAGCAGGGCCCGTAGGCGTGACCCCGGCGTCTCATCAGCCTTGAACTTATCCAGTGCACGCGCCTGCCGGTCGAGCGCCACACGGGTCTGGGCCCAGTCGATATCGAGCGTGCCCTTACCGGGGATCCGTTCCAGGTCGATGTGCGGGCGGGTCGACAGCAGCACACACTGGGCGCCACGTACCGACTCCACTTCACCGCGAAATACCCAGGCGCCGTTGACCGAAATGATCCGCAACTGTTCTTCGACCGCGTCCTCAGGGTTCTCGACGACCGCCAACAACCTAGCCCCATCACGGTCGATGGTCTTATAGCGCAGCGGTGGTATGCCATTGCGGGCGATGTGACGCAACGCCTCAAGCAAATTGGACCAAGCAGCGAACGCGTAGTTTGGGTCATGGCGCTTGGCCTGATCGAGCTCATGCAAGTGCGCGTCGAGGCCGGCGTACAGCGCTTGCAGATCGCGTCGAGCGGCCTGCTGTTCTGTCGCACGATGCGACAATCGATCGGTGAAATCAGCCTGCAGCAGCCAACGGTCCGATTGAAACAACGCATCCAGGCGAAAGCGCTTGCGCACCAGACTGGTGACCACCAGGTGCTCATGACTGCGGTCGAGCGACGCGGCTATGCGAAACGACTGCGTTTCCATCGCAATCGTACTGTCGCTCGTGGCGCCTAAGGCCGACACGGCGCAAATCTCGCTGAGCTCGGCCAGCAACTGCTCCTGCAGACTCCCCTCCGCATCAGTGGGCGCATGCAACTGCTCGATCACACTAGGGGTAAAGCGCAGTGCGATATGCAACCGACTGAGCTCGGCATTGGCCCCGCCGGCGCCACCGCGCAAAGCCTCGGCAAACTCGATGATCGTGCCGAAGCGCTCCCCGGGCGTGCGACTCAGCGCCTGCGAGATAACAGCGCGCTCAGCGGGCGGCAATGCCAGCCCGGACCACGCGGCATAAAGCTCCTCATGGTTGGCCAAGGCGTGACCGGCCATCGCACGCACTGCAATCGCACAGAACGCATACGGGTCGCGCGTGAGGGTATAGGTGCCGGTGTCTTCTTCGGGCAGGCTGTACGGTACCGTGTGCCACCCCACGACCGTGCGGCCAATGCCGACGCTGGCGAGTTTGGCTTGACCGAAGTCGATAATTTTGACCGCCCCAGTCGGCGTGATCAGAACATTGCTGGTCGACAGGTCGCGATGGGCGATATTGCGTTCGGCAGTGTAAGTGAGCGCCGTGAGGATCGGTTCGCCATAGCGCTCGTAGAACGTCGACCAGTCCAACGCTCCTGCAGAAGCGAGATGCTGTTCGAGGGTCTGCCCGTCGATCCACTCAAGCGCGATGTAGCGCTGATTGGTGACCGAACAACGCCCTGCATCGAGCATCCGTACGATGCAGTCATGGTTCAGTTGGCCGAGCGCGCTGTGTTCGCGGAACCAGATTTCATTGACGATCGCCGGATCGCGGTCGCGCTCCGTGAAAACCTTTAGGGCCACCAGCGTATGTGATTGCTGGTCAAAGGCCTTGTGTAGTGTTGCAGTGCCGCCTTCGCCCTGCTCAGCCAGCAGCAAATAGCGGTCTGCAAATATCCGTGGTTCCGACATGCGCGCGGGCGCCCCCTTGTCCTACGTTTGAATCTACACGAGGGAACGGAAATTGGTGAACTTCCTCACCCTGCCAGTCACTTAGCATGAAAAGCATTGACAAGCGCAGGCTCGATGTACTTGCGATCGTCGTCATTCATAGCCGAAATTGCGTTCGAAAGCCTTTCTTGCAGCGCTGGCAGTAGCAAAAGCGAATCATCGTCAACCTGGTCCAGTAGCAATTGACCCTCATCCCAAGCCAAGTCGAGGTCAAGGACAAGGGAAAGTCGGCGTAACGCGACAGGAATCGACATGGAAAAGTCACCCCCTACGCACGAGAGCATTATCGGTCCGGATTGGGGCACACCGACCATTGCCTGCTCCACCAGCAAATCAATCAGCTCTGCGGCGTAGATCTCGACCGGCGACAGATCGGCATTGAGGAATGCAACTCCTTGGTACCCGGCTAGAGTCGTGAGCGTCTGGCGCAGAAATTCAGTAGAAGTAAGGCCCATGGGGATGTCGACGATCGCAACGACATCGCGATCCTGACGGACAAGAGTCTGCACACACTGCCGAGCCATTCCCCCCTTCAAAATCAGAGCAACACCTGCTGTCGCAGCGATACCGACCAGTCTGGACAGTACAAACGCTCGCCGCCGATTTATACCGAGCGTGGAGAGCCGGGTCATCACATCCCCCTGGGAAAATGCTCCGCGTCTGACCCAGTCGGCCACCTTTCCAGGGCCGTCGACTTGCACCAGCTGCCCCGCCGGACTTTCAGCCCTGCCCGTGAGAAGCTTGAAAATTTCGGCATTTGCCAAAGTTGAAGCGCCCTCTCGAACTGCCTTCGCAAACACCTCTCGTATTGAGGCAGAGGTAGACTCCTCTCGAGCTCGGTTGCTTCGCTCGATTTCGCGGCCCTCCTTCTCGAGCACCAGTTTTCTCTTCTTGAGCGAAGATATCTCGTCCTGTAGCCCCGTCTTCTCCGCCTGACGCCTCTCATATTCTCTAACTACCAATTCGTCCACGCGGTTGCGAACTATCTCTCTCGATCCGATAAGCTTCAGAACCGCATCAAGCTCCTCCTCATTCACCGAAATCTGGTCAATTGACGCAGCTATACGTTTGGCGCGCGATGCGATCTCATCTCCCGATTGCGCACGAAGCCGCGCGGTCAGCTCGTTTCGTTGAGCCTTGGTGATAGGGAGCCCCTTCTCGACCTCCAGGCTCTTTAGTAGCCTTCTGAAGGCTGCATCCAGCGGCGAGAGATCGAGATGAGACGCTGCGCCTAGCGAGCTCTCCACGCAGTATTGATGCCCCTCTATGAGCCAGGTCTCAAGGAATCCCCATGATTCCCAGGGCGATTCAAAGGCGTCATCGCGCGCAAAGTCGGCACCTTTAGGAGAGACAACAGCCACTCCGTCAGCCAGCAGGAACATCACCTGCTGACCCAACGGTCCACGCCCCTCTGCGGCATACGCTTTAATTCGATCACGCACTTCGTCCGCATCGCCACTTGGAACTTGGATTCGGACAGCTTCTATCAGTGGGTCGAGTTCGGAATCGAGATGAAATCGCGTCCTGCCTTCGGCTCCTTCGCGCTCCGATACCTCCCAGTGAACAAGCTCCCTCCTTCTAAGTTGCCTGCGTAACATCGACCTGGATGTCATCACAGAGCCACTATCTGGAAACAACCGATCGCGAGCGGCATCGTTTAACTGACGAAGCTGCCCTTCAAGGACAATAAAAAGCGGTTTAACAAACACTGCGCCGGTGTCAGATTCGTTCGTGTAGATGCCAACAATTTCATACCTGTCGGTGTGAGGATCTTCATCCAGTGGCACCGGAATCACTGCACGGACGCCTGTCGGCGCTGCACTCGAATTCCGGTGGTGAGCTGCGCGCGCTAGCGCGCTGCGTAGAATTTCCGACTCTGGCCCATGATCACCAAGAAGCTTGAGCTTTTCACTTGCTGCCTCAACGTCCCCGTCGCGTATTCGGAAGAGCGCCTCAACCAGTAGCTGCGTGCTCTCGGCGAATGGGGAAGGTGCGTTGTCAATCGCGCCCTCGTCGCCCGAAATGACCGATGCAAGTAGCTCCGCAAGTTGAAAATTCTCGGGCTCTGCTTTGCTCGGGGAAGCGATCGCTTCAATCGGCGACATCGAAGTTCCGGCCAGCTCCGGCGGAGGACTGACATTTTCGGGCGGAGGTGCCGCAGTCGCTGTCGCAATCTGGGAGTGATGTGAACTTTGCAAAAGGTGAAGAAGCTCAGCGTTGTGCGTGCCGCCGACCAGATACACGAGGGCAGATCGACAAATCACTTGCGCTTCCGCTTCAGGGAGCGGCTCGTCCTCATCGAAGTAGGCACTTAGGTACAGCAGCACGTCTTCAAGCGCCAGTGGGTCCGCGAGTGAAATGTTCTTCTGGAACCAGGCCCGCAAGACCTCATCTGTTTGAGGGGGAAGCCTCTCAGATATCGCCCTAATGCGCTCCTCGCGGCCGTGAGGCATGTTCTGAACCTTCGCCCGTTTCAAGAGAAGCTGCGTCCTGGATTCGACAAAAAACTTCCTAAGCTCGCCCTCGTGTGTGCCTCGAGCCAACAGGAATGCAAATTTCTTCGGATCGATGTCAAGAAACGCCACGGCTCACCTCAGACGAGAGTGCAGACAGCACAAGGGGGAGAAGGCGCATAGCGTCGTTCTCAACCGCCCATCGAACAGCTTGGTGCTTCCGACGGATTGATTTCAGACCTTCTGATGCAGTCAACCCAGCAGTAGCGGCAACAATCCGGTCTATCTTTGCGTACCACGGATTTTCATTGACGCGATTGACGGTGACCTGGTGCGCGCAGAGCACAGATCCGAATGCTCCGAATCGCAAATCTTGAAGCGGCCCTTCAAGCGTAAGGCTTTTCCCGTTCGGGAGAGGACTCAATCTATTGCCATTAAGGCGAGCGCTGCGCCAGAGTCGCTCCGACGGAACCGACACTTCAACGGCCCCGGCCTGACGCGCAACGTCTGCTGCAGAGATTGAAGCGAGGTCTGCTCTACCATCTGCCCCAGTGAGTATTACGCCGCCAGGCGTCGCCAGTGATGCTTCTACGAAGCGAACTCGCCGCCTTGTCCCCGAGGACACCCAAACAATCGCGTCTTCCTCTGAGGTGTTCAGCGTGATCTGATAGCACCCTTCACCGAGGTCAGCGATTGCGACCTTGGCGCCGCTGCCTGTCTCAACATTCGGCGGCCCGCCATCGGATCGAGCGACGAGTTGTTTCACCGTTTCGGCAAAGACGGCCGTACCATCAGCGTCGAATCGAGACGCCGGCGGCCAGATAATTTCTACCCGTGGCTTTGGTGGAACAATAGACTTGCCCAGGTAAGACCTTAGGTCCGCAATATCATCATTCCGTGTGTGAGGGCTGTTCCGCAAAAACAACCGATAAACCCACCACCCTCGGCTCTCCTTAGAAGGTTCCACAATCTTGAGCGCTGGCGGAGAGGGTTCAGGAAGCGGATGCTGGGAGACATAGAAGTACTCCTCACCGAGTTCCAGCGCCGCGTTCGGGTTCTCGAGCACCCCACCGCTCGTCACCGTTCGGAAGTAGTTCCCAGACAGGCGGAATTGGCTGAAGACGTCTCGTATCCGCATCTCCGTCGCGAGGTCCGGCGGATTTGTCTTGATCTTTGCCGGAGGTTCGCGCAGAGGAATGGCGACGAGCGCCGTGCGTGTCAGTTCCTCACCGCCTAACGTGCGCGTCCCGCTCGACGAGGTGATGGTCAGCCTGGATGCATACCCACTGGGAAACTTGGGCAAACGAAGCCATAAGCTAAGGGAGGCAAGCTCCCCATCCACCCAGATGAGTGCTGGAGCTCCAAAGTCAAACGATGCTAGATGTCGAGGTTGTGAACCTGAAGCTCCGACTTGGCCACCTACTCTTGGGTCGTAGAGCTCACACTCCCGATTGGAGTTTCCGCTGTAGTGCGCAAAATGGGGACGGTTGTAAGCTCCACTCCGGTGATAAACGGCTGCCTTGCAAACAGGGCATCGCAAGGCATATCCGTAGGCCTCCGGGGTACCCGCACGGACGTGATCTCCAATGGTGTTAGTCGCCCATTCCATAGGACGCCTGCTCAATAGTATTGCGGATTGGCCTGCCATGGATCGAATCCAACAGATCAGAGACGCGCCAGTCGAGGTATCGACTGTCTCGCTCAGCTCTTGGGATGACCCATCGGTTTATCGCCGCGGTCGAGGCCTCACGAACAGTCGGAAGCCCGCCATATAGAACCCGTTTCCCATCGCCTCGAAGCAGCGCCTCCGCGTTGCTTGCGATCTTGCAAAGGAACACTTCTCTGACAAACCCATGCCGAGCGAGCTTTGTATCCATTCCAAGCCGCTCGAGTGCGCGTCGTATGACGCGAATGCGCCAGTTTGGCCCGGACCCGAACTCGAAGCCCGTTGCGTATTCATCTTGGGCGTACTCAAGGTATGCACGGAGTTCATCGAAGACTCGACCAGAAAAATGGAAATGCCCCCAGCCGGAGGTGAAGCCGATCGAATCGAAGATCTTCCGACCTTGCAGTTGAAGGCGGTTGTAGATAGAGGAACGCCCTAGAGCGGATGTGGTAGTTACTGCCAGTAATCTCGCATACTTCCTCTCCCCGGAGATCAGACCTACAGAATCCCCGTACCTGTCATCGAATGCGTCGACAACCTCTCGAGATCTGATCAATGACGCGACCAGCTTCCCGCCGAGCAGGTGACTGTAGGGCGGTATCGCACCGAGAACGTACGCGTCCATCAGGTTGACTAGCGCCGCGGATCGCCGATTGTGATCCCAACCGATCACCGCATCCCGCGCCGCCTGGTTGAATACCGCATCACCGAGAGCAAATATTCCGATCAGCTTGTCGTGCGCTCGATCCCATACAAGGAACCGCATGCGCCTTCCGTAGCCATCGGAGACCGGCACCTGCCAATAGAGAGACGCCATGCGAAACAAGTCAGACTGCCATGTCCCGCTTTTGACCAGTACTAATTCTGGGCGGATCGCGCTCGGCTTGATCTCCGCACCGTTTGCGAACCATCGTATCAACGCATCCTGACGCTTCTCCAACCACGCCAAGTTCGAGGTGAGCTTCTCTTCCCTCTGCCCACGGTGGAAGCGTCGGTACGCATCTTTGTCGAGACTCGGCGGTTGTAGGCGACCCTCTGCATCTCGGTGGAAGCCCAGATCATGCAGATGATGTCGAACAAGGCGCTTGAGCTGCGCTTCCCTTGCATCCAGACCGATAACTTTTCCCTTGCTCATCTCATTTCCGCGAAGGCGCTAGGCAGATCCCGTGCCAGCTCGTAGGGGGTGAACGTAAGCACTGTCAGACCATCGGCAAGTACCGTCGTCGAATCGCTGGGACGCAACGAGGGGCAGGCGGCTAACCGAAACCTTCTGCCACCGTGCGACACCGTTGTCCCGCTCTGTTCCTGGGACGTGTCCCAGCCCGCCAGTTTGACCATTTCGACAAGCGGCGCAAGAACCAATGACTGAACCTCTTCAGGAAACGGTGCCGGAACAAATCCTTCCTCGATGTATCGGGCCAAGGCTGCTCCGAGCTCGCGATCCAAGTCTCCATGGCTGAATCGGTTCCCATAGTGACGCAAACAATTTTCGCACGATGCCTGGCAGTTGCAGCCAGTCAACAGGGCTTTGGCGCTCTCAAACACCTTGGCGAAAGAGTCGCCAGCCTGCAGTGCATAGCCAGCACCACCAGCTAGCGTGTCGTAGATGAAGATGTCGGCGAAGTCTGACACCCCATCGTTGCCGAACCGGTAGCCTGCGCTGACTTCGCGTATATCGATGTCGAGCACGCGCCCAATGGATAGGGTAAGCGCTTCGCAAAGCGTTCGCAGCGCATCTTCCATCGGCTTTCTGTCGCGGCGTGACAGCATGCCAAACCGCAAAGGCTGCGAGAGGTCGATTCGAAGGAGCAACACATCCGACGTAAAGCCATAGCCAAGGAATACTTGCTCGAACTCACCGTCACACTGTTGCGGCACCGGCGCTCCAGTCGACCGAATGTAATAGTCACGCCTATGAGGGCCTTGCTGTTGACCATCGGCTAGCACCTTCCCGCATTTCTTGCATACGCAGAAACCAGGTTCCGTCGAATCCGGGTCACCTTCATTCACAACGATGAGCCATTGCTTGCGGCGCGGGACGAGGCCGCCATACCGTCCGAATGGCCTGGTTTCAATCTTGCGATCCGCCTCAGGAAGCGGCAACTGTGCTTGAGTGACTCGGCTGAAAACCTGGTCTTGGTACTCGTCGATTTCCTTGCGCCCGCTCGGAAACACCATCTCTGGGCGAATCACCGTCATGGTACGAAGCGCTTCAGCGCCACACTGTGGGCACTTTCGCTCACCGTCGTCTCCCGAGATGAAGCCAGCCGTGTACGAGCACTGCGTACAATGACGATAGACCTTGCTTTGATCAAACAAAGCGGCAGCACGATCAACTTCGGTATCAAGACCCGATGCTGCCACTGTGCCGATGCGATAGGTCTTCTTGTTGACGACGAGCAGACGACCTGGGGCGTATTCCGAAAGTGCTACGCTCAAGCTTTGTTGCGCTTGCTCGACAATGCGAAAGCCCTCGCCTGGAGCCCACGCCTGAATTTGGAACGAACAAAGGTCCGTGGGGAATGCGTATGACGGAAGTAGCCCACGAGCGAACAGGAATTCAATGAAGCTCGACTCGAGACCCTCTTTGGAACTCGGTGTCTTCTGTTCCAGTTCTGCGATCATCGACTCAGCAACCTGCATGACATCCCGCCCAACTGGCAGCCACCGCTGCGCCCGGGTCAGGGACTCTTTCCCATCGGCAGAGCTCCGCACCCAACGCTTGAACGCCTCAAACGCGGCCGGGGCATTCGAATGAAAGAAATTCCAGGTGTCACCGAGAGCGGTATAGATGTCGCCCGTGCCGGAGCCCGTAGCCAACGGACGAAAGAAGTCCTGTAGAAGCTGAGCCAGTAGGTGTCGATCAGCGATCCGGGTATTCGACGTATCCAGCACGGGCTTTGGTGGGTCGCCCGCCAGAATCTTGTCCGGATTCCGGAAGTAGTAGGCGTCATGTGCACCAGATTGGGCGTACGTCACGACCGTCGAGACCGCCGATCCGCGCCTGCCGGCACGCCCTGCTCGCTGCTGGTAGTTTTGCCGCATCGGAGGAACATTGCGCATCGACACCGCAATCAGTGAGCCAATGTCGATACCCACTTCCATGGTGGTCGTGCAGCTCAATACATCGACCGCACGCTCGCCGGACCGAAGAATGTCACGAAACTGGCGCTCAAAAATTTCAGTTGTCGGGGAAGGGTTGTCCGCATCCTTGTACGACAATTGTGCACTGTGCTCCTGGACATCGATGTTCATAGGTGAGAGTGTCCCAGCCATCACCTTGGCGACCGGGTCCCTCCAAAAACCCTTGCGCGCCCTCAGGTAGCTGGTCGTATCGGGAATGATCAATGTTGCGTCGGGGCTGATGCAGTTCGGACAACAACCGAAAATGAGCATGGGCGACACTGTCTTGCATCGGGGGCACTGCACCCAACGCGCATCAAGAGCCGGCCGCAGAATCAAGTGCGACGGTCTTAAGTACAGAGAGCCGTCAGGCTTGGTCTCGCACAAGTTCTTCGCCAGGCAGTCGACAACCTGGTCAACGTTCAAGCCCTTTGATTTGAGAAAATCCTTCTGTCGTTGAGAGAACCCATCAGCCGCCACAGAAGCCTTGAGGGGATACCTCGACGCCTGGCTGCGGACACCATCCGGGATGTCTTTTCCGAAGGCGAAACGCGTAAGCAGCCGCTGAATCCAAGCTACCGCGATGGCCTCAACCTCGGCAGGGGGTAGCTGCGGTAGGTCTGCAAGAATCTTTGCATATACAGGCTTGGGGGAAGGCGCTACGTAACCCAACGTTAGCGCACTTACAGAGTAGAACGGCGTCCCAAGCTGCCTGAGAAGTACTGCCCAGTAACTTGGGGGAGGCGACAGACTACTGTCCCTCAACTGCTCGTCGACATCACCGCCAAAAAATCGGACGAAGCTTTCCAAGTCGTTCTCAAGGCTGATTCGATCAGCTCCGTCGAAGAACCGAAGATTGTGGTCAAGGAGACACTTGAGGAACGCCACATACAGAGTGTCATTCAGGCGTGGATGTCGACCTATGTTCTGCAGCACCTGCGTGGCCAAGAAGATCGTCTGCCGGAACACATCGAGCTCGATCTCCCTCGGGATGTCACGTGCAAGCCGTGCCGCCTTCTGGCGACCGTCTGAAAAAACGATTGTCTTCCGACCACCATTAGGCGCTTGCGGCGTTTGGGGTTGGGTGATCGGTTGGGTCGCAACCTGAGCTCGAATGATATGCGCGAAGGGGGCTTCCCCTTTCGTCGCGAGATCCATCGCCAATGGCGCATCAGGCCTGATTCTCTGGTCGCATGCCGGACAATCCCCTTTGAAGCTCAAGACTTTTCGCCCATGGTCGCGAGTCACCGTATCGGGACGGAGCAACGCAAGATACTGACCCCTCTTGGCCCCAGCAGGAGGCTCTAGAACCAGTTGCCCAGTCGGTGTGTGTAGCCAGACCAAAGTATTTTGAACAGTCGCAATTTCAGCTTCGGGAACCACATAGAACTGCGACTCCAGAAGTTTGGTTTCGGTCCATGTCCCGTTTGAAGCTTGATGCCAGAGAAAGTCCCCATGCGCGTCCTGCATGTAGGCGCGTAGATAGCTTGCCCCACAAGATCTATGAGTCAATAACTCGTAGACACGCGATCCACACTCGCACCGAAGTGTTTCTGAAGGATGCAATCTCCCAAGCAAGTGCGGCTCGGCGGCATGGTCGTTCCCGCACGCGGCGTTCGTGCAAACAAACAGCCCTGGAAGACCACGGAAGAAAAGATGAGACCGGATTGGGCAGAAGGGACGGCCCTTTCTAATGTCTTTAGCAAAAGCCATGAGGGCCAACAACGACTCTATGGCTGAAAGCCTTCCATCTTCATCTGGGAAGGCAATTTCCGCGCACTCCGTTAGTGTCGCCGGAGAGTTCGTGAGCCTCTCAGATACCAGCGCGGCAACCGGAAGACGCTCGAGGATCTCAAAGGCGTACTGCTGGAGGCTCTCAAGGTCCAACGAAGGGGCTTCATGCGAGAGTCCAAACGCCTCCGCGAGCGATGTGAGTGCTGCCAGCGCTTTGGCGAGGTTCGTTGACGCCTGGAGGATAAGCGAGATGTCGAATTCTGCTAGCGCTCTTTGAGTCAACGCATCCGCCGGGGTGCCGCCCGTTCGGCGATTGACGTCTCCGGTGATGAGTTCGAACCCTGACGGCTCGCCCGCTGTCAGCTTTGCGGCAAACTGCTCAATGTCCGCCCTAGCTTCATCTGACGATCCAAGACTTGCACTGGTGAGTATGAAGCGGATCCTGTTGCGCGACACGCCAAGCCGGGACTGTAGTCTACGCAGCAGATAGGCAACTTCTGCGCCCCCAGAACCTCGATACATATGAGCTTCGTCTAGGACGATGGTCAATTGGTTCTCTTCATCCGAAGCTAGCCATTCCGCTGTTTGCTGGAAGATCGGCGCCTCCAGCGGACGGAGCATCATGTATTCCAACATGGAGTAGTTGGTAACCAGCAGATCCGGGGCGTGACCCTGCATCTCGTGCCGTGTCATGAGCTCGGCATCGCATGACCCGGTCTTCAGGCCCGACTCTTTAAAGGCTTCCAGATCCTTGGCAGGCCACTTGCCCTCGGCTTTCAGACGCGTTCGATAGTCATCGGTCATATCATCGAAGTAGAGCTGGTCGATCTCCCCCACAACGCGAACCTTGTCCTTCCGCGATGTACGCTGTCCTGGGTAGGGTGATCGGCTCGTATACATGCCAAACGTGGCACCATGCGTATTAGTTCCCTGCAGCGCCGCCTTGACCACCGGATTACCGAATAGACGACGAAGGCGACCCAGTTGGTCGTTCACCAGCGCATTCATCGGATAAAGTAGGATGGCTCGGACACCGCGTTTTGACCACGAATCCGGCCTCTTCGTCGACTCGATCGAGAGATTGCACAGGATGGGCATGAGGAAGCTCTCCGTCTTACCCGAGCCTGTTCCTGTTGCAACGATCAAGTCCTTGCCTGCGACGAAGTGCTCGACTGCCCTGCACTGATGCGAGTAGGCAATCTTGGGTATACCTGTACTGGCTTCGCCAGCTGCACAGTTGAGAATCGACTTCGCTTCCTTCGGAATAGCCAGTTCCGAGTAGGGGTCCCCCTCCGCATATTGCGGGGTAGCTTCAAGTCTCGGCTCCTGATATGTGGTTCCAACCCGCTCAAAGATCCGCTCGCGCTCGCTGATTAGCCATTCGTCCCAAATGTGATACTGGGCACTCAGATACTGATGGAAGGTCTCCAAAAGCGTCTTGTGTACCGAGTGGACGGAGTAGTTCGATTGAGTCACTGTCGTGTCTCCAAAGCACATCCAAGTAGTGCAAGCCGCGCGCGAAACGCCCGCGCCAGCTTGGGAGAAATAACGTATGTGGTCGATTGGCCCGACCGGATGATCTTTCTCGACACGAGCAGCGCGAGTCGAAATTCCTCGATAGGCAAACGCTCTCCTAACGTGACTTCGACACCTTGTTCGCCGGACTGCTCAACAGCCTTGACTGGCGCTCCCACATGGTGGGCTATGGCGAACAACAATCTCGTGATCGAGATATCAATGGGGGCCTCCGTAGCGATGCCTCCCTTTCCCAAGCTCGCTGAAAAGTAGCGTTTACGTCCGTGACGCAACTGCCTGCAGATCGCGATTTGCCCAGCGGCTAGCGCTCCGACGACCTTATCGGACCATTGAAAACGGCTCCGACCCGTCGCACCCGGTGAGATCAGGTTCAAATACGTCACGTCTGTGAGATTTGACGTCCTAGCCTCCGCGCGCGCGCGCGCTGCCATAAAGGCAGCAACGGTCGCCGATGGATCCTGAGTCGCGAGGTCCATCCAGCCGCCCAGACTTTGATGTGGGAAGCGGTTGGCAACGTCCGGTGCCAAAAGCCTGCCGAGGCCCTCCATCCTTGTTTCACCAAGAAGCCCATGGACATTCGGAGTTGCCCCGATGAACACGAACTCATCTTCTATTTCAACGACCCGGTAAGGCGTAGGAAGCCAATAGCCACCGTGAAGTGGCTCTGCCTCACGCAGAAGTTGGATCAGCCTCAACCCGCCCCTGTACAACTCAGCCGCCCCGAGCCTCTTGAAAGATCGATGGATCCGCGAGACGTGGACGGGAGCGAAGCTCCCATCTTCTTGTGATGAGAGGCTGCAGAGAGTTCCGCGCGCGAATTCTACGAGCGACGCGCGATCCTGTTCTCTGGGAGCCTGCAACCAATCGAGAGGAATCGATTGGGAGGCTGCGCATTGAATTTGGCGCTGCATGTACGCGACTAGCTAGATGAAACTAGGTGGACCTGGCTAGTCCTTGGCGCACGCGTATCACAACCGGTTGGCTCAAGAGCGGCGCCCAAGACAAATTTCCATTTCATTGCTCCCCCCCCTTTCACGCACCACCTTGGCACAGGGTGAGGATACTGCGCTTTGCCCCACTCATTGAAGGGCACCCCGGTCATCGGCCCGCGCCTGATCGCACGTCGTCCACCTGCAGCCGAACTGACTATCGCCGGATAGGGCCAGACTCACGGGGCATGCGCAGGTTACGCATGCTGGGTGGGGGGGGCTGTAGGCGTCGACCTTCAATCTTCGAAGGCGTTAGATCAGATGATGCGTCACCTGAAATCCCGGCTTCGCACATCCAGGCTGCTCAGTAACGGCGTCAGGTCGTGCAGGTGCTGGGCTATCAGGTGGCGCACGCCGCTCTCGGCTTCCAGTGTGCCCTCCACCATCAACAATCGCGACTCTAGGCAGGGGCGACGCTGCCGCTCGGCCAGGTGGCGCCAGACCACCACGTTTATCATGCCGTGCTCGTCCTCCAGCGTGGCAAAGGTGACACCGCTGGCGGCCTGCGGCCGCTGACGGCCGACCACCAGCCCGACCGCGACGATGTGGCGCCCGGGGCTCGATATCCACCAACTCCTTCGAGCTGCAGCAGCGCCGCGCCGGCAGCTGCGCGCGCAGCAGGGCCATGGGGTGGCGTCCCAGCGTGGTGCCGGGCGTGCGAAGCATCACCTTCCGAAGAACTGGATCCCAGCGTGGCAAACCTCTGGAAGAGGCGCGTCTGGTCCCACGAACAGCAGGTCAAGCGGCAAGTCGAGATCGGTTGCACTGGTCCTTAGAGCGAGCGTCGCAAGCTGAAGCAACCGCTCGTGATAGGCAGGCACCGCCACGACCGCGAGTAACAGGGAGACCTGAGCGCTCGCATCTGTTCGGTGAATTTCGACGAGGTACGCTGCTCTGACCGCCGACTCTTGCTCGAAAAGATCCCTAAGCGCAATGTTGAGGCCGTCCGTCGGCACAGATGGCGGGCACGCCCCCACTGATGTCCCCGCTTCCACCGAATGCTTAGCGAAGTAGCCCAACTCCCTACCTTCCAAAAGCGCGACGATTTCCGGCGGGTACAACGCAACCTGGTCAAGATTTGGGTTGAGCATCAGCGTCGCGCCACGCGTTAGCTCGAACAGACGCCGGCCCGACATGGCGACAATCGACGCATCCGTTCTTTGTGGCTGCTCGGCTTGGGCTCGGTCGCTGAAGAACGGCAGGATAGTCTGTCCGTTATCTGGGCGCACAAACTGGATGAACCGTATACGCCCTGGCGGCGCCCCCTCGATCGGTACATGGGCATAGACGGTCGCGTCCAATAGGGCCTTGAAGACGGCCTCTTGTGCTTGCGCTGCTTCTGGGCCTTGCGGCGTTGAGCGCGCGACCGCAAGCAGCTTCTCGAGATCTTTCGTGGTCACTTTACCCAAAGGAGCACCCTCTGCTTGACGCTGATCTGGTCATCACTCAATGGATAGTTCGGTGGCGGGCAACTGCCGCAGAGAGCGTCGACAACGAAGGCGGAAGCGCCAGGTACTCGTCGTCCAGCCGTGTGACTTCGTGCGCGAAGATGATCGCTAGCGTACTCATGGGGAGCTCAGTCGGTCGCGCCATGCCGCGGATCGTCCAGCGCTCAACTGTTGCTCGCTGGGCAAAGCTGGTCACTGCACAGGCGAACACATTTCCCAGCCGAGTCGCCTCCGTACCACCTTGCTGGTGAGTGGTCGCCAGCGAGCGCATTGCCAAGTGCGTCACATACATCACTTGGTTAACGCTGTGCTGCGTCAGGGCTTGGCGCAAACCGTCCGTCGCCAAGCCTGCCCATGCTGGGTTGTAACCCGACTTGGCCAGTATCCATTGCGCATACTGGATGGCTTCGGCCAGCGCGAGGTCCTCCCAGAGGGCCAACAAAGTCTGCATGGCGTCTTCAGTCAGCTCAATGTCCTTGAATAGTGCCTTCACGAGGTCCTGCGGACGCTTGCAGCCCCGAGGCGTCCAGCGGATCCGCCATGCCACGCTGTCGAAGCTGTAGCGCGTCCAGTCGCGTGCCAACAGCCAGTCGTCGGCATGAGATGGCGACAGCTCCGGCTCTATGACCCCCAGGGCTTGCAAAGCGAGGAGAACGCGCTGCGAATAGTGATCGTGCGGTGCAAGCGGTAGGCGCAGCGCATCCAGCGGAAGGAGTCGGGTCAATGAAACGTCGGCGGCCACGCGTACGGCCGCCGAGAAATAAAGGTTGGCGGTCAGGTCACTCGAATTCACGACGCACCTTCTGCAGGTTGAGATGTGGCTGTCCGTGCCAACGGGATGCCAGTCAGTGATATTAAGGAACTCTTAGTATGCAGGCAAACCGCCGCCGTCGAAGCTGCCCTGAGTCGTGGCAGAAACGGGTCAGCAGGTGGCACGCGGAGGCAAAAAAGAAGCGGTCGTCGCAGCGCGCCTACGGACGGCCAGACTGGAAGCGGGCCTCTCCCAGCGGGAGCTTGGCGTGCAAGCCGGCATGGATCCGTCCGTGGCATCTCCGCGAGTCAACCAGTACGAGCGTGGCAAGCACACTCCTGATACCGGCACACTCCTTCGACTTGGCCAAGTGCTGGGAGTCCCAGTTCCTTACTTCTTCGCCGACGATGATGATCTAGCCATGCTCATCGTCGCGTTCCATCGCATGTCTGCGGCGCCACGCCGGCGCCTGCTCGCGCTGGCGTCACGTTCAGAGCGGACCCGGTTATAGCGCTCGGTGAGTCTCAGATAGTCGTTAACCTGTCGCGCCCGGAACCTTTGAAACCTACGATCGGCCGACTGGAAGTGTTCGGCCGCGATCTATTGCGGGGAGAGCACGATCGAGATCTTGCTCTAACAGCCCACGCGCGTACGCGTTGTACTGCCACTTCACAAAGCGCTCCATCAGTATGCGGTTGGCCTCTCGAAGTTGGGAAACTTCGCTTTCCAGCCTTCGGATGCGCGCACCGGCCATACGCAAGCTACCAGGCATGGGTGTGCGGTTGTTATCCACCTCTTTCAGACGGCGTTTCGCTGCGTGAAACGCATCGGCGATTGCGTGGTTTCTGGCCAACGTTTGTCGAGATGCAGTCATCGATAGCGCTTGTTTGCATGCACCCCGCAACGACTCCCAACCAAGGTCTCCATCCCATCTCTCCAACAATCCAATCACCGCTGATACGTCGGTCTCACGTAAATGCCTACCCATCATCATCACCGCTCAGATCGGGTAACGCCGGTCTTGACGACTCGTTCGTCACCTCGGCCGCCTCAAGCGCCCTCCGGAACGGGCTGAACTGATTTGCGTTGTTCAACCGCACGATAGCTCCATCCTCAACCGCAGGGTCCTCCAGTATGGCGATGAGTTGTTCAAGCCGTTGGACGGTCAGCCGATGAACTTCCAGCCAGCGGTCTACCCCTGCTGAGCCTTCTTGGAGCTCCGCTTCAGCACGACGGACCTGCTCGCGCACGATTTCGAGTCGATCCTTCAACCTGATAAGCCTATTGTCACCCTTGAGGCACAGGTGTTCGGTGCAATTAAGACAGTCTCGGAAGCGCTGGCAGGGCGACATGACGTAATCGTGGGCGCAAAAGCCGAATTCAGTCACGTGAACGGTAGGTACCGTCAACATGTTGAATTCTTGGCGCGTCATCGGCATCTTCATCGCGAGATCTTCCGCGACCTGCGACAACGAGGAGCCAAGCATGAGTGCAGGGTTGTGCTCCCGCAGCATGCCAGCGAGCTCGTGCTCGGACATGTGGTTGTACACCCTGTTCTGCTTGGGGTCAGCTCGACCAGACCACTTAGCGATGTCCGATTGCGCGAGACCGCCACGCTGCGCGAGCGTGTTGAGGTGGTGTCGAAACTGATGGCTGGTAACTTTTCCCATCACCTCCCCGTGAACTACCTTGTTTCTGGCGAAAATATTCGGCAAGCGATAGCCTGGTGAGGCCTCACGCTGCCCCAAATCGTCATTCAGCGTATTGACCGTGGGTCGCCACAACACCACCGGGCTCGATCCCATATCCGTGCGAAGTTGGCGCGCTCGCATACAGAAAAGAGCGTCGCGAAACTTGAGCGTCTGCTTTGCATCGAACCATGGAAAGGTATCAGGAAGACGCGCGTGAACCCAATCATTTAAGTTACGCGAGGTGAATACGCGATGCCTCGTATCGATTCCAATTCTGCGCAACTCAGCTCTCAAGCTCGCCCGCTCTAACATCATGGCGTCGCCGCCCAAGCACCCCAAACATGAGGCAATTTGCCACTCATCGAGTGGATCGTCCTCACCCACTTCGGGGCAGCCAGCATGCCGAAAGAACTCGTCCGGGCGATCTTCAAGCCACGCCGCCAGCTTTCTCGCCTCGTCGGTTATTCTCCGTAAGCGACTCACGGCCTCCTTGGCAATCGGAACCATGACATCTGGGATCCACTTGATCATTGGAAGGCCGCCCTTACCAGTGAAGAAGCGCCAGCCATAGGCCGTGCCGCCGTCCCGCTTCTCCTCCGTCACCTCGCAACCCACGGGAAGCAACAACACCTCGCCGCACCGACTTGGTGCACACATCAACAATGCAACCGTAGAGCTGGTAAAGACATCCCGATCCGATGTTGGATTGCTCGCAAATATCGAAGCCAAAGCATTCAACAATTCATTGGCCGGAAGCTTCTTTTCGCGCAACTGTCTTGCCGTGGCGCCAGTCCGTACAGTGTCAACTGGTCGCGATATGGTGTTTCTCCACGGGAAAAGACCCGACACGAGTCGCTTTTCTACGAGAAACTTTGCTATTGCCTCCAATTCGCATCCCGCCCGATAGGCAACCCCTGGTTCATAAGATTCCGCGCACAGGACTGCAGCCCGATCAAACACAAATCCTTTTGCGTATTCCACAGAGGTGGTTACTCCAGTCTCTGCCAGCGCGCGCTCCAGGCATTTCAGGGCTCGCATCTCAATATTGTGTCTGGCAGGCATCATGCCTTGACGATAACGGTGATATGCCTTTGCGAAGTCCAAAAACGGCTGCTGCATGTAAGAACTGTTTTCGAGCTTGCGTCTCCTCCCAGCATCGAGATTTCCGAACGTAACCTTGGATTTGGCCCAGTAGTTTGAGTTCCAATCCAAGTCGTCACCGAATACGGTGAGGTCCTCGCGACACATCCGTATGAACTCATACAAATTTGAGTTCGCGTCTCGATCACGCCTAGGAACGAAGGGAAGGACCTCAGTCACAGGGCCAGCTCCGCTTTGCGCCGCTTGCACAACTCGACAACCTCGGCGACCGCCAGAAGCGTTCGGTTGTTAATGGACGCAATTGTTCTATCCCCCGTCAACTGCTGAATCCGTGCGTTTTCCCGAACGAGGTCTTGAAGCACTTGCTCGTGCGGCCCATCGAGCAAAGGCTGAAAGTGTGCGCACGTGTAGCATGAAATGGGGGCCAGTGCGCCGCAAAAACCAAACTTCCCGCAGGTACCGGCGGACATGCCGTCACTGGTTTTCACTCGACTCGTCGCGTCGCTGCCACGCCTTGCATGTACCTCTGAATCGACCAGTACTCCCGCAAACGCCTGAGCCATGGGTGCAAGCTGCGTTGCCACGGCAGCACTGATCGCATCCACGTTTTCGGCCACATTCTCCGTATACACCTTAACGTTCTGCGTGTCCGTCTGATCTAGCAACTCTGCTATGACCAAATCTCCGTAGCCTTCGCGCGCAGCCCTTGTCGCCAAGGTTCTCCGCAGCCTGTATGGAAACACATGTATTGGTCCATCAACCCTCTCAGAATGTATTTCCAATCGGTCGATGCAGTGAGAAACTGCGAACGAAATGGACGCCCGCGCCCGATGAAAGAAATCTGAGCGGAATGCTTCAAGCAAACTTTTTTTCGTGACTGAGCCTGCCGTGGCGATTTCCTTCCAACTGGGGAAGATCGGCGTGTCCTGAATCATCTCCTCGGTAATTGCCGGAAGTAGAGAAGATACCCTTGCCTTTACCTTTGCAACATGCGCTTCAAGCGCCTCGCCAAGTTCCGACTCCAAAGCTACGTCCTTGAACTCTGTCCTCCAAGGATCGTCGCCTCTGTCAGATTGCTTAGCCCTCGGGATTCTAAGGATGTATACCGGCAGGCCATCTTTCGCTCGCGCGCTAACGAAGTCCTTGACTTTTAGGTCCCTCAACTGACATGGACGCCTCCCGGTTGCATAAAACAACATCGCCAGCGCAAACGTGCTCAACTCAATATTGCCCGTTTCAAGAGCCGCGTAAAGCGCACCCAAAGTCGCCTCGAACTCATTATCTGTTAACGGCCCCTTGTACGGGCATCGCGTTCGCACAGCTGCTCCTTTAACTTCGCCCTTGAGCTTCCAGTCCGCGAGCAACTCAACCACGTCTCTTGGGATATCTATGATGTGTTTCTCATGCCAAAGCCGTATTACTCGTGACGCTCTATAGAGGCGCGAAAGGTGGTTCTCCCCGAGTAGCGCTCTGTAATTCAAGAGTTGCGCTGCGGTCAGAACCTTGAGCGTTCCTTCGCGCCCGCTTACTGATGTCACAAAATGCTTGAAGTCTACGTTAAGGCCAGCCACATAACCGGCCGAGTAGTTCTCAGCAAAGTAGGTCAACGCCTGTCTCAGTGCGGCGGCGAGCGTGGCGCATAGGCCACATTCGACCCATGATAAGGAGATGGTTACGTCCTTTGATAAGCACCACCGATTCTCGCTTGGCACAAAGTGATAGCCGTGACGACGCGCCAAGTGGGATTTGACAGCGCTTTCGGCTTTTGGCGCATGTCTACTTGCGGGCATTGAGCTTCTCCTGAAGCCTCTTGGAAGCATCAGCGGCTTTAGCTGCGATATGTCGGCGCGTGTAGGCAGCGGCTGTACCTGAGCCGTCACGCCATCCCATGTTGTACGAACGCAATTGCTCTTCGCGTGCTTCCGGAACGCCTTGCTCGTCCATCAACTCTGAAAAACGTTCGTTCGCGGTATGCCTCAGCACATGCGGTGTCAGCGAAGGGATATCGGCGAGCTGCCGCAGCCGCTTGAAGATCTTCGCGAGCCCTTTTGCGCTGAGCGGTTTTCCCGCGTGCGGTCCATGCCGGTGCACCACAAGTAGGAACTTGTGACGTTTTGCTCGTTGAAAGCTCCTTCTCGGACCTAGGATGTACGCATAGACAAGCTTCATGAGGTCATCAGCTACTGGCAGTCGCCGATCACAGGTCTTTACCAGTGGCTGCTGTACCCGAGGGTCATCAGGATCGTCTGGTCGACGTTGAATCACGACTTCACTTTTTTGAAAATCGAAATCATCCGTTTTCAAGGCCAGGAGTTCACCGGCTCGGATTCCAAGATCTAACAGAAGACTAACGATCAACTCATCTCGTTGCTCGACACCCAAGTACTGGGTGTTTTCGATCGATCGCATGCCACAGACACGAACTAGCTTCTGCTGATCGTCGACGGTCAAGCCCATTCTGGCGTTCAGACGGCTGCTCGCCGCTTTTCGCGGTTTTCGAGCACCGAGGTTGGCCACCATCGCACAGATTTCGGCTCTGGCACCTTGATCCAAGCAACCCGCTCTCGCTTCCACCAAGCGCTCAGAAAGCCATTGGAGATAGCGGGTCAGAAACATCAGATGCCTGTATCTGCTCTGCGCTTTGATACGGGCTTCCCGCAACTTGGCTTCCCGAAACTTCATTTGGGCACCAGAGCGGCCCCCAGGCACCGTGAACGACCTCTCGCACACGAATCGACTCAGATCCTCCAGCTCAAAATCACGCAGGTATTCACCGGCACCGAGTCGCGCCTCAAGGTCGATCTTGCGGCGCTCCGCCCACGTGTAGAGGCGTTTAATGGATGCAAGCTCTGCGGAGATCGAATTCACGGCCCTCCCAGCGTTTCTTATTTGGGACGTGATGAAGAGCGTTGGGTAGTACTGTGGCTGCAGGTTGCCGCCAAGCAACAAGGGCATACGTTCGCCGCCTGCAAGGAGCAGCGTGCGAACCCTGAAAGTTGGAGCGCCCATGCCGCAATTACAGCAATCCCGTGGTGGGAAATAAATACTAGCGTGGATCTTTGCAGCGGCAGGGTTGTAACAAAAAAAAGCCCGCAGATACGCGGGCTTAGTCATAAAATGATACAAACAATCTGTTGGTAGAACTTAGAACGGAATGTCGTCGTCCTCGAAGCTGCCACTGCTGGCGGGCGCCGACGGCGCCGGGGCGCCGCCGCCACGCGGCTGGTTGCCGTAACCGCCGCCGCCCTGCTGGCGCTGGCCACCTTGTGGGCGCTCGCGCTGGAAGCCGCCGCCACCACCCGCGCCGCCTTCGCCACCGCCGGGGCCGCCGAGCATCTGCATGTCGCTGGCGACGATGTCGGTGGAGTATTTCTCCACGCCGCTCTTGTCGGTGTACTTCTCGGTGCGCAGCGAGCCTTCGATGTAGACCTGCCGGCCCTTCTTCAGGTATTCGCCGGCGATCTCCGCCAATTTGCCGAACATCTTCACACGGTGCCACTCGGTGCGTTCCTGGCGCTCGCCGCTCTGCTTGTCGGTCCAGCTTTCGGAAGTGGCCACGCTCAGCGTGGCGATCGCGGTGCCGCTGCCGGTGTAACGCACCTCCGGATCGTTGCCGAGGTTGCCGACCAGAATGACCTTGTTGATGCCGCGTGCCATGGATTCGCTTCCTGGTTGAGCCAGCCGCACGTGAGGTTGGATTGCGGCCGGGGTTGGTAGAGGGTGGCATCTTACCCTGTCGCCGGCCGGAAGCACGCGGCCGGCGCCGCGGGGCGCTGTCGGTCCCGGACGATCCGGCTGCACGTTTTCCTGCCAAAAGCCGGTCCACCGCGCGCCGCCGTGAGGGCCGCGCGGTGCAGGCCCGTTTGGCCGGTCGACCCGTGGACGGGCGGAGCCGCTCCGGAAGCGCTAGTCGATGCGCCGGGCCAGGTCGCCACCGCCGGATCGGGTCGGCGCCCCTCCGGCGGCCTCACCCCGCAGGCACGCGCATCCAGCCTTCCATCAGCACGCGCGCGCTGCGGCTCATGACCGCCTTGGTGACGGTCCACGTACCGTCAGCCAGCACCGCCTCGGCACCCACCCGCAGCGTTCCCGACGGATGGCCGAAGCGCACCGCCTTCCGCTCGCCGCCGCCCGCGGCGATATTCACCAGCGTGCCCGGGATGGCCGCGGCGGTGCCGATGGCCACCGCCGCCGTCCCCATCATGGCGTGATGCAGCTTGCCCATCGACATCGCGCGCACGAGCAGGTCGATGTCGCCCGCCTTCACGGGCTTGCCGCTCGACGCGACGTAATCCGTCGGCCGGGCGACGAAGGCCACCTTGGGCGTGTGCTGGCGGGTGGCGATCCCGGCCAGCGATTCGATCAGGCCCATGCGCAGCGCGCCATGCGCGCGAATGGTCTCGAACATCGCCAGCGCCCTCGCGTCGCCGTTGATGGCGTCCTGCAGCTCGGTGCCGGTGTAGCCGATCGCGGCGGCCTCGACAAAGATCGTCGGGATGCCGGCGTTGATCATGGTCGCCCTGAGCGTGCCGATACCCGGCACGTCCAGGTCGTCGACCAGGTTGCCGGTCGGGAACATCGCGCCGCCGGCGCCCTCTTCTTCCGCGGCCGGGTCCATGAATTCCAGCTGCACCTCGGCTGCCGGGAACGTCACGCCATCCAGCTCGAAATCGCCGGTTTCCTGCACGGCGCCAGCGGTCATCGGCACGTGCGCAATGATGGTCTTGCCGATGTTCGCCTGCCAGATGCGCACGGTGGCGATGCCGTCGCGCGGCACGCGCGCGGGATCGACCAGGCCACCGGCGATGGCGAACGGGCCGACCGCCGCCGACAGGTTGCCGCAGTTGCCGCTCCAGTCGACGAACGCCTTGTCGATCGCCACCTGGCCGAACAGGTAATCCACGTCGTGATCCGGTCGCGTGCTTCTGGACACGATCACCGTCTTGCTGGTGCTGGAGGTGGCGCCACCCATGCCGTCGATCTGCTTGCCGTAGGGATCGGGGCTGCCGATCACACGCTGCAGCAGCGCATCGCGCGCCGCGCCGGGCACCTGCGCCGCCTCGGGCAGGTCCTGCAGGCGGAAGAACACGCCCTTGCTGGTGCCGCCGCGCAGGTAGGTGGCGGGAATGCGGATTTGTGGTTTATGGCTCATGGAAATCCTGTGTCGATGCAATTCGGTCATCTCCCCTCTCCCCTTGTGGGAGAGGGGTTGGGAGAGAGGGGCGCCTTTGGCGAGTTCTTTCAGGATGGCCTCAAGCACCGCTTCGATGTTCTGCAAAATGTCGTTGTTCCAAAAGCGCAGCACCGTGAAACCTTGGTTGCGCAACCATGCATCACGTGCCGCATCGTCCACGCTGCCGTTGTGCTGCCCGCCATCTGCCTCGACGACCAAACGCGCACCGAAATGCACGAAGTCCACGATATACGGCCCGATCGGCTGCTGCCGGCGAAACTTGTGATCGCACATGCGGGGTGCTCGGAGATGGCGCCAGAGCAGTTGTTCCGCGTCGGTCATGTTTTTGCGTAGAGCCTTGGCGAATTTCCGCTGATCCATCGCCCCCTCTCCCCAACCCCTCTCCCGCGAGGGGAGAGGGGCTTTGATCACGCTGCCTGCGAGGCTTCGATGAAATCCTGCGCGAAGCGCTGCAGCACGCCGCCCGCCTCATAGATCGACACTTCCTCGGCGGTATCCAGACGGCAGGTCACCGGCACCTCGACGCGCTCGCCGTTCTTGCGATGGATGACCAGGGTGAGGTCCGCGCGCGGTGTGCGGGCGCCGATCACATCGAAGGTCTCGGTGCCGTCGATGCCCAGCGTCTTGCGGTTCGTGCCCGGCTTGAACTCCAGCGGCAGCACGCCCATCCCGATCAGGTTGGTGCGATGAATCCGCTCGAACCCCTCGGCCGCGATCGCCTCGACGCCCGCGAGCCGCACGCCCTTCGCCGCCCAGTCGCGCGACGAGCCCTGGCCGTAGTCGGCGCCCGCGATCACGATCAACGGCTGCTTGCGCTCCATGTAGGTCTCGATCGCTTCCCACATGCGCATGACCTTGCCTTCCGGCTCCACGCGGGCCAGCGAACCCTTCTTTACTACGCCATCGATCACCGCCATCTCGTTGATGAGCGTGGGATTGGCGAAGGTGGCGCGCTGCGCGGTGAGGTGGTCGCCGCGATGGGTCGCGTACGAATTGAAGTCCTCTTCCGGCAGGCCCATCTTCGCGAGGTACTCGCCCGCGGCGCTGTCGGGCAGGATCGCGTTCGACGGCGACAGATGGTCGGTGGTGATGTTGTCGCCCAGCACCGCCAGCGGACGCATCCCCGTGAGCGTGCGCTCGCCCGCGAGCGCGCCCTCCCAGTACGGCGGACAGCGGATGTAGGTGCTCTGCGCGCGCCAGGCGTACAGCGGCGTGGCGCGGATACCGCTGCGGCCGGTACGCGCGAACATCGGCTCGTAGACCTTGCGGAACTGCTCGGGCTTCACGCTGGAGGACACGATCGCGTCGATCTCCTCGTCGCTGGGCCAGATGTCCTTCAGCGTCACCGGCTGGCCGTCGGCGTCAACGCCAAGCACGTCCTGCTCGATGTCGAAACGGATGGTGCCGGCAATGGCGTAGGCCACCACCAGCGGCGGCGAGGCCAGGAACGCCTGCTTCGCATACGGGTGGATGCGGCCGTCGAAATTGCGGTTGCCCGACAGCACGGCGGTGGCGTACAGGTCGCGGTCGATGATCTCCTGCTGGATCTTGGGATCGAGTGCGCCGGACATGCCGTTGCAGGTGGTGCAGGCGAACGCCACGATGCCGAAGCCGAGCTTCTCCAGCTCCGGCAGCAGGTTCGCTTCTTCCAGATACAACTGCACGGCCTTGGAGCCGGGCGCGAGCGAGCTCTTCACCCACGGCTTGCGCGTGAGGCCGCGCTTGTTCGCATTGCGCGCAAGCAGTGCGGCCGCGATCACGTTGCGCGGATTGCTGGTGTTGGTGCAGCTGGTGATGGCGGCGATGATCACGGCGCCATCGGGCATCCGGCCTGGCTGCTCTTTCCACTCGCCGGCAATACCGCGCGCGGCGAGATCGGACGTGGGCAGGCGCTTGTGCGGATTGGACGGGCCGGCCATGTTGCGCACGACGGAAGACAGATCGAACGTCAGCGTGCGTTCGTACTGCGCATGGGCCAGCGTGTCGGCCCACAGGCCGGCGGCCTTGGCGTAGGTCTCCACCAGCTTGACCTGCTCGTCGCTGCGGCCGGTGAGGCGCAGGTAGTCGAGGGTCTGGCCGTCGATGAAGAACATCGCGGCGGTGGCGCCGTACTCGGGCGCCATGTTCGAGATGGTCGCGCGATCGCCCAGCGTGAGGCTGGCCGCGCCTTCGCCACGGAATTCCAGGTACGCGCCGACCACCTTCTGCTTGCGCAGGAACTCGGTGAGCTCAAGCACGATGTCGGTGGCGGTGATGCCGGGCTGGCGCTTGCCGGTCAGTTCCACGCCCACGATGTCGGGCAGGCGCATCCACGAGGCGCGGCCGAGCATCACGCTCTCCGCCTCCAGGCCGCCCACGCCCACGGCGATCACGCCGAGCGCATCCACGTGCGGCGTGTGGCTGTCGGTGCCCACGCAGGTATCGGGGTAAGCGACACCGTCCTGTACCTGGATCACGGGCGACATCTTCTCCAGGTTGATCTGGTGCATGATGCCGTTGCCCGGCGGGATCACGTCGACGTTCTCGAACGCCTGCTTGGTCCACTCGATGAAGTGGAAGCGGTCTTCATTGCGGCGATCCTCGATCGCGCGGTTCTTCGCGAACGCGTTCGGGTCGAAGCCGCCGCACTCCACCGCCAGCGAGTGGTCGACGATCAGCTGCACCGGCACCACCGGATTCACCTTGGCCGGATCGCCGCCGCGATCGGCAATCGCATCGCGCAGACCGGCCAGATCCACCAGCGCCGTCTGGCCCAGGATGTCGTGGCACACCACGCGCGCCGGGAACCACGGAAAATCGCGCTCGCGCTTGCGCTCGATGAGCTGCTTCAGCGACTCGACGAGAATCGCCGGATCGCAACGGCGCACCAGGTTCTCGGCAAGCACGCGCGAGGTGTAGGGCAGCGCGTCATAAGCGCCTGGCTGGATCGCCTCCACAGCGGCGCGCGCATCGAAATAATCCAGCGACGTGCCAGGAAGGGAGTGGCGGTAGACGGTATTCATGGATATCAGGAACCTTGGGAGTGAACGCCCGACTGAGGTGTCGACGGCGTATTTTAGCGGGTGAAAGCCCTTCCCTTGAGAGCCCCGTAACCCACCACCGCAGGCCGCACCGGTGAACGCCGACGCAACCCGGCGCCATGGGCACCGCTGCAAGCGGGCCAACCGCCTCATGACAGGATGGCGCACAGCGCCTGTCTCGATCGATCGCAGCCATTGCGTGATCGCCTCCCACGCCGGAACGAACAAGGCCGCCGGTTGCCCGGCGGCCTTGTTCGCTTGCCCGAATCCCCTGCCTCTCGTACCACCGGTTCGCGGCGGCACGAGAAGCGGAGACTTGCTGCTTACCAGTCGTACTTGACGCTGAATGCAGCGTAGCGGGGCGCTTCGATGCCCCACGGCAGCTTGTAGGTGGAATCCGGAGCATTGCCGTTGCCGGTGCCACCGTAGAAGTCGCTGTAGGCAGTGACTTTCTGCTCGCTGAACACGTTGTGGACCTGCAACTGGAAGCTCAGGTGCTTGCCCGCCCACTCCGGTATGTAGTTCACCGCCAGATTGAGCTGGTGCGTCCATGGCGTGTGACCGGCATCGCCGGGACGCGACGGCACGCCACCGCACCAGTGGTAGTTCTCGCCGTACTGGATCGGGTCGGTCTGGGCAGGGCCGAAGTAGCCAAGGCAGGTGATCGGCGCGCCCGACTGGATGATGTACGTGCCGCTGACCAGCCATTCCGGCGTGATGGCATAGGTGCCATAGGCCTTGAAGGTATGGCGATGCGAATTGGGCAGCTCGCCGTTGGCGTACTGCATCACTTCGGGGAAGTCCCATGCCGTGGTGATCGAGCCGGACGTGTGGCCGCCGGCAGCGCCCGAGGCGTTGCTGATCTGGTGCGTAGCCGACTGGGTCGGGCCCTCCGTGGTGCCGTAGCTCTTGGAGAAGACGTAGTCGATCTTGCCCATCCACTTGCCGTCCCACGGATGCTCCAGCGACTCCTCCAGGCTGTAGTACTTGCGGAAGGCCGCGGGGAAACCGATCACCTTGCCCGCAGGGCTTGCGGCCGCGCCGGGATTCCAGGTGTAGGTCTTGTAGGTGCCGTCCTTCGCCAGGTAACGCAGGGTATTGCTGCGACCCGGGTTGACCAGCACGTCGATTTCCGAGCTCAGGTTATTCGGGTCGGCGTCCGCGGGAATGATCAGGTTGCCAGCAGCGTTGTAGAAGGATCCCGTGTCATCCACGATGTCCCTCATGTCCGAATACGTGGCCTGCGAGGTCCAGACCAGCGATTGGCCGAACGCATGGAAGGCCTTCTGGAAGCCCAGCACGTATTCGTCCTGGTACATCGGCTTCAGGTCGGCCGCGGCGACCACCTTCGGATCCTTCGGCTGACCGTACTCGCCATCGGCGGAGTACGGCGTCGAAGTCGTCGGGACCTGGGTCAGGCCCTGCGGAATGCCGCTGGCATCGATGGAGGAGTAGGTGTAGTACAGGTAGCTGAAGTTGTTGGAACCCGCCATGCGGGTACCCAGGCCGGAAGGCAGGGCGAGATAGTAGCGACCGGCATTACCGTACAGCTTGGCGCTGCTGTCACCGAAGATGTCCCAGCTGAAGCCGAGGCGCGGCGCCCACTGCGGCTTCGTCTGGCGGACATAGGGCTGCATGTCGCCGTTGTAGTTGGTGAACTGGTCGTTGCGCAGGCCGAGGTTCAGCATCAGGTTCGGCGTGACTTGCCAGTTGTCCTCGACGTACTGGGCCTTCTGCATCACCGTGAACGAGGCCACGCCGCCGTAGTACACCTGCGCCGCGTAGTACCCCGTCTGGCCGTTGGGGTAGAGCGTCGGGCTGTAGGCGCACTGGCCGAGGCTGTTGCACGCCATGTACTTGCCGTCGATGAGCGTGGCCGGCGCCTGGCCATATTGCCAGTAGTAGCCCGGGCCACCGGAGATCGCACCGTCGTTGATGTCCGTGCTGCGCTGGTTGTCGATGCCGAACTTCAGGTCGTGGTTGCCCAGCTTCCAGTCCAGGTCCACGCGGAAGTTGTTTTCCGTCGACTTGTGGTCCGGCGAAGGCAGCGTGTTGGCGTAGTTGTTGGTGTTGCCGAAGCCCGGCACGGCCGGATTCTGGAACTGGGTCGTGACAAGACCCGGCGTCAGCGGGTTGTAGCCGGGGTAGGCTTCCTGCTGGCTGAAGTACGTGCTCTTCATCTTGCCGCCCAACACGCTCAGCGTGAGGTTGTCGGTGATGTACGAGGTGTACCTCAGGATATCGACGTCGAACTTGCTGGAATACAGCGGGTTGTTGATGGAATTGAAGCTTCCGATGGAGTTGTTGCTGTAGTTGTAGTTGTAGGCGTTGTTGAACTGATCCATCACCTTGCTCTGGATGTGGGTCAGTTCAAGTGTGTTGCTGTCGTTGATGTTCCAGTCCAGCTTGCCGTAGAACTTGGGCGAGGTGCTGCCATTGGTGTTGTAGTACGGCGAGAGGATCGAGCCGGTGGACTTGGTGTTGTCGTGCTGGGCTTCGGCCGTAAGGTAGAAGAACAGCGTGTCCTTGATCAGCGGGCCGGAGAGGTAGGCGTCGTAGATCGTGGTCCAGCTGCTGTTCTGCTGGCGGTTCCTGTAGATGTCCCCGTATTGCTGACCCGGCGTGGTGACCAGCGGGTTGGCGAAGTGCTCGTTGTCGTAGTTGCTCTGCGCCCAGCTCGGCATCCACGTCGCATAGACGCCAGCATGGAATTCGTTGCCTCCACGCTGTCCCACTTGGCTGATCACGCCACCGGTGGAGCGACCGTACTCGGCGCTGTAACCGGAGGTGATGGTCTGCTGCTCGGCAATGGCGAAGTACGGCAAGGCGACACCGCCTGCACCACCCACCGGATCGGTGGTGTTGAAGCCGTTGATGTAGTACGCGTTCTCCACCACCGAGTCGCCACCGAAGGAGATCAGCGGGGTGCCGCCGGGGCCCGTGCCCAGCACCGCGTTGCCGCCGGCCGTGCCCGGCGCCAGCAAGGCGATGGACTCGGCATTGCGCGCCACGGGCAGCACCTTGAGATCTTGCGACGTGATCACCGAGGTCTGGCGAGTGGAGGACACGTCGATCGCGGGGATCGAGTTGGCCGTGACGGTGATGCTGGAAAGATTCTGGACGTTCTTGCCGGCTCCGGCAGCGGCGGTGAATGGCACCTGCGAACCGCCATTCACGCTGACCTGCACATGATCATGTGAGGCGACAACGGCGCCGTTCTGCATCAGCGACACGCTGTAGTCGCCCACCGGAAGGCTGCTGGCGCTGTAGCGGCCGCTGCTGTCGACCGGCACTTCACGGGTAAATCCGGTCTGGTTGTTGACCACCCTGACCGTTTCGCCGGAAGCGACCGGCGCAGTGCCGAAAATGGTACTGGTGGTGGACTGCGCCAACACCTGGCCGGTCATGCCGGCACTGGCGGCGATGGCCAAGGCCAGCGCCGTGCGGCGCAGGCGCGCAGCGTGCAACGGTGAATTACGGAAACTTGCGATATTCATTAAGCGACTCCCCAGCATTTGCGTGAACAACAGTCTCGGCTCCGAAAGCCGGCGACCCCAAAAAAGCCTCTTTCCCACAATTGGAAACACCGCGCGCAAACAACAGCAAACAACCCGTCCGCCCGGGCAATCACGAACTTCCGGCACTTGCATGCCGGCCGCCCGTGATTCACCCCGCTTTCTCCAGAAGACGAGCAGCAATGCCCGCGAGCGTGTCGCGCTCGACCGCAAGCTTTCGCACGCAGGCCCGCAACTGGTCGACATCGCTCGGGCGCACGTTTCCGCAGCGGAAGCGGCGCACCCAGACCCGGACGACCTCGCTGCGCAAACCCAGCTGCGAGGCCGCCTCCCGCGTGCTCAGACGGTGTTTGACCACCAGCCGGATAGCCTCGTCCTTCAGCTCATCCGGATAGAACTTCATGCGCATCCATCAACCTCCATCACCGCGCCACCGACGGCCAGAGCGATGCAACGATTTGCGAATCGTTGCGCCAATTCGAACCGGACCGATAAATGCCGATCCGGCGCTTCCGATAGCCGCATTTTCAAAACAAGTCATCGGGTCACATTAAATAAACATTTACACCCGTTACAGAACCAATTGACGGGAAGCAGACATGACCAATACCCGCTCCGCACGCTGAACGGGTGTCATCCACTCGTGCAAGGACATGCCTTGTGGCACATGACGGTGCATCCGGTTGATGCAAAACAAGGCGCCCCGGCCACTCACGTCCCTGGCGGAATCCCGGCATTTCAATTCCCAAGCCGTCAAACGTCTTTGTTTGGCGCAGCGATATCGTCGACATAACCAATTTCACGGAAGTTCTCATAACCAATCTGGAGGCGACATGTTTCTCGAACTCGATGGACGTGGGCCGCACTACAGCCAGCTGACCCGTGCCATGAAGTCCGCCATCCTCAGCGGCCGGCTGGTCGCTGGCGCCCGCCTGCCCCCGACCCGGGCGCTGGCCGAGGAGCTGGGGGTTTCGCGCATCACGGTGCTGACGGCCTACGAACAACTGCGGGCCGAGGGCTACATCGTCGGCCGCGTGGGTTCCGGCAGTTACGTGAGCACGTCGCAAGCCGATCCCATGCCACCGAGGCAGACCTCGACCCGATCCATCGCCCCGCTCACGCGCTACGCCAAGCGCGCGCGGCAGCTGGCAGACTGGTCGATCGCGGCAAGACATCGCGACCGGCGCCTGGACATGCAGTACGGACGCCCGCAGGTCAATCCCACGCTGGGCACGATCTGGGGGCGCGAACTCGCCTGGGCCGCCACCCACACCAAGCTCGAATACGCCAACATCCAGGGCCTGCCGTCGCTGCGCGAGCAGATCTGCGACTACGTGGCCCGGCGCCGCGGAATCCGGACCTCGCCGGACCGGGTGCTGATCGTCGGCGGCACTCAGCAGGCCATCACGCTGACAGCGCGGGTATTGCTGGACGAAGGCGACGAAGTGGCTCTCGAGGAGCCGCATTATTTCAGCGCCTGGCAGCAGTTCGGCGCGCACGGTGCGTCGCTGTTGTCCATCCCCACGGATCAGGAGGGCTTGGTCTGCAGCGCCTTGCCGAAGCAGGCGCCGCGCCTGGTGATGGTCACCCCATCCCACCAGTTCCCCGCCGGCCCGGCGCTTTCGCTGTCGCGTCGACAAGAGCTGCTGCGCTACGCGCGGGACACGAACTGCTGGATCATGGAGGACGACTACGACAACGAGCTGCGTTACGACTCGGCGCCATTGCCGGCCCTGCGTTCGCTCGACGACGACGATCGGGTGATCTATGTCGGCACCTTCTCCAAGGTGATGTTCGGCGCCATGCGGCTCGGTTACATGGTGCTGCCGGAAGCGCTGTGCGGCGACTTCATCAACGCGAAGTACCTGTGCGACCGCGGCAGCCCGGCGATCCAGCAGGTTGCGCTCGCGCATTTCATGGAGGACGGCGGCTTCGAGCGTCACCTGCGCTACATGACCAGAGAACTGAACTCACGGCGGCGCGAGCTGATCGCGCGATTGCACCAGTACGTCGGCGATCGCGTGCAGGTCGCGGATGCCCATGCCGGCATGCATGTCACTGCCTGGCTGCCCGGCTACGATCACGCGCAGGTCGACGCGCTGATCGCCGATGCGCACGGGCGCGGACTGGGCCTGTATTCCATCGCGCCACACTACCGGAAGCCGCCGGACGTCCCCGGACTCATCCTCGGCTACTGCGGCCTGTCCAAGGCGCAACTACACGAAGCGATGCAGCTGTTCGGCGAATGCCTGGATGCGGTCGATGCCGCCGCGGCACAGGCATCGACCTCAGCACGGCGCAAGCAGGCATGAGCCGCCTCTTCACGCCCGTGCCGCACCATGCTCAACCAAGGAAGCGATAACCCACGCCCGGCTCGGTCTTCAGCCAGCGCGGCTGGGCCGGGTCGTCGCCCAGTTTCTGGCGCAGCTTGCCGATCACGATGCGCAGGTACTGGCTGTCGGCCACGTGGCTGGGGCCCCACACCTCGCGCAGCAGCTGCGGCTGGGTGACCACGCGGCCAACGTGGCGCAGCAACAGCGCCAGCACGGCGTATTCCTTGCGGGTCAGCGCCAGTTCGGCGCCATCCAGTCGCACTTCGCGGCGGCCGAGATCCACGCTGAGCCGGCCGTCGTTCCAGCGCGGCGGCGCTTCCGGCTCGCCGGCCGGGCGCTGGCGCAGCAGCGCGCGCAGACGCGCCATCAGTTCCTGGATGCCGAACGGCTTGGTCACGTAGTCGTTGGCGCCGGCATCCAGTGCGCGCACCTTCTCGGTCTCGGCGTCGCGCACGGTGAGCATCAGCACCGGCACGCGGCTCCACTGACGCAACTCGGCCAGCACTTCGTGGCCGTCGCGGTCGGGCAGGCCGAGGTCGAGGATCACCAGGTCCGGGCTGCCGGTGGCGGCCTGCGCCAGGCCGTCCGCGGCGTTGGCGGCGAGCAGCACCTGGTAGCCCTCGGCGCGCAGGCCGATGTCGAGGAAGCGGCGGATCTGCGCTTCGTCGTCGATCACCAGGATGCGGGGGGAGGCGTTCATGCGGATTCGGTGGGCACGTCGGGCAGCGGCAGGCTGATGCGGATGGTGGTGCCGCCGCCCGCGCGCGGCAAGGCCTCCACGCTGCCGCCGTGCGCGCCGATCATGCCGCGGCAGATCGCCAGCCCGAGTCCGGTGCCTTGCGTAGCGCGGTCGCCGCGCGACACCGAATAGAACATGTCGAAGATGCGCGCGCGCTCGTCCTCGGGGATGCCGGGGCCGCGGTCGCCCACGTCCAGCAGCAGGCGTCCGCCCTCGCCGTGGACGCTCACCGTGACCGGCTGATCCGGCGGCGAGAAGCGCGCGGCGTTCTCCAGGATGTTGAACAGCGCCTGCTCGATCAGCGCGGGATGCACGTAGAGCAGCACGGTGTCCGGCGGCAACGCGGTGTCCACCCGCACCGCGGGGAACAGCTTGCGCAGGCGCGTCACCGCGGCGGCGACGATCTCGGCCACGTCCACCCAGTCGCGGTTGAGCTTGAGCGTGCCGTGGCCGAGCCGGGTCATGTCCAGCAGGTTCTGGATGTAGCGATCCAGCCGCTGGCCCTCGCCAAGGATGGCCTCCAGCAGTTCGCGGCGCTCGGTTGGCGGCAAGCGCTCCTCGTAGTCGACCAGGGTGCCGGCCGCGCCGATCATCGAGGACAGCGGCGAGCGCAGGTCGTGCGACACCGAGGACAGCAGCGCGCTGCGCAGGCGTTCGGTCTCGCCCTGCACGCGCGCGCCCTCCAGTTCTTCGGCCAGCCGGGCACGGGCCAGCGCCTGGCCGATGTCCTGCACCATCGCCAGCGCCAGGCTGCGGCGATCCGGATCGGGCTCGCCTGCATCGGCGGGAAAGCGCAGCGCGGCCACGCCCAGCCGCTGTTCCTCGCTGCCCAGCGGCAGCAGCCAGCAAGGCGCGGCGTTCAAGGTGTCGGTGTAGCGGCCCGCCGGCGTGGCATGGCGCTCGCACCAGTCGGCGGCGGCCAGGTCCTGCGGCAGCAGGGGCAGGTCGTGCGGCTCCGCCGCCATCGGCTGCAATGCGCCGGCGGCGTCGCGCGCCAGCAGCGCGGCGTCGCAGGGCAAGGCCTGCGCCAGCGCCGCGGCCCCCACCGTGCGGATACCGGCGGCATCGGTGCTCGCGGCCAGCCGCTGGCCCAGCAGCAGCAGCGCGCGCGCCTGCACGTGCGCGGCACGCAGCGACTCCACCTGCTGCGCCAGCCGCGTGGCCAGCCGGCTGCACACCAGCGCGGCCAGCAGGAACAGGCATACCGCCAGCACGTCGTCGGGGCTGGAGATCTCCAGCGAATAGACCGGCGGGGCGAAGAAGAAGTTGTAGGAGACGAAGCAGAGGATGGCCGTGTAGACGGCCACCGCCATGCGCGTGCGCACCGCCACCACCAGCACCGCGGTGAGGAAGATCAGCGACAGGTTCGCCACCGACAGGTAGCGCTGGCCGACGAAGGCCAGCACCAGCGCACCCAGCGTGGCCAGCGTGGCGTAGGTGTATTCGCCGCGGCGGCCGAAGCCGCCCGGTGGCACCAGCCGCAGGCGCCGGCGTGAGGCCGCACGCTCGGCCGGCGTGGCGACGATGGTGAGCTCCAGGTGCGCGCCGCGACGCAACAGCTGCTGGGTGAGCGAGCGGCCCACCATGCGTGCGAACAGGCGCTCGCGGGTGCGGCCGAGGATGATCTGGCCGGCGCCCTCGCGATCGGCGTACGCCAGCAGCTCGTCGGCGACGGTGTGACCACGCAGCACTGCCGTGTCGCCGCCCAACCGCCGTGCCAACCGCAACGCGCTCTCCAGCTGTTCGCGCCGCGCGGCGTCCAGTTGCGCACCCCTGTCCACGAACACCACGCTCCAGGGCGCGCCACGCCGCTCGGCGATACGTCGCGCCACGCGCACCAGGTATTCGCTCTGTGCGTGGCCGTCGATCGCCGCCAGCACGCGGCGGCGCACCGGCATCGCCGTGCCACGCGCCAGCATGCTGCCGCGCAGGTCGCTCTCGACGTGGCCGGCCACGGTGTCCACCGACAGCTCGCGCAGCGCGGCAAGGTTGGTGGGGGAGAAAAACGCATCCAGCGCCGCCGCGGCGGTTTCCGGCACGTAGACCTTGCCCTGCTTGAGCCGCTGGATCAGCTCGCGCGGTGGCAGGTCCACCAGCACGATGTCGCGTGCGCGGTCGAGGAAGGCATCGGGCACGCGCTCGCGCACGGTGATGCCGGTGATGCGCTGCACCTGGTCGTTGAGGCTTTCCAGGTGCTGCACGTTGAGCGCGGTATAGACCTCGATACCGGCATCGAGCAGCTCGGCAATGTCCTGCCAGCGCCGCTCGTGGCGGCCGCCGGGTAGGTTGGTGTGCGCCAGCTCGTCCACCAGCAGCACCGCCGGCTTGCGCGCCAGCGCGGCGTCCAGGTCGAATTCCTCGAACTCGCGGTCGCGGTAGTTCACCCGCCGCCGCGGCAGTACCTCCAGCCCCTCCAGCAGCGCCGCGGTCTCCACGCGGCCGTGGGTTTCCACCAGGCCCACCACCACGTCCACGCCCTGCTTCTTCAGCTCGCGCGCGGCCGACAGCATCGCCCAAGTCTTGCCCACGCCGGGCGCGGCGCCGAGGAAGATCTTCAGGCGTCGCTGCCGCTCGCCGTTGACGGCATCGAGCAAGGCATCGGCGCGGGCGTCGCGGGTGGCGTCGGTCATGCGCCTACGTTAGCGCCAACGTGGTGCTCCGGGAGCGCGTCCAGCGCCAGGTTGAGTTCGAGCACGTTCACCCGTGGCTCGCCCAGCACGCCGAGCTGGCGGCCGCGCGTGCAGCGCGCCACCAGCGCCTGCACTTCGGCCAACGGCAGGCCGCGCGCGCGGGCCACGCGGGCCAACTGGTATTGCGCCGCCGCCGGGCTGATCTCCGGGTCGAGGCCGCTGCCGGAGGCGGTGACCAGGTCCACCGGGATCGGCGCGGTGTTGCCGGGATCGGCCGCCTGCAACGCGGCGATGCGCTGCCTCACCGCGTCGGCCAGGGCCGGGTTGGTCGGCCCGAGGTTGGACCCGTTGGACGCAGTGCCGTTGTAGGCCTGCGGCGCGGTGGCCGACGGCCGACCCCAGAAGTACTTCGATGCAGTGAACTGCTGGCCGATCAGCGCGGAGCCGATTGGCTTGCCGTCCTTCGCCAACAGGCTGCCGTTCGCCTGTACCGGGAAGATCACCTGCGCCAGCCCGGTAACCAGCAGCGGATAGGCGATGCCGGTGATCACCGTCATCAGCAACAGCAGCATCGCGGCATTGCGCAACATCCTGCCCATGGTCGACACCTCAGTAGTGGATGATCGCATCGAGGAGGGCGACGGCCTGGTAGTCCTTCTTGCCGCCGTCGTAGGCACTCACGTCATAGGAATGCTCGTAGCGCAGCTCCGGCTGGATCTCCAGATCCTGCGTGACCCAGTGCGTAAGGCCGATGGTGTGGCTGCTGTAACGCGTCGCGTAGCCGGTGCGCTGGCCCTTCTCGTCGTCGTAGAACTCGTTGCGGATCGACAGCATGTTGTTCGAGTCCACTTCGAAGTTCAGGTAGTTCACGACACCAAAGGCACCCGCCGTGCCGGCAAACGGCGAGGAGCCGGCGACGCCGGGGGTGCCACCCGGGCCAAAGCCCGGAATGTTGCGGCCGTACATGCGATAGGCCTCGGTCAGCATGTGGAAATGCTGGTTGAAGCGATGGCCCCAGGTCGCCACGTACATCTGCACGTTGTTGTAGTTGTAATCGGACTTGTTCCAGTTGTTGATGCAGGGGTAAAGCATGTCGTTGTTGTCGGCCGACACCCAGCGCACGCAGGCCTGCAGCGACGGACGCGCCGCGGAATTCCAGGGCGCGACGTCGTTGCTGGCGTTGACACCGATCTGGATGGTCCATTGACGGCTCAGCCGTGTCGTCGTCATGACGCCGGTCTGCGTATACGGATCGACCGTGTACAGGATCGAGTGGGTCATCAGGTAGTTCTGCGGCGAGAACTGGGCTTCGATATCCGGCAGCGACAACCAGCGACCGATGCGGACGACCATACCCTCCGCCACCCACGGGATATAGATATCGCCGTAGAACAGCATCGGATCGTCGCCATAGATCTTGCCGTTGAGCGGCTGGCCCGGCGCAGGGTTGTTCAGCAGCTGATTGCTGAACACGCCCCTGGTCACCGTGTAGTGGTAGTCGTAGCCATACAGATTGGAGATATCGAAACCCCAGTCGACATGGTCCGTTTGAACCGTATCTTCCACGCGCATGATGTTGGTGACGAACTGATCCAGCTCCACGCGATTCGGGCGGGTGTTGTAGGAAAGCGGATAGTTCGAGAAGCTCGACGAACTGAGATTCGCCGCCGGGGTCACCCAGCCGAAAACCTCGATGCGGTTGCGTTGCATCCACTGGCCGAGCCTGGTGCAGCCCAATGCCTTCTCCAGCGGATAGGTGGAGTTGCTGTCCGGCACGCCGATCGGTGCAGGGACACCGCCCATCTGCCATTCCGAGTTGGGGAACGGCGGCGAGTCGAACGGCGCATCCATGGCGCGGCGCTTCGGCGCCGGCGCATTCGGGTCGGTCGGCTGCGCGTCCTCGCGGTACGCCGCGGCCACGCGCGACAGGAACCCGGCGGAACAGTTGCTGCTTTCCGCCAAGGGCGGCGTCGGCGTCGCGATCACGCTCTGCGGGTCGGCGACCAGCGGCGCGGCTGTGACGGCGGCGTCAGCCAGCGCACGCCCTGCCGGCAGCATCGCCAGCAGCAGTGCCAGCGGGAGAATCTTCTTGTGTGACATGGCTTTCCTTGTTGCATCGGCCCGCAACGGCCGCTTTCGGTAGTAGTCGAATCGTCGAGGCCGCCGCAGCGCGGCCGTCATGTCAGATGCCGGCGTAGCCGCCCAGCACGTATTCGCTTTCTTCGCGGTTCGCCGCGGCCCCGGCATCGGCCACCACGCCGGCTCCAGCCGGTGCGCGTGCCGGCATGGCGATCACCACGTCGTACTCGGTGTCGTTGGTCGATACGCGCAGCTCCATGTCCGGATGCGCGTCGTCGGGCAGCGAAAGCGAAAGCTTCAGTGTTTGCATGACAGAGCTCCATGAAGTGGAGTCGTCATCCCGGCGCAGGCCGGGATCCAGGCTCCCCGGTACAACAAGGCAACTGGATTCCGGCCTTCGCCGGAATGACGGGCAAAAGAAATCAGGCCAGTCCGCACAGGACCAGCAGCATGTCGATCAACTTGATGCCTATGAACGGCACGATCACGCCGCCGAGGCCGTAAACCAGCAGGTTGCGGCGCAGCAGCGCACCGGCGCCCAACGCGCGGTACTTCACGCCCTTCAAGGCCAGCGGGATCAGGAAGATGATGATCAGCGCGTTGAAGATCACCGCCGACAGGATCGCGCTCTGCGGTGTGGCCAGATGCATCACGTTGAGCGCATTGAGCGCCGGGTAGGTGGTGGCGAACGCGGCCGGGATGATCGCGAAGTACTTGGCGATGTCGTTGGCGATCGAGAAGGTGGTCAGCGAGCCGCGGGTGATCAGCATCTGCTTGCCGATCTCCACCACCTCGATCAGCTTGGTCGGGTTGGAATCCAGGTCGACCATGTTGCCGGCTTCCTTGGCGGCCTGGGTGCCGGTATTCATCGCCACCGCCACGTCGGCCTGGGCCAGCGCGGGCGCGTCGTTGGTGCCATCGCCGCACATCGCGACCAGGCGGTTCTCGGCCTGGATGCTGCGGATCAGCTTGAGCTTGGCCTCGGGCGTGGCCTCGGCGAGGAAGTCGTCGACACCGGCTTCCGCCGCAATGGCTGCGGCAGTGAGCGGGTTGTCGCCAGTGATCATCACGGTCTTGATGCCCATTCGGCGCATCTCGGCAAAGCGCTCCTTGATGCCGCCCTTGACGATGTCCTTCAGCTCGATCACGCCGAGCGCGCGGGCGCCCTCGGTGACGATCAACGGGGTGGCGCCGCGGCGCGCGATGTCCTCGGCCATGCGCTTGACCAGCGGTGGCAGGTGGCTGTTCTGCGCCTCCAGGTGTTTCTCCACCGCGTCCAGCGCGCCCTTGCGGATCTGCCGCGTGCCGAGATCCACGCCGCTCATCCGGGTCTGCGCGGTGAACGGCACGAACTGCGCGCCCAGGGCCTCCAGCGGCTGCCCGCGCAGGTCGAACTGCTGCTTCGCCAGCACCACGATGCTGCGCCCTTCCGGCGTCTCGTCGGCCAGCGAGGCGAGCTGCGCGGCTTCGGCGAGGATGCCCTCCGCCACGCCCGGCGCCGGATGGAACGCCACGGCCTGGCGGTTGCCCAGGGTGATCGTGCCGGTCTTGTCCAGCAGCAGCACGTCGACGTCGCCGGCGGCCTCGACCGCGCGGCCGGAGGTGGCGATCACGTTGGCGCGGATCATCCGGTCCATGCCGGCGATGCCGATCGCCGACAGCAGCGCGCCGATCGTGGTGGGGATCAGGCACACCAGCAGCGCGACCAGCACGGTCAGCGTGATCGGATGGCCGATGCCCGCCGCCTGCACGCTGTAGATCGAATACGGCAGCAAGGTGGCGCAGGCGAGCAGGAAGATCAGGGTGAACTTCGCCAGCAGGATGGTCAGCGCGATCTCGTTCGGCGTCTTGCGCCGCGAGGCGCCTTCGACCATCGCGATCATGCGGTCGAGGAAGCTCTCGCCCGGATTGCTGGTGATGCGCACCACCAGCCAATCCGACAGCACGCGGGTGCCGCCGGTGACCGCGCTGCGGTCGCCGCCGGACTCGCGAATCACCGGCGCGGATTCGCCGGTGATCGCGCTCTCGTCCACGCTCGCCGCGCCGATCACCACTTCGCCGTCGCCGGGAATCTGCTCGCCCGCCTCGACCAGCACGTGGTGGCCGGTACGCAATTCGGCCGATGGGGTGAACGTGATCGCCGCCTCGCGCTCGGGCCTGGCCAGTTTCTTGGCGATCACGTCCTTGCGCGAGCCGCGCAGCGCGTCGGCCTGCGCCTTGCCGCGGCCTTCCGCCAGCGCCTCCGCGAAGTTCGCGAACAGCAGGGTGAACCACAGCCACAGGCTGACCCAGAAGATGAAACCGGTCGGCGCCTCGCCATGGCCCGCGAGTGCCTGCACCCACAGCAGCGTGGTCAGCACGCTGCACACGAACACCACGAACATCACCGGGTTCTTGAACTGCAGCCGCGGCGACAGCTTGCGGAACGAATCGGCCATCGCCGCGAGAACCAGCTCGCGGTTGAAATTCCGAATGGAATCAGCGCTCACTGCATGCGTTTGCGAAGTCATGGAATCAAGCTCTCGAATGGATCCGCGAATGGATCAGTGGGCCGACATCAGGTATTCGGCGATCGGCCCCAGGGCCAGCGCCGGCAGGAAGGTGAGCGCACCGATCACGATCACCACGCAGGCCAGCAGGGCGACGAACAGCGGCGTGTGCGTGGGCAGCGTGCCGGCCGACTCGGGCACGTGGCGCTTGGCCGCGAGCGAACCGGCCAGCGCCAGCATCGCGATCGCCAGCGGGTAGCGCGCGAGGAACATGCACACGCCCAGCAGCACATTCCAGAACGGCGTGTTCGCGGAGAGTCCGGCGAACGCGCTGCCGTTGTTGTTGGAGGCCGAGCTGACCGCGTAGAGGATCTCGCTGAAACCGTGCGCGCCGGGGTTGGCGATACCCGCCACGCCGGCCGGCAGCATCACCGCGATGGCCGTGCCGATCACCACCAGCGCGCACGGCAGCAGCACCGCGAGGCTGGCCATCTTCATCTCGTAGGCCTCGATCTTCTTGCCCAGGTACTCCGGCGTGCGCCCCACCATCAGCCCGGCGATGAACACTGCCACCACGGCGAACGCGAGCATGCCGTACAAGCCCGAACCGACGCCGCCGAAGATCACCTCGCCCAGCTGGATCAGCCACATCGGCACCAGGCCGCCCAGCGGGGTGAGCGAATCGTGCATCGCGTTCACCGCACCGCACGAGGCGGCCGTGGTGATCGCCGCGAACAGGCCGCTGGCGGCGATGCCGAAGCGGGTTTCCTTGCCTTCCATGTTGCCGCCGGCCTGCAGCGCGGAGGCATGCTGGTCCACCACGTGCTGCGCCACCAGGCCATGCAGTGCCGGATTGCCAGCCTGCTCGGCGGCGACCAGGCCCACCGTCAGCGGGACGAAGATCACCAGCATGGTGGCGAGGATCGCCCAGCCCTGCCGGCGGTCGCCGACCATCTGGCCGAACATCACGCACAGCCCGCCGGGGATCAGGAAGATCGCCAGCATCTCGATGAAGTTCGACAGCGGCGTGGGGTTTTCGTACGGATGCGCCGAGTTCGCATTGAAGAAACCGCCACCGTTGGTGCCGAGCATCTTGATCGCCACCTGCGAGGCCGCCGGCCCCATCGGCAAGGTCTGCGTGGTGAGCTGCGCGGGTTTGGTCTCGGGATTGCCGGCGGCGTCCTTGACCGGATTGCCGGCCGCATCGGTCACCGGATTGGCATACGTGCTGGTCTGCACCACCGGCACGTCCACGTACGGCTTGAAGTTCTGCACCACACCCTGCGAGGCCAGCAGCAGCGCGATCACCAGCGAGATCGGCAGCAGCACGTACAGCGTGGCGCGGGTCAGGTCGACCCAGAAATTGCCGAGCGCGCCCGCGCCGCGGCGCACGAAGCCGCGCACCACCGCCACCAGCACGGCGATGCCGGTCGCCGCCGAGAGGAAGTTCTGCACCGCCAGGCCCAGCATCTGGGTCAGGTAGCTCATCGTCGATTCGCCGGCGTAGCCCTGCCAGTTCGTATTGGTGGCGAAGCTGATCGCGGTGTTCATCGCCGAATCCGGCGACACGTTGCCGAAATGCTGCGGGTTCAACGGCAGCCACAGCTGCAGGCGCTGCAGCAGGTACACGGCCAGCGCACCAAGCACGTTGAACAGCAGCATGGCCAGCGCGTAGCGCTTCCAGCCCATGTCCTCGTCGCTGCGGATGCCGCACAGGCGATACAGCAGGCGCTCGATGCCGCCACCCACGCGCGTCACCCGGTTCGGCGCGTCGGAGAACACCAGCGTCATGTAACTGCCCATCGGCTTGAGCAGCAACAGCAGGACGACCAGGTACAGGCCGATCTGGGTGAAATCGTTGACGGTCATTCAAACCACTCCGGTTTCAGCAGGGCTACACACAGGTAGCCGATCAGCAGCACCGCGATGACGGCGGCGATCACGTAGGCGAAATGCATGACGGGTACTCCCGCAAGGCGAGGCGAGGACGGCTGGGGACGACGCCGCGCAACGCGGCGACGCGGGCTACTTGCGCGGGCTCAGCCGGTCGCAGATCAGCAGGAAGCCGAGCACGGCCGCGCTCAGCACGAACAGGAACAAGAGGTAGACCAGGTCCATCGGCGGCGACTCATGGAAACGATGCCGCGCACTGTAGGCAGCGCTGCATAAGAAAGGGGTAGCGATCGGCGCTGCGCGCATATACAACGCGTAAATTTTCCGAATCGCCGCCGGCTGGCGCGGACGGCACGTCCCGCGGACGTGGCCCGCCGACCCGGAAACACCGGAACGATGTCAGACCGTGCCCGGTGCGACGCTATCCACGCCTTGCCCGGCGCCGCCCGCGTCCGCGGCGACCAGCCGCTGCACCGCATGACCGGCCGCCTCCCAGGCATCCAGCCCGCCCCGCAACGGTCGCACGTGCCGGTAGCCGCGCGCCGCCAGCGCCCTCGCCGCGTGCGCGGCGGATACCTCGTTCGGGCAGTTGCAATAGACCACCAGCTCGCGCTCGAACGGCAACGCGGCGACGGCCGCCACGAGGTCGGCGGGATCGGCGAGCAGGGCACCGGGAATGAGGCGCTCGTCCAGTTGCCGGGCCACCACCGAGCGCACGTCGATCACCACCGGTGCGCGGCCCGCCGCGACCGCGTCGGCCAGTTCCGCGACCTCGATGCGGGCCATCCGCAACGAGCGCAGCAGGCGCGCGCGCCGCCACCAGCGGCCGAGCACGTAGACCACGAGCAGCAGCAGCGCCGCCTCCAGCGCCAGCGTGCCGGCATCGGCGACGGCCTGCAGCACGCGGTCGATCTCGCCCGCGAAGGCATAGCCGAGCATGAGCGCCACCCCGGCCCAGAGCAGCGCGCCCAGGCCGTCGAGCAGCAGGAACCGCCGCAGCGGCATGCCCATCGCACCGACCAGCGGCGGGGCCAGCGTCGACAGCCCCGGCACGAACTTGGCGACCAGCAGCACCCGGCCGCGCCAGCGCTGGAAGCGCAGCTCCGATTGCTTCACGCAGGAATCCGGCGACAGCGAGATGCGGCAGAGCGTGCGCATCACCCGCGCGCCATGGCGCCGCCCGGCCAGGTACCAGGCCAGGTCGCCGAGCAGGCAGGCGAGCAGCGCCACCGCCACCACGCCGGCCAGCGGCAGGCGGCCGCCCGCGGCCAGTGCGCCAGCCACGACCAGGGTGGGCACCGCCGGCACCGGCACGCCCGCCTGCGCCGCCAGCACGTTCAGGAACACCAGCAACAGGCCGTATTCGGCAAACAGCGCAATGATCTGGTGAGCCATCGGAACGGTATCCCGCGGCAGCCTTGGGCGGTCGCTCCATCATTGGGCCGGCCATCACAACTTGCAATCACCCTGCGGCTGCAGGTTCGCGGCAGGCTGCCTCTATAATCGACAGACCTGCCGACAGCCCGCCCATGAACTCGATCCCTGCCGACGCCCCCCGCCCCGCCGACTTCGCCACCGTGCGCGCGCTCGCCGACGCCGACATGCGGCGCATCGACGCGCTGATCCGCGCGCGGCTGGCTTCCGACGTGGTGCTGATCAACCAGATCGCCGAGCACATCATCGCCGGCGGCGGCAAGCGGCTGCGGCCGATGCTGCACGCGCTGGCCGCACGCGCCGCGGGCTACCACGGCGAGCAGCACGTGAAGCTGGCCGCGGTGATCGAATTCATCCACACCTCCACCCTGCTGCACGACGACGTGGTGGACGAATCCAGCCTGCGCCGCGGCCGGCAGACCGCGAACGCGCTGTGGGGCAACGCCGCCAGCGTGCTGGTGGGCGACTTCCTCTACTCGCGCTCGTTCCAGCTGATGGTGGAACTGGACGACATGCGCGTGATGCGCATCCTCGCCGACACCACCAACACCATCGCCGAGGGCGAGGTGCTGCAACTGCTCAATATCGGCAACGCCGACGTCGGCGAGGCGGACTATCTCGCGGTAATCGAGCGCAAGACCGCGGTGCTGTTCGCCGCCGCCACCGAGCTGGGCGCCCTGCTCGGCGGCCTGCCTGCGGAGCAGGTTTCCGCGCTGCGCCGCTACGGCATGGAGCTGGGCTACGCGTTCCAGATCGCCGACGACCTGCTCGACTACACCAGCGACGCCGACACGCTCGGCAAGAACATCGGCGACGACCTCGCCGAGGGCAAGCCCACCCTGCCGCTGATCTACGCGCTGCAGAGCGCCACGCCGGAACAGGTCGCCTCGCTGCGCCACGCGATCGAGCACGGCGGGCTGGATTCGCTGGAGCGCATCGTCGCCGCGATCCGCGACTCCGGCGCGCTGGAGCGCACCCGCGCGCGCGCCGAGACGCATGCCATGGCCGCGCACGAGGCGCTGTCCGCGATCCCCGCCTCGCCGTACCGCGACGCGCTGGCCACGCTGGCGGACTACTCGGTGCAGCGCACGTACTGATGAACCCTCGCGACCATCTCGCGCCCGCCGACGCCGACGCGCCGGAAGAAACCCTCTATCAAGGCCGCTGGCTCAGCCTGCGCAAACGCGGACGCTGGGAGTACGCCGAGCGCAACAACCCCGGCGGCGCGGCGATCGTGATCGCGGTGACACCCGACGATCGCGTGCTGTTCGTGGAGCAGTACCGCGTGGCGGTCCGGGCACGCACGATCGAGATGCCGGCCGGACTGATCGGCGACCTCGCCGGACAGGAAGACGAAGACATGCTGCTGGCCGCGCAGCGCGAGCTGGAAGAGGAAACCGGCTGGCGCTGCGCACGCGTGGCCTTCCTGCACCAGGGGCCGTCCTCGGCCGGCATGAGCACCGAGATGATCGCCTACGTGCGCGCATTCGATCTGGTGAAGGTGGGTTCGGGTGGCGGCGATGCCAGCGAGAACATCGTGGTGCACGAGGTGCCGCGACGCGACGCGGGAGCATGGCTGTTCGCGCGCGCCGCCGAGGGATATTCCATCGATCCCAAGCTGTTCGCCGGATTGTGGTTGCTGGAGCACGGCCCCGCCGTCTGATTCACCGTGACGCGGCGCGCTCCTGCGCCAGCCGCGCGTCCAGGTTCTTCGCCGCTGCGGCCGCGTAATCGCGGCAGGCATTCGCGTCGACCAGCGGCGCCACGTCTGTCGGCGATTTGCGCTTCGCCACTTTTTCCCAGAAGCCGCTGGCGTCGGGGTGTGGGGTCAGCAGGATGTCGCAGGGGAGCGCGGCCACGGTGGCGATGCCTTCGCGAAAACCAGCCACGTAGGCGGAATGGTCGGTGAAGCGGTAGCCGGGTGCGGCGATGGCACTGAGGCTGTCGGCGTAGGCGATGTGCAGGCAGCGCTGGCCCGCGCAGGACTCCCAGGTCCACGAGGTGCTGCCCGGCGTGTGGCCGGGGGTGTAGTGCGCGGTGATGGCCACATGGCCGAGTTGCAGGGTTTCGCCATCGCGGACCACGCGCACGTTCTTCAACGGCGTGTACCGGGGGGCCGAACCGTATTGCGGATCGGCGCGGTAGTCGCCGCCGAGCTCCAGCTCGCGCGCGCCCTCCCGGCTCGCCAGCACCTGCGCGCCGCTGGCGGCCTGCAGCGCGGCTATGCCGCCGGCATGATCGGAATGGGCGTGCGAGTTGAGGATCCACTTCACGTCGCGCACGCGGAAGCCCAGTGCGCGGATATGCGCCTCGATCAGCGGCGCGGACTCGGGCAAGTCGCCGTCGAACAGCGCCAGGCCTTGCCCGGTATCCACCAGCAGCGAAGTCAGCCCGTACGGCCCCACGTACCAGGTGTTGCCGTAGATGCGGAACGGCTTTTGCGGCGCGTTCCACTGGCGGTGGTCGATACCCTGCGCAGGCTGCGCCGCATGGGCAACCGGCAGGATCAGACCCAGCGCCACGGCGGCGCCGATCAGCAAACGCAAGGGCATGGAGAATCTCCGTGGAAGCGGATGTGCAGCATCACCGCTGCCGCGGGCCCGCGGCGGGCGCGATCCTGACATTTCCCCGATCGCGATCGGCGATTCAGTGGTGCTGATGGTGGCGCAGGCGTGACGCGCGATGCCACCACACCAGCAGCGCCAGCCCGGCCAGCGCGACGACGAACCAGGCGATGGCGGCTGCCGCACTGCTGCCCAGCCATGGCATGGCGGCAAACACGCCCACCACGAGCAAGCCGCCACCCAGAGCCAGCCGCGGGTCGATGCGCGTCGCGTCCCGCTGCCGCAACAGCAGGCCCATGCCCAGCACCGCCAGCAGCACGGCGAGGATGCGCCGCGGCCAGACCAGGGTCGGCTGCGCCGCCATGTCGGGGCGCATGTCCAGCAACGCGCTGTCGCCCACGTTGACTTCGTAGCCCTTGCCGTCGTCCGCGTTCGGCACCGCCACCAGGCGATTGCCGTCGACACGGGCGATCACCGTCACTTCCTGCAGCGGCACCGCGCTCCAGCTCACGCGCATGTCGCCGAGGCGCGGATCGCCCGGCCTGGTGCTGGTGACCAGTGCGCCGTCGTGCAGGGAAAAACTGGCGGCAAGGTTCGCCGGCAGTGTCTTCGCGTCGGGCGCGACGGGCTCGCTGCCCGGCAAGGCATGCACCAGCGCGGTGTCCAGCTTGTAGCCTCCCAGCTCCACGCTGCCGGCATCGAAGCGCTCGCCGGCGAGCGGGAACGGCCCCGGATTGGCGTGACCCTGCGGTTGCGCGAAGCGACTGGAGTCCTGCGGCGTGTCCGCCCAGTCCAGCTCATAGGTCACGTTGCTGCCCAGGCGCAGTTCGCGCCACTGGAACATCTGCACGTGGCGCGACAGCACCGGCGTGGCCGCCTGCTGGTTGAAGTCGGAGTCGTAGGGCGCCTCCACCACCCGCGGCGTGCCGCTGATGCGCACCATCCGGCCCTGCAGGCCATCTTGCGGCTCCATGCTGTGGCCGAGGTCGACCACCCCGCCGCCATGCAGCTGCAACGCCAGCTGGTAGTTGCCCAGGCTGCGCTCGGTCCACGCCGCCAGCACGATGCCCGCTACCAGCGCCGCCAGGCCGACCGCGATGGCCGCCGGGCCGCGCAAGGCAGTGATGCGGCCGAAGGACATCATCCGAGACTTCCGCGCAGTTCAGGCAGTTCGTCCGCGCAGCCGTAGCGGCCGCGTTCGTCGCGCTGCACGCGCGCCGCGGCGCAGGCGTGGTCGTGGGTGAAGAACAGCCGCACGCCGCGCGCCAGCTTGTCGTCGAGGAACGCACGCTTCTCGTCGATCAGCTTCTCGGGATAGCGGTCGTAGCCCATGGTGATCGGCACATGCACCCAGGCGCGGCCGGGAATCAGGTCGGCGCAGAACACCACGCCGCCGACTTCGGCCAGCATCAGGCCCGGCGTATGGCCGTCCGAATAGTGAAAGCGCACCGCCTCGCCCAGCGCCTGCGCATGCTCGCCCTCGACCAGCTCCAGCCGACCGCTGTCCACGAGCAGCTGCGGCAGCTCCGGGATGAACGAGGCGCGGTCGCGCGGATGCGGCTTCAGCGCACGCTGCCAGTGCGCCGCGCCCACCACGAACGTGGCGTTGGGGAACAGCAGACGAGGCGACTGACCTTCCTGCCACGCCGCCAGCAAACCGCCGGCATGGTCGAAGTGCAGGTGCGAGAGCACCACCGCATGGATGTCTTCGTGCGTGACGCCTGTTGCGGCCAGCGAATCGAGCAGCACGTGGCGATCCTCCACCACGCCGTAGCGCTCGCGCAGCGAGGGTTCGAAGAACGCGCCGATGCCGGTCTCGAACAACACATTGCAGCCGGGTACGCCATTCACCGCGAGCCCCTTCACCAGCAGGCAGCGGCAGGCCAGCGGGATGCGGTTCTGCTCGTCCGGCGCGATCCAGCGAGACCACATCGCCTTCGGCGCATTGCCGAACATGGCGCCGCCGTCGAGTTGCTGCGAGTTGCCGAGTAGCGAGAAGAGTTCCACGACACCAACCTGCCTGTTCCTGAGCCCAGGATCGAACCACCGCAACTGGTCGCCCGATTACCGACGAAGCTCAGCTTAAAACCCGTTCGCGCTGAGCGTAGCTTGCGATAGCAAGCGGAGTCGATGCGCCCGTAGTCGATCACCCTTCGACTTCGGCCTTGCAGGCCTACGCTCAGGGCGAACGGTGCCAGCGCTACTCCACCTTGCCCAACCCCGACGGCCGGCGCGGATCGCTGGCGGCATCGAGCTTGTTGTCGCGGTGGTCCCAGGTGACCACATTCATGAAACCCCAGGGCTCGCGCGGCTTCAGCGTGTAGCCCATCTTCCTGAGTTGTTCGCTGGTGGCGGCGTCGAACACGCCGTCCTCCACGAAGACCTCGTCGGGCAGGAACTGGTGGTGGAAGCGCTTGTCGGCCACGATCTGCTGCGCGCTCTGGCCGTCGATGAAATGCAGGATGCCTTCCAGCACCTGGGTGATGATGGTGGAGCCGCCGGGCGAGCCGATCACCGCGCTGCGGTCCTTGCCGACCACGAGGCTGGGCGACATCGAGGACAGCATGCGCTTGCCGCCCACCGGCGCGTTCGCCTTGCTGCCGAGCAGGCCGTAGACGTTCGGCTTGTTCGGCACCAGCGCGAAGTCGTCCATCTCGTCGTTGAGCAGCACGCCGGTGCCCTTGGCGACGAAGGTGGAGCCGAGGATGTAGTTCACGGTGGAGGTGATCCCCACCATGTTGCCGTCCTTGTCGATGATCGAGAAATGCGTGGTGTGCATGCCCGGATCATGCGCCGGCCCATGCGGCAACATCGACGAGGGCGTGGCCTGATCGGCCAGGATGCTCTGGCGCAGGCCGTCGGCGTAGTACGGCGACAGCAGCATGTCCAGCGGCATCTTCACGAAGTCGGGATCGCCGAGGTAGTCGTTGTGGTCGCGGAACGCGCGGCGCATCGCCTCGATGATGTAGTGCGCGCGATGCGCCGGATCCATCTTCGCGAGGTCGTAGCCGCGCAGGATGTTGAGGATCTCGGCGATCGCCACGCCACCGGAGGACGGCGGCGGCGCGGTGACGATCTTGTAACCCTGGTAGTCGATCGTGATCGGCGTGCGCTCCATGGCGCGGTAGTTTGCCAGATCCTCAAGCGTCCAGTTGCCGCCGGCGGCGCGCACCGCGTCCACCAGCTTCTGCGCCGTCTCGCCGCGGTAGAAGCCGGCATCGCCCTGCTGGGCGATCAGCTCCCAGGTGCGCGCCTGGTCCGGATCGCGCCAGATCTCGCCCGCCACCGGCGGCTTGCCACCGGGCATGTACTTCGCGACGGAAGCGGGCCAGCGCTTGAGGTTCTTCTGCTCCTCGGCGATCGAGTGCAGCAGGCGCGGATCGGGCTTGAAGCCGTCGCGCGCGGTGCGGATGGCGGGCGCCAGCGACACGCTGAGCGGCAGCTTGCCGAACTTCTTCGCCAGCAACACCAGGCCAGCCGGCTCGCCGGGGATGCCGGCGGAGAGCGGGCCCTTCAGCGCCGCATCGCGGTTCGGCGTGCCGTCGGGATTGAGGTAATCCTTGGGGTTCACCGCCATCGGCGCGGTCTCGCGCGCATCGATGAACACGTTCTCGCCGGTCTTGGCGATGTGCAGCGTGGCCATGAAGCCGCCGCCGATGCCGGAACTCTCCGGCTCCACCACCGACAGCGTGGAGGCCACCGCCACCGCCGCATCGAACGCGTTGCCGCCCTTGGCCAGCACCTCGAAGCCGGCATTGGTGGCGAGGAAGTTCGCGCTGGCGATGCCGGCGTGGCCGGGACGCTGTGCCTGCGGCGCGGGGGCCGTGGCCGGCGCGGTCTTCGGCGCGCCATCGGCGGCAAACGCCGCGCCGCTGGTCAGCAGCAGGCTCAGCAACAACACGCGACCGTGCATCTGGAACTTCATGCGGCGAACTCCTTGGCTAGTTCAAGCAGCGGTGCCCGATCCCATCAGGTGGCGGTACTTGAGTTCGAGCGTTTCGTGCGACTCGGTGCGCTCGGGGTCGACGATGATGCATTCGACCGGGCACACCTCCACACACTGCGGTTCGTCGTGATGGCCCACGCACTCGGTGCACAGCGCCGGATCGATCACGTAGTACTCCTCGCCCAGCGAGATCGCCTTGTTCGGGCAGACCGGTTCGCAGACGTCGCAGTTGACGCAGGTGTCGAGGATCTTCAGGGACATGGGGGCAAACTGAGGAGTGAGTGAAGAAGAATGAGAAGTGAGAGAGAGCAAGAGCTTGCCGCGCACTCGGCTTTCTCTCACTCCTCACTTCTCACTACTCGCTCCTGTCTTTACATCTGCACGAAACGGAACGTGGCGCCGGTCGGCTTGATCACGTCCTCGACGCGCTGCTCGTCGGCCTTGTCGCCGATGAACAGCACGATCACGTCCTTGAAGGTGCCGGGCTTGGCGTCCTTGAATGCCGCCACGGCCAAATCGGCAGTGGTGGCCGACACCGGGCCGACAAAGGCCAGCAGGTTGCCCGGCAACACGCCGCGGGCCACGGTGTCCTGCACGTTCTGCAACTGGCGATCGTTCATCGCCTTGCCGTCGTCGGTCTGGCCCGGCGTAATGAAGTAGACGTAGGGCTGCTGCGCGGCCATGCCCTGCAGGTTCTTCTGCACAAGCGGGCCGAGGTAGGCCTGCCAGGCCTTGGTGTCGTTGACGTCGGTGGGCTTGGTAACCGCCTTGGCCTGCTGGGCGGAGGCCTGGTCCTGCTCGTCGGCATGCTTGGAGCAGCCGGCGAGCGCCAGGCCGGCGGTCAGCGCGATGGCGGCGATGAGAGCGAACTTACGCATGATGGTCACCTTCTGTTTCGGGTTGCTTGGGAAGGCCGCTGCTGCGGCCCTTGTGCCAGCGCTGACGCATGGCCTGTTGCACCGCCGGATGCACGAAACCGGAGATATCGCCGCCGAGACGGCCGATCTCGCGCACCAGCGACGAGGAAATGAAGCTGTATTGCTCCGCCGGGGTGAGAAACAGCGTCTCCGCCTGCGGGATCAGATGCCGGTTCATGCTGGCCAGCTGGAATTCGTACTCGAAGTCCGACACCGCGCGCAGCCCGCGGATGATCACGCCGGCGCCGATCTCGGCCACGAAATCGGCCAGCAGGCTGTCGAAGCCGCGCACCTCCACGTTGCGCAGGTCGGCCAGCGCCAGCCGCGCCAGCGCGATGCGCTCGTTGAGGCTGAAGCCCGGCCCCTTGCTCGAACTGTCGGCCACCGCCACCACCACGTGGTCGAACAAGGGCGCGGCGCGCGCCACCAGGTCGGCATGGCCGTTGGTGATCGGATCGAAGGTGCCCGGGTACACGGCCAGGCGGGGATTGCCGGAAGGTTTGTTCACGAAGGACGGGAACGGCAGCGGAAACAGGCCCTAGCTTAACGGAAGCGCGCGCCTGTAGAGCGCAAAGCGCACCTCGCCGGCCCGCCCCTCGCGGTGCAGCGTCCAGTTCGCCGGCACGGCGGGAATCGCCTCGCGCGGCGACTCCACGTAGATCCACGCCTGCGCGGCCAGCCAGCCGCCTTGTTCCAGGCGCCCGGCCAGTGCGCTCCACAGGTCCAGCGCGAACGGCGGATCGAGGAACACCAGGTCGAAGGCCCGCGCCGCGCTGCGCAGGAAGGCCTGCGCATCGACTGCCGCCACCTCGCCGCCGGCCGCCTTGAGCCGGGCGAGGTTGTCGCGCAGCGCCCGTGCTGCCAGCGCATCCGGCTCGACAAAGCAGGCGCCGGCGGCGCCGCGCGACAGCGCCTCGATGCCCAGCGCGCCGGTGCCTGCGCACAGGTCCAGCACGCGCGCGCCTTCGATCATCGGCGCCAGCCAGTTGAACAGCGTCTCGCGCACCCGCTCCGGCGTGGGCCGCAAACCGGGCTGCCCGGGCACCTCCAGGCGCGAGTTGCGCAGGCTGCCGCCGATGATGCGGATGCGCCCTGGGCGGCTGTTCATCGGGCTTGCCGCGACTCAGCGGCCGGTACGGGTAGCGGTGTTAGCATGCCGCCCATTGTCTTTGAATCGTCCCCGCAATGCTCAAGTTCTGGAAGAAGAAGCCCGCCGAAACCCCACCGGCGCCTCCCGCCGGGGCGCCGGCCGCAGACATGCCGCTGGACGCGGCGACCCTTGTTCCGGCAGCGATCGAGGCCGTCGCCGAAGTCGCCGCACCCGCCGTCGTCGAAACGCCCGAAGCCGCACCGGGCAAGCGCGGCTGGCGCGAACGCCTCGCAGGCAGCGCACTGGGGCGCGGCCTGGGCAACCTGTTCCAGCGCCATCCCAAGCTCGACGACGAGCTGCTGGACGAGCTGGAAACCACCTTGATCACCGCCGACGTGGGCGTGGAAGCCAGCACCACGCTGGTGGAAGACCTGCGCAAGCGCATGCACAAGCGCGAATTCGCCGACGCGATGGCCTTGCGCGAGGCGCTGCGCGAGGCGCTGGTCGCCCTGCTGAAACCCGTGCAGCAGCCGCTGGAACCGGTCGGCCGCAAGCCTTTCGTGGTGCTCACGGTGGGCATCAACGGCGTGGGCAAGACCACCACGATCGGAAAACTCGCACGCCGCTGGCGCGACGAGGGCCGCAACGTGCTGCTGGCCGCGGGCGACACCTTCCGCGCCGCGGCGGTGGAACAGCTCAAGACCTGGGGCGAGCGCAACGGCGTGCCGGTGATCTCGCAAGGCCAGGATGCCGACGCCGCCAGCGTGATCTTCGACGCGCTGCAGGCCGCCCGTTCGCGCGGCGCCGACGTGCTGGTGGCCGACACTGCCGGCCGCCTGCATACCCAGGGCGGCCTGATGGACGAGCTGGGCAAGATCGCCCGCGTGCTGAAGAAGCTCGACCCCGAGGCGCCGCACGAGGTGCTGATGGTGATCGACGGCACCACCGGCCAGAACGCGGTGAACCAGCTGCGCCAGTTCCGCCAGATCGTCGGCGTCACCGGCCTGGTGGTCACCAAGCTCGACGGCACCGCCAAGGGCGGCGTGGTGTTCGCGCTGGCGCGCGAGTTCGGCCTGCCGATCCGTTTCGTGGGCCTGGGCGAAACCGCCACCGACCTGCGCACTTTCGACGCCGCCGCCTTCGTCGACGGCCTGCTGCCCGCCGGCCATGACTGAGCGCGGACCGGTGCGGAGCTGACATGACACGCGGACTGCGGCGGTTGCTGATCGGTGTCGGCGCGCTGGCGTTCGCCGCGCTGTTCGCCGTGCTGGTCGTGGTCTACCTGCTGCTGCAGCCCGATCGCTTCACCGCGATGCTGCAGGAGCAGGCACACGATGCCGGCCTGGTGCTGAACCTCGCCAGCCCCGCCAGCCCCACCTTGTTCCCGCGCCCGGCGCTGGATCTGCGCGGCATCACGCTCAACGCCGAAGGCGCGGACAGCCCGATCCTGCTCGCCTCGCGCGGCCGGCTGGTGCTGCCGTGGCGCACCCTGCTCGGCGGCCCCACCGCGATCGCGCAAATGGAAGTGGATGCACCGCGGGTGGACCTGGACGCGCTGCAGAACTGGCTGGCCACCTTGCCGCCGCAGCCGGCCAATGCCGCCCCGACGATCCCGCGCATCGACGCCGGCATCAGCATCGAGCACGGCAGCGTGGTGCGCGGCGACCAGCTGCTGCTCAACAACGTGACGCTCTCGGCCGGCACGCTCGCGCCCGGCCAGGAATTTCCGCTCAGCATGTCGGCTACCACGGCCGCGGGCGCGCCGCTGCAGCTGCGGCTCACCGCCACCCCCCGCATGCAGGGCAACGCGATGCAGCTGGACCACATCCAGCTGCACCTGTCGCAGGGCAGCGGCACCACGCTCGCGCTGAGCGGCAACGCCCGCTGGCACGGCGCGGCGGATGCGGCCGCGCAGCTCGGCGGCAAGCTCGACCAGGTCGACAACGGCAGCTACGACATCGCGCTGGCGCTCACGCCGGCCAACCAGACCGACCCGCTGCTGCTGCACCTGAAGCTGGACGGCCCGGACAACCACGCCGACCTGCGCCTGCCGCCGCTGGCGCTGGCGCACTGGTGGAGCACGCTCAACGCACCAGCCGACCGGCAGGCCGGGCCGCTGCCCAGCGTGCCGCCCGGCAGCGGCACGCTTCAGGTGGCGAAGCTGCAGGTCGGCAACCTCGCCATCGAGGGACTCAGCGTGCAGGCCGGTGACGACGCCCCCGCCGTGGCCGGCACGGTGGCGAAGCCCGCCGCCGCACCGGCCAGGCCCGGCGCAGGCGGCAAGCCGGGCGGCAAGTCGAAGTGAAGCCGTTCGCCGATGCCCTGCTGACCTGGTTCGACCGCCACGGCCGCCACGACCTGCCCTGGCAACACCCACGCGACGCCTACCGCGTGTGGCTGTCCGAGATCATGCTGCAGCAGACCCAGGTGGTCACCGTGGTCGGCTACTTCGAGCGCTTCGTCGCCGCGCTGCCCGACCTGCGCGCACTCGCCGTCGCACCGGAAGACCAAGTGCTCGCGCTGTGGTCGGGCCTCGGCTATTACCGACGCGCGCGCTTCCTGCATCGTGCCGCGCAGCTCTGCGTGGAGCGCCATGGCGGCGAGCTGCCGCGCGACTTCGACGCGCTCGCCGCCCTGCCCGGCATCGGCCGCTCCACCGCCGGCGCGATCCTCGCCCAAGCGCACGGCCTGCGTTTTTCCATCCTCGACGGCAACGTGAAACGCGTGCTGGCGCGCTACCACGGCATCCACGGCCATCCCGGCACGAGCGTGGTGGAGAAGCAGCTGTGGCGGCATGCCGATGCGCACACCCCGGCCGCGCGCGTGGCCGACTACACCCAGGCGATCATGGATCTGGGCGCCACCGTGTGCACGCGCGGCAAGCCGCGCTGCGAGGCCTGCCCGCTCGCCGCGGGCTGCGTCGCCCGGCGCGACGGCCTCGTCGCGCAGCTGCCGTCGCCGAAGCCGACGAAAGCCACGCCCCTGCGCGCGACCGTGATGCTGATCCTGCGTGATGCGCACGGCCGCGTGCTGCTGGAGCGGCGCGGCCCGCAGGGCGTGTGGTCCGGCCTGTGGAGCCTGCCCGAAGCCGCCGACATCGACAGCGCGTGGCGCGATGCCAAGCGACATGCGCACATCGACGACGCACAGGCGCTCGCGCCATTCGTCCACGTATTCAGCCACTACAAGCTGCGCGTCGAGCCGCTGCTGTTCGACGGCGCGACAGCACCGCGCGGTATCGCCGACAATCCCGCCATGCGCTGGTGCGGCACCGGCGAACTGGCCGCGCTCGGCCTGCCCGCACCGGTGCGCAAGCTGCTGCAACAGATCGAAGGAATCACCGCATGAGCCGCATCATCCACTGCGCCAAACTCGGCATCGACGCCGAGGGCCTCGACTTCGCACCTTGGCCGGGCCCGCTGGGCCAGCGCATCTACGCCGAGATCTCCAGGCCCGCATGGCAGCAATGGCTGGCCCACCAGACCATGCTGATCAACGAATACCGGCTCAATCCGCTCGACCCGAAGGCGCGCAAATACCTCGCCGAGCAGATGGAGAAATTCCTGTTCGGCGGCGAAGTCGACCAGGCCGCCGGCTTCACCCCGCCCGACCTGCAGTCTTGACGGCAAGCCATGCATTCGGTCTAATGCACGGCTCCACGCCACACCGACGCGCGCAACGCCCGTCCTGCTGGCAAGGCACTTGGCCGGGTAGCTCAGTTGGTAGAGCAGGGGATTGAAAATCCCCGTGTCGGCGGTTCGATTCCGTCCCCGGCCACCATCGTCATGCATCAGGCGCGCCCATGTGGCGCGCTTCGTTTTTCGCCCTCCCACCACCCGCTCCTGCGCGGCGATGGCCACGGCGGTGACGTCATTCGTCGCATGCGGACTGCCAACTCAGGATGTGTTTGGCCTGCTACGGTAGTGGTAGCTTCGGCTCGGGCAAATCGCCCTCCATCAATCAAGGGGTCCACCATGCGCATGTTGACTCGTGCAATCTTCGCGGCGTCGTTTGCCATAGCCACCGGGGCTGCCTTCGCGGCCACTCCCGCCACCGGCCTCGGCCAAGCCTGGCCGAATGCCCAGGACGTCAGTACCAACCCGAATTTCCACGTGTATGTGTTTGCCATGGGCGGCGTCGAATACATCCAGGTCAACGATCTCAACGGCAACGTGCTCGGCAGTGTCGGCACTGCAGCGGGCCAGTTCATCACACTGCCGATCGGCCGATTCGCCCAGCAGGTCGTCACGCCCAGCCAGCCGGCCAGTGCACCCACGACCGCTGCCGCCACGGCCTCACCCGCCACGGTCTACAACGACGGCACCACGGCGGTAACGGCCACGCCGCTGAGTGACGGCACCATGCGCCTCAATGCCGCGGCTGCTCAGCTCCCGTGTGACCCGATCGACTGCAACATGAAAGGTATTCACTGACACTTGCAGCCAACCGCCCCCGTATCAGATGCGGGGGTGATTGGGCTCCAGAAACGAGACCACCAACTGCTTGCCATCGGGCATGACGCGTTCGCGCAGCCTACCGCCATAGGTGGCGGCCCGATCCATGATGGCCTCGCGCCCCAGACCCGTGGTGCTGATGCGCAGACGCTGCCGCAAGGTCACCCAGTCCACGTGCAGTGATCGCGCCGGATTCCAGCGTATGTCGATCATTACGACCGCCCAAGCCCGGCTCTTGGCGCCGCAGCGGACTTTCACCAGCACATCCGTGGGCTCGTGCGTCAGACAGACCTCCGAGATCGCCTCGCACACTACACGGTAGACGACCAAGCTCAGCTCGCGCGGTACGGTGCTCACGGGTCCGCGCAGATCGCACCAGTAACGGATGCCAGCCTCATGCAGCGATCGAGCCAGTACCCCCTGGTTCAGCGCTCCAGGCAGGCCGCGCTCGCGCAGCACGGCGGGGCTCAGACTGTCGGTCAGCAGGAAAAGCTGCTCCTGGGCACTCTCGGCGTGCCGGCGATAGCCGACGTCGTCCGTCACCGGCTGCAGATAGCGCAAGCGCCCCAGCATCAACTTGAAAGCGCCGTGGATCGACTGACCGAGCTGATCCAGCGCCTGCGCCGTGACCCGCAGCTGGGCTTCGCCCAAGGCCGCATTGCGATGCGCCAGGGCCATCGCCATGCGCGAATCGAAACGCTCCTGCTCCACCCGCTGCGTCAGCACCGTCATGCGGGCCCCCACCAGCAGCATGGTGGAAATGGCCATGGCCACCAAGGTCTCGGCCTGCATGGTGGCCGGGTCGTTGGTGACGGGCATCAATGTCACGATACCCAAGCTGGCCAGGGTGCCGGCCACCGCCGCTCCCTGCCAACCATGCCGGAAGGCCATGAAGACGACCGGCAGGAACATGGCCATCTGCACCATGGCTCGGATCTGGGGATTGTAGTCGCCCAGCCAGACCAGGAACGCGATGACCGGAAACACTCCCACCGCGCCCTCGATCAGGAAACGGCTTTCCAGCAGCGCCGGAAGCCAGCGCCGCCACTGAAAATCCGCGGCCACGAAACTCTGATAGACCACCAACGTGACCGGCGCCACCGTAAGGACGCCCATGAAGTTGCCGAGCATCATGCGTGCCGTCACCTCACCGTAATGGATGACATAACCGGATGGGAGCGGCGTGATCTGTATCTGCCCGAGAGTCTCAGCCGTCGCGATGATGGCGATGATCAAGGCACACAGCACGAAGATCGGCATGTTGACCGTTGCCCGGGACGGGAACAACCGCCAGCGCTCCCGGAACCACCACACCACGGGCGCTTCGTAGGCAATCGAAGGAATCGTGTTGACCACTGCCCAAGTCAGACCGAATTGATCGAGACATGTGTAGCTGACGTAGGCCTGGCGAATGGTGTCCGCGATGAAAAGCGCCGGCCAGCAGCGATACGGCACAAGCATCAATGCCGCAAGGTGGAGCCCGGTCAGGATGAACCAGTGCCGGACGGAAACCGCGTGAAACAAATACAGCGCGGCCAGGTAGACACCGGCCACCAAAGCTTGCCGCAACACGGCCCCCGACCACGATCCAACGCGCATTGCGCCCCCCGCTCGATCCTTGACCCCTGCCCCGAAGACCCGATCACGCCACCATCATCGCAGTGCTTGTGCTGAACCACTGTCCCGCGGCGCAACCCGAACAAGCATAGAACCGGATTGTGGGCCATGCCAGCCCCGGCACGGGCCCGGATTCGCCACATCGACAATGTTCAAGCAAGAGCAATGCCAGCTTGCCACCCGGTCACCAAGTCTGCCGTCCCGAGGCTACAGGCGTGCATGCCCCGAAGCTGCGTCTTCGTGGAACGTTCCAACCCGCCGCAGGGCATACAAGCAAGCAGCCCCAGCCAGCCGGCGCGACGCAATGCCATCGCGACGGCCGTTGCGCCATCGCCGGCTGTCACCCCGCTGCCACCCGCGGATCACCGACGGGCCATCTGCGCCGTCCAGACTGCCCGTCCCGTCTCCCGAGGCCGCGGCCATGCCTGCGCAGTACGTTGCTCCCTCGAAGTTCGGTCTGTTCCGCATCGTGCGGCACGGGCGGCGCTGGCGCAGCCTGCTGGGGGATTGCGAATTGGCGCGGCACGACGACGTGGCTGCGGCGCTGGCCTACCTGCACGCGAGTTGCCCGCGGGCACGCCTGCCGGCAGCACTGGAGCACTGGCGTTATCTGGGTGAACCGCCGGCACGGCTGGCGCAGGTCGGCGTCAACGACGACGACTGGCTGCTGGCCGGCTGAGCCGCGGTGATCCGGACGGCGGCCGGCACGATGCCGCTGACGA